>Ga0193752_1001139_pt1 | contig 22903 bp, 26 predicted proteins | sample H1c1metaG_FD_144924 | JGI IMG/M metagenome (GOLD analysis project Ga0193752, IMG submission 144924) | Soil microbial communities from a riparian zone of the East river system, Colorado, United States - H1c1 | ecosystem: Environmental > Terrestrial > Soil > Riparian zone | place: USA: East River...
ATGCCCACCAAGCCTCTTCTCGCAACGAGCCCGGGCATCGACCGCGGCAACAACCAGCTTACATTAGACGCCGGCCTGACCACCGATGCGCGCGGCCATCTTCGCTTTTTTGACGGCGACGGAAACGGCTTAGCCATCGTCGATACGGGTGCGACGGAATTCGGCGCCCCGGTAGCCGGAACGGTTACGGTTTCGGGCCGTGTGCTGGGGATGGGATCGGGCAATCCATTGCGTTCGCAGACCGTGACCTTTAGAGACCTGCAGGGAAATACGCGCACCGCGCTTTCGAGCTCGTTCGGCTGGGTAGTTTTTGAGAACGTTCCGGTAGATGCGGTTTATAAACTGCGTGTAAACGCGAGACGCGGGGCGGTCGAGAAGGTAGTATTTGCGGACCAGGATATTACGGATGCGGATATTTTGATTCCCGGATTGTAGCCTGTGTACGGTTAAGTCGAGGTGATATTTTTGGTCCCCGAAGGGGACGGATACTATGGCAAAGGGTAGCGCGAACGAAAGTGAGCGCTACCCTTTTGGATGCTCCTCAGATCAATATTGTTTTTCGGTGGCTTTATCTGGCTTTACCCGGTGCTGGGCCTGTTCGCGCGGGGAAAAGAAAGAGGAATTAACCTGCCGTAATATTTACGAAAAAAGCCCCGGTATTTCTACCAGGGCCGAATTCCAAATAAAAGCGAATTCGTGAGATCTAGTTACCTCTGCGGCCGCGGCCGTTGTTGCGGTCGTTGCGGCTGTTCATCGTCTCGCTATATCCGCGCTGAAAGCCCGCACGATATGCCGACTGGTAAGCCGAACGTCCGCCGTGGCGCGAATTGTAGCCGCTGTTCTCGTTCGAATAGCCGCCGTTGTATTGGCCGTTGTTCCAGTTGCGGTTTCCGCGGTTCCGCATATCCCGTTTGGCCTGCTTCTGCCCGTCCTGGAAACCCTTCTGCATCGCCTGCCGATAGCGGTTGCTGTTGTTGTTGTCGTAACGGTCTTCGTTACGGTTGTTCTGGTTGTAGCTGCCGTCATTCCGACGATTGTCGTCGCGGCGCTGTGCGCTTGCGTCCGTGCCGGTAACAAGAATAAGTCCGAAAGCTAACGATAACGCGAGTCCCGCGCCCTTTAATGTATTAGTAATATTGATCATAACTTCTAGATCCTCCGTTCTGGCTATAGGGCAATAGCCGTGCCAATACGCGTTTTAGGCGCAAAATGAAGTATCAGCCGATTTTGGATGGAGGAAACGTACGGAATTGGTGTGGCCGGGATACGGATATGAGTAAGACGGTAACCGGGAAATCAGGAAAAATCCCGATCTTTCCGGCACGTTTTGTCGTATTATTTTTGAGTGGGTAATTGGTAGCAGATACGGGAATTGAACCCGTGTTTCAAGGTTGAGAACCTCGCGTCCTAACCACTAGACGAATCCGCCCTAGATTGGGTAAAGTAAAACTCTAAACATATTATCAGAAGTGGTACATTTTAGAAAAGCGGAGCATACTAAAATCATATGACCCCAAAAGGATTTATAGCCGGATGTTTTTTGTTGGGCGGCCTGGCTTTGATCGCCATGATAGGAAGAAATAATCCCTACGTATTTTTGGTGGGGCTTATCGCGGCGCTGTACGGCGGCATAACGCTCTTCCGCATGCGGAAAAGAAAGATCGACGTCACGAAATAAGGAGATAGAAGACAGAAGCCCGAAATGGCACGCCTGCCGGCTAAGGCGTTATTCTGTATTCTTGCTACTGATTTCTGTATTCTCGCTACTACCTTCCCGCTTGCTATTATTCCCGTTATAGCCCATAGTAACAATGTTAATCCTTCTCTTGCGTCAGAAATGGCGCGCTCGTCAAAGACGGTTTTTGGATAAGTTTGAGAGCAGGCCGGATAATAATTACAGAAGTCGCTCTTGAAATTTTTGAGCATCCGAAAATACGACCCTTCGCTGCAAACCGTTTTTCTCCGAAGATAATCCGATTCGACGCTTCTTTTTAGTTCCCCAAAAGGGGAAAGGTATTTAATTTTATGTCAATGAAACTCTACGTAGGAAATCTTTCCTTCAATACATCGTCGTCGGACCTCGAACAACTCTTTGGTGAAGTCGGAACTGTCGAATCGACCAACATCATCGAAGATCGCGAAACGGGCCGCTCACGCGGATTTGCTTTCGTCGAAATGTCTTCGAAAGAAGAAGGCCAGAATGCTATCAGCACCCTGAACGGCAAAGAGATCGACGGCCGCGAGCTGAAGGTAAATGAAGCCAAACCCCAGGAAAAACGTGCTGGCGGCGGCTATGGCGGCGGCGGTGGTGGTGGATACGGCGGCGGCGGCGGTGGAAACCGTGGCGGCGGCGGTGGATACGGCGGCGGCAAGCCCTGGTAATATCGGTTTAGCCGAAAATTTTTAAACCTATTGCCCCCGGGCAAAATACCTGTTTTAGCAGGACCTGCATCCGCTCGCGTGCTCGCCAAATCGACACCGGGCGGATTTTTATCTGAGGGAACCCCCTATGACAAAAGAAGAAATACATGGCGAACTCGCGCCGATCATTGCCGAAGCGTTGGCCGTACTCGAAGAAAATCGTTACTTCGAGGTAAGCTTCGCCCTTGGCGACGGGCTCGAGCGCAGAAGGTTCACTACCACGGAAGAGGCCTTTAGTGAATACCGGCTGCAGGTCGAGCGGGGCAACCGCGATGTAGCCGTCAGCGCAAAAACAGACCGGATCGAATTTCGCGGCGTCAGCTATTACCCGTTCCTGCTGTCGCTGTTCAACACCTTCCAGGGCGGCAAGATCGTTCCGACCGTCAAATGGCCATATAAAAAGGTGCAGGATTTTAACGAGCGGGTGCTAACCGCGCTGACGAAAAACTTTGTCGAATCGCTGGACGCCGCTGACGGTGAGACAGCGCGAACGGTTCGCACGGAACTTATCGACGAAATAATTGTTTGAGTATTTGCGAGCGAGGCGCTCCGGAAAGGGGATCAGGAACAGGTATCGCGTGCTTCGCCTGGCGGCCCGGGCGCAAAAGGCTCGTGGGCGTCAGGCACAGGAGCATAAAATATCTCTTCGTCCTTGATCCCAGCGGCGCTCAAAAGCCTGTAACAGCGGTCGCAAACGCCCGGTTTAGTGTGATTTGCGGAGAGAACTGCATCGCACCACCGGCAATTCGGTGTTGTTTGTGAGGTACGCTGTGCTATCGGTTGGCCTGCACTCATGTTCTACCAGAACACGTGAGAGATCGTGAAAAAGGGGATAACGCCGAAAAAGAGATAGTAACAGAAGTTTTTCGAATTTCAAAGGTTAATTTTCTAAAACCACAATATTTGTAACATCGTCGACGCAAGGATACAGCAGCTTGTATAACCAAATGTTATCGGTTGATTAGATGCTAGCGATGGGAGTGATGGTTTCCCGGATTATTTCAATATAATGTCCGGGATTAATGCCTTTTTGTATCGAGCGGCATCCCGGAGAGCGTTCGGGTGGTATGCTCGGTAACGCTCGGGACAGTGCCGGAGGCCGGGAACGGAGTGCCCTCGTTCAGCCCTTTTTTAACGACATCGCCCATCTGGGCGGGCGCCGCGTCAAATTCCCTCGCAGACTTTCTCGCCTCGCGCGAGCGCGTCACTAACAGCCAAAACAACCCGACCTCGGCCACGAACAAGAGCAGAAACGCCATCGCCGCGAGCATCACGATCATCGGATCGGGAAACCCCAGCACCTTTTTCATAACCACCAGCAGGCCGATCATGATGCCGAGCCCTGCTATGGGTATCGACATCATCGCAGAAACGAGGAGGTTAAAAGAGCGGCCGCTCGAGCGATCGTTACTATCAAGCTCATTGGCCGACACAAGACGGGCGCCGCAGCTATTGCAATAGCGAAGGCCCGGATTTACCTGGTTGCCGCATGAAGCACAAAACATATACTGAGATTATACGATATGTCGTCCGGACAGGTTCGTGAAAGTAACGTAGGCGGTGAGTAATTGCCTCGCGCATCGTTTCGTAATACTGTAATGAAACTGCGGAAAAACCGCGAACCCTCTATGTCCGATGAAAGATCGCCACTTCCCACAGCCGATCCCCACGATCCCGGGGTCATCTCGGAGGTTTACCGCCTGGCCGCGATACGCTCGAGAAAATTCGGTATAGCAGACAACGAGGATATTGCTCAAACCGCCCTCGCAAAACTGCTTCAGATCAAGAAAAGCGGTAACCTGGATAAAATTGCGAATCCGGAAGCTTATATCCAAACCATAATTCGCAGTGCAATTACGGACCGGTTTCACCGCGACCACACTGCCGTGAACGTTTCACTTGACGATGCTACAGCGGGGCTCGATCTCGTTTCGCCCGCGCCTGGGCCGGACGACATTGTGATAGTGAGGGAGAGCACGTTTGCGCTGCGCAAGCTGATCGCCGATTTCGAAGACGGGGACCGCGCGATATTGACATTACTTGTTGTTTTTGACTGTAACCAGAAAGAAATAGCCCAGATGTTAAATCTGGACCACGCCCTTGTCAGGCAGCGAACAGTTCGCCTGCGCGAAAAGCTGCGCAGGAAGATCCTCCTATTATTAGAAGAAAGGTCCTGAAAGCGGAGATCCTGCTTTTTATGACATTTTTTTAAAAACCTGTCACACTTTTTTTTTATCCATGTCTGGTATATAACCAAGGTCTTTATTTTTAAAGGCCTGCAAAAGAAATGGAGGACTGTTTATATGAAAACCCGCAATCATAAAATGCTTTTGTTTGAAACGAACCGGGATCGGAAACGGTTTGGATCATCGATCGATCTATTAACCTAGGTTTTTTCGGACTTGGGATAGAAATGTCACACTTTTTATTTTTTGCGGTCGATATAAGTAGGGACGGAGTTTTTCCGGCCTGCGCCTGTCCCGGTCAACCCCCGCGACCGCTCAACCCCCCTAAAAAAGGAGGCAAGATATGAGAGAAGCAAGAAAGCTCAAGACAAACCGTTTAAATTATTATCCGACCAAAGAAGAAGCCGAAGCAGCCATAAGCTCGAGATGGAAATTTTATCTGCCTGATAGGGGTATTACCGACGAGATCCTGCGATTGAGCGAAGCGATGGGTGACGACTATCGTTCCCGTAAGTATGAGACGCTATATCAGAAGGAGAGGGACAGTCTTTTTGACGACATACCGGATATATCGGACGACGAGAGGCGTGCGTTGGAAGACAGACTTAAAGACAAGACGTGGCTGGGCTCGATGGTCGATATGTTATCTGACGTTATTTTTCATAATAAGAAAAAGAACGAGCGAACGCAGGATGAGGAATATGTTTACTTTCAAAAATTCGTGGCTGAGAAAATGTACAATCACCTTGCGATGCTGGCCCGCACACGACACGCACAAGAAGGCGGGGAGTTTTCGCTAAAGGAAGAGTTTACTGCTGAAATTGCGCCAAAGCTGGGGCTTGGCCTGTATCTGCAGGATTCGACACCGGAAACGCTTAGCAGAAAAGCAGACGAGGTTTTGAACCGCCTTGCCGCGGAGTTCGAATCGTGGTTTGTCGAACGCGGCGGGATCCTGGATGCGACGTTCGGCCAGGTATGCTCTTATGATCACGCGGTAAAAAACGGGTTCGAACCGGGCCAATACCCGCACCTGCTGATATTGGATACCGATGTAAACGCGGCTGGCAAGGACGAGAATTTCACCGTGATACTGAGCGAGGGCAACTCCAAAAAGATCGCCGAAATAACCGTGGAGCACTTACGACGATTACGGCTCCGCGAAGCAAAAGCCGAGGTGGACGAGAAAGAGGCGGACGAGCTAATGCAGGAAACGGCAGGCTGACAAAAAGCCGCGGGCCCGTTATTGGATGAAAAGACAACAGGATCTACCCGAATATCCTGTTGTCTTTTTTATTTAAAGGGCGTATATTGATGCTGCTCAATAGTCCGAATAACCCGAAACGCAAACAACGGAAAAGATATGGCTCCCATACGAATCCTTCATGCTTCGGACCTTCACCTGTCCCATGACCCAAGGCGCAGGTCCATACTCGACAAATTCGACGATGGCGTCATCTGGACCCTGCGGCGCGCGGCCAGCGCTTTCAAGGGAGTGCGCGAGGCACTCGCCGACCTTGTCGAACGCGCGACCTCTAACGACCCAGAGATAGTTGAGGAACTTGCGGAGTTCATCATAAATGAGGCCCGCACCGGCCGCCTGCATGGCGTGGTGCTGACCGGGGACCTTGCTACTACCGGAGATCAGGAGGATGTTGATGCGGTGAGCGATCTTTTTAACGCAGAACCTAACCCACGCAAGCCCCACATCGGCAAATCCACAAAAAAAGGAACTCTTAGCGCACTTCCCGCCAGCGTAAAACTAAAATATTTTGCCGGTAACCACGACCGGTTTATTTCCACCTTTAAATGGGGCGTATCAAAGGGCCCGCTGCCTTTCTGGCAAAACGGCAGGTTACTGCTGCCGAAGATCTTCGATGTAGGCGGAAAAAATATCGACGGGCTGCTGGCCGACGGACGCGAGGCGGTAAGGCCGGTGCCCGTTGATGTGGCCTACGTTCAACAGCGATCGGCGAACGGACGGATGCTGACGATATATGTTTTAATGGCGGACTTTTCGCTGCTGCGATTTGAAGACCACGACCGTCATTTCGGTTGGATCGCACAGGGTAAGGTCGATGGCAAGATACTCGAGAGCCTGGAGGAACAGACACGGATCGTTATCGATTCGCAAAAACCTGATATGAAGCAGCGTATTATCTGGGCTTGTCACTTCCCGCCGCAGTTCGCGCAGCAAAAGGAGCATAGCCGCCTGCTGGATGCCGATAAGCTCGTCTCCGCCGCAAACAAGCTGGGCGTCTCGATCGTCCTTTCCGGGCACACACATGATCAGGTGAGCTATAACCGCCCCGGCATGCACGCAGAGGTGTTATGCTGTGGAACGACCACGCAATGGGAACCGCGCTCGCATCCGGGCGGGGCAGATGAAGCAGACGAGACCCGCGGCAATCACTTTCAAATCCTTGAATTCGACGAGTTGCCAAACGGGGCCGTGACCATGACCCTCGAACATTACCGCTACACGCACACGTTCGTCGATGATCTCGGCAATGTACATAACGGCCCACAGCCCGGCGAGAACCGGTGGAAGCTTATCTCGCGCAATTATCCCAAGATGATCTGAGATCCGCGGGCTAAAAAAATAATCTACGCTGCCGCCGGTTGTGGATCTCGATCTCGACATAATCAAGAAATTCCTCGTAAGCACGATCGCGCTCGGCCGCGCTTGTAAAGATCTCGCTGCGCGCGACTATGAAATTCTGCGGGTCGTGTACACGGAAGATATACTCGTCCGCGGCGGTCCGGAGCACCTTGACGAACAAGGGATAGTCGTTGCGCCGCAAGAGATTCAAAAGCTTTTCGGGGTCTTGCGCATCTATGTGATCGGCGAGGGGCATGCGTGTCTATTATCGCAGGATTTCACCACAGAGACACGGAGACACAGAGAGGTAATTGCAAAAATCTCCGCGCACATTCGGAAGCCTCGACGATATCCGGATAAATTGCAAAAATCATCGAATCGCCCACGATCCGTAAAACCCGCTATCCCATCATAGCTTATTCTCACGTAATCTCATTCGTGTATGAGCGTAAAGCCCGCCGATCCACCCGCACCCACATCACCCGTAAACGAACCCGAACCAGTCGACGCCAAACTATATACCGAGTCGGAACTGCAGTCGCGCCTGGATGAGTTGAAAAATGCCGGCCATGCCGAAACCGAGGAGCTGCGGAATTCGATCCGCATGCGCGACGCGCGCGACGAGCTGACGGCCGCTTTGCAAAAAGCCGGGGCACGCTCGCCGGAGCTGCTGTTCGGTTCGGCAAAAGAGTCGTTGCAATTTGACGGCGAGGGCAAGGTAACGAACTCGGCCGCCCTGGTCGAACAGTTGAAGAGAAACTTCCCCGAACAGTTCGGCGTGGAGCATCCGGCCTCGATCGATGGCGGCGCCGGCCGCGCAAGCGACACCGGTTACCTGACAAAAGAAAAGCTCGCAATGATGAGCGCCCACGATATTGCAAAACTCGACTGGCAGGAAGTCAGAAGAGTTTTGAGCGAAGGTTAGCCGAGTTAGCCGAGTTCGGTTAGAGACCGAACTTAAGTTGGCGTCAATTTTGGCTGACGGATACCGCAGTCAAAATTCTTGGCGGCTTTAGCCGAACGTGTGATTGGGCTAAAGCCCCAAAATCTTTGTAATTGCTAACCGTTGGCTAAAGCCAACGGCAATTTAAAAACCAAAGCCGAAACTAGCCTCGAACTACCGAGTTCCCGCTTCAGTCAATAAACTTCCGTTCAAATCAATCGATGGATAATGCCGGCAGGATGCCGGCACTTCGCAAAAACACAAAAATATGGCACTGAATTTTATACCCACAGTTTGGGCGGCGAGATTGCTCGTCGCATTGGAAAAGGCCCTGGTTTACGCGCAGGACGGCACCGTCAACCGCGATTACGAGGGTGATATAAAGGAATCGGGCAACACGGTGAAGATCGGCTCGATCGGCGATGTGACCATCGGCGATTACGTCAAGAACACGAACATCACCGACCCCGAGATCCTCACCGACGCCGAGCAATCCCTGCTCATCGATCAATCGAAATATTTTAACTTCTATGTCGACTCGGTCGACCGCGCCCAGCAGAACGTCAACGTAATGGACGAAGCGATGCGCCGCGCCGCCTGGGCACTGCGCGAGAAGGCCGACACCTTCATGGCCGGCATTATGGACGCCGCGGTGTTGTCAATAAACAAGATCGGCTCGACCACCACGCCGAAGGTCCCGACCAAGGACGACGCCTACGAGTATCTTGTAGACCTGGGTGTGCTGCTCGATGAAAGCGATACGCCGATAGACGGGCGCTTTGTGATCGTGCCGGCGTGGTTTCACGGGCTGCTGCTGAAAGACGAACGCTTTGTGAAAACGGGCAGCTCGAGCGCGGACGCTGCGCTGGCAAACGGCCAGGTGGGCGAGGCCGCGGGATTCAAGATCCTGAAATCGAACAGCGTTCCGAACGCCACGGGCACGAAATACAAGATCCTGGCCGGGCACGCCGTGGCCACCGCCTATGCCGAGCAGATCGTCGACCTGCAGACCTATAAGCCGGAGAAAAGATTCGGCGATGCGGTGAAGGGGCTGCACGTTTACGGCGCCAAGGTCGTTAGGGACAAGGCCCTGGCCGTGCTGATCGCTAACAAAAGCTAGTTGACAGAGTTAGCCGAGTTTACCGGGTGACCGAGTTTTTCAACTCGCGAAACTTACCGAACTCGGCTAACTCAGCGAACTCAAAATAAGAAATGAGAGCTGAAATAATTAACGTTACTAACGGTACGCTTCAGGGCAACAAGTTCACGATGGTCCGCGGAGACACTTTCGAGGTCACCCTCCGCGTGATCAAGAATGATGAGTCTCCCTTAAGCATCGACCGCTTCGAGCCATTGGGCGTGGGGCAGAAAACCCGCGAGCCTAACTCGGAGTCGAACAACCGTCTCTCGATGGAGTTCAGGGCGGAGGTCAGAGAAGGCGGCGAGGTGCCGGTGATCTACCGCACGACCGAGCAGCCGACTGATATTCTCTACGGCCCCCTCGACGAACTGACCGTTGTTATCGATCAGAATGCGACAAAGGACCTGCCGGCGCCGATCACACTCAATTTCGATATGCAGCTTACCGAGTTTATGTTCGGTCCGGACTACCAACGGGTGAATACCGTTTACCAGGGTTCACTGCAGATAGAAAAAGATTACACAAGGAAATATTAAACGATGACACCGCTCGAAAGAATAAGCCGCATGACGGCCTCGGCCTCCGAGCCGAATCTGGAAAACACTGAGCTTTCCGATCTACTCACCACGTTCTCGCGCCCTGACCGCGAATGCCGCCCGCCGAACGATCTGAATTGGACGCCTACTTACGATTACAACGCAGCGGCCGCCGAAGGGTGGCGATGGAAGGCGGCAAAGGCAAGCGAGATGATCGCGGCCGACTTGGACGGCGCAAAGCTCTCGGCCGAGCAATTGTTCGAGCACTGCGAGCGGATGATCGGGGTTTATTCCAAACGCGTTAAAGCGTCTGTGGCGTTATAGCGTCTGGAGCGTTCGAATTCCCTTTGTTATGAACTCTATGAACTCGATAACGCCCAAAACGCGATGAAAACCGAAACCTACCAAAACCTGACGATCGCCGCGCTCGACCGCCTTCGGGTTCAGCAATTCGGCAGTGACACTCTCAAGCTATTCGGGATCACGCCCGAGACCGGCGAGACGCTTCTTGCGGAATTCACCGTGAATTGGGGCGGCCAACGGGTCGTCGCTACGACCGAATCCGGAACGAACGAAACCGGGGCGTGGCAGTTCCAGGTAAAGGCCGAGGGCGACCAGGCGTTTATCTTAAAGGCCGTTGTGCTGAAGATCGGCGCCCGCCGATGGAAAGTTAAAAAGGTCGAAGCCCCGATGGGAAATTCCCTGCTCTGGAAGATCAAGGCGGAAGTCCAATAGTAGAAGTTTTTTTGAACGAATCACCCCGTCAGCCGCGACGGCTGCCACCCCTCCTTTTCCAAGGATGGGAGCTTAAGAACAATGATCGACCTCAAGTTTGAAAACCAAGCCCCGGAGCTTTTCCAAAAGCTAGAAGCTGCGGTCGCCCGTTTTATCAAAGCGGGCGCAGGGCAAACGGCTGATCATGCCCGCCGATCGATGCGGAGCGCGCCACGGCCTTCGCGGCCGGGTGGACCGCCGGCGGTGGGTTCGGGCGAATACCTCGCTTCGATCGCGGTTGTCCAGCAAAGCAGCCTGGAGGCAAAGGTCGGCGCGAGCGTCGAATACGCCCCGATCTTCGAATACGAGCTGAACCGCCCGCTTTGGGGAAAGACGCTGGTCGAGGTATTACCGACGATGGACGAAATGCTGAAGCGCGAAATTGCGGCGATATGAAAAACGACGAGAGGCGGCGCGAACGCACCTGCACCAGCAAGCGCGCTTTTAAGACAAAGGACTATGCCGCGATGTTTCTTGAAAACGTTCTGAAACGCACCGGCGAGATGGACGTTTACCGCTGCGGTTTTTGCGGGGAGTTTCATCTCGGGCACGGATCGAAACGGGGAGATGAGGAGATGAGGAGATGAGGAGATGAGGAGATGAGGAGAACGCAATTTTCTTTGTCTTCCAATCCAAAATCAAAAATCTAAAATCCAAAATCAATTTATATATGGATAAACAGATACGTCTAGCGATAAAACAGATAATCAAGACGCTTTACCCCACGGCGCAGGTGTTTGCCTGGAACGCCCTTTCACATTCGCTGAACGAATGGCCGGGGATGTTTCGCACTGCTGACGATACTACCCACGGCTGGATCATCAAGCGCGCCACCGCCCGTGCGGAGTGGAAAAACCCCCAACGCGATCGCAAAACCGCCGTTTATGACGTCTGGGGATTCTACGGATTTACCGCCGGCAACGAGAACGAGAACTCCGACAACGATTTTGCCGTGATCGTCGATGCCGTATACGAAGCGATCAAGGCCAGCCCGACGCTCGATGTCACGAGAGTCGAACGCCACGGCCTGCTCCAGATCGCCGCCAACACCACCATCGACACGGGGGAGGAGACCCTCCATTTTGTGCAGGGGCGGCTCGAGGTAAACCTGTGTTGTTAAAAATGTCGCGTAGCGACCGAATGATTTTAGCCGTGTCGTTTACGGCACGGTAACGGTTGGCAATACTCTCACGTCGCGTCAGCGACGGCTGAAATCAATCGTCGCTCGCGCGACGGGAAATTAATTCTGACCCGACCGTGGGTTAAAACCCACGGCTAAATTCACCGGGTCGCTACGCGACCAATTATTGATATTTAACTAATTATGAGAACTGAAAATACCCAAATTGCAATTTCCACGACGTGCGAATCAACCTTTAACACGCCGAAAACCAACGCCAGCGATTACGAGGGCCTGCCCACCACCGAGCCGTTTTTCCTCCTGCCCAAGGTCGAAAAAATAAACGACGGCAACCGCGTGGGCAAAAACGCCCCAACGCATCTCTGCAACACATATTGGTCGCACGGCGAAGCGGCGATCAAAGACGACGTCGATACAAACGTGCCGGCCAAACTGCTCCGTCGCGCGCTGGGCGGGGGCGTTACCGATACACTTATCTCGGCCGGCGTTTACGACCACACCTTTAACATCCTGCCGCCGCAGGTGGGCGACGTGCTTCCGTCGTTCAACATCGTCGCTATCCTGGGCGCGTCCGATTTCCTGCTCTCCGGCGTAATGTGCGACGCGATCAAGTTCAGCCAGAAAAACGCCGAGCGCGTGCAGTATGAGGCGAACCTGGTGGGCAGCGGCAAGTTTACAAACCCCTCGGGCATCACGCCCTTCCCGGCGATGGCAACAACGCCGTGCATGGACGGCTACAAGGTTGAGGTGAAATATACCGACGTCGACGGCACGACCGTGGTCAATCTTTCCACGCTCGGTAAAGTTGTCGAATGGATGGTCGAGCACAAGAATAACATCCGCCGCGACCGCCGCCGCACGGGCGATCCGGTCCAGACGGTGAGTACTGCTAACGCCGCGCACACGCGTAAAATGCCGCGGGGTAAGTATGAGACGACCGCCCAGATCACGGTCGATTTCAACGATCTGACGGACTGGACCAAGTCGGTGAAAAACGAGCAGCTCACCAATTTGAGCATTCTCATCCCGGGCCCGCCGATCGGTTCGAGCCGTCATGAATTCGAGTTGATCGTCCCCCTGTTCAGCTTCGACACGCCCGAAACCGGCGACGACGACGGCGACGCCACCACTCCGATCAATATCGTCTGCCTGGAAGACCCGGTGACGAAAGGAACGATGAAAGCGAGAATCAGAAACGCGACCGCCACACTGGTCTAGGAAGTGTAGAAAGTCTGGAAAGTCGAGGAAGTCGGAAAGAGGAAATTCTTTCTAGACTTTCCAGACTGGCAAGACTTCCCGAACTAAAATATGAAGAAAATATTGAAAACAACCGAAGAACTGACCGAGGAATTTTATGCCGCGGAGCGAGCTGAATATGAGAAACGCGTGCCGGCGGCCTTTCCGCGGGTCGAAGTAAAAGCGTTAAGCGAGTTAGGCGGGGTAAGCGGGCCGCCCGAGGGCAACGATCCTATCGAAAGCGATGAGCCGCAGAAGCCCGCACGTAAATAAGCTCTTATAAATTGCCGTCTGCTTCAGCTGACGGATCGAGAGACATAAAAATCGTCCGGCTTTAGCCGAATGGTTTGGGCTAAAGCCCACGGCAATTTAAAATCAGTATCTATTAGGAGAATCATTTTGAACGAGGAAATTTTAGAAGTTGAAACACCAGTCGAACGCCAAGCGTTCGATGCGGGTAGAGATGCCCGCGGTCCAAGTAAAACCTACAAGCTCGACTGGCAGGATGCCGAGATCCGGCTCTCAAAAGGCCGCTTCTCACACACGCTCTCGCGCCCGACAGCCGAGATGATAATAGCGCGTGAAGAGGAGCTCCAGTCCGAGATCCCGATCGCGAAGGACGGCTCCTTCACCCTTCCGGACGCCACCGCCCACGAGGAGACCGACGCCAAATATTACGACCAGATCGTCGTCCGCACCGAGGGGTACAAGGGCATGGTCCCTGTTGCCCACAAGGCCGCCGCCTTCCAGGGCTTGTTCCGGCGCGAGATATATCTCGACCCCGATTCTGACATCTTCGCCGACGAGGTCACCGTTCTCGAGGAGATCGGCAGCGGCGACGAACCCGATTTCATAATCCGCCATACCCTCCGGCAACCGGCCGAGGCTGAGCTGAAAAAATTCCGCCAGTCGAACTCCGGCGGGCGCCTGATGCCCGACAAGCGCGGACGGCAAAAGCTCGTCACCAGCTCGAACCTTCGCTCGGCAATGCGATATTACTCGGCGTGGCTCGTCCGGATCGATGGCGCGACTGTCGGCGAAGCAGCGTTCTCACCCGACAAACTTGGCGAGTTTGCAGCGCAGGTCGACCCGCTTATCCAGCGCAAAGTGGTCAACATCCTCGTCGAGGAACTGACCGGCAGCCTGCTGGACTGACGGAGGCTCTCGCCGCCCATTTCTGCAGCCACATCGACTGCATTAACCAAACGAAGGGCGAGAGCTGTCCGGGCAGCGGGGATTGCCGCGATACGCGCGGGATGCCTTTAAATAGGTATCTTGAAAACCAGAGCGAGGACGAGATCTGCCGCGGGTGCCGGCTGCTGCCGACAAAGCCCGAGGCCATTCCGGAAGAATTGGCGGGGTTTATCTATATGGCGCTCGGACTCTCGGAACTGGAACGCGGCGGCGCGAAATTCGCTTACCCGGATGCATTGAGCGCGATCGAATGGAGTACCATCCGTGGCCTCACACGGGGCCGCGAACGGGCGGAATCATTACGCCAGGAACGCGAACGAGCAGATGAACGACGATCGACGGCGAAAGAAAGTCTGCGTGGGCGGGATAAGTAGGGGCAGGTCTTGTACCTGCCCAATCGGCCCGAAAGGCCGAAGCCAGTCTCGATCTTGTTATCGTTATATTTTAACGGTTGTTCGCTTCGCTCATTGGGCGGGTACAAGACCCGCCCCTACAACGTACATTCGCTATGGCTGATCTAACAATTTCGATCGACATAAACGCCGCCGCAGTCTCTGACGCCATCGAGCAGATGAAAAAGGGTCTCGACGGGCTGAAGACCGCCTTTAGCGGGATGGCAAAAGAGGGAGCGAAAGAGGCTGAAAAAGCCGTTGAGCAAACCTCGAAATCCTTTAGCTCGCTGGCAAAGGACGGCCTGCAGCAGACGATCGCGAATTTGCGCCACGTTAACCAGGTCTTCAAGTCGCTTGCTTCCGAGGGCGTCGCGGAGCTGGAGAAGAATATCCACGCGGTCGACGGCTCGATAGCATCGTTCGTAACGGGTGGGCTGTCTCTCGTAAAGAAACAGGCCGGCGAGGCGCAGCAGTCCTTTCAAACCTTCGGGCGAATAGGCGTCGAGCTGGTGAGAATGCAGGCCGCAGGGGCGAAAGTTGCGCTGGAGGCCCTGGCCCAGGGCGGTATCGGCCCCCTAAAGGCACAGGCCGAGCAGGCCAAACAGGCCTTAATCGGGTTCGTAAATTTGGGTATCGAGACGGCAAAGACGGGAGCCGGCAATGCAAAACAGGCTTTTCTCGATTTTGCGCAGGGCGGTATAGGGCAGATAAAAGGCAAATTAACCGAGGCGCGGCAGTCGTTTCTAGACTTCGCCGCTAACGGCGCTGGGCGCGTGAAATTGGCGCTCGGCGATGTGAGGACCTCCCTCACGGACCTTGCGAGCGGCGCGTTGGCCCGGGCCAAAAGCGCTCTCGAATCTCTTACAAAGATCGATCTCGGCGCGATGTCTCAAAAGATCGAGGGCTTTGGTAAAAAGCTTGAAAGCGTCGCTAATTTTTTCAAGAACAACGTTACCTCCCCGCTAACCGGCTTTTGGGGCAAGGATGATGCCTCGAAAGAGATCGAGGGCAAGATCGCCCAGTTCAAAGAGCGGGTCAACGATCTGCTCTCAAAACTCTTTGCGCCTGTCATGCCCTACCTCTCCAAAGGCGCTGACGCACTTATAGGCATCGTCGACCGCCTGATCGCGTGGTTCGATAATGCCCCTGAAAGCGTGCGTGTTTTTATCGCGGTCCTTGCCTCGATAGCCGTCGCTATCGGTCCGGTTATCGGTTTCGTCGCCTCGGCCATTATCGGCATCGCGGGCTTCGTTTCCGCCATATCGGCGATCGCAGCGGCCGGTACCGTGTCGGTTGTGATCGGTATGGTCGCGGCCGCCATCGCCGCGCTCGTGGCGGGTATCGGCATCGCGATCGGGGTCGTATATGCGTTGCATCAAGCTTGGGCTGCGGGGTTTGGTCCTATAGCATCGATCGTCGCGATCGCGGTCGGGCTGATCATCACCGCATTTTCTCCCATTCTTGGATTGCCTATCCTGATAGGCGCCGTCGCCGTTACCATCTACGAAATGTGGGCGGCGAACTTCGGCGGGCTGCAGGATTTCACGACGCAGGTTTGGGCGAAGATACAGGAATACATCGCCATCGCGATGGCCGAGATCAATGCGCTTGTAGCCATGATCGGCGCGGATGTCATCGCCTGGTGGACCGAAAATTACCCGCTGATCGAGCAAACCGTACAGAAGGTGTCTGACGCCGTAAAGGCCTATATTCAGAATTTCCTCGCCGCCATCACCTCCTTTTGGGACGCGCACGGCGAGCAGATCATGTCCGTCGTACGCTCGATCTGGAACATCATCTCGACCATCGTCCGCACCGGCATTAACGTGGTCATGCAGGTGGTGCGTATGGTGATGCAGATGATCAATGGCGACTGGGCCGGCGCGTGGAATACGGCCAAAGATATCGTATCGAAGATCATCTCGGCGATCGGCACGATTCTTAAAGAACTCGGCAATATAGTCTGGCAGGCGCTGAAGTTCGTCGTCACGATGATCGTAAATCTCGGCACCGATCTTTTTAGCAAGGCGGTCGAGATCGGTAAAAATATCGTCCAGGGAATAATCAACGGTGTCGGATCTCTCGCCGCATCACTGTGGCAAAAAGGCCGCGATCTCATTTCCGGCCTGCTCGGTGGAATGCGCAGCGAGGGCGGCATCAAATCGCCATCAGCCGAGACGTTCAAGGACGGTGTCAACTTTGTACAAGGCGAGATAAACGGCCTTAACAGCATGTCTCCGGAGCTAAACGCCACGGGCCGAAGACTGGTCGACGGGCTGCTCACCGAAATGCGCGAGGGGCACAAAAAGGCCGCGGAAGAATTCTACACCTGGTGGAACCTCTCGAAAGAGGGCCAAAGGATAATCGCCGAAACGCAAAACTACCAGGACCGTCGATCCGGGCTCGAAAATCTCGTCAAGCTGCGCGCCGAACTCAACATGAACGTCGGCGACGCGCTGCCTTTTACGCTCAAGGGTATAAACGACGAGCTTGAAACACTCGGCAAGCAGAAAAAGGGACTGCAGGACGCGAAGCAAATGCTCGAGCAAATGCAGGAGCAGCTAAAGTTCGATCCCCAGCTTGCAAAGACCAACGCAGGAAAGGTTGAGACGCTGCTCGGCGACGACAAACGCAATGCGCGGATCGACGTGGAAACCAGGGCCGAGCTGCGCCGCAATGCCGCCGTGCTGGATGCAAGGGCCCGGGTAGAGCAGTTCGATCAAGCGAAGAAAAAGCTGGTTGAAACGGGCTTTGCGAATAACATGCAGATCCAGGGCGAAATAAACTTGCTGCAGGCGCAGATCGCCGGCAATTTCAAGCTGAGCGAGGTAGAAGCGCAGCGTATAAAGAATCAAATCGAGGTCGAGAAATATAAGGCCGATCTAAAAAACGATGGGTATAACGACGACGAGATAGCGCGTCTTGCGGCCGTGCTCGAAGCCCAGCAAAAGCATACCGAGGGGCTCCGGGCGACGCTGAGGGCAAAGCAGGACCTGATCGCCGCGGAGCAGACTTACACCGGCGCGGCGGACCAGATGAGGAAAACGCTTGAAGACCTTAACGTTCAACTCGGGTTAAAGAAGGCCGCCTCTGAGGCCGACCGCCTTGCGACCGATATGCAAACCGAGGCTTACAAAAAGCTGAACGCCGAGCAGGCCGCGAGCCTGAAAAGCATGGCCGAAGAGATCGACAGGAAGCGAGCCGAGGTCGAGGCGAAGGAGAAAGCCAAAAAGCAGATGGACGAATTCAAGGGCTTTATCAAAGATTCGCTCAACACGCTGGCAAAGGACGGCTTCGGCGCGTTCTTCAAGGGCATCCTGGACAAGTTCAAGCAGATGCTGATCGACATGGCCGCCGAATGGATCGCCTCGAAGATCTACAATCTCATTTTCAAAAATGGCGGCAAGAGCATCGCGGATGCCTTCAATTCGATATTCAAGGGCCTCAAGATCGGCGGCGCAGATAAAGGCGTTACGGGTGCCGCGGCGACAGTCGCCCACGAAGCCGCCCACGCAGCGGCAGGCGGCGGCAGCAACGCTATCGGGGATGCGATGAATGCGGCAAGCGGGGTCCGCGGGCTGTTCGATCCGCTGCCAAACTTGGCAAACGGCGGAAAACCGAGCGCCCTGGCCGGTAAGCTGAGCGGCATCGGCGCTATCGCAACGATGGTCGGCGGATTCCTGCCCGGACGCTTAGGAAACGTAGTATCGATGGCCGGGATGGGCCTCTCGATCGGCGCAAATTTCGGCCCGTGGGGAGCTGCGATCGGCGCGGCCGCGGGTGCGATAATCGGGCTGTTTATGGGCGACCCGAAAAAGAAGATCGACAAAAAGGAGAACATGCCCAAGCTGCAAAAAGGCTTTACAGAGTCTCTGCAGCAGCTACGCGACCTGCTAAGCGACCGCAACCAGATCTTCTCCGATCCGGATGGCGCTATCCAGCGCGCAACCGAGATCCGCGGCCAGATCGCATCGGGCTTCGGCATCGAATTCCAGTCGAAAAAATATAAGGCAGAGGCTAAGAAGCTGATCGCGGCGAAACTGATCGAGGCCGACGCGCTGATCAAGCAGATCAAGGATATGGCGGACGTTGCGCGGATGGCGAAATCGGTTGATACGCGGCTCGAAGCGGAATTTGCCGGGGGCGTTTATGCCGATAGATCCTTTATCCGCGCGCATTCTGAATTCCGCCGGCGGAACGGGCTGCTGTCGGGCGCCTTCACCGGACGCGACACCCTGCCCTCCATTCTGGCCCCGGGCGAGATGGTGCTGAACCCGAAACAGATCGCCCACGTGAAGTTCAACGCCGGCTTCGACGCATTCAAAGGCGCAGGCATCCCGAACTACGCAACCGGTGGAATGATAGGCTCCCCTGCTCCTGCATCTACACCGGTTTCAGTCAGCCCCCAGCCCGTTACAGTCCAGATAGTGTTGAACAACTCGGGCATCGTCGAGAGCGTGTTGGTAAATGGGCTAAAGAGCTCCGACGTCCAGGTTGAGCTGGTCAAGGCTTATGATAAAGGGAAAACGCGGACGAGGTGATGTTATGACGCGGGGACGGAGAAGGGAGGTTGACCGTGGCGGGTTGATCGAGATCCTCACCCACCGCGAAGCTCACCCCTTCGCCAAAAACAGGTATTCGAACTTCCCATTCTCAAAAATAACGATTACGTCATTTGGGCAAAGCCAAAGATGCTCGCCGCCGTGAATGTCATTCATATAACGTTTTTCAAACTTATTCCTTTCACCGGTTCCGTGCTCTGCGTTTTCATGCGCCTCGGGGAAGAGTTCGATAATCTCCTCCTTTGTCATATATCGAAGCGGCCCGCCACGGTCGGCTATAAGACTGCCCAGAAGATGTTCGGGTCGCGGCCAAAGTCCCACTTTCCATAGGTTGTATCGCAGCGAGAGATCATCCGTACGATACCAGAGCTCCGTAAATAGTGAAGAGCCACTGAACGCGACTATGAAGAGCCAAATAGCGAGGGTTTGTTTCATACCGATTGAACGCCCGGCTATAAAACTAGTTGCGTAAATTATTGGAGATCTTCACACACTCATCCCCAACATCTCCGCCATCTCCTGCCTTCCCTTCTCCATTACCTCGAGCTCCCTTGAAAAATTGACTTTCCTGAACCACTTTCTCTCCAGCATCTTATCCAACAACCGGGCACCCAAAAGACCGGCCAGGTGCGGACGGCGCTCGCTCCAGTCGAGGCATTTACGCGCCATCGGCCGACGGGCTTTTACAAGCTCTTCCTCAAAGATCCCGAACCCGGCTAACAAGCCCCAGCCCTTTTCCGTTACGCTGTAGCTTTCCTCCGATTCCACAAGGATCCCGTTATTCTCCAGCCCCTCCAAAAACCGCACCCCGACCAGTCCCGCCAGGTGGTCATAGCACGTCCGGCAGTATTTTATCCCGCCCACCACCTCCTCCTTCGCCATAGCTTTCCTGCCCGCCAGGTTCGCAAGCGACTCGACCGCGTACGCCACGTCGGGAGAAGCAAACGTGTAATACCGGTGCTTTCCCTGCGTCTCGACGCGGACCACCTCGGCCTCGAGCAGCTTCGCCAGGTGATTGCTCGCCGAGGTCGTCGATAGGTCCGACGCTACCGCAAGCTCCGTCGCCGTATAAGCGCGCCCGTCCAGCAGATTCCAGAGCATCCGCGCCCGCGCCGGTTCGCATATCAAACCCGATATAAATACGAAACTTTCTCCTGCATTCATAGTTCATCCTCAACTGAAGCGTGTGTGTATTTGCTATGGTATCTTCAAAACCTGAGGCAAGTCAAGAAATATGATCGCAGTAATTTTTGAAGCAATACCGGCCGAGGGCCACTGGGACGAGTACCTGGATATCGCCGCAGCTTTACGCCCCGAGCTGGACAAGATCGAGGGATTTATCTCGATCGAACGCTTTCAGAGCCTGGCCGATTCCGGCAAGGTGCTGTCGCTTTCGTTCTGGAAGGATGAGGAAGCCGTACGCCAATGGCGAAATCTCGAGCAGCACCGCGCGGCACAGAAAGCCGGACGCGAATCTGTGTTCGCAGACTATCGCTTACGGATAGCGGAGGTCAGCCGCGATTACGGGATGAACGATCGCGCCCACGCACCGGCGGACAGCAAGGAGATCCATGAAAGACATTGAAATTAGACTCGCAAACCGCCCTGGCACCCTCGCGCTGCTTGGCGAGACGCTCGGCCAAAACAAGATCAGCCTCGAAGGCGGCGGCCTCTTTGAAAACGGCGAGTATTCGATCGCCCACTTCTTGGTCGAAGACGCCGAACGCGCGAAGGATGTGCTAGAGGCAGCAGGCATCGAGGTGGTAAAGATCAACGATGTGATCATCCAAAAGCTCCGCCAGGACGTCCCCGGCCAACTGGGGATGTTCTGCCGCAAACTCGCCGATGCCGGCGTCTATATCCTCACGCAGTACAGCGACCATTCAAACCAATTGATCGTAATGGTCGATGACTACGAGAAAGCAAAAGCCGTTTCCGAAGCCTGGATGCGCGAATGGTGGCCCGAATAATGGTGAGTCGTAAGTAAAAATTAAGATGCCAAAAGCTCCCCTCCTTGGTTGAAGGAGGGGAGGCAGCCGTTTCGGCTGACGGGGTGGTTCGTTCAAAAAGAATAAATCATCAATATTGAATAAACCTCTCGTTCCTATTAAATCCATCATCCAATCCCACAACCCGCATCACCTAAAATGGATCAATGATTCAATGAATCAATCGTCCATATGACTCGCGAGCTTTCCACCACACTTCAAAACATTCTCCCCGCCTGCAAGCGCCGTGACACGCTCGACGTCTATCTGAATAACGGCCAGGTGCTGCACCTTTCGCGCGGAAAGGTCAGCCGGGATTTCGGCGGTGGGCCGGTTTCGTATCTGAACTGGATCCGCTCCGTTGACGAGCTTCGCGGCTCGATCGAGGGCTCCATCGACCGCATCACCGTCACCTGCCAGAACGTCAACTCCGAGCTCGGCTTCGATCTCGCCAGCGACCTGCGTCTGCTCGATTACGCGCTGGCCGACTACGGCAAGATGTACCAGAGCTTGCGCTCGCCCTGGCTCATCGAGGACATCCCGCAAGTCTTTCGCGGCGTGATCGCAAACGCCGAGGCCGATGAGGAAAACCTCACCTTCGAGCTTATCGTCGATTACGAGTCGCTCGGGTCGATCGTCGCTTCGCGCGCCTTGAGCCCGCGCTGCTGGTGGACCTACAAAAGCGGCATCGAATGCACCTCACCCAGCGGCGAGCCCACCTGCCCCCAAACCCGCAACGCGTGCGTCAAGCGCGAAGCCGAGAAAGACTTCGGCGGATGGGAGGCGTTTGTCGAGCCCGTTAACAGCCCGCCCGGAGGCGGCGGAAACGATGGCGGCGGAATCGGCACGGGCACGTGCTTTACGCTCGACACTCTTGTCTGGACGCCCGCCGGCCATCTGCCGATCGGCGATCTGCAGGTAGGGCAGCGTATCATCTCCTTTGACGCGCTCACCGGCGTGATCGATTGCGAGGACGAGATCGTTGAGGTCCTGGACCACGAAGCCGCGCGCGGATTTTATACGTTCGAGTTCGAACACGGTGAATTGAACGTCACGCCCGAGCATCGCCTGTTTCGCGCGAACAACATATTCGTGTTAGCAGATATGTTTCGCGTCGGCGACACGATTCGGGCGTTTATCGATGAAGGCTGGCGTGATTCGCGCCTGCTGCGCATCCGCTGGAACACGGGACAAAAAGTTCCGGTGCGCAATCTGCACGTCCGCCGAAACCGCACCTATTTCGCAAACCGCTGCGGCGTACACAACGCCAAGCCGATCGAACCCATATATTACTAGAATCATCCTTGTAGGGGCAGGTCTTGTACCTGCCCAATGAGCGAAGCGAACGGGCTTCGGTGATCTCTAATCGCAAATATCTATTTATCTTTTTTCGGTCCAATTGGCCGATCGGGCAGGTACAAGACCTGCCCCTACACCCAATGGCTACAATAAATCATCTAAAAAACCGCGATGCCCAGCGCAAAACGCTTGCCGTTGCCTTTGGCCGCCACGCCGTAAAGGGCCACGTCTGCTGGTCGCGTGTCGAGGGCGTGCCTCCTCCCGGCGCGTTTCACATCTTCGCCTACAGCGCCCTGGGCGAGGGCGAGTGGGATGCCTGCGAAGCCGCCTATTATAAAGGCGTCGAGATACCGGCCGCCGACTACCACTTTCACCCCGGCGCGCTGGCCGAAGCCATGGACACCGGCACGCAGGTGGTCGACGAATATTTCCCGCTGGACGTGCCGCATACGCGAACCGCCGCCATCGGCTATAAATGCCCGCAGAGCATC
>Ga0193752_1001140_pt1 | contig 22894 bp, 13 predicted proteins | sample H1c1metaG_FD_144924 | JGI IMG/M metagenome (GOLD analysis project Ga0193752, IMG submission 144924) | Soil microbial communities from a riparian zone of the East river system, Colorado, United States - H1c1 | ecosystem: Environmental > Terrestrial > Soil > Riparian zone | place: USA: East River...
AGCGGGGATCGCTTACTGGCATTGCCAGAAGGAAGACACTTCGGAAAAATGGAGTAATATATTATACCACTATGATCTGCTCATGCAGATCAACAGTTCCCCTGGAGTGGCGCTCAACCGCGCCTACGCGGTTTATAAAGTGAGGGGCAGGTCCGCGGCGCTGATGGAGGCAGAAAAGCTCCAGCTCACCGCCGATCATTTCTACTACACGCTGCTGGGCGAACTATATACCAACCTCGACAACAAGCAGGCAAGAATAAATTACCTGAAGGCGATCTCACTGGCAAGCACCGAGACCGATAAAAGGACATTGCAGAATAAGATCGATGCGCTGTACAACTGACGCCTTTGTGATATTTTGAACGAAGCAGGACCTTCACGTACATTTGGCTCGATGCAGGACGAGTTCCTGCGACCGGTAATCATGATCTTAAACGAAGCCATCGCTTTTTTGAGTAAGTCGCTTGATGTGCAGGACAGTCCGCAAACCTGGGCTGACCTGGGCTGTGGACGGGGTTTGTTCACCCGTGCGCTGGCTACGCGGCTAGGTGCCGGCAGCACCGTATTTGCAGTAGACAGATCGAACAATTTCGAAGCAGGCGACATCGGTCAGGCAGTGAACATTAGATTAGTGGAGGCGGATTTCGTATCTGATGCGCTTCCCTTTGACCGGCTGGATGGGATACTGATGGCCAATGCCCTGCATTACGTGAAGGATAAAAATGATTTTCTTGAAAAGGGGTTGGCTTATCTTGGAGGAAAAGGCAAATGGATCATTGTGGAGTATGAAACGGCCAGGGCTAACCGATGGGTTCCTCATCCCGTTAACTTTGAGCAACTGAAGGCTTTGTTTGCGGCATCAGGGGCTAAAAATATTCAGAAAACTGCGGAACGGCCTTCGGTTTACCAGGGCAGTATGTATAGCGCCGTCATCACATTGTAAATAAATAAATGCATACCGGAACTCATTATCGGCTCAAAGAGTTTCTTGTCTGGACAAGAAGGGATATTTATATCGTCATTGTTATCGCGGCTATTCCTACCATCTTGTACCAGCTTCTTGATTTCAAGTGGCTGGCGATACCCTGGCTCCCCATCGCGTTGATTGGCACAGCAGCGGCCTTCATCCTTGGGTTCAAGAGCACACAGATCTATAACCGCCTATGGGAGGCGCGGCAGATCTGGGGTTCGATCGCCGCCACCAGCAGAACCTGGGGCGTGATGGTGACGAATTTCGTGCACAGCGAAACCAGGATTCACCAGCAACTGATCTACCGGCATTTTGCCTGGCTCACCGCCCTGCGTTTCCAGCTGCGCAAACCACAGCCCTGGGAGAATATGAGCAAGCCGCACAACCAGGAATACAGCAAGTTGTTCTCCATACCGGAGTGGGATATGAATATCGAAGACGAATTAAAAAAATACATCACGGATGAGGAGCGGCACTATGCACTGAGTAAAAAGAACCGTGCGACGCAACTGATCACACTCCAGGCCAGGCAACTGAGCATACTCAGGGAGTCTGGGGCTCTTACTGATTCCGCTTACATAGAGATGCAGAAGCGACTGGCTGACCTTGCGGAACAACAGGCCAGGTGCGAGCGGATCAAAGACTTTCCTTATCCAAGGCAGTTTGCCAGTATCACCCTGTTCTTTGTATGGCTCTTTGTCATCCTCCTGCCTTTTGGCATGCTCAATGAATTTCAGCAGGTGGGGGAATATTTTGTGTGGCTGACCATTCCCTTCAGCCTGATCGTTTCCTGGGTGTTTATTTCCCTGGACAGGGTGGGTGAGGCAGCTGAAAATCCATTCGAAGGCAGCTCCAACGATATTCCCATGGCGGCCCTGAGCCGCGGCATCGAGATCGACCTGAGGGAGATGCTGGATGAAGATAATTTACCTTTACCCCTCAATCCAATGAATAATATCTTGATGTGAGCGTTACTTACTATGTAATCCTTAATCGAAGTATTTATGAAAAATATCATTAAGTTAATCGGTTTGCTTTTAATTGCCAGCCCATCCTTTGCCCAACACAAAATCGTGCTCACCCCCGATCAGTTTGAAAAGGCGATTTCGTCGGGAGATGTCGTTGTGATTGATTTGCGCAGGCCTGATGAATTCAGCAAGGGTCATATCAAGGGAGCGGTTAATGCCAACTGGCAGGACCTGGCTGAATTTTCAAAAAAAACAGAATTGTTGGAGAAGTCGAGGCCTGTTTATATTTATTGCCAGGCCGGCGTCAGGAGTGAAAAGGCCTCCGAGTGGATGCGAAAAAACGCGTTCAAGCACGTGAGTGGTTTAGATGGGGGGATCCAGGCCTGGAAAAACCTGGGCAAACCTGTTGAGTAATCCGGCGGCCTGATCATTGATACAATGCTCCGATGAACCTGGTTGTTTCTTATTGTTTCAGTTTTATCGGATCACTGACACCGGGGACCATCAACCTGAGTGTGCTCCATTCGGGTCTCACCAACAAGCCATCGGTAGGCGTGAAGATGGCAGCTGCTGCGGCGATAGTGGAATACGGTTACGCCTGGATCGCCGTCCGATTCGAAAATCTTATTACTTCAAACCCCCTGGTCCTTTCCAATTTTCAGCTGATCGCCGCGGTGGTGATGACGGCACTCGGATTGCTGACGATATTTTTTGCAAGGGCTCCCGCAGCGCTTATCCAGAAATTCCATGAGAGCGGCTTCAGAAGAGGCTTTTTGCTGGGAATACTCAACCCATTATCTATGCCGTACTGGATGGGCATAACGGCATACTGTAAAAGCCAGGACTGGATCGACCTCAATTATACAATCGGCTTGCATTCCTACCTCCTCGGCGTTTCGCTGGGGGTGTTTACCCTATTGCTGGTTGTGAATCTTGCCGCCCGGAAATTGTCGGCCATATACCTGAAAAGAACCCCGGTCCTGCAGCAAATTCCTGGATGGATCATGCTGGGACTGGGGATCTATGCATTCCTAAGGTATTTTATTGGATGAACCCCTTAGTTGTAATCAATGTAGCCACTTTCGGTAGCGGCGTAAAATGTTTTCGGATCGGGCGTTGTCAGGGCCAGGTTGTTCTGAAGCTTTCCGGGCAGATCGGGGTTCGAGATAAAGATGGCTCCAAACGAAATCAGGTCTGCGAGCTCATTTTCCAATGCCTTTTCGGCGGTTTCTTTGCTGTAACCACCGTTCAGAATCAATAGGCCATTGAATTCTTCCCTGATGTTCCTGATCAGTAATTTGCCTTCCTCGGTTTTCCTTGCCGTGGTTTCCACCACATGGAGGTAAAGGATCTTCAGCTTGTTCAGTTCCTCAACCAGGTAGTTATAGGTGTCGGTAGTTTCGTCGTAGGGTGACAGTCCGTTGTAGGTGTTGAAAGGAGAGATCCTGATGCCGGTTTTCTTTGCGCCGATCCTCTCGATTACCGCTTTGACAATTTCGATCACGAAGCGACTCCTGTTTTCAATACTGCCACCGTATTCGTCGGTCCTGTGATTGGAGTGGGGGTTAAGAAATTGTTCGATGAGATAGCCATTAGCGCCGTGGAGTTCGACTCCGTCGAAACCTGCTTCGACAGCATTGGCTGCGCCCTGGGCAAATTCGGTGATGGCAGTTTTGATCTCTTCCCTCGTCATTTCCCTGGGCAGGTCGGTCTTCTGCATCCCTAAGCTATCGGTCCACATGTCACCGTCTGCGGAAATTGCTGAAGGGGCTAGTGTGGTGCCGCCTTCGGAAAGGTTGGCTTGGTGGGAGACTCTACCCGTGTGCATTAACTGCAGGAAGATCTTCCCGTTTTCGCTGTGGACGCCTTCTGTTACTTTTTTCCAGCCATTGATCTGCTGCTGGCTATAGACGCCAGGGATCCGTGCGTAGCCGAGGGCATTGGGAGAGGGGGCCGTTCCTTCCGTGACGATGAGACCGGCAGAGGCTCTTTGCTTGTAGTACAATGCCATAAGGTCATTGGGAATGTTGCCAATGGCCCGGCTCCTTGTCATAGGGGCCATGACGATCCTGTTTTTAAGTCCTATTGCGCCCGTTAAGGGGGTGAATATGTCCAGTTTATTAGTCATGTTAATTAATGTTTGAACAACAAATTTCCGCTTAATTCAGCTCTAAACCAAGCATTTGGCAAAAGATTGCAAGGAATTAACGAGAGAGAGGAAGAAACAGAAACAGAAACAGAAACAGAAAGAGAAAGAGAAAGAGAAACAGAAACAGAAAGAGAAGAGGAAGGGAAATTTGTCAACCTCGAAATCTTGACCGACATCAATACTGCTGCAGGTTTCAGCAGATTCGGCCGGATAAATAACCGTATTAAATACGTAAGGGTTCAAGGGAGTTTTACTAGTGCTAAGTGCTTATGTTTAGATAGTAAAGTATAAACCTTCAAACTGCAAATGAACCACTACGGATTTTTGGATCGAGGGGTGCAGATGGCGCATCTTTACAGAGTCAAAGCAACGAAGTCCAATCCTAAGAAGTCCAAAAAATCCAGTCCGAAGAAAACCAGATCCGTCCTAAGAAAAAAACCAAAATCCAGATCCGTCCGAAAACCGAATTCCTAAACCCGACCCATCACCAATTGTGCGACCTTGAAAAAATTGTTACGCTGGCTCTGATTTGTAGTTGACCTCTGAAACCACTATTCCGTCCATGAAAAACCAAAAGTCCGTATCCCATTGCTGAAAACCCTAAATACAGCAATACTAACCCCGGGATAAAAAATTCTAACCCGCGTCCACCCCGACGCGGGTTTTTTGTTATAATTGGGCAAGGCGGAAGCTTTAGCACAGGAGTGGCTCTTTCTGCCCTCTTCCTCTTCCTCTTCCTCTTTCTCTTTCTGTTTCTGCCCTCTTTCAGGTGAACTTGGTGAGCATCATCTGATTATATTTGCCAGATATGAAAAGAGTAGTCGTCACCGGGATGGGGGCCTTTACAGCCCTCGGCAGCAATGCCAATGAATTCTGGAAGTCGGTCCTTGCCGGAACAAGCGGCGCCATCCCCATCACCCGTTTCAATGCGGAAAAATTCAGAACCCGCTTTGCCTGCCAGATTGCGGATTACCAACCCGATGCATATTTCGAGAAGAGCGAAAGCAAAAGGATGGACTATTTCACCCAGTATGCGATGATCGCCGCCGGCGAAGCCATCGGTGATTCGGGGTTCGACTTCAAGGGCATGTCGCCATTCGACGTAGGAGTCATCTGGGGATCGGGTCAGGGGGGAATGCAAACCTTCGAAGACCAGGTTGCCGAGTACGTGAACGCAGGCAGGCAACCACGGTTCAGCCCATTCTTTGTGTCGAAACTGATCGCCAATATGGCTTCGGGCATGATCTCCATAAAATATGGATTCATGGGTATCAACTACACCACCGTATCAGCTTGTGCCACTTCGAACACAGCGATCATGGACGCGTTCAACTATATCCGTTTGGGCAAGGCGAAGATCATGGTCACGGGGGGCTCGGAGGCCCCGATCACGGAAGCGTCCTTTGGTGGATTTACCGCCATGAAGGCCATGTCAACCCGCAACGATGAACCGGCTCTGGCGTCAAGACCCTTCGACAAGGATCGCGATGGCTTCGTCATGGGAGAAGGAGCGGGAGCCCTGATACTTGAAGAATATGAACATGCCAAAAAAAGAGGCGCACACATCTATGCAGAACTAGCCGGAGCGGGAATGACCGCAGATGCCTATCACATGACCTCCACACACCCTGATGGCCTGGGAGCCCTGCAGGCAATGAAGTTTGCGCTCGAAGATGGTGGGCTGGTTCCAACTGATATCACTTATATCAATGCGCACGCCACCTCTACAACCGTCGGCGACATCAGCGAAGTGAAGGCCATCATGTCGGTGTTCGGGGACCAGAAAGGGCTATTCATCAGCGCCACAAAATCAATGACCGGTCATCTGCTTGGAGCCGCCGGCGCGGTGGAAGCAATAGTCTGCATCAAGTCAATCAATGAAAATGTAATCCCTCCAACCATCAACACCAGCATACTGGATCCTGAGATACCGGCCGGATTGAATATTGTGCTGAAGGACGCCATCGAAACGCCTGTCACCGCGGCCATGAGTAATACATTCGGCTTTGGCGGGCACAATGGCATTGTTATTTTCAGGAAGTTTGACAATTGAGGTATGGGGAATTGATTTGATTGTATGACCGCTTCCAATTTTTAATTTCCATTTTTCATTTTGTTTCACGGCCGCCTTACAATTTTTCATTTTTAGTTATTGTAAAAGAATTTTTCGCGGATGATTTGCCCGTCTTTCCAGTGTTGTACCGACACCTGGGTGTAATTCTTCACTCCCCATTCCTTGTGGGTGTAATCGTATTTCCAGATCACAAAAGAGATGTCGTCGCCTGTTCCAATCCCTCTTACTTCTGCCTTGCGCAACTCGGTAAGATTTCTTTTGAACTCGATTTCTCTTTTTCGGTTCAGTTCTTTGGAGACGGTTGGACTGAGTTCGTTTTCCTGCATCACCACCTCGTCGTGGTAATATTTTTCAAATGCTTCGAGCAACCTGCCATTGGTCACGAGCTCGTTCAAATCAGTTAGTGCGGTTTCGATTTCTGTGCGGTTCATTTGTAAAGATTTTTTGTTGAATTGATTATGCAAATGTCCAAAGGGATAGGCCCCGGACCAATCACCTTTGGTAAATAAAGACATTACCATTTGGTAATTTATCCGCCTGATGTGAATGCCCGTCACATCAGAAATGCCACAATGGACACCCTGAAATCAATCCCTATTCATAAATTATGCGCTTGTCAAAAAGTACTATGATCAGGATATACAGTTTGCTTGTTCTTCTCGGTTTCGGCATCGGCTGTTCGACGCCAGCGACCACGGATTTAACGAACACCTTAAAGGCGGGATTCGTGAACCCTCCCGACAGTAGCCGCCCGGGCGTCTACTGGTACTTTATGGATGGAAATATGTCGCGGACGGCGATTACCGGGGATCTGGAGGCAATGAAGAAGGCAGGCATTGCTTATGTCGTTTTTCTGGAAGTGAACATGGGAGTACCCAGGGGGAAAATTGATTTTCTGAGTGATGAATGGCAGAACCTCTTCGCCCATGCCATCAGCGAGTCAAAGCGATTGGGCATCTCCGTTACCCTGGGTGTTGGTCCGGGCTGGACGGGCAGTGGTGGTCCCTGGGTGAAGGCGGAAGCCTCCATGCAACACCTTGTTGCCACAACCACGAGGGTAAGAGGCGGTCGCCATCTTCAGATAAAATTGACATTGCCTCCACCGGTTAAGCCATACTTCGGCGAATCCGCCTTCACTCCTGAATTACATGAGCGATGGAAAGTTTTTTCAAAAGATGTTGCCGTCCTGGCATTTCCATCGATGATGAAGGCCGCAAGGATAAAAGATATCATGGAAAAAGGGCTCTTCTATCGCGCCCCTTTTTCTTCGGTGAAGGATGTTGCACCCTATATAGAAGCCGATTCTTCGCAGGACAGCGCCGGTGAATTTATTCAGCGCAACCGGATCATCGATCTCACCGATAGTCTTTCAACGGAGGGAATCCTGCGCTGGACGCCGCCGCCAGGTGATTGGACCATCATGCGTTTTGTGGCGAGAAACAATGGTGCGGTAACCAGACCTGCACCCATACCCGGTGTTGGCTTTGAAGCCGACAAATTTGATACGGCAGCCCTCAATGATCACATGGACGCCTACGTCGGTAAACTCCTTAAGAAAATTGCTCCTATTCTTCCTGGTGATTCCGGTGGGTTGAAGATGTTGCACATGGACAGCTGGGAAATGGGTGCCCAGAACTGGACGCCAGCATTCCGCGAAACATTTCTCAAACACCGCGGTTATGACCCCCTTCCGTATTACCCGGTTTATGCCGGTTTTGTTGTTGGCAATAAAGACATCAGTGAAAGATTCCTTTGGGACCTCCGGCTCACTGCTCAGGAACTGGTTGTGGAGAATCATGCCAACCAGGTGAAGCGCTATGCCCACCGTGCGGGGCTGGGCTTGTCTATCGAACCCTACGATATGAATCCTACCAGTGACCTTGAACTTGGCGATGTTGCCGACGTACCGATGTGTGAATTCTGGAGCAGGGGTATGGGATTCAACACCACCTTCAGCAGTATTGAAGCCAGTTCTATTGCCCATGTCAATGGGATAAGCCTGGTGCCTGCAGAGGCCTTTACTACCTGTGAGCGGGAGGGCTGGACCCAATACCCCGGGGTGATGAAGAACCAGACCGACTGGGCGTTTGCATCAGGCATCAACAGATTGGTGTTCCATACTTTTCAGCATCAGAATCTCGATAGTAAATTGAAACCAGGCATGACGATGGGTCCCTGTGGCATTCAATGGAACCGCAACCAGTCCTTCTGGCCGATGGTTGGCGCTTATCATAAGTATGTGAGCCGTTGTCAATACCTGTTACAGCAGGGCCACTCAAACGCGGAGATACTCTTCCTGACTCCGGAAGGAGGACCGATGGTTTTCCAGCCCCCGTCGTCCGCATTTACCGGAGATTCAGTTATGCCCAACCGGAAGTCGTACAACTTTGACGGCTGCTCACCCGGACAGTTGATGCGTGCTGCGGTTAAGGACAATCAAATCATTTTTCCATCAGGAGCGAGATACCAGGTTTTAGTGTTGCCACAGATCAATACTATGTCCGGTGTTTTGCTGAACAAGATCAAAGCGCTTGTAAACGAAGGCGCAGTTGTGGTTGGTACACCACCTGTACTCTCAAATGGCCTCGCTGGTTATCCCCGGGCAGATGATGAAATCAAAAACACCTCCCGTGATATGTGGGGAGGGTTGACTTCACCTTCGGACAAAACAGAACGGACCTATGGAAAGGGTAAGATACTTTGGGGCGGCGGATTCAATGCAGGCCGGGAGCAAATCTATCCCGATTATGATGAGGTGGCTAAATATCTTTCTGTTCATCACGTCGTTCCACAATTTGTTGCAGACCCACGCATTCGCTACACGCACCGTACGCTCGGCGAGAAGGAGGTCTATTTTGTGAGTAATATCACAGGCGAATCGATTCAGTCGGCGCCAAAGTTCGGCACAACAGGAATGCCGGAATTGTGGGATCCCGTTACGGGTTCAACAAGAGCATTAAGCAATTATAAGACTACGAACACGCAAACCGAAATTGCCTTGACATTTCGTCCGCATGAAAGTTATTTTATTGTATTTGATACAAAGAATGATGGCAGATCAAATCAGACTGCCAATAATTTTCCGGCACAATCAACCATTATGGCATTGTCCGGAAGCTGGGATCTTTCATTTGATACCAGTCTCGGAGGCCCGGCACGGGTTCGTTTTGATACCCTGACCGATTGGCGGCAGAATGCCGATGCCGGCATCAGGTATTATTCTGGAATTGCGAAATACATCAAACATTTTGATCTCTCCGTGTCGCAAAACAAAGACAGTCGTATCTGGCTCGACCTCGGCAAGGTGAATATTATGGCATCGGTAAAACTAAATGGGCAGCCCTTAGGCGTGGTATGGACTGATCCCTGGCGTGTTGACATTACGAGCGCGGTGAAGGCAAAAGATAATTTCCTTGAAATTGAAGTGGCTAATCTCTGGATCAACAGGATGATTGGTGATGACGCTTTGCCTGATGACGGCATCACAAATGGTAAATGGCCGTCCTGGCTGGAGCAGGGTCAACCCAGGCCAAGTAGTCGGATCAGCTTTATCACCAATCCAGTGTACCACAGCAAGGATACCTTGATGCCTTCGGGTTTACTTGGGCCGGTAACTATTCAAAGAGAGCGATGAATTGTAAATATTAGTCTAGGTATATACCACAGAGGCCCGAATTTCGGGCCTCTTGATGGTCATTTTTTAAAAATTAGCTCGCTTAGTAACCGGGGTTTTGTGTCAGGCTACTATTGGTAATGATCTCCCTATTGGGAATCGGGTACAGAACTTCGTTTTCTGTGAAAATATAATCCTGGGCAGAGAAAGCCACACCCTGCCGGTCAACGGTCGGATTGGCTTTTTCTTTTGCACCAAATTCGTTCAGGATCACCGCAACTTCAGCCGGCGTGTGCATTCTTTTCAGATCGAACCATCTCTGGTTTTCAAATGCAAGTTCGACCCTTCTTTCGTGTTCCAGTGTGTCGCGGAAACTAAAGAAGGTTAGCCCGCTAAGCGCTGGCAAGCCGGCCCGTGCGCGGACATCGTTAATATACGTGTAGGCTTCACCGGTCGGTCCACCCTGCTCATTGATTGTTTCAGCGAGCATGAGTAAAGCATCCGAATAGCGAAGCACCGGCCAGTTATCGTTGGTCCGGCCGTTGATCGTATGTGGGTGGGCGTATTTCTTCACATAAGGGATGGTGTCGCCAGTGACTGGGCTTGCAAAATCCAATCCTATCGACACATCTTTTCTAAGGTCATCTGGTTCATAAGCATTGATAATGTCTTTAGAGGGCGTATTCCAACCACCGGGGTTTGCCTGTGCCCAGCCAATCACCGCAGCCCCTGAGAGGCGTGGCGCAAATGAGTAAATGAAATCGCTCCATTCGCCCTGATCATTGTCGCCCTGATACTGAATGTCAAAAATGGATTCCGTGCCATTTTTCTTTGCAGGGTTAAAAGCGTCCGCGTAATTGGGAACGAGACTGTATCCAAGACCTGTTATCTGACTTAAGGCTTCCTGGGCTTCGGGATACTGCTTACGGGTAAGATAAACTTTCCCAAGAAGTGTGAGAGCAGCTCCCTTGGTGGCCCGACCCAATTCTGCAGGAGGATAAGACTCGGGCAAATTCGCGACCGCATCAGTAAGATCCTGAAGGATCAGTGCGTATGCCGTATCAACAGGCTTTCTTTGAAAGTTATACGCGTCGGCTGGGTCTACCAGGGGTTCCGTGACCACAATCACATCGCCAAAATACTGCACAAGCAGAAAGTAAAAGTAGCCACGCAGAAATTTGAGTTGGCCTATGTCGACTGCCTTTTCCTCTTCGCTCATCTCAGCCTCAGGTATTCTTGTCAGCGCAACATTGATGTTATAAATGCCGTTGTAGGTTCGATTATACATGTCGGCGAGATATCCATTTCCTGAAGTGACAGTCATAAATTCAAACGTTTCCAGTGAAGGCGCGTTGCCACGGTTGCCCGGATCCAGATCAACTGCGGTGTTATCAGTTATCTGTTCGGTAAGGAGCCACTGGCCTTGACCAATGTTCTGAAGTATGCCGTAAACACCGTTGACTGCCTGATCTGCCTCGGTCTTGTTTTTGTAGAACGTTTCGGTTCCAATTTTCGTCGGATCCGATTTCTCGAGATATTCCTTTCTGCAAGCGCTCAATAGAATAGTTGCGATGCCTGCTATCAATAATTTATGGTTGATTTTCATTGTTTGCATTTTAGAAGGTTACGTTCAGTCCGAGGATGAATTTCCTTGGTAGTGGATAAAATTCGTCGTCTGCGCCTGGTCTTTGATCTCCGTCTGCGGCGGCGCTACTGTTGTTTACTTCAGGATTGGCCCCTGGGTAAGATTTGAATACATAGAAATTATCTACAGTGCCGTATACACGCAAACCTTTCAATACTTTATTCTCCGGGAAGCTATAACCCAGGGTAATATTTCTTATCCAGAAATGTGTTCCATCGTACACATAAACGTCGCTGGACTCCCGTTCCCATTGCCAGTTGTTTGAGGTGGGCCATTTTCCTTTTCCGGGCTGGGATGGTGAACGCCAGCGATCTTTTCCTTCTTGCAGTATGTTGAATACGCCGTCCATGTTCATAGTCGATTCTTCAATTGCCCGGTAGATCTTGTAATCGCCTGCCCCGGTGCAAAGAACGCTCAGGTCGAAGCCCTTAAAGTCAGCACCTACGTTGATGCCATAGGTGTAAGCGGGAGTTGGATTGCCCAACTGAATCATGTCCTTGTTGTCGTAAGAGATGTTGCCGTCACCGTCAGCGTCAAACATTTTGAAAGTCCCGGGAATGGCGCCGTTCTGAGTAGGCGACTTATCTATTTCCTCCTGGTTTTGAAATATGCCCAGCGATTTAAAACCGTATAACATGGCAATGGGCGACCCCACTTGGGAAATGTTTTGAGGCCCGTAAAAACTACTATAGATTATCCGGTCTTCTGCTCCCTTGATTTCGAGGACCTTACTTTTATTTGTTGAAAAGTTCGCGCTCGCATGAAAATGCACTTCCCCGAACTTGTTGTTATATCCGATAGAAAACTCGTATCCTGAGTTTCTAACACTACCGACGTTGGTCGTGTAGTTTGTAAATCCGGATATGGCAGGTATCTGAACGGGCAGCAGCATGTCATTGGTTTTCTTATTATAATACTCCGCGCTGAACGAAATTTTGTTGTCAAAAGCATTCAGGTCGAAGCCTACGTCGAGCGTCTTGGACTTTTCCCATTTTAGATTCGCGTTGGCCGGATTCTGAACTACAAGGCCACTTACGAATTGACCCGGAACTACAACGCCATTCACGAATTGACCCCCCAGTATGTAATTGTCGAGATTGGTGATACTTTGGGTCATTGGATCGAAAGGATCCACGAAAGACAACTGGGTGTAGTTACCAATGTTGTTATTACCAGTGATACCATAGCTGCCCCGGAATTTCAGGTCAGACAGGAATCCGTTTTTCGGAAAGAATGCTTCATTGTAAATCCTCCATCCGGCAGAGACTGCAGGAAAATCACCATATTTATTTCCTTCTCCGAATCTTGAGCTTCCTTCTCTACGGAAGCTTGCCGTTAAGAGGTAGCGATCGTCGAAATTGTAATTCACGCGGCCGAAGAAAGCTGCTGTTGTCCACCCATTTTCCTCCGATGATGAAGATTTTGTGGAACCAGCATCGAGATATGGAGTAAGGTCATTCGGGAATTTGGTGGCCGTTCCTTTTGTTTGTTTAAAGGTTTCCTGCTGGGCAGTGTAACCCACCAATACTTCAACCTGGCTTGCGCCGAATTGATTGGTGTAGGTAAGTAGCTGATCCGCACTATAATTTGTTACGTATGAAGTACCTTGTTCGAGCGTTGCATCTTGCGGTGGAGGGGCATTTACTCCAGCAATAGTAGAGGGCTTGTACCATTTGTCAGTCAGGTAGCTGAGCCGCGTGTTAATGGATGACTTGAATTTGAAGTGCTTCAAAAAATTTACTTCAACAAATACATTGGACAACAGATCCGCTGTTTCGTCGTTTCTGTGCGCATCTCTTAGAAGCAAAAGGGGATTGGGCCAGCCAAACACGATGTCATTACCAGCGATATAAGGATTAAGCGATCCGTCATCATTGTACGCCGATTTGCGGGGGTCCATAATCAGGGCGCTACCGACCGTATTGTCGCGCCCTTCGGTAGACGGAGCCTTCTGATTCCGGGCATACGATCCATTTAGCTTTAATCCGATGGTGATGAAATCATTCACTTTTCCATCGAGGTTGGCCAACACGGAAAACCTGTCATAGCCAGTATATTTTAACGCTCCGTCTTCTTTATTGTAACCGATGGACACGAGCGAATGAAACCGCTCACCGCCGTTTCCGTATGTGAGATTGTAGTTCTGGGAAGGCGCGTTATTGTGAAGGATCAGGTCGTACCAGTTTGTTGTTGAATATTGCGAAGGATCGCGATACTCTTCAGGAACGTCGTCTATTGTTGGTTCCCTGTTTTCAAAATATCTAACCTTTTCTTCATACACTTCTCTTTTGTATTGCGCGAATTCCGGACCATTCATCATCTTAACCCTTCTGTCTTTTGGTACATTGGCAATTCCATAGAACGCGTTGAAGGAAGTATAGTGCTGGTTGGTCTTTGCGCGTTTTGTAGTGACAAGAATAACACCGTTTGAGCCCCGCGCGCCATAGATGGCTGAAGAAACTGCATCTTTTAAAACCGATATGCTTTCGATGTCATTCGGGTTAAGGTTCCTTCCAATATCGTCGCCAAATGGGAATCCGTCTATCACCCAGAGCGGCGCACTTCTCGCCCCCAGAGAACTGATACCCCGGATGTTGATACTCATGCCTCGTCCGGGTTCGCCGGTCGGTTGTTTCACGAGCACACCCGAAACCTGGCCTGCGAGCAGCTTGCTTGGGTTGGTTGGCGGAATGTCTTTCACATTTGCAATGTCCACTGTAGAAACTGCCCCAGTAACGTCTTTTCTTCTTTGCGTGCCATAACCGACTACCACCACATCGGTGAGGGCGTTCGCGTCTCTTTTTAGTGAAATGTCAACAGGCGTTCCTGGCGTTGCAAGTAGTTCCTGACTATCGTAGCCGGTGTAGCTGAATACCAGTGTTGTGGGTTTTTGCAAACCGATGCTGAATTTTCCCTGGCCATCAGTGGTAACTCCTCTTGTAGAGCCCTTTTCTACTATGCTAACGCCAGCAAGTCCCGAACCGTTTTCATCTTTAACCGTTCCCGTAACTGTTTGGGTTTGCGCCGTTGCAGCATTTGCGTAGAAAAGAACAAAAGAAAAAACTAACAGCGGCGTGAGCTTTTTGTGGTTCCATAAGCAAGCCAGTCTTGGATAAATAGGCAGCTTAACCGAAGTGTGTGTCTTCATGTTATATCTGTTTCGTTAGTTTTGATTAAATCAAATCTATCCTCTCTATCACGTCGACACTAGTGAAATGTGTTCTTTTACGTACACTTTTTGATACTATTTTTTTTACGTTTGGGGGCTATGATGATTTACCGTTCAGCCTCTCCTGGTGCAACAAATAGTAGTCTCCTGCAGAGTAGGCGCAAAGCTTGTACCTCCGCGACTTTGCGATTTCTTGCCTGCCGGCAGGCAGGCTTGGCTTGGCGTGAAATACTTGTACCCCTGCTCCTTTGCGTGAACCCTTCCCCAGGCTTCTCACCACTCCAACTTCACCCTCACTCCATCCGGTTCATTGTTAAAACCGAGAAACAGCGTATTCGATTCCGCATTCCACTCAGACTGTGCATCGGTGATGGCCTGCCCCTTCGGATCGAGGACGGTAATTTTCGAGGGCGCCTTGGGTAACCAGGCCCGCATTGCGTTGATTGTATTCACCGGACTTTTGGCCACAAACGCATAACTATTGCCTGTAGTCTTTTCTTCATAAACCCTGCTGGCAGCGGCCAGCACATGAGGTTTCGTATTAGCCGCCCTCTTTAAGTTATAGAGGAAGGCCTGGGTGCCTGGTTTTACTTCTTTCCGTGTTAGTACAGGAAGCTTCGGGTCGAACAGGTCGATAACAAGGTCGCTGATAACAAAGGATTGATCCCCGACGCTCTCATCCATCACCGACACCAGGTCGAAAGGGCCGCGCTGCAGGGAGAGAAAGTTTTTGAACAATAATCTCCCTGCCTTCGCCCGGTTTTCATAGGCGTCTTTAACAAGACCAATATAATCCGCATCCTCACCGGCCTGCATTACCAATTCCTTTGGATTCATTCTTAGTACATAAAAGGTACCCTTGCCCACTGTTTTGCCATTCTTCGCATCATCGGGATTTACTTTTAGCAGTTCGAAGAGATGATCTGAAGGCGCTTTATACTTTTTTCCCTTGGTGTTCCACCATTCCATAACGGTCTGGTAAGGATCATCATCGCGTCCGCAGTAGATCAACACACCGCCCTTTCTTACCCAATCAGCCAGTTGCTCGTGCACCTTTGCGTTGTTGGGTTTCATGTTGGAATAACTTACTACCAGCACTTTGATATTTTTCAGCGTGTTGGCAAATGCCAGGTTTTCCATATGAACTGTTTGCACCGGCACACCACGCTTCAGTAATGGAAAGGTCTGGCCGTAGAAATTGGAGAAAGCCGAATCCTGGAAACCCTGGTGCGTTGGAAAACGCTGAAACATTAACGAATTGCTCATCAATACGCCGATGTCGTTGTTTCCCGAAACCTTATTGTCGGACCGCGGCATGTCGTTCAGCGCATTGATCATGATTTGCATCTGGGTGGAATAATATTTCGGGATCAACACTTTCTCGTCGCTGTTGGCAATCTTGTAAGGCCTTGTGTAGATCCGCTCTGGCCAGGGCATCACCTCATAATCCGCCACCATGGGATACAAAAGTTTCGCCGTAAAAGTGGCTTCATAGTTCTTCTTGTAGTCACTCCAGTCGCGCGGCCAGTCTTCAATTGGATCCGTCAGAAAGAACATCTTTCTTCCTGTTGGTGCAGTCATCGAAACCATGGACCCATATTCGAGAAACGCATTCTCAAATACTCTTTCCTTTTCGACTCCATTGAAGAAGGTTGGTTCCCTGGATGTACCGGTCCATACCTGCGCGATGTATCCGTCGATACCGGGCAGTGAGGCCAGACTGGCCTCGGGGCTTACGATCTGCCAGGAAGAATAGTTGACGAGCGAATGCGTGGGTATGTACACTTTTACATCCATCCCTTTACTCTTGCCATAAGACTTGGCATACTCCGACACCTGCTTAATCGCATTGAAATACAACTGGTACTTGAGCTTGTTTGAGAGGTAAGTGTTTTCGGGCGACTCATGCTGTGGCCGCCACGGAAAGCCATAATACTTCTGCCACTCTTCCTTGAAGGGATCGCTGTAACCCGCCCTGGCCCAGAATTCGGGCTCTTCGAGGTAGATGGAGTTGATGCCGGCATCGATCACTTTCTTCACAACGCCTCTCTTCATGTAGTCGACATAGCCTTCAACGGGTACGACGTAGGGTGTGTTTTTTCCATGCCAGATAGAATCGCCATCGCGGGTAACCTGAACGATACCGAGGTGATTCTTACCATCCCACTTGCCCAAAAAATATTCGTCATATCTACCCCATGCGATACCGGTCATGAAATGCGTGGTGTACCCGCGTTTCCTCCATGAGTCGACGCGTTCCTGGAAGCTCATGCCTTTGCGGTCGCCCGGACCATAAACTATTGCCACGTCGGATCTTACGTCTATTTCGGGTCGCCAGGGGCTGGAAGTTTGAAAGGCGGTCTTTTCCTTACCGGCCTTCTGTGCGTTCGCGTTTGTTGTGATGATGGCTGCACTCAGCAGCAGGAGAACATGTTTCATGGGGTATTGTCTTTTAGAATAGAACTGACGAAATTAAAAATGAAAAATTAAAAATTAAAAATGCAAAGTGCGGAAAATCTGATAGTAATTCAATTCCTCTTGTATGGAACAGTTCGCCGAACTTGTGACTGAGAATTCCACACTTCGCTGCGCCCCTCTATGAGAATCTCTACAACTTAAGATTTTTAATTTTTCATTTTTCATTTTTAATTTGTTTCATGGCACCTGAATACTCTTGATGTCACTATAATTGTAGTACTTCAATCCATAGTCCACCCGCGCACCGATACGCAGGTAATAAGTGCGGCCGGTGGGCAGCGTTTCCCTCGACGTGATAGTGACGGTTTGGTCAACATCATCATTGCCTTCGGTGCCTGAATAGCTGACCTGCGTGGAATAGCGGTTGTCGTAGTTGTTGTTGCCCACGTACGGATTGGTATTCACGAAGAAAAACACGTCACTTACATTCGACTGAAAATCCGGGTTCGAGGTTCCTCTCGAAAACTTGACCTGCACAGTGATCGTACCTTGCGCGCTGTTGTACACCGGTTCACTCATCCAGGTTACATTGAGAAAGGGTTCCACTGAAAAGTCCAGGTTGGTTACGCCTGCGATGTCAAGCGTCTGACTGTTGTCAACAGTTACATTTCCGGATGAGTCGCTTTGTACCAAAGGAACAAATGGTCCTTCAACAGACACGCGATATTTGCCTTTAAAGATCTTGGAATTGTTGAAACTGCCATCCTGCAGGCAATAGAAGTAATAGGGAGTGGGATTGTCACTCCAGCTCAGTTCTTCCATTTTGATGCGGGTTCCCCCGCCACCAATTTCAGTTTGTAAACCCTCCTTTCCGCCATTGGTCACCTTGCCCGCAAAGGTTTCTGCAGGCTCGGCGTAGTTGTCGAATTTTTTAGAGCAGGAAATGGTGATCACCATCACTGCAAATATTCCTGAAAAATATAATAGCTTTTTCATTGTTGTTTTTTTGAATTAGTAGCCTGGATTTTGAAGGAGATTCAGACTCTTGGAGATCTGGTCCTTTGGTATTTCTTGATAATACCACCTGGTGTCGAAGGTGTAGCGGACGTTGCGTTCGTCGGGACGCGCATCGAAAAAGTATTGGCCGGCATCGGCAGAGTAGAAGGGCATCAGCACGCGATAGGCTGTTCCGTTCTGTTCCTTGTCGATGATCCTCCAGCGTTTGAGGTCCCACCAGGTCTTATTTTCAAAGGCCAGTTCCTTTCTTCTTTCCTTTCTTACTGTATCCACGCTGCTGAGGTCGGCGGTTCCGTTCAGCAATGTGGCGCCTGCTCTTTCACGGATCTGGTTGATGTCGGTGTAGGCCTGTGTGAGATAGTCCACATCTGTTACACCATCATCATACAATTCGTAGGCGGCTTCAGCGCGGTTGAGTAATACCTCTGCATAACGCATTTCTATCCAGGTCTGATCGGAGTGGTTTTCCAGTACTTCGGCCGTTGGTCTGTCGGGATCCACATATTTCCTTACCGAGAATCCGGAGATTGCCGCAGTGCCGTCGGCGGTGAACACACCGCTTTTGCCTGAGGGGTTCTTGAGTGAACCATCGGGAAGCGTAAACGGCGTTTGTGAGGCATTGGGAGACGAGACAATGATGTCGGTGGGATAGTTAGATGTTGAATTCTCAGGTAACAGCCTGCTGATGCCGTCCGCAGCGCTCGGGGTGTAAATGCCGCGGTAGATCTCGATACTTTCACCTTTGAATTCATCACCGGGAAAGATTACCGTTGCCCTCAGTCTTGGTTCGGCGTTAGCAAACAGGTCCATGGTATTGTCATACAACAGGTACTTGCCTTTGGCATCGAAGGTCTGCACCTTCCCATCAGCCGTTTTCGGAAAACCTTCAAACATCTCCACAAAATTCAAAGTAGGATTGACCTCTGCAGAGTAACCATTGCCGCCGGCAAGCTGACGTGGTACATTGTATGAGTCGTAACCATGCACGGATTCAGGATAATGATATTCCTCGACGAATATGTTTTCAGGACTGTCATCATCATAAAACAGGTCTACGAAATTCTGATACTGCGCCTGTTTGTCGTTTGCCGCCCAGCCTTTCATATACAGGCTGTACTTTCCATCGAGCAGGGTAGCAGCGTCATAGGCAGCCTTGTAGTATTCATCAGCTTTTTCAAGCGGAATGCCGCAAAGCTGGTTCTGATTTGCATCGAAGAGGGTAATCTTGTTGTATTTGGCGATGGATCCGGCGTGGAGCATGGCCCTTGATTTGAATGCCGCAGCCACATATTTGTTTGCTCTGCCGGAAACGCTGGTCTCGGACATGTTCTCAATCGCAAAGTCGAAGTCGGCGGCAATAAAATCATACACTGCAGCTTCTGCTGCCCGGGGTACCGCCAGTTCTTCGATCGATTGTTCGGGATAACTCAGTACCGAGTCAACAAGCGGAACACCACCGTATCGTTTTGCCAGGGCATAGTAGGTGACGCCCCTCAGGAACCTGGCTTCGCCCATCCAGTTCTTTATTTGGTCCTCAGTAAAATTGCTCGCATACTGGGGAAGAATTTTCATGAAGTAATTCGCTTCACGTATCAGTCTGTAACCATCTTCCCACCAGTTGAAAGTTTCTGAAGTGGCTCCCCCGATGTCGCGGCTGAGTGCTTCTCCGGTGAGCGCGCTTGGCGGGTTGATGAGCCAGAAGTGATTCATACCTCTTGAATGTGTGTATCGAAAATCTTCTATCGGCAGTTCGCTGTAACAGCGTGCCATGTAAATTTCTATGCCTCCCTCTGAAGTGAATACCTCCTTGTCCTGGATGATATTCATCGGCGGAATGTCGAGCTTGGTGCATGCAGGGGAGTAAAAGGCAACAACCAATATTGCCAGGAATATTTTGAGTTTCATGTTAGTCGCTGTTTAAAAGGTTACGTTTAAACCCAGTGACACTGTCTTGTTCAGCGGGTAGAGGTAACTGTAAAGGGTGTTTGGGTGCTCGGGATCCACGAATTTCACCTTCGACCAGGTAACGATGTTGTACCCATTGGCGAAGATCCTGGCGGCCTTGATGCCGACCTTCCTAGCGATCCGTTCCGAAAGGGAATACCCGATTTCCGCGGTCTTGATCCTCAGGTAAGAATTGTCCTGCACATTGAATTCGGAATTCTCATCAGCATTGCTGCCTGTGTAGCCATATTTTCCTGATATCCATTGCGTGTTGGGATCATAGGGATCTGCCTTCGGATCGGCAGGGTGCCACCTGTCCAGGTAGATGGTCACGCCACTACCGCCTCCCCATAAGGCCTCCCGTAACTGTTCCGTGTAACCGATATTTGACAGCGTGCTTCCTTGGAAAAGGATGTTGAAATCAAACCCCTTGAATGAACCCCCAATGGTGAGGCCACCTGTCATCAGCGGGATTCCCTGATAGGCTATCGGATGCACGTCATGATCATCAATGATGCCATCCTGGTTCCAATCTTCGTAGATGTAGTCACCAATGACGGTAGACCTGTTTACAAACTGCTTGCTGTTGATGATGTCTTCGTAATTGTTGAAACGGCCTGCGTCACCATATCCCCATTTCGCATTGTTGTACCTGTTGTTGGAATTGTTTCTCCAGTTCTCGTATGAGTTGCCGGCAGCGGATCTTTCAACATACTGGTTGGACGTCCGCGTGAAGGACAGCACGCCTTTGATAAAATAGTTGAATTTACCGAGGTTGTTGCGGTGGTTGATTTCAAAGTCGAAACCCTTGGTGCGGTCGCTGTTCAAATTCTCCAGGGGAAGTGCCGCTCCGACGACTCCAGGCAGGCTCTGACTCCTTGTGGCCAGCAGCCCCGTCCTGTCACGACTAAAATAATCCACAGTGAATCCAAGCAAACCCTTCCATGCCTCCACGTCGATTCCGATGTCGAAGGTTTTGGCCACATACCAGGTGATGAAGGGATTTGACAATCCCTTACTCTGCAGCGAACTGATGAACTCGCCATCAAAAATATGACCGGGTGGAAGTTCATTTGCATTGCCATCCGCAGGGAAGAGATAACCGGTGATAAACTGGTAGCTCGACGCGCGATCGTCTCCGAGCTCACCATAGGATGCTCGTACCTTCAGGCTTTGTATGAATGAAAGTGCTTTGGAATTCTTGAAGAAATTTTCCTCCGAGACGCGGTAACCGAGTGAAGCCGAAGGGAAGAAACCAAACTGCCGGTCCTGTGGAAATTTGGATGAGCCATCTCTCCTGAAGCTAAATTCAGCAAGGTATTTCGAGTCAAAATTATAATTCAATCTTCCTACCACTCCCCTGTTCGCGTCCTTAAAGAGGTCCGCACTGTCAGCACTCATATAGCCAACCTGGTTGAAACTATTACCCGCTATCAGTTGATCCACCGCTAAAGCCAGTTCACGCTGCGCATAAAAGTTATCGGTATTGCGAACACTATTCTCTGACAGGATGAGTGCTGTAATGCCATGTTTACCAAAAGTCCGGTCATAATTCACTGAGAGTTGTGAAAGTGTATTTGGCCTGGTAAAATATTCCCTTCTAAGCGTGCTTGGCGCCTGTTGAGGCTTAGCTGTGTAGGCGTCAGATGCCCCATCATAAGTAAATTGATCATATTGTCTTTGATAAGTCTTGTTGTCCTCTGCATTGAAGTCATAACTATACAATGCTTTTACGCTCAGTCCTTCAACGAGCGGAATCTTGTAGGTGAGGGAGATTGAAGACTGGAACCAGCGGTTGGTGAAGTTCTTGTATCCTGATACGCTTTTGTCGGACATGGCTACCGGGTTGGTGCCGTCCACTGGAGTATGTGCAAAGTATTCGGGGTTATTATTTGCATACACGGGTTCGAGTGGATTTTGTCGCCAGAACGAACGGATGATCCACCAGGTATCCTGGTAGGGTTGCTCCTTGGTGTCGAGTATACCCGTCATGTTCAGATCAACGGTCAGGTCTTTTGTAACTCGTGAGCTGATGTTGGAACGGACATTGAAACGTTCGTAGTTGAGGTCGCCGCTTCTCAGGAATCCATCCTGGGCAGTGTATCCGAGACTCAGGAAATAGTTTGTGTTTTCATTGCCACCCGTTACGCTCAGGTTGTGCTGTGTCTGTGGGACAATGTCTTTTACTGTTGGCTTGTACCAGTCGGTACTAATTTTCGATCCGTTGCGATAAGCTTCGAAATCCGCGTCCTGGTAAGAGATAATACCGCCATTCACATTGTGCAGCAGTCTTTCGTTTGTCAGGGTCATGTAACCTATGGCATCCAGGGGCTTGGGTAAGCCTGATGGAAACTGCATGGTGAAGTTGCCCGAATAGTTCAGCACCAGTCCCCCTTTCTTGCCTTTCTTGGTAGTAACAAGGATCACACCATTTGCCGCGCGAACGCCATAAACAGCGGCTGAAGCGTCTTTCAATACGGACACGCTTTCAATGTCATTAGGATCCAGGCGCGTGATGTTGTCGCGGGGAATGCCATCTATTACGATCAGCGGAGTGCCGAGTCCGCGCACATCATATGAGTTGTCGAAATTCCCCGGTTCGCTGCTGTTCTGCACAACTCTCAAACCAGACACCTTACCGGTGAGGGAATTCACCACGTTCTCGTTCTTAGTGGTAACGATGTTCTCTGAATTAACCGAAGACACCGCGCTGGTGAGTGTAGCTCTTTTTTGCGTACCGTAGCCTACCACCACCACGTCGCTGAGGGATGCATTCTCAACGGCCAGCTGGATGTTGATCTGCGTCCGGTTCGAGATTGCCACTTCCTGTGCAGTGTAGCCTATAAATGTGAAAACCAAGGTCCTGGCTCCATCGGGGGCGGTAATCGTGAAATTGCCATTGGCGTCGGTCTGGGTGGTCACCGAAC
>Ga0193752_1001141_pt1 | contig 22879 bp, 21 predicted proteins | sample H1c1metaG_FD_144924 | JGI IMG/M metagenome (GOLD analysis project Ga0193752, IMG submission 144924) | Soil microbial communities from a riparian zone of the East river system, Colorado, United States - H1c1 | ecosystem: Environmental > Terrestrial > Soil > Riparian zone | place: USA: East River...
GGACGGCCGAGGGCCTACAGCGGCAGGGCGCCACCGTGTTGTTCGTAGGGATAGACGCGAAACTTGCCGGCTTTATGGTGGTCACCGACCCGATCAAGGCGTCGACGCGCGAAGCCCTCGATGCGCTTCGAAAAGATGGCATCCGTATCGTGATGGCGACCGGCGACAGCCGCCTTACGGCGGTAGCCGTGGCCCTGCGTCTTAGCATCACCGACGTGGCGGCCGAGGTTCTGCCCGACCAGAAGAGCGACCTCGTCGCCTCGCATCAAAAGGCAGGGCGCATCGTCGGGATGGCCGGAGACGGCGTCAACGACGCGCCCGCGCTTGCCCTGGCCGATGTCGGAATTGCCATGGGAACGGGCACCGATGTGGCGATGCAAAGCGCCGAGGTCACGCTGCTGAGGGGCGACCTCTCCGGCATCGTCCGGGCGCGCCGCCTCTCCAAGGCGACCATGCGCAACATCCGGCAAAACCTGTTCTTCGCCTTCATATATAATGCCGCCGGCGTGCCCATCGCGGCGGGCGTGCTCTACCCGGTCTTTGGCGTGCTTTTGTCGCCCATGATCGCCGCGGCGGCGATGACGTTTTCCTCCGTCAGCGTGATCCTGAACGCGCTCCGTCTTCGGGCGCTGCGCCTCTAGCGGGGGCGCTTGCCAATTCCGGCCGACCTGCCTAGGTTCCTGCCACCCCGTAAAGCACCGGTAGCTCAGCTGGATAGAGCACCAGACTACGAATCTGGGGGTCGTGGGTTCGAATCCTGCCCGGTGCGCCACTCATCCATGCCGACAAGTCTCCGCTAGCGGCCAATCCTTGAAAATGTCGCGAGATCTGGGCGTTTCCGTGCTCGAAAGTGGGGTCTTTCGCCGCCGGAGCATGCCAAGATTCAACGAATGTAGGCGATTTAAGCCGCCAGTCTCTGGAGGCGTTTGATCACACCCCACTTTCGTCGAAAGTGGGGTCAGGGAATGGGGTCGACGGAGCAAAGTGCGTTTCTCTGACACAGATGACCTTCCCAACTGATCGGTTTGATCAACGAGAGGGCAAAGTACGGGCGCGAGAGCAGAATTTCTGCCTACTACTTGGAAAACCGGACATTGCCACTCACCGGGCGGATCGTCCGATCTGATTTCGGACATTGGACCGGATCACGCATCTGCGGCAAAGCTAGTCCAAGCCCGCGCGGCGGAAGGCTTCCAAATAGTGCTCCCGATCGGCGTCTTGCTTGATCGGCAGTTGATCTGAAATCCAGGCGAGCGAAATATTCGGCTGCGCGCGGCGAAGCTCCTGCAATGCGCTCTTGGCGGCCTCGGCCTCTCCCGCCATGCCAGCGGCGGCGGTGAGCACCCGGTGGGCACCGACGAAATCGCCGCGCTGGCGGGTGGCCTCGCGGGCCAACCGCATCGCCTCGTCATAGTTGCGTCCGCAGAAGTGGGCGTAGGCGGCGACACCGTAATAGATCGCAGAGAACGGATCGCGCGGGCTGAGGCGTAGCGCGCGGTGCGCGGCCAGGTCGGCGTCTTTCCAGCGCCCGCAATAGGCCAGCGCCAGCCCGTAAAAGCCCTGGGCCAGCGAGAAGTTTGGGTTGAGCCGCAGCGCGAGCTCGAATTCCGCGAGCGAGTCGTCGAAGCGCCGCGCAAAGAGATAAACGCAGCCCAACGCGTGGTGCGACCAGGGGTCCTCGCTGTCGGTATGGATCGCCGCCAGCGCCGCGCGCTCGGCAATCGGCACGGCGGTGGCCATATCCTCCCAACCCATGTGGGCGCAAAACGTATGGCTGGAGGCGAGCACACCGAGGGCCTGGCCGTAGTTCGGATCGATCGCGACCGCCTTCTCCAGCAGCGCTTGAGCGACAACATTGTCCTGCCGGGTCACCCGCCAATAATGCGACAGCGCCCGCATCACCAGATCCCAAGCATCCATGCTGTCCGGCGGCTTGCGCTGGGCGCGAAAATTTTCCGCGGCGTAGAGTTGCGGCTCGATGGCCGCGACGATGGCCTCGGTGATTTCGTCCTGCACCGTGAACACGTCGGCGAGCTCGCGGTCGTAGCGCTCCGCCCAGATGTGACCGCCGGTGGCGACGTCGTTGAGCTGCACCGTGATCCGCACTCGGCCGCCGCCCTTGCGAACGCTTCCCTCGACCACATAGCCGACGCCCATCTCCTCGGCGATCTGCTTCATATGGACGGCCTTGCCCTTGTAGGTGAACGAAGAGTTGCGCGCGATCACGAAGAACCAGCGCAGCTTGGAGAGCGCCGTGATGATGTCCTCACTGATGCCGTCAGAAAAATACTCCTGCTCCGGATCTCCGCTCATATTGATGAACGGAAGTACGGCGATGGCGGGGCGGTCGGGCAGCGGCAAGGCGTGGCGTGACTGCTCGTGGACTTCATCGGCCCGCGGCATGACACCATGTGCCGGTTCGGCACCATTGGGTTGGGTGCGTACGGGGCAGACGAGGCGAATGCCCTTGCGTGCGATTGTGCGGATCACACGTTGATCCTCGCCGCTGTCGCCGACCGCCTTGCGCGCGGCGTTGATGCGGCTGGTCAGGGTCGAATTGGACACGATCCGGCCGCCCCAGACGGAAGCGATGAGATCGTCCTTGCTCACGACCCGGTCGCGATTTTGCACTAGGTAAACCAGCAGATCGAAGACCTGGGGCTCAGTGGCGATGAGCTCGGAGCCGCAGCGCAGCTCGCGCCGATCGGTATCGAGCATGTGATCGGAGAAGAGATATTGCACGTCGCTGTACCTAAACCGAATTGCGAAGCCGCCTCAAGGATTAATCAAGGGCGTCTAAAGAATAAATCAAGCATCAGGCAAAGTCTTTCGGTCGCGCCTTCGACATATTCCGCCATCTCGATCGCGATCCCTGTGATCGAACGGACCGGAGGAGACGATGACCCAGACCGAAGCGATTCGACAGGACAAACCTGGGTACCAAGGCGGGCCCGCTGCAACACCCGATCTCGGGGCAATAAAGAGCCGGCAACAAATAGCCTGGTCCTCGGGCGACTATGCCGTCGTCGGGACGACGCTGCAAATTGTCGGTGAGGAACTCTGCGAAGCCCTCGATCTGCGAGCTGGCCAGAAGGTGCTCGACGTGGCTGCCGGCAACGGAAATATCAGCCTCGCTGCCGCGCGCCGCTGGTGCGATGTGATCTCCACGGATTATGTCCCGAGTCTGCTCGAGCGCGGCCGGGCACGCGCCTCGGCCGAAGGTCTAAGCATCGAGTTCAGGCAGGCGGATGCAGAGGCGCTGCCGTTCGCAGACGGCACGTTCGACGCGGTTGTCTCGACGTTCGGCGTGATGTTCACGCCTGATCAAAGGAAAGCCGCCGCCGAGCTCTTGCGCGTGTGCAAATCCGGCGGCCGGATCGGCCTCGCGAACTGGACACCGGATGGTTACATCGGCCAGCTGTTCAAGACGCTGGGCAAGTATCTGCCGCCGCCGGCTGGCAGCAACCCGCCTGCTCTGTGGGGCACGCGCCAACATCTCGTCGGACTGTTCGGCCATAAAGCCCGGGAGATGAAGACCGAGCCGCGCTACTTCAAATTCCGCTATCGGTCGCCGGAGCATTTCCTCGACGTTTTCAAGACCTACTATGGCCCGATGCTCAAGGCCTTTGCTGCGCTCGACGAGCAGAAGCAGAAGAGCCTTGCGGCCGACTTGCACGCTCTCATCGCGCGTCTGAACGAAGCCAACGACGGCACCATGGTCGTGCCGGCGGAGTATCTGGAAGTCGTCATTACGAAGCGATGAAGCAAACACGCATGAGTAGATGCTGCCGCAAGCACATTGGATGGAGGGAAACATGCTCAGTAAGAAAGGATTCAAATACAACATCCGAGGCAACGGGGACCCGGTGCTGTTCATTCATGGCGCCCACTTCGCGGATACGTATGTTTCGCTCGAAGCGGAGCCCGCTTTGGCCGGATTTCGCCGGATCACTTATCGCCGCCGCGGATATGATGGAAGCCTTCGACACACAGGGCCGTTCAGCATCAATGAGCATGCTCAGGATGCTTTGGAGCTCTTGCGGGACCTCGGGATCAAACGTGCTCACGTCGTTGGGCATTCGTCCGGCGGCTTGATTGCACTTCAGATGGCGCTGACCGATCCGGAAGCTGTTCGCTCTCTCATCCTGTTGGAGCCAGCCCTGATGATGGTTCCCAGCGCTCCCGGATTCGTCGATGCGGTCGCATCCGCAATCGACAAATACAAGGCGGGCGATGCAAGCGGGGCGGTCAGCGCATTCATCGACCTCATCGCCGAACCCGATTGGCGGACACAGATCCCGCGAATGGTTCCGGGCGGGATCGAGCAGGCCGAAAAGAACGTAGCGACGTTTTTCGAGGTCGAGCTGTCGTCGATGGTGACCTGGAGGTTCGATCGCGGTCTGGCGGGTGGAATCACCCAACCCGTACTTTTTGTGATCGGAACCAAGAGCGGCTCCGTCTTCCACGACGGAAAGAAGCTGTGCCAGGAGTGGATTCCGCAAACCGAAGAGTTCTCAGTGAAGGGCGCCAGCCACCTCCTGCAATTTCAGGACCCTAGCTGCTCAGCTCAGATCGCGCGCCGAATGGCGGAATTTCTGCCCCGCGATAGGATCGCGGCGTAACGATTTCGTCTGCAATTGAAGCCGCGGCAGGCGCCGTCAGAGCCTCACGGGAACGTCGGGTGTTAGCGATGCTCGGAGAGTGGGTAAAGTTAATCGATAAATACGGGGAAAAACGTGATGGCTGGAATCTCGTTATATGACCGGCTCGGCGGTGCAAAGGGCATTGCGCAGATTGTGGACGACGTAATTGCAGCTCACCTCAAAAACCCCATCGTCAAGATGAGATTTGAGAACGTCAAAGATATGGACCATGCAAAAAAGATGGCGCGAGAATTTTTCTGCGCCGGTTCCGGTGGTCATGAGCCCTACACCGGCAAGGACATGATCACCGCCCACAAGGGGATGAACATCAGCGAACAAGAATATCTAGCGGTGATGGACGACATCGTCGAAGCGTTGTCTAAGAACAAGATTAGCGAAGACGCCGTGAAGGAGGTCATAGTAATTCTTTACTCCCTCAAGGGTGAGATCATCCGCGTCTAGGTGTTGTCGAATTTTTCGATTGAAAGTGATAGTCATAAAATCGGACATCACCGTTCGTCGCCATGATGGACCTACGCCGACGTAGCACGCGCCTGCGTCAGTGCTTCTGGTTCGGTGCCACCAGCTCGTCGAGGCGCGACAGGAACAGTTTGATAATCGGCGAGGTATTCGACTTGCTGTAGCCCACCGCTACATCGATCGTCGGTGCCTCGCCCTCCAGCGGACGGCTGACGACGGACGAGGGCAGCAGGTTCTTGGCATAGGCCGGCATCAGCGCCAGCCCGCGCGTGGAGGCGACAAGGGACATGGCCATCGCCATGTTGTCCACGCCGTGGTCGAGCTTTCGTCCCCGCGACACGGCCTATGTTCCTTTTCGGGTGCTTGCAGCGTGAACAGCCCTCCCCTAGGGGCTTCACCGCATCGCCAATGTCTTGCTGGTTCTTCAAGAGTCGCTCGGTGACAGCTTGCTGATCGGGAAGATCGCCGAGCGCGCTGGATTTGGGTGACTAGGCGAGCGAAACAGCACTCAGCCAGGTTTTCGTGCACCGGTCGCGCGACTCTCTAGTTGGCGATTGTCTGCCGAAACACCGCGACACAGGGAACGTCCGGAAGGCGACATATTACGGCAACTAAGCCAGTGGGAAGCTCACCGCACTGTTGCGCGACCACATCCTGATTGCAGCCGAAGTCGTCAAAGACGATGGCAAACAATAAAGCTTAGCTCGCCAATCAACAAAAAAAGATGGGGCGCCAACGGCAAGAAAATGGCTGCTTTCTTAAGTATGGCGAATCCCAATTGGCACTCGCTAATTTGGAATCCATGCTTCAGAAGCATCTCGATCTCACCACCGGGAAGTCGTCGTACGCTTGAAGAAGAATTGGGCGATGGACATAAAGTCCTATGACGACGGACATGCGCACATGCTGATGTTCGCAGACACGCTGACCGATGGAATTGTCAAAGCAATTACCTGACAAGGTCAGAGCCCGACGCTTGCTTCAATCCCCTCGCGGTCAACATCGGCCGCGAACGGATGGATGCTCGCTGAACACATTGCCGGGACTGAGTTTGCATATGCTGTGCAAGCGAAGCGGCATGTGTTCGGTTCAACGGCTGTTGGCTGGGGCGACACGCGCGCAGCTCTTGTCCGATGGGTGAGCCCTAATCCTGTCTCGATCGTCCAAGAAGCCCTTACCGACCGGTTCCATCAATCCAGCGCCACCGCCGGTTAAGAGATCCTGTAGCTAAACTGACGAATGTTCTGGCGAACTCTTCTTCGCCGGATGCCATGACGCCTATAATTGTCATACCGTACCTCCTCTGCGCATATCGGAGACCCCGAAGACTTCCGATCGGGTCAATCCACAGAGCGTCGATGTTAGCTCGTGTGAAGCCGGTCATCTCAAGGCCCATCCAAACAACTTGGTCTACAAAGGTAAGGTTTCGGACAATGAAGCGCGCCAGCTGGGGGAGACGCTCGTACGTCTGCTTGTGAATTACGACGCGAATCTCAACCTTCAGACCGTGCCGCTTCAAATTGAGGATTCCACGAACAGTCTCATCAAACGCTCCATGGGCCTGACACCTGCTAATCTAACGATAACCACGGATTATGGTTGAAAGCGGACTAAGACGCGTGTGGACAGCGACGGCGGTTCATCGTCAGAACCGAACTTCAGTAGCTGATCAGCAAAGCTCTCTGAAGACGATCACTTGATGCAGGTGGGCGACGTGCGCGAGTCGTGCCGCGGTCGAACGTCGTTCGCTGGTCGCGCTCCAGAGCTTGAAACTGATTGACTAGCGACGGCGGACGAAATCCAGGACGCTCCGCAACAAGCCACAAATTGCGTTCTTCTGCCAAATCACATCAATACGAGCACAGCGTGGTTCGCATACGAAGCTACAGTCTCAAACACTCGGATGGGGATTGTTCCTCCCGTCTCCTCCGCCGGCCCTTTCCGAGAACTAGCAGCCGGTTCAGGTTCCGCCCCCCTCCTGGACTGGCTGTTTTTTTACAGGCCTCGATGGACGATTCCCTCGCAAATGAGGTCTGACGAATGCTGATATGTGAGTTTAGGGGGCTTGGACGCTGGCTCGCGCAGCCGGCGGCCATATCGCGCACGCTAGAACGTCGCGGGTGTCGGCGGCGGTTCTCAAACGGTTAATATGCACGCGACGAGATTCGGTTCGGACGATTTCATGCATGGCAGGGATATCGTGGCAGTGACGCCGTGTTCTGTGGTGAACAAGAGATATGTTTCATCGCGTTTGTAACGGCAGACGAGCGAGGTTGGAAACCCGGTATCGGTTCTCAGCCTACATTCGATGCGGCCGGAGAGGGATTTGCACAAGCTTTTGGAGTAACCATCGACACGGAAGACCTCGCCTCCGGTCCCCAGCGCCACCACCTGATGAAGGTCGGCAAGAGCCAGAATCTGGGTCTGGACCTGAGAGACCGCGCCCTGACGCCTCCACCTTAAACTGGGAGAACCCCGTTCGAAACAACGAGACGATCGTGGCAATGGTGTTCCCTATGCGATCATTCATCTTCTCTGCACAGGAGCTTGGGGCACGTCACTGCAGCACTCCAGCCAGCCTGCATCCGACGGTAACGGCGAGGCTGGATTTCAGCTTTACCGATTGAACCATGATTGGAACGAAAACGGCAAAATTCGTGTAAGATAGCGGAAGCAGCACATCGACAGCAGAATTGTAATAGCCGCCACCAGCGAAAGTGACCTGGAGTGTGAGTGACTCCTCTCCCGACGCTGAAGCAGAGCCGATGATGGAAGCGAACCTGTTGCTTTCGCAGCGATCGCAGACCCTACGCGGCGCACTTGCTCGTTTCTTCCAGCGTCATGTTCGAGGAGCGGAGGAGATCGACGACCTTGTCCAAGAGGTATTCCTGCGGATTGTGAAGCGCGGCCGGTGTCACCAACTCGACCACCTGGATGGCTATATCTTCCAAACAGCCTCGAGCGTCCTGAGAGACCGCGGCCGGCGCCGCAAGGTGAGGCTGCTCGATCAGCATGTCCCCTTAGAGCCCGACTTACATGCCGAGACCGATCCAGGGCCCGACAGAATTGTTTTGGGACGCGAGTCCCTGAAGCTCGTTGGTATGATTTTGCTCGAATTGTCCCAGACGACGCGTACTGTCTTCGTGTTAAGACGGCTCGAAGGACAACCGTATCACGAGATAGCGCTGCGTCTGGGACTTTCGGTAAGCGCCGTGGAGAAGCATATGCTACGTGCCGTTCGGCACCTGATCGCGAGAATGGGGCAGACCGATGAGTAGTTCCTTTTCCATCGCGGACGAGAAAGTGATGACCGCAGATGACGCCGCGGCTTTCTGGCTGGTCCAACGCGATCGTGGCGTTGTGCTGGAGAAAGACCCTCGCTTCATTGCATGGCTAGCGGCGTCTCAGGCGCACCATCAGGCATGGCAGCGCGCTCTCGCAATTTGGAGACAGATAGGTGTCTGTTCCGATCCACTGCTTGATGCGATGCGGAAGGAGGCATTTTCGGCGCGGCAGTCCACCTTCACCACGTATTGGAAGCCGATCGCGGCAAGCCTGGCTGCAGCCGTACTCATTGGAGTAACCGGCTGGTACGTTATCGGCGCACAGACAGTCCGGGATATGGCGGCAATCGCCCCAACACAATTGGTTCCGACGGCTGCGGAACCGGTATTCGTCGCGGGCACCAACGGACCGGAATCCTTCTCACTCCCCGATGGAAGTTTGGTGACCCTTAACCGCGGTTCCGAACTGGCCGTCGCCTACAGCGGCACGAACCGCGCCGTCCGGCTGCTCAAAGGAGAGGCGTTCTTCGCGGTGATCCATGATCCTGGACGTCCCTTCACCGCCGACGCCGGCACCTACACCGTCCATGATTTAGGCACCGATTTCAACGTGCGCCTGACGGAGCAGATGCTATCGGTGCTTCTGGTGACCGGTGCGCTCAGCGTCACTACCCCAACTGACCAGGAACCAATAGTTTTGGTTCCTGGTCAACGATTGAATGCAGCGTCCGGACAACCAACCCAGGTCGTTGATGCGGATATGAGCCAGGAACTCTCCTGGCGATTGATGTTCGTCGAGTTTCAGAACGAACCTCTCGAAATGGCGATCGCTGAGGTCAACCGGTATGGCGGCGCACCCGCGAGGATCGTCGATGCGTCAGTCCGCAACGAGCGGGTCAGTGGAAGATTTCGCACGGGAGATCCTTCGCGCTTTGCCATGGCACTTGCCGAAGTCTATCCGCTGAATGTCATGAGCCGGGCCGATGGCGGCGTGGACATCTCAAGACGCTAGTAGCGGCCAGCTAAAAGCTCGAGGATATCCTGAATTCGAACCGTCGCCCGCGCGGATCGCCATAAGGGCTATACCCCCCGAAGGGATTGTAGTCATACGTGCTAAGGCCGGTATTCCCGGTTTGCAGCGAAAGCGTGCCCGCTACGACCGGCGGCTGGGCGTCCAAAAGATTCTTGATCCCGAAGCGGTACTCGACGTCCGCTTCATGCTCGCCCACGGTCAACGTAAAGCGATACGCGAGCGTCCAATCCACATAGACTTGCGACGGGATATGGGTTGCGTTTGTGTCTGCGATCTTGGCTGGATCGACGAAGTCTAAGAACGCCATCTGCAGTCGCGTCGGCGGTCCAGCGTAATATCCGCTGTAGGCATTGTAATATTGTATATTGACCCCCGAGGACCAATTTCCTCGCTGCCAATCAACGCCGCCATTGCCCCTCCAACTCAGCGGGCCATCGGGGTGATCGACAAGGTTGTAGCTGGGTTTGGCAGGATCTCCCCATCGGCGAAACGAAGGTTCCCAGGCTGCTTTCATATAGAAACGGAAGAACCCCAACGGCGTGTCTCGGACATAGTCGATATCGAAATCGATCGTCTGTACGACCGAACGTCCGATTTGTAGATAGCTCGCATCGATCGCCGTGATCGCTCCCGCCTGATAGTCCAGCGCCACGTCGGTTTCGGTCAAGGCGGCCCGCGTGATACGACCGTCGAGACTGTCTTCGTGATCGACAAAATACTGGAGATTTCCAAGAGCGAATCTAGTGATCTCTCCGGTTGTTCGGAGCTGGCTATAATCGATCGCTACACGAAGCCCCGGAACGGTGCGAGGGCTAAACACCACACCGGCGCTATAGGTGACCGTTTCTTGAGGCTCGAGATCTGCGGATCCCAATAGCGACACGGAAGAACGCTCCCTCAGTTCCCCGCCCCCGCGCTTGGGATCGATCAATCCGCTTATCGGCACCGAAGGGAATGTCAACGTGACGATTTCCGAGGGTGTCGGTGGCGTAAATCCCGTCGATATGCTTCCGCGGAGCATCATGCCCGGCAATGGCGTGACGCGCAGTCCGTAGGTGCCTGCCAGGATCGCGTCTTTGTTGGTCACATCGGGCCCGGGTGTAAACTCGATGAACGATGGCGCGGTCTGCGTATACCGATCGGCGCGCAACGCAAGCTGCACCTCTAAAGACCGCAGGACTCTCCATGTGCTGTCAGACGGCACAAGCGGAGCGCGCACCTCAAAAAAAGCGGAGCCAACTTCGCGCCGGCTGTGCGAGGTTTCGGATTCTTCCACGCGGCGCATCAATATCTCGTCGGACAGGAGGTTATTCAGCTCCTGACGGTATTCGGCCGTGGCCGTCAATGTAAGAGGGCCACCCGGCAGATCGAACAACGTGCCACCAAGCCGAAGGTTGACGTCATACATGTGATTTCGGACTTTGCCTCTGCGGTACGGCATCACGCTTAGCGATGCGAGATCGGCGGTGAGCACATCGGGACCGGATATGGCATTGATGCTTTGGGGACGTGCGTCAGCAGTATCAGTCGCCCACCGAACCGTTGATTGTCCGATCGCGGCATCGAAAGCAGCATTCCACTTGGAACCGAGTCGAACGATGAGACCGGCGGACAGCCGATCGGTGACCGTCGACGTCGCCACGCGCCCCTGCAAGTCGGGTATCGGGAATGAAATCACCACCGGTTCATTGAAAGGATTCGCAGTGTCGGCTGGCGATCGGACGCCAAAGCTCGTGTCCAAAGCCGCAACCACCGCATGACCATCGTTACGAAGGTGAAGAAGATCGACATAGGTTTCGCCCCATGTGGTCACTTTCTGCCGGATCGTCGCCAACACCGACGTTGTGTGTGCTGCCGTGAGAAGGGATTTCAGCGTGCCTTGGAAGTCTGGCGACAGCCTGATGTCATATTGGCCGGCATTGGCCTTGAGAATCTCCGCGCCGCCATTCGTCATGGCCGGAGAACCGACGGGCATGAATGTGGTGGTGGCTCCGAGAGACCCTCCGCCGAAACCCTGCTTCAGCGTCAAGGGCGCACCGGTGATGCTGTTGAAGTTTATGCTGGGCGAAACGACCGTTTCCCGCATATCCGGCGAACGCGCCGAGCGAAGCGCGCGAGCTTTCACAATGAAGTCCCGATCGCCGGCTCTCAATCCGTCGTCTTCGGCGCGGCCGACAGACACCATGACCCGGGTGCCGGTACGGGAGTTGGAGTAACCGATACGACCACCGACTGACCACTGCAGCCCATCTCCGCGCTGGCTTATTCCGTTCGATACGGAGAATTCCGCACCCTCAAATTCGCGCTTCAGGATCACATTCACCACGCCGCCAGCAGCACCGATGCCGAAGATGCCGCTGGCCGATGCCGCAAGCGTCTCGATGCGATCGATCGCATCGAGACGCTTGCGGCATCGGCCGGATTGTCCGAAGGCTATGGCAAACGGCACCGCAGGAAGTCGTCTGCCATCGATAAGAACGAGCGTTTGATCGGTGCCGAGTCCCCGCAGATCGATCTGTGACCGCACCGACCCCATATTCGCGGCCGGATCCTGCATGGTCGTAAAGTGTTGCGCGTTCGATGGAAGGCGCGTTTGCAGAAACTCTTGTACGGTCGACGATTGAGACGAGAGGATATCAGCGGAGTTCGCGATCTTATAAGGCTGAATATCGTCTTCGCTTCGCGCGATGTCGACATTCTGAGTACGGCGGCCCACGATCAGGATTTCCTCGATCGCTAGTGGTTCAGGGATTGGGACAGTGGAGCCTGCTTGATCGGCTAGGATCACGAAGGCGCCATTGTCGGTCCTTCGATAGGAAAGCCCGGTCCCCGACAGCAACTGGTCCAGGGCCTGCTCCGCGGAATTGGCGTTCCGAACCGCTTCTGCCGAACGTCCCTCAACAAGGGACTGATCGAACAGCAATTCTACATCGGCGGCTCGGGCCAATTGATAGAGAGAAGTGGCAAGGTCGGTTGCGGAAATCTCAATGGCCTGTTCCTGAGCCAGGGCGGTAACCTGCGGAACGCACAGCGAAATCGCCAGGCCCATGATGATCGCGGAATTCGCGCGGATATGTGCAGCGATGCCGACCATTATAGGAGCCCCCGCCTTCGGGTCAGTTCCGCGCAGTCGTCCATCCAAGTCAATATGTCGCGCCATGGATTCTTTTTAGCGTCCAACATGCGGGTTTGGCCCGGCGCTGCGTTCTTGGATGCAGAGGAACGCTTTCAGAAAACGACCCTGCCCAAACGCAACTTGGAAGCGGCCCTGCCTTGACCGCTTTTCCGACGCCGGGAGACCGCAGATGACAGAATACACGACCGGGCAAGAGCACAGGGCGCCATACAACGGTTCATCGGCCTATATCCGTCCAAGCCGTGAAGGAGAACCGCTCAACCTGGTCGAGATATCATCGCCAAAATCATTCGAACGGCGGCAAACGCATCTTCATTGCATGACGGTGGAGTCTATTTCTGCGGTGAGTTCGGCGCGCGTTGAATTTTGCTATCTCGGTTCGCACCATTTGCTTGTGGCTTGGCAGAATGCGGTTCGCAACACCGGCGAAACGATCATCGATGGACTGCCGCGATCCACGAATCTAACCCTAACCCACAAGCTTACGTTCGTCCCTGCCGGACAACCATATCGTGACTGGCACGAAACAAAAACGCCGACAAAAGTGATGTTTCTCTATATCGATCCCGCGGCGCTGCCACTCCATCACGCAGCGGCAAGACCGCTTACGTCGCGTATGTTGTTCGAGGACAAGACTCTTTGGGAGACTGCAATGAAGCTTCGTGGAGCTTTCGATCGCCACGCTGCCAACATCACGCCGTATTACGATGCCGTCGCGTCGGTTCTGGCTCATGAGCTTGCGGGCCTTCGCGACAGCATGTGGACGAACGGCGGCCAACTCAGGGGCGGGTTGGCCGGCCGGCAGCAGCACCTCGTTAAGACGCATATCCAGTCGCACCTGTCCCGGCACATCTCGATCGCCTCTCTTGCCGGTCTGGTCGACCTCAGCTCCTCGCATTTTTGCCGTGCCTTCAGGGAGTCGTTTGGAATATCACCTCACCGTTATCAGACGCAGCTGCGGATCGAGCAGGCCAAAGTGCTTCTTGAAAGCACCGAGCGATCCATTACCGATATCGGCATGAGGCTTGGGTTCTGCGACACGAGCGCCTTTACCAAAACGTTTCGTAAAGAAACGGGAATGAACCCCACGTCGTACCGCCGACGCCTTATCTAAGCATGCCCGGATCCGCGTCGATGTTGGCGCGGCAGCGACCGCGAATATTCGCGAAGCGTTGGCTTAACCTCATCCCATTTGGCGCTCACGCAACAAAAACTTGTCGGCCGTCGTTTTGCAGATTGACGAAGTTGCAGCAAGATACCTCCTGCAAGCATTCATGATCCCTCCTAGGTTCGCATCGATCTGCTTTCGAATACGTCAGACGATGTCATGAGCCGGAGCGTAAAGGTGTAACCGGCGTCATCTCGTTATCACCGACACGAATGTGACCATGAGCTGTAATGCGAGGAGAAAAGGCGTTTATCACAATATCTGCCATCGCCCAGCTGGAAGCGCGAACAGTAAAATCGGCAGGCTAGCCGCTACCTGAACCAAAGACACGCTCAGGGGACTGACGACAGCGTGGTTATCAACCAACCAGTTGCCGCGCTGTACACCCACGTCCCAATGTGAGCGACAACCGTTTGCGTGCCGACGCTTCGACCATCTTGGGTAGGGCCGAAACACCGGGCCGCCGGGCAGCGGTTGTGCGAAGAACGTCACAAGTCAGGCAGAGCGACACAAGACGAATGCAGTTGAGCTAACTAGCTTAACTCCCATGAGGGGAGCACTGCGAGGATAAGTCATGAGGTACATCTTTGATCCTAAATTCGACATTGGCCGCCTATTGCCGACAGATCGCGCTCTGCGGGCGTGGGCCTTGGCGCTCGGAACGGCAGTCCTCTTAGTGGGAGAATCAACCGATGGGCTCGCTGCCGCGGCACGCGTCTCCGTCGACGATAGCTCCTTCCGCTGTATTACGGATATGATGCCCGTTAGGCACTTCTATGTGGGAAACTTGCTCGGCGATGTCTCATCGACGGTCGCGGTAGCTAAAGCGGGCCACGGAGACTATCCGATCGGCTCAGTTCTCCAGCTCGTGCCGAATGAGGTCATGGTCAAGCAGCAAAAAGGTTTCAGTGCCGCTACACGCGACTGGGAATTCTTCTTCATTGACGTGTCAGCGTCCGGATCGACTATCCGCAGTCGCGGCACCACCGACGTGAACAACGGTGTTGGTTTGAACTGTCTTGCTTGTCATTCTAAAGCGCGGCCTGAGTTTGACCTCGTATGCGAGCAGGACCACGGTTGCGCTTCCCTTCCATTCACGGACAAAATGTTTGGAGCGCTGCAACGCACTGATCCGCGATGCAATGGTGCACAGCCAGTCTCTGTCGATGATGCCGACGCGCTCCGGGAATTCGACAAGATCGCTAAGGCTCTTACCCACCCGTAGTTTCGGGAGACACGTGACTGGCGAGGTGACAACTCTACGTCCTTGATCGCGCGGTAGACCCTCGTGCATCGGCAGTTCACCTGACGATCTCGGGGAGGAGCGGATCGCCTTGTCTGGCTGCTCCAGGAGCCCAGACAAAACACTGAGCCACCAGGTCTTCCTATGACGAGCATCGCATTGTTTTCCGCCGCCACTGACGGACTGGCGCATGAGGCGCAGAGTGCGCCGCCTGAGACCGGCGATCGATCCGCTCGCAACAAGGCATTGATCCAGCGCAGTTTCGCGGCCCGGGCTACCAGTATAGTAGTCCCTGTGAGCTATTAGTTCTCATGATCCTTTTGGAAATTGGAGTGGGCGACGCTCAAAGTGCCCCGGTTCTGACGTTGCCCGTATCACGGTAATTCAGTTCGTATCAGTGTTTCGTTCGCGCGTTTTTCCTTGCCAAGCAGCAACGTTTGTGGTGGCCAAAGTGTTCCGCCGCATGGCCCGGCGCGATGCCCGTTGGTTTCCGAGCTTCCCTATAGCCACAGAAGTTTTCGGGCGATTCAACCAAACGCCGGAATATCGGAATACCCCATTCCGGGGCAACGCACGTCTACTTGGTAAGCGATGACGAAACGTCAACGCGGAGCCAACGCTAGAGGAACGCCGGGAGACCCCAGATGACAGAATACGCGACCGGGCGAGAGCACTGGGCGCCATACGGTGGTTCGTCAGCGTATGCCGGTCAGAGCCATGAAGTAAATTCGCACAGCCTGGTGGAGATATCGTCGTCAAAATCTTTCGAACGGCGGAAAACCGACCTTCATTGCATGACGGTCGAGTCGATTTCTGCGATGAGATCGGCGCGGGTCGATTACTGCTATCTCGGCTCCCAACACCTGCTTGTGGCATGGCAAGATGCGGTTCGCGACACCGGTGAAACAATCATCGATGGACTCCAGCGATCTACGCTTCGAACGCTAACCCACAAGCTTACATTCGTTCCTGCCGGACAGCCGTATCGTGACTGGCACGAATCGAGAACGCCAACAAAAGCAATGTTCCTCTATATCCACCCTGACACGCAGCCATTTCGTCACGTCGCGGGAAAGCCGCTGACGTCGCGCCTGTTGTTCGAGGACAAAACTCTCTGGGAGACTGCGATGAAGCTTCGGGGAGCTTTCGATTACCACACTGGCGACGCCATGCCGTACTTCGATGCCGTAGCGTCCGTTCTAGCTCATGAGCTTGCACGCCTTATTCACAGCATGTCCATGAACAACGGCCAACTCCGGGGTGGGCTGACCGGTCGGCAGCAACGCCTCCTTAAGACGCATATCGAGTCGCATCTTACCCAGCGTATATCGATCGCCTCCCTTGCTACCCTTGTCGATCTTAGCTCCTCGCATTTTTGCCGGGCCTTTAAGGAATCGTTTGGAATATCGCCTCACCGCTATCAGACGCGGCTGCGGATCGAACGGGCCAAAGCAATTCTTGAGAGCACCGAGCCGTCCATTACCGAAATCGGCATGCGGCTTGGGTTCTGCGATACGAGCGCCTTTACGAAGACCTTTCATAAAGAAACGGGAATGAAGCCAACGTCGTACCGCCGAAGCCTTATCTAAACGCGTCCGGATCTGCGTCGATGTCCGCTTCGTAACGTGGCGTCAGGCGCTCCAGACGATCGGGTCTCTTGGCGCCCCGAGCCGCCCCTGGTGCGCCGGAGGCAATTGCTCCATATCGCGCCGCAGCGCTTGGACAAAGAGCGCCTCCGACGCCTTGGCCAGAAGGCCCGAATGTCCGAGCCGATTGGGGCTCGCGCTCGAGACCAGATGACGGATCGAATGGTCGATCCAGGCGCCTGTTTCGTCACCACGGGATGTCGATCTTGATCATGATGGGAAGACCGGCCAGGAAAAGGCGGTCCGTATAATGCTCGCGACCGAAGTATCTGCAGATGAAGTGCATCGGCTCGCCGTCCTCGCCCACCAGGAGCGTTGTCAGGGTCCCCGTCAGAAAATTGCTCATCCGCGCCGATGTGTCGATCATCGCCGGTGGAGAGCCCTTTGACATCGTGTGCGCGTCGCCGTGCGATTGATAAGTACCTCGCCGGCTGAAACGACTGTCGGTTCGCCGTCTCCGAATTGCACGACGACCTAGCCCTCGGTGAACATGTATAGCGAACCAGCCGCTCGGTTCCGGGCGCGAGCACTAGGGGGTATTCACGCAGATGCGGCACCGAGCTCCCCACGGGGGGTAACACTCACAATCACAGAAGATCGCGCTCGTCATGCACCCCGTTGTGATTGGGCGTCCATCCTCTCCTTGGGCAAAACGAGCATGGCGTTCGCCACGGTCGGTATTAGTGACGTCATCAGTTCGCGTTCACGCAATAAGAACTTGTCGACGGTGGTTTTTGGGCAAGATTGACCAAGTTGCAGCAACAAAACTCCTGCAAGCCACATAATCTCTCCTACATCCCTCTCGATGTGATTTCGAGCGCGTTGTCCCTGCTGTCGCGTAACGCTTCACCTAAGGACGGCCGACGTCATGACGATCTCTCGCACGATTTTTCAGGTATCGATGGTATTGGGGCTAACGGCGTGCACAACGATGGGCACCGGTGAGGGAAGTACACGGGAGGGGCGCGTTCATGCTGTACTATCGTGGTTAGCAACCGGCGCACGCTCGGGAATGATGACTGCCATGCTGAGCACCGGCGAGACCTACAACGGTACATCCTTTCAAATCACGAGCGACACGCGTGTCGATGGCCTCGGCCCGCTTCGGGTCGGCTGGGGTCGCCCGTGGCCCGGCTGGCCGTACTGGGGCATCGCCGATTCCGGCCCTCAGTTCATTACCCATTACAGCGGGCGCATGCTGGCGAACCTCGACGAGGGACCGAACGGAGCCCATATGCGCTGCAGCTTCCGGCTCATCCGCCCTGCGGCCGGAATCGCCGGCGGTGGGCAGGGCCAATGTCAGCTGCCGAGCGGTGAGGCGATCGACGCAACGTTTCCCCCAGCATAGAGAGTATCAGCAGATGCGCTTGCGTTCTCGACTATGCCGGGACTTGGGCGTTCTCGGCCAAGGAATTGGCCACGGCGATAGCCAAGGCACGTATTCCGGAAAAAAGAAATAGTTCGCGAGCACCACAACGTCGCGGCGTTCCTGCCAAGCATGACGTGGTTAGGTAAAAAAATGCAACGGGTCCAGCGGCGGATCTAGACCGGTTGCATTGTCTCCACAGGGAAGAACTTAGAGGATGGCGTCCCAACCAGAGCGTCCACGATCATAGTCTTGGTAAAAAAATACGCTTTGCAGATATTGATGCGATTTGGCTGCCGCTGCTCAACTGTTCGCTTGGAACAAGTCGCACAATTCCCAAAAAAATGAGCTGCTCTGACGAGAGGCAGCAATTTTAAGCAAGTGGCGACAGATCGGCGTCCCTATCTGGTGTCGAGAAAGCACGAGGAGTAACCACCATGATGGAAGCAACCATAGGCGCCTTCGCAACTGCCGTTCGCACCGGCGGGCTTTCCAGGTTTCATTCTGGACTATTTGTCACGACGGGCCTGCAGGCGATTGCATTGTTGCTGACCGCCACCGCGTCGCTGGCAGAAAATCGAATCGAAAACGCGGGGGCCGGCACCAAGGTCTGTGAGAGCAACACAGTCGGCATTACACTGCCTTCTGGTTTCTGCGCGACGATGTTCGCGGACAATATCGGCCATGCCCGGCATCTCGTCGTTGCCCTGAATGGGGACGTGTACGTCAACACGTGGAGTGGACAGCACTACGGCAATGACAAACCGCCCGCGGGCGGATTCCTGGTTGCGCTGAAAGATACCGACGGGGACGGCCGAGCCGATGTGACCGTCCGCTTTGGACCCGATGCTGAAAGTGGAAATGCAGGCGGCACGGGAATAGCAATCTACAACGGCGCACTCTACGCCGAGACCAACGATAAAATCGTGAAGTACACCCTGCCGAGAAGGACGGCGCCGGCCGAGATCGTCGTTTCGGGCTTGCCTTTAGGTGGCGATCATCCAATGCATCCCTTCGCAATCGATGCGCAGGGCGCGCTCTATGTCAACGTGGGCTCGGCCACGAATGCGTGCCAGTCCCAGAACCGTATTCTGCATTCTGTCGGCATGCAGCCGTGCGTGGAGCTTGAAATACGGGCGGGGATTTGGCGCTATGACGCTAACCGGGCAGTACAGCATTTCTCTTCTGCGGGACGCTTCGTCACCGGACTGCGCAACGCTGGCGGTCTCGCCATCGATTCCGCGGGTCGACCCTTTGCGATCCAGCATGGCCGCGACCAGTTGCGGGAGAACTGGCCCGAGAAATACAAGCCAGAAACTGGGGCTAACGAGCCAGCCGAAGAACTCGTGCAACTCGAGCAGGGCGCTGATTTCGGCTGGCCGTATTGCTATTTTGACTCGGCGCAAAAGAAGATGGTGCTCGCACCGGAATATGGTGGCGATGGGACGGTGGCAGGACAATGTGCGTCAAAGCGAACGCCGGTCGCCACATTTCCAGCCCATTGGGCGCCGCTCGACCTAGTATTCTACAAGGGAGGCTGGTTTAAAGGAGAAGGGTTTCCTTCGGCGTATCGCGATGGCGCGTTCATCGCCTTTCACGGATCGTGGAACCGTGCGCCCTTCGCCCAGGGCTGCTACAACATCGTTTTCCAGCCATTCGCCAATGGCAAACCATCGGGGCCCTATGTGGTGTTCGCCGACGGTTTCGCTGGAGCCGTCAGGGATCCAGGGGAAGCTGCTCATCGGCCTTCCGGACTGGCCGCAGGGCCGGACGGCTCCCTATACATCTCCGATGATCAGCACGGGCGTATATGGCGGATCACCTATCAAGGGTCGATGACGGCGCCGATCACGGCCGCTCCTGCTCCGGAACCAATTACTAATGCGACAGTTGTGGCTTCGCCACGTGGAGGCATGCATCCCGATGCCGGCTCTCCCGTGCCTCTGGCGGCACCTGCGGGCTCAACGGCCGCAGAGGTTGCCCTTGGCCAACGTATCTTTCACGGCGAAGTCGGTGGTGCGACGTGCACTGGTTGTCACGGAAAGAACGCCCAAGGTAGTCCGCTGGGCCCGAATCTTACCGACGGCCGGTGGCTTTGGGGCGACGGCAGCCTTGAATCCATTGCCCGGACCATCATCAATGGCGTGTCCAATTCGAGGGAGTATAGCAATCCGATGCCTCCGCTGGGCGGAGCGCAGCTCACGCCGTCCCAAGTGTCGGCGACAGCGGCCTACGTCTGGGCGCTGAGTCACCCCGGCACGCACTAACGGAATCGGAATGCAATAGGACAGCCGGCTCGCACATGCCTGGCCGGCTGTTCCCATTCTCAAATCGAGGTCGAAGCGCGGCCCGGAGGGTATGGACAGAGACACCATTGCCTCAAGGCTGAATTTGCAACCCCACCGTCTCGCAGAGAACTGCGAGCCTTGGCGATATCAGCAGCCGCGAATTCCGAAACAAGCGCCACCGATCGGAGCGTGATCCCGGTCCGCCGGCGTTGCTAAACGAATTGAAGCATTGCAAAACACAAAGCCATCTCGATGCCGATCAATCGGCATGATTTCTCTCATATGGCACGCCGATCGACCTCGATTTGAGCGATCAAATGAGTAACGACGGGTGGTCCTTTAATTTGGAATTCCTCAGCAGCATCCTGAGCGACACGGTCTGTCTTCGTAACGCGCTCGTGCTGAAGCAGGTGCTCGAGCCATGAGCTCAGCAAAAATGTCTCGAGAAATCGCCCGCTCTCCCCCGTGTCCTCGAATAGGCCCCAACGATACGCGCCGTCTCGGCGTCGCTCATTCCCGACCCTCTCAAGCTCCACCAAGAATTTGTCGCGGTTCTCTGGCTCAATGTGATACTCAACCGTGACCAGTACTGGACCTGTGTCGAGCGCTACGTCATACGCTGTGACAGGCGGCGGCCAATGCATTGACGGCGTAAGGTCTGCCCCGGTACCAGCATGCAATTTCCAACGCAAAGTGAGTGGGACCACGATGATTGCGCCTGCAGCGGCTATTAAATGAGCAAGAGTTAAATTCAGCGACGCGGCTACTGCTCCCCAGAGCCCGCTACCCAACGTCAACGCTCCAAAAAGGACTGTAATATAAAGAGAGAGTCCGCGCCCGCGCACCCATTCCGGCAAAGCAAGCTGCGCTGAGACGTTTAGAGTGGACAAAGCGGCGATCCAAGAAACACCGGCTATCAAGCTCGCCGCGAGCGCGGTTTGTACATTGTTAGCACAACCGAAGAGTATGAGCGCGATTGATGTACCAAGGCTCGCCGCTTGCACCAACCGATCTGGTCCCAGCATCTCCTTTACCCGCGGGAGAACAAATGCCCCTCCAATGGCGCCGGCTCCGATCCCCCCCAACAAAATACCGTAGAGGTCAGGCCCTCCTTCTAGTTGGTTGCGCGCCACGAGCGGAAGCAGAGCCCAATAAGCGCTCGCGAATAGGGCAAAACCCAGTGTTCGCCATAGTGTTGATCGCAAATTTGGATTGTGCCACGCATGACCGAGTCCAATACGAACCGCGCTCCCGAGATGCTCTGTCTGGAGGCGTTTGGTATTCCGAGCCGGCCGCCACCAGATCAACGCTCCTATTACGCCGAGATTGCTGACGGCATCGATCCAGAATGGTGCCGCTATTCCCAAGGAGGCGGTGAGGACACCACCCACTGTGGGGCCGGCTCCGCGGCTGATATTGATGCCAACGCTGTTCGCCGCAATAGCGGCCCCCAGATCCGATTGGGGAACCAGATGGGGAACGATCGATTGCCACGCGGGCGCCGTCAGAGCGCCGCAAGTTCCGATCAGAAATGTGAATACCAAGAGTGTAACCGGCGTCACCTCACTGCTCCAAACCAGAAAAGCAAATATCACCGACACGAATGTGACCATGATCTCAAATGCGACGAGGAGAAGGCGTTTATCGAAAATGTCCGCCATCGCCCCAGCTGGAAGCGCGAACAGGACAATCGGCAGGCTGGCTGCCACCTGAACCAGAGATACGGTCAGGGGATCTGACGACAGCGTGGTCATCAACCAACCAGTTGCCGCGCTGTACATCCAGGTCCCAATGTTAGCGACAACTGTCGCGCTCCAAATGACAGAGAAAGCCGTAGCGTGAAATGGGCGCAAAGCCGAGGCCGTACGCGGGTGCGTCCTGGCAATGCCGTTCGTCTTGTTAACTGGCACAGTCTCAATCTGCTGACTGGAAATGGCCTAAAACTCCCACACCTCTCGCCGAGCGAAATTGGAATTTACAATTGTAGGAAGTCGCAAACGACGCAAACGTTCCGCAGCTACTGTCTGTTCGCATTTGCGCCCCGACGATTCAACCATTGGATCGAAACACCGACCGCGATAGGCCCGCCGGCGCAGCATGTTTTGCTAAGAACGTCATAAGCCAGGCAGCGCGACACAAGACCAATGCAATTGAGATAACTAGCTCCACTCTCATGAGTAAGCATTGCGAGGAGACGCCACGAAGCCCGTCTTTGGTCCGACGTCACATTGGCTGTTTATTGCCGACACATCGCATTCTGCGAGCGTGGACAATGACGGTCACGGTCCTCCTAGCGGGAGAGCAACCGCCGCCGCGGCACCACTGACGTCTGATGGTGCAACGCGTGCCCGAAATATTGAGACGAACCTCGCATCAGACACCTCTTTAAACGGCCTCGCCGATGGTGCGAGCATCACCACTCGGCAAGTGTTTTCGCCGCAGCATGGGAGAGAGCCCTCACCGCTTTGTCATCCGCCGGCGCTTCGAACGGGCAAAGGCTCTTCTGCGGCACACTGAGCTCGGGATTCTGGATGTCGCGATGGCCGTCGGCTTCGCGGATCAAAGTCATTTCACCAAAGTGTTCCACCGCCT
>Ga0193752_1001142_pt1 | contig 22872 bp, 24 predicted proteins | sample H1c1metaG_FD_144924 | JGI IMG/M metagenome (GOLD analysis project Ga0193752, IMG submission 144924) | Soil microbial communities from a riparian zone of the East river system, Colorado, United States - H1c1 | ecosystem: Environmental > Terrestrial > Soil > Riparian zone | place: USA: East River...
CGAGCCAAAGAAACTCTAACTAACGTGCCTCCCGGAATAGTGGAAAGAGCCTTGGGCTCGCCCTTGTAGCTGAGCCCTTTTGGGATGAAGCCATCGACGTAGTCGTAGTGCTTTCCATCTTCGCGAAGCACCAAGTCTTGATCGGGCGTCCAGAACCACGTGCTCCGATCAGGCAGCCCCGTGGAATGGCTGATGTACCCGTTGTGTTTGCCCGTATATCCGACAAGTCCATCGTATAAATCATCTGCTCCGCCGCACCACGGAGCAATCCGGGCGAGCAGATAATTGCGAGGCTTCTTTTCAACCCCAAGGAGCTTGTAGCTTTTGACGAGAACATCTTCAACGTGTGGCGGGGTAGTCGCTGACAACGCAGCAAAGTCGATCTCCCAGAGTTCTCCAATCTTAAACGGCGCGGAAGAATCCCAGTTTCTTCCTCGAGCCTGAATAAGACGCACCGATTTGCCCGATTCTGTGATCCCGCCAATGCACCTGGAAGAGCCATGCATCTTTGTTCGGCCAGCTATTAAAACTTTCATGGTCCAAGATGTTCTACAGGCCTATCTAGAATAAGCAAGCGGGACAAGTAGCTAGCGGCTATAGATCTGTGACAGGCGCACGGCTCACTTTCGACGCAGAACAAGGCAAGGACCTTGGCGGCACCTATCTGTTTAACAAAACCCGCCGCATCGAACTTAGCTAGGATCTCGCACTTGTAGCGCTCAACAAACTCTTCGGACAATTGAGTTCGATCGCGCTTAAGGGTTCCGGTAACTTGGTCAGCCGACTTTTGCACGCCGCGAATGTCCTTCGTCGGCGCAAGATCCAACGCATGGAAATATCGAATTCCGCTTGCGGCCATTAGAAATTGCAAGCGTGAGCTGTTTAGGAATGCATATTTCGCGCCACGCAATCCGCGGCGACGCCGAACATCTACGAATGTGTCGACTCCCGCCAGTTGGAGTGCGCTCAGAAAACCGGGCTCAGTGAATCCATAGCCGCCGATTGTCACGACGCGCATGACCGTAGTCCCTCTAGCGGTAGACTTTTCTAGACGTGAAGCTCTCTTGAAAGAGGCTATTTTGACCGTTTGTAATGTCGAGCATCACGTCGCTCTGTGATCGCTCCGAACCGTCCGGCATAAGATGCCTTACATCAATTCCGTCCTCCGCCAGCGCCAATCCAACGAGTTTCGCGCGATGGCACTGCGAAGGTTGACCCTCACTGCAAATCAAGCAAACGCTTAGCCCCTGACGATATGCGGACTTAAGACGTTCAATTCCTCGGACGAAAAAGTCCTTTTCGCGCACTTTTGCGTAGTCGACTTTGCCTTCCGTATAACAACCAGAGTCTTTCGGACGACCCCCAAGTAGGTCCCCCATAAAGACATACTTCGGTTCCGAGGCAGAAAGAGACTTCTCTAGTTCACCTCGAGAAAATTCAGGTTGATAAGCAGAGTATGGAGATGACCGCACATCGATCAGGTAGCCAACGTTTGCCGCTCTCAATCTGGCAACCACGTCTTTTCGCGACTGGCCGCCGTGACCGACACTGAAAATTCGTCCAGTACGCATAGGTGCGAACCGTACCGGACGACCAGCAACTTGTCACCATCTCTTCGTGAAGCTCGTTGTAACTCGAATCCCACAAAGTCACGGGCTTACGAGCGCACCTTTACTCTGCGCTTCAATCCCATTCAGGCGCGTGCCATCCAACTTGATCATTTCGAAAACAACCTCCTTCGAATAGCACGATTGATCTTGAGGGCCTTCGTAAATCACAAGACAGGTGGAGCCCATTTCAATCGATTGTCGAGTGAACTTGCAGATACGCACGCGTATGGCGACCTCAAAATTATTCATAGTCCGCGGGACCTGCGACCTCTTCTAGCGGCCAGACATGATCAAAAACGCTGGCAACCAACACCGTGACAATCCGCAGGGACTAATGACTGCGGCCGAAGTTGTCCTGCCCTTCCCCCGCGCTGCGCGACTTGGCAGCTAGTTAGCCGCGGCCACGACCGGTCCAAAGATCCTTGTCGTAGCCGGCGTTCAGCATCGCATCGCTCAAGTGGAGTAGTACCAGCGCTCGTCCCGTCCCATATGGAACGCACTCCTCTGACACTTCGTACTTGTCTGAGTCGTCGTTGTCGAACCAAGCATCAGCGGACTGTTGCCCGGCGCCTTTGCGTTGCGTACCGCGATTCAGGAGGTCGTGCGCAAAAGTAGCTGAATCGAGGGTCTTCTTGACCCACCAGCGTGAGGGAACCCCACGCGAACGGAAACTCCACTCCCAGCCCGACGAGGAATAACAAGTCAGAATTATCGGGAAGGTGTTCAGCTTGACAAGGCGAAATCCCATCGCAAGCAGGCTCGTCGAAAAGTCATCCCCCAACTTGTCAACGTCCCTGAACGCCAAGCGATTGAGTCCTTTCGTTGCCACCTTCATCAACTGCGTAGGCATAAGAAGGTGGGCGGAGAATTCGTCCGCCGCCTTCTCGACGACATTATTAGAGGCTTCGTTCTTGCCGACATTTTCAGTTCGGCACACAAAGGACTGGCCTCGGTGCATCATCCAATGGCCTAACTCATGCCCAATCGAGAACCGGTCGCGGCCAGGAGAATCGGACGGGCTCACAGTTGCGATTGCGCGGCTGCCGACGCCGACTAGGGTGGCGGCGCAGCCCTCGAGGCGGCGGAATCTGACCTGCATTCCAGAATCGAAGGAAATCGCTTCAACATCGATATCCTTCGGATCTCGAATTGAAAATCCATCGAGGATGGATTCCGCCAAGTCACCAGGCGTCACTCGTTGACGTCCTCTTCGTCGGACGTAGATGATTCCTCAAGGGTCTTCGCTTGGCTGAAGAGATCCAGCACATCTGCTTCGGACAATTCACTGAGATTGCGTGCTGCCAGCGTGAGATTTGGGAGCGACTGCAGATATTTTCTAGCATCTGCAACCGACGGTAGAGAAGCGGAAGGCTTGTTATTCGCAACAATCGCAAGACGACGCTTTGCATCCGCCATGCGTAGCTTCCCGGCCTCCTCGCGGGCGCTCTTAAGAAGGCGCTCACCAAGTTTGACGAGATCCTCAGGGTTCTCACCCTCTAGCGCGTCCGTGTCGGACATAGTCCGCAGCTCTTCGACGAGCCCGTCCAAGAGTCGCTCACTCTTTGGTTTGTCTCCGATAGGGTTGGTCATGGGGTGCTCCGATCCGTTTTGAGCTCGGCAAGTCGCCGGCTTAGCCGCTTGCGCGCGGCTTCGTAAGTTTTTCCGTCCCACCCGAGCTCTTTCGCGATGTTAGTGCCGGTCAGGCCTTCGGCGAGAGCTTCGAGGAAAAGCTCCACTTCCTCATCTCCCTTCACCGCATTCCGAAGTGCCGATTCTGCCTCGGCAAGAAGAGCTGGATCTGACTCCGAACTGCCCGCCTTATCCAAGGGGGAGGAATCGCCCTCTTCATCCGAGGTCGAAATCAGGTCGTCGGCCAGGACGTAGTCCAGTTTCTTTCGGGTGTTACTGGCGACGCTGCGCATCGCCCCCTTCAGCACCCCCAGGGTAGATATTGCACGCGGCCACTTTCGCTTGCCGGCGAGCAAGAGCGTCATGGCCTTGTACAGCAGGTCTTCCCAATCCATGGCCGTTAGGCCATGGGCGAAGAACTTGGCAATCTTTCGGGCGCGCGCCAACTGCGCCGGGTCTTGCACCAGGCGAGCTAGCTCAGCGTCCACCTCGGCGCGCTGGAGATGTTTCGGCGGTTCGATTTCAGGCATCAGCATGAGTCGGTCTCTACCTCTCTAGTTACCTATGCTCTCGCCAACAGCTCCCCGGACGCCGCCCTTAAAAAAAAATTGCGCGTCCGAAAGCGTCTGCATGGAGAGCACTACCCCATAAGAGCCCGTGACCGCACTAGCTCAACAATCTCTCCAGACCTTCAAGAAGGATAAACGACGATGAATCAAGAAGATAAGCGCCCGCATGTCGTGCGCATCCATATCGACAAGCAGCTCTACGAATCACCCAACCCCACGACGGGGGCGGCACTCTATCTGCTCGCCCACGTCCCGGTCGGGCTGCAGCTCTTCAAGGAAGGGCATGGGCACGAAGAGGACTCGCCAATCGCCAACGATAGCTCCATTGTTGAACTGAAGAACGGCGATCACTTCCGGACCGGCAAGCCGCAGCACGCAGGCACCACCATCTACGTGAACACGGATCCGGTCGTCTGGGACCACCCGCAGATCACCTACGACGAACTGGTGAAGCTGGCCTTCCCGGACGGGCCGTTCGACGGCAACGTGCGCTACAGCATCACGTGGACCAAGCCGGACGGCTCGGAAGGCGCAGTGCTCAAAGGTGGCAAGGTCAAGGTTGTCGACGGGATGAAGTTCGATGTCCGCAACACTGACAAGTCTTAATCCGGATTTGGCGAAGCTGGAGGCGGAGGGATACCGCCTCCGTATTGTCCGCGGTGTCTCTAACCATCTCATCGTCGAGGGAATTCCGGCAGTGAACGCCAAGGGCGAACTCGTCTTCGGCGACCTGTACAGCCCGCTGGAGATTGACGCCGCGAACCTAGTGAGGAATCCGGTTGCGAACCACCAGTGCTGGTGGATCGGCAGCGATCCGCCGTGCGACCACACCGGCCGCATCATGGACGAGCTCATTGCAAACGCGGGCCCCGAAGATAAGGGAGACGGTATTAAGACCCGGGTCGGCATGTCCAGAAAGCTGAAGTCCGGTGGCGGCCAAATCCCGTATCCGGATTACTACAAAAAGTTGACCACCTATATTGCTTTGATCTGGTCACCGGCGGTGCAGATCGATCCTACCTGCACGCCAAAACTCGACAAGCCTGTTCCGACTGTCGTCGAAGCCCAGGCGAGTGTTTTTCACTACCCCGACATGGCCACTACGCGAGCAGGGATCGGGGCTGCAACAGCCAAACTGCTGGTCGACAGGGTGGCGATCATCGGGTTGGGGGGCACGGGGTCGTACATCCTCGATCTACTCGCAAAGACTCCGGTGGGTGAAATCCATCTTTTCGACGGCGACGAGTTCGACCTCCATAACGCTTTTCGTGCTCCCGGTGCCCCTGCCAAGGAAGATCTTACGAAGCCAAAGAAGGTCGACTGGTTCGGGGTTCTCTACGACCGCATGCGCAAAGGGATCGTGCGGCACCCGTACCACGTCAGTGCGGAACAGCTGACAAAACTTCGCGGAATGAGCTTCGTCTTCCTCGCCATCGATAACCCAAAGGCCAAGAAAGTGATCGTGGACTTCATGCTGGGAGAGAAGATTCCGTTCATCGACGTCGGGATGGACGTATCGCTCGACAGCGACATCTCTCTGCGGGGACAGGTTCGCGTTACGTTTGGTACTCCGGCGGTGAATGATCACATCGAACAAGTGGTGTCGTTTGCCGACGGTCCTGAAAACAACATCTACCGGAATATCCAAGTAGCGGACCTGAACATGCTGAACGCTGCGCTTGCAGTTGTCCGATGGAAGAAATGGCTGGGCTTCTACGGCGACGACGCTAACGAATACCACAGCCTGTACAACGTCCAGACCGGCGGTCTGATCAAGGGGGTTGTTGGATGAGGATTAGTACCATCAGACCGGCGTACGTGGAGTCGTTTCCGAAAGCCCTGGAAGACGGGGTTCTCTACATCTCAAGAACATTCGGGACCACCTGCCACCGCTGCTGTTGCGGATGCGGAACCAAAATCGTCGCGCCCCTTCGTCCGACAGAGTACCGACTGACAGATTTCGGTGGGCGAGTCTCGTTGTACCCGTCGGTCGGCAACTGGAATCACCAGTGTCAGTCCCATTATGTGATTCGCAACGGGCAGGTGATTCCAGCGGGTTCCATGAGCGCAGCCGAGATTGCCGAAGGCCGCGCGCACGACGAGGGCGAAAAGCGAGCCTACTATGCAGCGACCACTCGATCTTGGCTCGAGGATGTCTGGGAATGGCTCCAATCTCGGTTCCGCTAGCCTTCATTTCTCACGACTTCTCGATTCGCTCCGCAGAATCCTAGGATGGCCACGGATGGGGTGCCGATGAAGCTCAAACACATACTGAACTGCACGCGGCGTACGTACTTTGAAGTCGACGGCAGCGACTACGTTTATTGTGGTACCGGAACAGCGTTTCTCTGTCGATATCGCAACAGAGATTATGCAGTTGTCGCGTCCCACTCAATCCGAGGAATCTCTCCCGACACACTGCGAATTTGCTTTAGCAACGCGGGCCGCGAGTTCTTACCAATCCAATATATGCTCGTTCCAGAAGCGCCGAACAAGGACGACGACGAGTGGCTAGATTGGCGCGTACTAAGATTGAACAAAGATCAATACGATGGGAGGACATTCGGTGACGGCCCACCTTACGATTTATCCGACGGGGAAGTATGGCGTCCTTCTGACACAGGCGGCACCTTCATCGCGCGCGGATATCAGACGGGATTGGCGATTGGCACTAGCTTCATAGACTACGACACGAAGCAGCTGCATGAGCAAGCTGTGATCGTCGAGGCGAGCTACGTGCGTGCGACTGATAGGAAGTTAGTGCACGAGATTCGATTCCCCGATCTGTCGCACTGTCAGACGCTTGATGGCGTCAGCGGCGCGGGGCTGTTTTGGGTGGACGACCGAAAGCGACCGATGCCGCACAAACTCGCCGGCATTCTTCACCGAGCCACGCTTTCGAGTTGTGCGGGCTACTTTATTGAAGGCACCTTGCTACTCGATGTCCTTCGAAGGGATCTGGCACAACATCCATAGACGAATATCTCGGTCGAGCTCCACCGGAATCCGGCCATAAAACTAGTGGAGATATGTCAGGGTGCCCTCTCATTCACTCTGCCAGACAGATTGCGTACTCGTTCCCGCAGTTCCGCCGCGATCCGTTCATTCCCCGTCGTCGCCGGCTGCATCTCATGCATGAATCGCAATACATCATCCGTGAGCTTGGCCTGACCTTGCCGCGCCAGCACCTCGCTCGCCGACAACCAGCCTCGCTCGACCTCCTTGCGCGTCCGCGAGATCTGCGCCTTGCCAGGCTCGATCTGCAGATCACCCGTCAGCAGCTTCGAAGCTACGCTTTCGGTCCTCTCTCTCATGTGCGTTGATTCTCCCCGCTTATGCGTCCGATAGATCCCGTCGCGCTTGTGAATCCGCGTCTCGGCGCGCACGGCGCGTTCGGTTGCGTTGGCCTCGACGCGTAGTAACCGGAGATTCTTGGCGAACTCAGACCGCCAATGCCGCAGCGTCGCCTTCTTGATGTTCAGTCGTATCCCCCGTTCGCTCACGGCTTTCAGGACAAGGTGGACGTGCGGGTGGGGTTCATCCGTATGCAGAACGAACGCATAGCGATGCCGCAGGGCGAACTCCTCCCGCGCGAAATTTCGAACGGCAGCTAGCACCTTCTCAGGCGGTGTGCCAGGCGGCATCGAGAACATGAGTTTGTGAACAAGCTTCGGCGGCTTCCGGCCGTTGGTCGCCTTGAGATCGCCTTGTCGACGCGCATCGTCGATGTCGAGATCCCAGTCCTGGATCAGCGATTGGCAGACCCGGCCCTACAGCCGCTCGCCGTCGTCTGTCTCGAGTTCCAATTCCCCCTTTCGCCCGATGTAGTCGAAATGCCTGGCTGCCGCCTTGAGGCCATTGCTGTTGCGCCCAAGGACTTTCACCATCACTTCTGGGGCCCGCTGAACCGTCCGCCGAATCTGTTCGATCTGCTCGGAGGTTAGACGCCCGTTCGCCCCATGCGGGCCGCGGCGGCCGAGGCTCACGATGTCGAGCAACGGGACTCCCTCACCTGGAAGCCTAAAGGTTCGCTTCGGCATGCCCGATCCTCCAGCTGGTTACGTTTGCCTTGAGCAGCGCCTTGGTGTTGTCCCGAAGTGCTTCGCAGATCCTGAGCATCGCCCGGAATTCCTCGCGCACCGTGCCGGGTAGCCTGCCGCCGTCGTTCGCGACCTTGGCAATCTGGTTGATGTTGCGACCGATGGACGTGAGCTCCGCAATGCTGGCCTTAAGCGCAAGCAGTTCCCCTTTCGGCAATGGTGACAACGACCGCAGATGCGCGCGCACCAGGACGGAAACATAGGTAGCCGCCGGGATCGACCGCGCCACCGCGCGTTCGCGCAGCAGCAGATGGTCGCCGGCTTGGAGACGGATGCTCAGGCGAGCCTGCCGATTCGTACTTTCATCCGGTTCCCTTGCCGCGTGAGGCTCATCGACGACGCCTCGCAGCACGGCGCTGAGCACCTGCTTGAGCAGCGCGACTCGGACTTGTTCTCGCGCTGCGCCAGGGCGCGAAGCTGCGACTTCGTCTCCTGAGTCACGCGCAAGTGGATGAATGCCTCTGCTGCCATGAGTGTGATCGTGAGACAAGAGCCGCCGCGAGGCTATCCGGCATATCGCGCAAAATTCAGCCGAAACCTCACTCCCTCACCTGTATTCGCCCACCTGCTTACCGAAATGTGAATGAGGCACACCTCCTCTAACTAGACTCCACTTCCAGGTAAGGCAGGATCGGGCGACAATCCACCCATGCGCACAGACCACTCACTCGACGCGATGCTACGCCGCTCTGACGAGCTGGAGGCAACTCTACTGCTCCTACTCAATGACGCGGTTTACGGGGGATCTCGACGAACGGAAGGCTGCCTCACGAGTTGCTCCTTGGCGATGGAACACGCAACCAGCCTTCGAGCGTTAATGACAATGGGATTTGCCACGTCGGCTGCTTGTTTGATGCGCCTGCAATTCGAGGCGCTTACGCGAGCTATGTGGTTACTGTATGCAGCCAGCGACGCGGCCATCGAGAAACTGCTTGCACCACTAAACATCGTGAACGAGCAGGTCGCCAAGAACATGCCGTCTGTCAGTGAAATGATCGATCAGATTGGCAAGCAAGTGCCCGCACGAGCGCCTGCAGCCGCACACCAGATGCTTTCGACCTTCAAAGAGACGTCGTGGCGCGCAATGAATTCATTCGTTCATGGTGGCATTCATTCGCTTCGCCGCCATGCCGATGGTTTTCCTGTGAACCTAGCGATCGATGTTCTTCGCAACTCCAACGCGCTTGTAACGATGACGGCCATGACACTTGCAGTCCTGACTGGGGATGAGGCCATCACGAAACCCGTGCAGCGTGTTCAATTCGATTTCGCCGATTGTTTTCCGCCGTTGCTAGCCCACGCTCCAAGCAAAGCTATCTAGCGGTACGCAGGGCTCGATCCTCGAAGAGTCACGACGATCGATACCGTGAGCGGGTAAGTTTCGACCGATTTTCCGTCGATACTTCCGCTTTCGCAGCCCTACTGCGTGCACACAGGAGCAAGCTATGGGAACCCAGAAAATGTCAGGCCTCACCAAGCGCGGTGGGATCTGGCACATCGACAAGGTGTTCAGAGGAACGCGCATTCGCGAAAGCAGTGGAACAGGCGAGATCGTCAAAGCCCAGGAGCTGCTAGCTAAACGAATCGAAGAGATTCGCTTGGTAAAGATCTTCGGGGTCCGACCAGATCGCACGTTTCGGGTCGCCGCGACAAAGTTCCTCGAAGAGAACCAGCACAAAAGGAGTATCGACGACGATGCTGCGCATTTGGAAAGACTCGACCCCATCATCGGAAGCTTGTTTCTCAGACAGGTGCAAATGGATAGCCTGCAGCCTTTCATCGCCAGCCGGCGCGCCGATGGTGTCAAGACAGCGACCATCAACCTTTCGCTGGCGGTCGTGAGGCGGATCGTGAACCTCGCCGCTTCGGAATGGAGAGATGTGCAGGGCATGACCTGGCTGGAGCATGCGGCCAAGATCAAGCTGATTCCGGTCAAGGACGCGCGCCCGGCCTATCCGCTTTCGCGTGAAGAGCAGGCGGCTCATTTTCAAGAGCTGCCCGACCATCTGGCACGAATGTCGCTCTTCAAGGTCAACACCGGCACTAGAGAGCAGGAAGTTTGCGGGCTCAAGTGGACGGACGAGGTTCAGGTGCCGGAGCTCGACACGTCGGTCTTCATCATCGAAGGCGATAAGGTAAAGAACGAACAGGATCGTCTGATTGTTCTCAACCGCGTCGCACGTTCGGTAGTCGACAGCGTCAGGGGTCAGCACTCGGAGTACGTCTTCGTCCGGTATCCAAAACCGAAAGAGGCGAAGCCCGTGCCCTTGGACAGCATGAACACGACGGCATGGAAGAATGGTCGCAAGCGAGCTGCGGATAAGTGGGAAGAGCGGACCGGAGAACCGGCGCCGGACGGGTTTCGCAGAGTCAGGGTCCACGATCTGAAGCACACGTTCGGCCGCCGGCTTCGCGCGGCTGGCGTATCGTTTGAGGATCGACAGGACTTGCTCGGTCACAAGAGTGGGCGGATCACGACGCACTACTCGGCGGCCGAGCTTGCAAACCTCATTGCTGCGGCGGAAGGCGAGATAGCCCGATGGACGCTAACTTCTTGTTTAGTCGGACAGGATTTGGTGCCGGCTGCAGGGATCGAACCCGCGACCCCCTGATTACAAATCAGGTGCTCTACCAACTGAGCTAAGCCGGCCTCGTGCGAATGCGGCCGCATTTTAGGCGCGCCGCCGCCGGGACGCTAATTTGCGGCCGGAACGGCCGCCGGCGCGCCGGATGTGGCAGTCGCCGGGCAGGACTTGAACTCGAGCTCCGCTTCCCCAGCCGGAAATTTCTGCCCCTCCAGCGCCGGCGCATCGGACTTGAGCGTCAGATCCAGCCAGATCGCAGTGCCAGGTTTCTCGCGCGCCACGATCTGCGGCAACAACCCGAGCTTCGCCACCTTCTCGGACTGCGAAGCGGCGCGCCCTTCATCCGAAAACACGCCCAGCGAAATCCGCCGCGACGCCCCGAGATCGCCCACCGCCGCGGCATCGTCCACGCCGCCTTTCCTCAACCGATCGAGCAGCCGTCGCTCGGCGGACTCGGTCGCCGGGCTCTCGAGATACACCCAGTAACCTTCGAAAACATTGGTCGTGACTTCGCGCGGCAACGAGGTGTAGCCGCTGTCGTTCAGTGTCTGGCGCGCACGCGCGGCGAGTTCATTGGTGGCGAACGGCCCGACGGTGACACAGCGGCCGCCGCCCGAAGCGGCAGCCGGTGAGCTGTCGGCCACGAGCTGCAGTCGGGGTGCATCGACCTTCGGCGAGACGGGCAGCGCGGCCTGCTTCGGCGCAAGCCACTGCGACCACGCGAAGAACGCGAGGTTCGCCAACAAGAGAAGGAGTAGAGCTGCACGCACGCGAGGCGCGAGTGTAGCAAATGCCCTGCTCGTCCAATCCTGGGCGGTTATTCCCGGCCGGTTGCCAACGCGAAAATGGCGAGGCCGCGCAAAACCAGGTCCGGAGCCATCCGCGCCTTACTCTTTATATAGGTGCGCAGGACCGGCGCCGCCCCGCCGGTGAGGATGAGCACGGGACGTGCGCCCATGGCCGCCGCCGCTTCGGCAACCGCGCGGTCTATGAACGCCGCCGCCGCATGGGTCGCGCCCGCGCTGAGCGCGCTTGCGGTGTCCGCCGCGAACAGGGATCTCGCCGACACCTTGCCGCCAGCCCGTTTGCGGATGCCATGCGTACCGGCCAGCAGACTCTCGACCATGGTCGACGGACCCGGCACGATGGCGCCGCCCAGGTGATTACCTTGCGTGTCCACCGCATCGATCGTGAGCGCGGTCCCGACGTTGGCGACGACTACCGCGCGACCGCCCAGCAGGTGATACGCGCCGACGGCGCCGACCCAGCGATCCGCGCCGAGCCGCCACGTCTCTCGATAACCGCTGCGCACGCACAGCGCCTCGCGCGTCGAACGGATGAATCGAGGCGCGACTCCGAAACGACTCTTAACCGCGGCACCGAGTGCGCGCTCGAGATGCGCGCCGGCGACGCAGACGGCAACAATCTGGCCGATGCCGCGCGCATCGCGCACCAGCGCGCGCAGCGCCGCAGGTTTGCCGCGATGCAGCGCCGCCTGCATGCGGCCCATCGTCGAGCCGCGCAACACGGCCCACTTCACCCGGGTGTTGCCGATGTCGACCAACAACGTGTTCATTGCTCGACTCGCACGGTGACCTCGCCCGAAATGAATCGCCGCACGCCGGCCGGTGTCTCGACCAGCAACGCGCCGTGCGAGTCGACGCCGCGCGCCATGCCGCGCGAAATTTCTCCGGCGTTTTCGATGCGCACCTCGCGATCGAACAACGCATCGCATTCGTGCCAGTTCGCCAGGTACGGCGTGAGGCCGTGGCGCGGGAAGCCGTCGAGCGCGGGGACCAGCCGTGCCAGCAGCGCGGCAACAATCGCGTTGCGATCGGGCACCGGCGAGCCATGCGCACGGATGTCATCCGCGATATTGCCCGTGGCCTTGACGGCCTCGCGTGCGGGGTCGTCCAGCAGCACGTTCAGCCCGATGCCAACAACGACGTGCACCGGCCCGCCCGCCTCCGCGCGCATCTCGATCAGAATGCCGCCGATCTTGCCTTGCGCGGTGACGAGGTCGTTGGGCCACTTGATCCGCACGCCAGCGACGCCGAGCTCGCGCAACGCATTCGCCACGCACAAACCCGCGACGAGGCTGAGCGCGGACAAATCCGCGGGCATGTCGGCGTATTGCCAGCCGAGCGACAGGCAAATCGCGCCGCCCGGCGGCGCCACCCAGCCGCGCCCGCGCCGGCCGCGGCCGCTGGTCTGGTGTTCCGCGAGCAGGACGGCGGCGCTGTTCGCCGCTGGCGGCAAGACCTCGAGCAGCCGGGAGTTGGTGGACTCGAGTGTCCATTCCACCAGCAACACTTCGATGCGCTCGCGCACGCCAGCGGGCAACAACGCTTCGATGCGCTGCGCGCACAACGAGCTGACACCGGCCCCGAGCCGATACCCCTTGTTGGTCGACGCATCCAGCGCGACGCCGAGCTCGCGCAACTGCTCCACCGCCTTCCAGACGGCGGCGCGCGTGACCGACAGATCCGCCGCCAGCGTTTCCCCGGACTGATAGGAGCGGTCGTCGAGACGCTGGAACACGCGTTGCTGCAGCGGGCCTTCGCCCGCGGAGCCGCTCATGCCCGCCCGCGCCCGAACAGCCACAACTTGTGGGCCCGCGGCTCCGCGCCCTGGCGCATGCGCCGCACATTGCCGCGATGCGTGTAGATCACGAGCGCGGCGCAAGCCAGCGAAAAGCCTAAGCCCGGCGTCAGGCGCGCGCCGTCGCGCAGCAGTAGATAGAGGGGCACGGTGATGGACGCCGCGATCGATGCGAGCCCCACGAAGCCGGACACCATCACGACCGCCAGCCAGCTCGCGAACAACGGCACGAGCAGGAACAGGTCGATACCGGCGAACGCGCCGACCAGTGTGGCCACGCCCTTGCCACCGCGGAATCCATGCCACACCGGGAACACGTGGCCGATGATCGCGGCGAAGCCGCACATCACCGGCAGCCAGGCCGCCTGCGCGGGCGCTGCGGATGGCACGCCGGGCAGCGCCAGCGCGGGCAGCAGCCCCGCGGCAATCCAGCCCTTGGCGACGTCGATGACGATGACCCAGAGCGCGAACGCCGGACCCTGCGTGCGCAGCGCATTGGTGCTGCCGGCGTTGCCGCTGCCGAGCTTGCGGATGTCGACGCCGCCCCAGACGCGGCCGACCACGAGGCTGCCGACGATGGAGCCGAGAAGATAGGCGACGAGGGTCTTGATCAGGATTTCCATTGCGGAGAATTCAGGGCAGAAAAACTTCCGCGAGCATACATCGAACGCTTCCACCGCCGTGGCGTTCGATCACGCCGATCGGCGCCGCCAGCACGGTATCCACCGCGGCCGACAGCCGCGCGAACTTCTGCGGCGCCAAGCCATTGCGCGCGGTGCGCGACATCACGAGGACGTGGAAATCGCCCAGGTGTTCGTCCCAGCTCCCGACCTCGAGCAGGTTGCCGGCGAATGCGCACATTTCCGCGTTGTCGATGGACACGAGCTCGCGGCCGGAATCCCGCAGCCGCGCCTCGATCCGGCCGCGATCCTCGCCGGCGATGTTGTCGAGCGCCGCCACGGCGAAGCGCGTGCCCACGCTCATCACGACGTTGGTGTGGTAGATCGGCGTGCCCGAGGCATCGTTCGCCGTGAACATCTCGAGCTCGAAGCCCAGTTCCCGCGCCCACTCCGCGGCCACCTGCGCGTCGGTGCGCAGGGACCGGCAGGCGTACGCGACGCGCGCGCGATGGTCGAGCACGAGACTGCCGGTGCCTTCGAGGAAACGCCCCGCCTTCTCGTGATGCGTGAAATCGAGCGTGCGGCGCACGACGAACCCGGTGTCGCGGACGACCGCTGCGATGACCTCGGCACGCCGTTCCGCACGGCGGTTCTCGGCCTGCATGGGGTACAGCACCACCGTCCCGTCGGCGTGAAAGCTCACCCAGTTGTTGGGGAATACGGCGTCAGGCTTGCGCGGCTGGTCGGAATCTTCGGCGACACAGACGGTCACCCCTTCGCCCTTCAGCGCGGCGGCAAAGGCCTCGAACTCCTCCGACGCCTGGATGGAAACAAGGTCAGTGGCACCCGGCGCCTGGAAGCGATTGCTGCCGGCGGTCTCAGCGTTGTAGCCGAAGTGCCTGGGGCGAACCATCAGGACGGCGCCGGCGCTTTGGGACTGCTCGGACATGCAGAACTTCTACAACGCGAGGCTGGTAGGCACAATAGCCCGCACATGTCAGACGCCGTACCCACATTGGACGCGGGCTGCGCGGAAAGCGCCGGCTTCGCGCGCGACATCGCCGCGGCGTATGCGGAGTACGGCTTCGTCATCATCGAGAATCACGGCATCGACAAGGCGCTGATCGAGCGCTGCCTCGAATGCTTCCGGCGTTTCTTCGCCCTGCCGGCGGAAGAAAAGCTGCGCTACAAGATTCCGAATGGCGGCGGCGCGCGCGGCTACACCGCCTTCGGCATCGAAACCGCCAAGGGCGCGCAGCACTCGGATCTCAAGGAATTCTGGCACGTCGGCCGCGAATTGCCGCCCGGCCATCCATTCAACGAAGTGATGGCGCCGAACATCTGGGTGGACTCGATTCCGGGATTCCGCGAAACCACGCTGGCGCTGTACCGGGCTTTCGACAAACTCGGGCTGCGCCTGCTTTCGGCGATCGCGCGCTCGGCGAACCTGCCGGCGGACTACTTCGACGACAAGGTCGAGCTCGGCAACAGCGTGCTGCGGATCATCCACTATCCGCCGCTGCCGCCCGAGCCGACACCCTCGGTGCGGGCCGGCGCGCACGAGGACATCAACGTGATCACGTTGTTGCTAGGCGCGGAGGAACCCGGCCTCGAGGTGTTGTCGCGCAAGGGCGAGTGGCTGCCGATCAATCCGCCGCCGGGATCGCTGGTGTGCAACGTCGGCGACATGCTCCAGCGGCTGACGAACCGGCACCTGCGCTCGACCACCCACCGCGTGACGAATCCGCCGCGCGAGCGCGCCAGCAATGCGCGTTATTCGCTGCCGTTCTTCCTGCATTTCAATCCGGATTTTCTCATCAAGACGCTGCCGCAATACGTCGACGCGCAGCATCCCGATCTGTTCCCCGTGCCGATAAATGCCCAGGATTTCCTGCTGGAACGCCTGCGGGAAATCAAGCTGATCTAACTAGAACAGGAAAGGGATCCAGGTTCCCGGCCATGGCGAAGCTTTACTTCTACTACTCGACCATGAACGCGGGGAAATCCACCGCGTTGCTGCAGGCCGGGCACAACTACGAAGAGCGCGGCATGCGCACGTTGCTCTACACGGCCAAGCTCGATTCCCGCGATGGCGGGCGCATCCATTCGCGCATCGGCATCCAGCGCGAAGCGCTGCACTTCCATCCGGCGCTCGACCTCAGCGCCCAGATCCGCGCCGAACATGCGCAGGCGCCGCTCGCCTGCGTGCTGGTCGACGAATCGCAGTTCCTGACCCCTGCACAGGTGAAGCAGCTCGGCGCGGTGGTCGATGAACTAAACATCCCCGTGCTCTGTTATGGCCTGCGGACGGACTTCCGCGGCGAACTATTCCCTGGCAGTGCCCAGTTGCTCGCCTGGTCGGACAACTTGGTGGAGATCAAGACTATTTGCCATTGCGGCCGCAAGGCGATCATGGTGGTCCGTGTCAAGGCCGATGGCACCGCCGAACGCGAGGGGGCGCAGATCGAGATAGGCGGCAACGAACGGTACGTGCCACTGTGCCGGAGACATTTTTCGCAAGCTCTTGCGGGCGCAAAGATTCCTGCCTGATATCCCGAGCTACTTGCGCAAGATTCGTACAACCCGCCCCGCGCCGCTCAGACATTCCCCGAGTCGTGCTGCGGACCTCGTTGTTGCGCATGCGCAGCACGTGAGGAATTTTCGGTTGTAACTGCGGCGTCATGTCATTACCGTGTACTCCATAAAGCGCGCAGGGCCACAGAGATGGCCGCGCAGATAACCGGAGAAAGCCATGCGTAACGTCAACGGAGCGATGTTGCTCCGCTTCCACAAGTGTTCCCTCGCCGTCGCCGCCTTGTTAGGCGTTGGTTTCGCGCAAAACGCGTTGGCGCAATCGACCGGCTCCGAGGCCGTCGAAGAAGACATGGACGAAGTCGTGGTCAGCGCGACCCGCGTGCGGAATATCGGCATCGTCGGCGACCAGACCGCGCCGAAGTCGCGCGTGTCGCTCAGCAGCGAATATCTGGAGACCCAGCAGGCCGGCCAGAGCGTGTTCCAGGCGCTGAACCAGATTCCGGGCGTCAATTTCACCAACAACGATCCGTACGGCACCTCCGGCGGCAACCTGCGCATTCGCGGGTTCGACGGTTCGCGCGTCTCGGTCACGTTCGACGGCATTCCGCTCAACGACAGCGGCAACTACGCGCTGTTCACGAACCAGATGCCCGATTCCGAGATCATCGACCGTGTCGATGTGAACCTCGGCACGACCGATGTGGATAGCCCGACGGCGTCCGCCACCGGCGGTACGGTCTCGTTCCGCACCCGCAAGCCGGGCGACGAGTTTGGCGGCCTCGCCGTGCTCACGGGCGGCCAGAACAGTTACAAGCGCGGATTCCTGATGATCGACACGGGCGCGTTCGGCCCGTACGGCACGACTGCTTTCGTCGCGGCGTCCTACCAGAACTACGACAAGTTCAAAGGGCCGGGCGAGCTCGAAAGGAAGCAGTTCAACGCGTCCATCCGCCAGGATTTCGAGAACGACAACTTTGTCCAGCTCGGTTTCCACTACAACGTGAACCGCAATGCGTTCTATCGCAACGCGAGCGAGATCTCGTTCGATGCGTTCGGCCGCGACTACGACAACCTGGCGACCTGCACGCGTGATGCGCCGGACGCCAACGTGGCGGACAACGACAACCTGCTGCCCTCAGGTCCCGCGTTGCCGGCGCCGCAGAACAACGACAACCCGCTCTACCCCGGCAGCTGCACCAATTTCTACGGCGTGCGCATCAATCCGTCGGACACCGGCAACGTCCGCGGGCAGTCGCTGTTCCACCTGACCGACAGCCTGATCCTCACGTTCGATGCCTCGTGGCAGTACACGCTGGCCAATGGCGGCGGCTCGGTGCCGATCGCCGAACGTCCGGCCGCCAACTCGAACGATATCCGCCCGCTCGGCAACGTCGGTGTCGTGGGCGTTGGCGGCGCCGATCTCAATGGCGACGGCGATATCCTCGACATCGTGCGTCTCTACTCGCCCAACAACACCAACACCCGGCGCTGGGGCGCCACGACCTCGCTGATCTGGGACATCAACGACGATCAGCGCGTGCGTCTTGCGTACACCTGGGATCGCGCGCGTCATCGCCAGACCGGCCAGTACGGCTACATCCTGGACAACGAAGTCGAAAACGTATTCGCGGGCCGCAAGGGCGAGCGCGTGTACGCAGCCGACGGCGACGTCATTCGTGGCCGCGACCGTTTCTCGATCGCCGAACTGAGCCAGCTCGCCGCCGAGTGGCGCGGGCAGTTTTTCGACGACAAATTCACCGCGACGGTCGGCCTGCGTGCGCCGTCCTTCAAGCGTGAGCTCAACCAGTATTGCTACACGCCGAACGGCGGCAACGGCAGCTCGTCGACGAGCTTCGGCAACACGGGCGGCACCTTGTGCACCTCGCGCTCCCCGAACGCGGTACTGCCAAGCGGCAACGTCACCTTCATCACCGGCGGCACGCAGTACATCGCGCCGTACGGCGACGAAGTGAAATTCGACGACATCCTGCCGAACCTGGGAGCGTCGTTCCGCCCGTTCGATTCACAGACGATCTACCTGTCGTACGCGGAAGGCCTCTCGGCGCCGCGCACCGACAACCTGTACTCGGTGCGCCGCCAGCCCGACAACAGCATCGGCCGTCCGCTGCCCGAGTCCGAAACGACCAAGTCCTACGATCTTGGGTGGCGCCTCAATCTCGGCACCACGCTGGCGTCGGTGGCGGTCTATCAGATCGACTACACCAACCGCATCGTGGCGTCGTTCGATCCGGAGCTGGGATTCAGCGTCGACCGGAACGTCGGCGACGCGAAGATCAGGGGCCTCGACGCCCAGCTGGGTCAGCGCTTCGGCGAGCACCTCGATTTGTCGGTCAACGCGTCGTACAACGACAGCGAGCTGCTGTCCGATCTTGCGACCGGCCCCACCACCGACGACCAGCCGCTCAAGGGCAAGACGCTGGTCGAGACACCGGAATGGACCTTCGGTGCGCGCGCGGACGTGGAATTCTTCGACAATCTGCACGCCGGATTGCAGGGCAAGCGGGTCGGCAAACGCTTCTCGAGCGACGTCAACGACAGCTGGACCGATGCCTACACGGTGCTCGACTTCGACGTCCGGTACGAATTCAAGCTGGGAGGAACGAAGTCCCTGCAGCTGCAGTTCAACCTGACCAATCTCACCGACGAGGAGTATTACGGCGCGATCAGCTCGAGCGTGAGTGGCTTGCAGGGTGTTGCGCTGGACGGCTCGCACGGGTTGCCGACCGGCATCACGGGGTCGGCACCGTTCCTCGCGATCGGCGCGCCGCGCACCGCGACCGCGTCCGTCAAAGTCAACTTCTGACGCGCCGCGCGCGATGCGCGGCTTCCTGATAACGCTGCTGGCGGCGGGTAGTTTGCCCGCCGCCGGCGCCGCGGACCGCCCTCCCGGGGTCGTCCGCATCGCCACTTTCAATGCGAGCCTGAACCGCGCCGTCGACGGCGGACTGCGCCACGATCTCGACACCACGGATGATCCCCAGGCGCGCAACGTCGCGGAGATCATCCAGCGCGTGCGACCCGACATCCTGCTGCTGCAGGAATTCGATTTCGACGTCGACGGAGCGGCACTGCGCGATTTCGCGACCAACTACCTCGCCCATCCGCACAACGGCGCGGCCCCGATCGAGTTCGAATACACGTTCTCCGCGCCGGTCAACACCGGCGTGCCCTCAGGCTTCGACCTCGACAAGGACGGCAGGATCGGCGGCGGCGGCGATGCGCTCGGGTTCGGCGAATTCCCCGGCCAATACGGCATGGCGCTGCTGTCACGTTTCCCGATCGAACGCGACCAGGTGCGCACTTTCCGCCGCTTCCTGTGGCGCGACCTGCCCGGCGCGACGTTGCCCGACGATCCCGAAACCTCGTATTCATTCGACTGGTACTCGCCCGACGAACTGGCGGTGTTGCCGTTGTCTTCGAAGAGTCATTGGGACGTGCCGGTGCGCATCGGCCGGCTGACGCTGCACGTGCTCGCCAGCCACCCCACGCCGCCCGCCTTCGACGGCCCCGAGGATCGCAACGGCCTGCGCAATCACGACGAGATCCGCTTCTGGAACGACTACCTGACGCCGGGCAAGTCGGATTACATCCGCGACGATCACGGACATGACGGCGGTTTCGCGGGCAAGGCGTTCGTGGTCATGGGCGACCAGAACTCCGACCCGGTGGATGGCGGCAGCCGCAACGATGCGATCCGTGCGTTACTGACCAATTCGCGCGTGGAATCATCGTTCGTGCCGCAGAGCGTGGGCGCCATCGAGGCCGCGGCGGCGCAGGGCGGCGCGAATGCCGCCCACAGAGGCGACCCGCGGTTCGACACCGCGGATTTCAACGACCGCACGGCCGGCAACCTGCGCGTTGACTATCTACTGCCGTCGAAGGGCCTGAAGGTATGCGGCGGCGGCGTGTTCTGGCCGGCGCGTGCACAAGCGATGGCCGGCCTCGTCTGGGGCGATACTCCGCCACCGAGCTCGGACCATCGCCTGGTGTGGATCGACGTCAGTGCAGGCGCAACTCCATGCCCACCGGGCAGTGGTCCGACAGCCAGTGAGTCTTCGCATCCTGGTCGTTGAACACGACGCGCACGAACGATTTCTTCAGAACGTCCTTCGCGAGGTCGCGGCCGATGAGGATGTTGTCGATGAATTCCTTGTATTCGCTGTCGCGGGTGCAGGGGGTGAAGCGCGCCGGGGTCGTGATCAGCGTCAGCTTCGAGGCCGGCGGATCGCCGTCATCGATCTCCTTGAAGACATTGAGCTGGCGCCCTTCGGCGTCGCGCGCGGCGCCCCGCTCGATGCTGAACCTGCGATTGAAGTCGCCCAGCAAACCGAAACGGCGGCCGGCGCGCGCCTCGGTTTCGATCCACGCCTCGAGCGGCGCCACCTGCTTCGACAACAAGTCGCAGTTGCGGCCCGGCGCGGTCAGCGGTCCTGCCGGGCAGCCGGACTTCAGGTGCACGGACATCAGCCGGAACTCGTTGGTGGTGCCCGGGAAGAACGTGACTACCACGCCACGGCGCACCGCATTCTGAAGCGACAGCGGCTCGTACTCCGGCTCGCAGCGATGCGGCAGGCCGCGCCGGATGGCGAAGCCGTTCTTCTGCGTGTGCGCGCGGTTGCTGAAGCAGAAGTCGTAGCCGGGAAATACCAGCTCGGCCGCGTCGGGACCATCCACTTCCTGCAAGGCGACGATGTCGGCATTGAGCGCCGCGGCGTACCGCCGCAGCGATGCGTAGTCGTCGGACGTGCGCGGCGCGTGTTTGGTGATCGCACACGGCAAGGTGCGGTCGTCGCCGCCGACCATGCCGCCGTTCTCGGCGCAGGTGTTGCGCAGCGCCAGATGGGTGGCCGGTGTCACCAGGTATTCCACGTTCCAGCTGCCGATGCGAACCTTGGTGGCGTCGTCACGCCAGGGGCCGCCGCCGGGCAGCCCGAGCACCGTGTCATCGGTGATCAGGCCGGCATACTTCTCCTCGAGCGTGTCGTAGGGGCCGGTCCACGAGCCGTAGATGGGATTCGGCAGCAGGAACCAGTCCACGCCGAAATGCGGCTCGAGCCGCGCGCGATCGGCCGCGTACTGCTGCGGATCCACGAAATCGCCCAGATCGTCGCCGACCAGCGCGACGATGCGGTAGTTAGCCGCGATGAACTTGCGGCGCGTCGTCTTGCCGGACACCCACTCCGGCTTCTCGGCGCGCAGCAGCAGCCGCTCGGGATCGGGCTTCTGGTCGATGCCCAGCGCCGCAAGGTTGCGCAGCGTCGCGGTTTTCGCCGGGCACGGGTCGTCGGCCGTCGGCTTCGGGGTCGAGCAGTCGCGGTTCGTGATGTAGAACACCGTGTGCCCCAGGCGGCGTGCGGCGGCGATGAAATCGCGTGCGCCCGGCAATGCCTCGGCCGCTCCGGCGCTGACCCACTCGCCCCAGCTCGCGGAGTTGTAGGTGGTGCGATCGCGCAACAGGCGCGCCTGGTAGACCGTGTTGTCGAGTACCGTCTCATCGAGGTCGAGCACGACCGCGGTTGGCAGGCGGGCCAATTGTTCGGCGGGGAGTCCGGCCTGTTCGACGGCCGCGCTGCCGGCGGCTGGCGCGGAGATCCGCTCCGTTGCCAGCCGGTAGACCTGCGCGACGATGGCGCGGTACTCAGGCGATCGCTGCATCCACAACGTGGCGTGCAGTTGCTCGCGGCTGGTGGTGTCGTCCGCGTTCGCGGCAAAGGTGGAGAGACAGGCGAACGCGGCGATCCAGAAACGCACCATGAAACCTCCATGCCCCGGGTGTCCGGTCGAAGCATGCGAGTATTTCAGAGCTAGCCAGTTTCGGCGAGCGCGTTGGAGGCTTCCCAGTTGCTTTCCAGCAGGTCCAGCGGCTCGACCCGCAGGTATCGCAGCGCCTCGGTGGCGCCACAGGGTTTCGCGAACAGGAAACCCTGAGCGAGAGTGCAACCCATGTTGCGCAGTATTTCGAGTTGCTGCCAGGTTTCGATGCCCTCGGCGACCACCTGGATGTTCAGGCTGCGCGCCATCGCGATGATCGCGCTGACGATGGCGTGGTCCGACGGGTCCGTGGCGATGTCGCGAATGAAGCTGCGATCGATCTTGAGCGAATCCACGCGCCAGCGCTTGAGGTACGACAAGCTCGAATACCCGGTGCCGAAATCGTCGATGGCGATCTTGACGCCGAGGTCACGCAGGGTGGCCAGCGCATCTTCGCGGAATTCGCCGGTGCGTTTCTCGAACAGCGAACCTTCGGTGAGCTCGAGCGCGATCAGCTGCGGGCCGATGCGATATTTTTCCATCGCCTGCTGGATCAGCTCGCGCAGCTTGGTGCGCTCGAGCTGCACGGCGGACACGTTCATGCTCACGGGCACCAGGTGCGAGCCCTGATCCCGCCACGAGGAGATGTCGCGGCCGATCCGGTCGAGCACGAACTGGCCGATGGGGATGATGAGGCCGGTCTCCTCGGCCACTTCGATGAAGCGCTCCGGCGACACGTATCCCTGGGATGGATGTTTCCAGCGCAGCAGCGCTTCGAGGCCGGCGACGCGGCGCGAATTGATGTCGATGATGGGCTGGTAGTGCACGTCGAACTGCTGGAGCTTCAAGCC
>Ga0193752_1001143_pt1 | contig 22869 bp, 18 predicted proteins | sample H1c1metaG_FD_144924 | JGI IMG/M metagenome (GOLD analysis project Ga0193752, IMG submission 144924) | Soil microbial communities from a riparian zone of the East river system, Colorado, United States - H1c1 | ecosystem: Environmental > Terrestrial > Soil > Riparian zone | place: USA: East River...
TGACCGAGCCCGAAGATCATCGTCTCGCTCAATCCCGGATCCGATCGAAAGGTCTCGCTTTCGAGGAGCGCACGGCAACGCGCCAAGCCCACGTGCGGGTCGAGCGCGATGCTGGCACCGAGCGACACCGCTGCACGCCGCCACTCGGTCGGTGTGAGTTTCGGATCGAGCTGGCTCTCGATCTCTTCCGCGAACTCAGGCATCGCTTTTGCGAGTAAGCCGCGTGCAGTCGCGACGTGACGCCAGACCAGTGACTCGCGATCGTGAAACAACAACTGCCACGCCGCGCGAACGGCCGGTAACGCAAACGCCGCCAAACTTCCGCCGTCGCCCTCCGCGGCACGCCGCGCGGATTCACGCGCGGCTCGCTCGAGCAGACGCGCCGCGAGCCGCCGCGACGGAAGTGAACCGCTCGCGGGTTCGGTCAACCACTCGCGCCGCAGCTCCGCGCGCGAGATCAGCATCAGCGCGAGCGAATCGATTCGAACGCTGCCACCGAGCGGCAGCTCGAGTGCGAGCGCCATTCGCGCGCGAATCGGAGCGCCCGTCAGAGTGCGCTTGGAATCCGCGGCGAGCGAATGCGCGAGCACGACGAACGTCTCGACGTCTCCTTCGTACAACCGCTGCAGCACACGCCGGCCGAGCTGCCTCCGCTCCGGTCCGACCGGCAGCGCCGACGCCAGCTCGTAGACCGCCGCTGCAGCTCCTGGCGGCGCAAGCCAATCCAGATCGTCGAGCAGGTTCGCTTTGAACACTGCGCGCACTGCCTCTAGCAGCTGTGCGGGATCGAGCCCTTCGAGCGGCACCGGCTGCTGCTCGAGTGCGGCCCGAGCGAGCGTGGCCATCGCTTGCCGCCAGAGCGAACGCCGTTCTTCGTCGCTCTCCACCCGCGGCAGCTCGAGGAAACTGCGCAGGTGTTGCGACAAGATCATTCAGCGTGCTCCTTCGCCGACTTCCCGCACCGGCTGCGGCGGTGCCTGTTGCTGATCTTGCCGATCTTGTTCCGGGACGTGAATCCCCGCCATCTGGAGGAGGCGCAAAGCGTTGCTGGTCCGAACGATTCCCGGGCGCAGCTTGTAGTCGAACCGCATCTCGCCATCGATGACCACGTCCGTGAAGTGGACATTCTCGATGCGGGCGGGCTCGGTGTCACCTAATGCGGCGAGCTCGACGTCGTGCGTCGCGCATAGGCCCATCGCACCCCGGTCGAGGAGGTGCAGCAGCACGGCTTTGGCGCCGACGTGGCGCGCGCGGGCGTTCGTGCCGCGCAGCAGCTCGTCGAGCAGGAAGAACACCGGCGGGCCAACCTCGGCCTGTTCGATCACGCGGGTCAGCTTCGTCAGCTCCGCATGGAAGTAGCTCGCACCGCTCTCGAGCGAGTCGTCCGCGCGCATGCTCGCGCGCAACCGCACCGAAGGTACGCGCATGTGCTCTGCGATGACGGGCCCACCCGCGAGCGCGAGCGCGATGTTTTGCCCGACCGCGCGCAGTAGGGTGCTCTTTCCAGCCATGTTCGAGCCGGTCACGACCAGCGCGGTGCCCGGTCCTCGGAGTCGCACGTCGTTTGCGACGCGGGTTTCCGGGGTGAGCAGCGGGTGCGCGATCGCGGTCGCTTCGAAGGGCCGCTCGTCGCCGAGCTCGGGCCGGGTCGCGCCTTCATCGAGGTGTGCAAGTGCCGCGAGCGCCGCGATGGCTTCGAGCTCCCCGAGCGCTTCGAACCACTCGGTCATGCGCATACCGGCTTCACGCACGAAGCGTTCGAGCCCGTGAAGCACGTGCAGGTCCCACAGCGTGAGCGCGTTCACGAAGATGTAGAACAGCGCGTTCTGCCGGAGCTCGGCGAAGCCAGCCCACCGCGCGAGCCGGCGGATGTGCGTCGACGGCGGCTGGTCCGCGAACGTGACGCGCTTCTGCAACTCGAGCAGCCAGGGGCTCTTGAACGGGGTGCGCTCGAGCAACAGCAGCATCGATTCGAATGCAGTCAGGAGCGGCGCCCGTGCGCTGACGATGTTGAGCGTGTTCTGGATCGTGCGGCCGAACGAGAACAGGAACAGCACCTGAATCGCGACGGGGATGAGCCACCAACCGTTCGCGATCACATCGAGCAAACCCAAAATGTAGGTGACGAGCGTGCACATCGGCAGCAGCACGATCACGACCTGCAGCCACGGGAGGCGCTCGAACAATCGATCGACTTTGCCGAGCGCTTCGAGCCCGCGCGGATCGAGCCGCTCGCCATTTTCGGTGGAAGCTGCGGCCTCGATCTCGCGTCGCAGCTCGACTTGTGGTGCGAGCTCCCAGACTGCTTCTTGGCGCGCGCGAATCGTCGCGAGGTCCGCTGGGCTCGCCAGCCAGCCGGCGAGCGTGCGTTCGCCGTGATGCGTGTGCGTCACGTCGATGCGCTGAAACAGCGAACCTTGACCGACGATGTCGATGTCCCAGGCGTAGGCGTGGCTGCGCGGCAAGAGATCGGCGCCCTTACTCGCGAACTGAACCCACTCGTGGCCGATGCGAGCGAGAGCCCGCGCGTGAATGTCGCGGCGAATCCGCGCACGCGTCTCGGCGGTGATCGTGCGCGCGTGCAAGACGACCGCGACTCCAAACAACACCAGACACACCGTGCCGAGGCCTAGCTCGATCGCCGACTTCTGAATGAAGCCGGTGACGAGTAGCGCGGCCGCGACCAAGAACGTGGCTAGGCGGACCAGCGACAGGCGGTTGCCAGTTCGCGATAGGACCTCCATCTCGGCTTCGAAGCTCCGCCGCAGCCGAGCGTGGAGGGTGGCAGGGGGGTCCTCGGCTGGACGGGTGGCGATGGGGCTCTCTGGCTGCACCTTGGCGTTCTTCGTTTCGGGGGATGAGTCTGGCAAGATCGAGCGATCGTGCGGCTTTCCGCAACACCTGCGGTTGAACCGCGGGGGAGGCCGGCTACTTCCCTCGGAAGCAGGCAAAAACGATAACAGCTACTGCGCGCAGATTGACTGACCTATCCACTCAGGGTACAGACTTGCCAGCGCGCTGGAGGCAGTAGCCCCGGGGACGCGTACCTTCTTAGCGGGAGATTTTCATGGGTGTTGCAACGGTGGCTGTGGTCGGCTGCGGCATGATGGGTCGCGGTATCATGGAAGTCGCGGCTGTTGCTGGTTACCAGGTCAAGGGAATCAAGCTGACCCCCGGTGACTTGGCAGCCCCCAAGAGCAAGATCCAGCAGTCGCTCGAGCGGCGCGTGAAGAAGGGCAAGCTGACGGCGGAAGAGTGCGCTGCTGCCCTCGGTCGGATCGAGCTGTCGTCGGGTCTGGCGGCGGTTGCCAGCGCGGACGTCGTGATCGAGTCGGCCGTCGAGGACGAGGCCACGAAGGTCAAGCTCCTCAAGGACATCGAAGCCAAGCTCCACCCCGAAGCCGTGCTCGGCACGAACACTTCGTCGCTGCGGTTGGACACGTTGGCGAAGTCGCTCGCCCATCCGGAGCGCTTCTTGGGCGTCCACTTCTTCAGCCCAGTGCCGGCGATGGACCTGGTCGAGGTCGGCGCGATCGAAAAGACCGCGCCGTGGGCGATCGCCAAGACCGAAGAGTTCTGTAAGCAGATCGGTAAGACGCCAGTCGCGATTTCGGCTTCGCCCGGCTACGTCGTGAATCGTCTGCTCGTGCCTTACATCTTGCACGCCATCTCCACGCTCGAGAGCGGCATCGCCTCGGCGGACGGCATCGACACGGCGATGAAGCTCGGTTGCGGCCATCCGATGGGCCCGCTCGCGCTCGCGGATTTGATCGGTCTCGACATCGTTCGCGCGATGGCGGAGACGCTGCATCGCGAGCTCGGCGATCGCGCCCGCTACGAGATGCCGAAGACACTCGTGCAGCTGACGGATGCAGGTCAGCTCGGTCGTAAGACCGGGTCGGGCATCTACGACTACAGCGGCGAGCAACCGAAGCTGAACGCGGCCATCAAGCTCGGCTGAGCTCGTGACGCGGGCTCCTTCGAGCCGCACGCGCACGCGGCGCTACCGGACTGAATACGTGCGCCTGCCGGCTACGTCGTAGTCGGCATGTACGCGCGGGTGAGCCGCTGGGCCGAGAGCTCCTGGGATGCTACCATCTTGGGAGTGGATAGTGCTTCGCCTGGTGCATCGAGGGGCGGGGCCGCTGAGGTCTCGAGTCTCGCTGCGCTGCTACTCGCTTACGTCGTCGGAATGGCCGCGCTCGCAACGCTATGGCCGTTCGACTTTCGATTTCGATTCCCTCGCTGGGTCCTCGAGACGTCACCCTCCGACGTGGCGTTGAACCTCGGGCTCCTGTTCCCGGCAGGGTTTCTGTGGCGACTCGCGCGGCCGAAGGCCATCTTGCCGTCGAACCTCGACGTGCTCGGACTCGGCTTCTTACTGTCCGGGCTGCTCGAAGGGCTGCAGATGTTTTTGCCGCGCTGCGCGAGCCCGACCGACATCTTGATGAACGGCCTCGGCGCGTGGGCTGGAGCAGCCTTGTACTCGCGGCTCGATCGCAGCTGGGTCGATCGCATCTGCCTCGCGTTGCCGCTGACCAAGGTTTTGTACCTGACCGTGCCGCTCATCGGTTTGCAGGCGATCGCGGCGAGGGGTCGCTACGCAGCTGCAGGGACGTTGATTCCGATCGCTGCGTTCAGCGCTTCGATCGCAGCGGAGATCTATCGAAAGCGTGCGGGCGCAGCTCCGGCCGCGAGTCACTTCGTCCTGTCGTTTGCGGCGCTGTTCAATCTCGCCGCGTTGCCGCTGTGGACGCGCATGCCGCGCCAGGCAGTCGTGCTCGTGCCGGTGACCATCGCATTTGCGTGGCTTGCGCTTCGCATCGCACCGAAGCTTCCGCCCGGTGAGCGACGCATCGAACAGATCGCCTTGCGCCGCGCGCTGCCTTCGCTCGGCGCGTTCTTGGTGTTGATCGCGCTGCCGCGCTTCGCCGGCGATCTCGGTGAGCTCGCCGGATCGGCGGCCGGCATGTACGTGCTTCGCGATGCAGCGGCGTTCAGTGTGCTCGGGTATGTGTTCAGTCAGCTGCACGGTCGTGGTCGGTTCGGTCCGCGCGCCGAGTCGCGTGCAGTCGTGCTCGCGCTCGTGACCACCGCGTTGTTCGGTGCGGTTCGTTCGTGGGAGCTCGCGAGCGAACTGCCGGAGCTCGCGATGTTGGTCGCAGCTGGGACACTCGGCGCTGCGATCCACCGCGCCGAGGTCACCGTGATACGCGCGCTTCGAGGTTTGCGGAGCGATCGTCCTTCGGGCCAGCCCACCGTCACCACAACGGTGACATCTGTTTGAGGCCGCTGTCTCGAGTCCTCTAACTCATTGAGATCACTTGGGGGACTTGGCAGGTGGCGCGATCTGTCGCAGGCTCGGCGCAGCTGTAGGTGGTTTTTGCACACTGCGTCGGAATTTATCCGACCGAAGATCCGCCCGAGACGCCACCTATCGAATCAAGCGGCCGGCCTGCCCGGGTCGGAACCGCGCGCCGCGGTGCATCGAACTTCTCGCTGCATCGAGGCTCAGAGGGGCGCAACCGGATTTGGGCATGCTGAGCAACCAGGAGAGAGGCGTTATGTCGGACACCACCACGTCGGCTGCAGAGTCACAGCAGACTGCGAAACCCTCGAAGCGTCTGTGGGCCATTTGCCGCAACGCGGAACGCACTGAGATCGCGCGGGCCTTGATCGAGAACGGCCACAACCGCACCCACGCAGCTGCTGCGCTGGGTATCTCGCGGCGAACGCTGTTGAACAAGATCAAGCAATACGGCCTCACGCGCGCGATCTGCCGTCAGCTTGCAGGCGATGTTTTGCCGCAGCCGCCGGTCGTCGCGCAGCCGACCAGCGTTCAGAACTGAACTCGCTTATCGGTCGCCACCCGAACTGCCTACGGGCATTCGGGTGTGCGCGCCGCCCATCCGACTCGCGAGGCGTTCGGATGTCGGCGCCAGCACTCGAAGCGCTTCTGCGCTCGAGTGAGCTCACCGGCGCGAGTGCGATCGCAGCGTTCACGTTGCGATCGAAGGCACTCGCGTCGAGCTCGGTGCTGGCGCAGCGGGTAGAGAGAACAGTCACATTGGGTTGACCGCCCGACGTGGCTCGCTACGCGTGCGTTCAACGACGCAATCGGCTCGCGCTGGAGTGGACCCGCAGCTTCGCGCTTGCTAGGTACCGCCACCTGCATGGGCTACGCGACGTTGCGCGACTGCGTCGAGGATCTCGAACGCCACGGTCACTTGGTTCGGATCGACGCTGAAGTCGATCCGCACCTCGAGCTCGCGGAGATCCAACGCCGCGCATATGCGGCCGGCGCGCCCGCACTCTATTTCTCGCGCGTCAAAGGCACGACGTTCCCCGTCCTCGGGAACTTGTTCGGCACGTTGCCTCGCGCTCGCTTCGTCTTCCGCGACGCGCTCGCGAGCGTCCAGAAGTTGATCGAGCTCAAAGCCGATCCATCGCGGCCGCTGCGCCAGCCACTCCGCTACCTCGGCGTGCCTTGGACCGCGTGGACGATGCTTCCCAAGCGCGCCTGGGGTGCAGCGCCCGTGCTGGCGAATCAAACTCAGATCCGCGCGCTGCCTCAAGTCGTGTGCTGGCCCGACGACGGCGGCGCGTTCGTCACGCTGCCTCAGGTCTACACCGAGCATCCCGATGCGCCGGGCCACATGCGTTCGAACCTCGGCATGTACCGGATTCAGCTCTCCGGTGGCCGCTATCAACCCGACTCCGAGATCGGACTGCACTACCAGCTGCATCGCGGGATCGGCGTGCATCACACGGCCGCGCTCCGCCGCTCCGAGCGGCTGCCGGTCCACGTCTACATCGGTGGGCCACCATCGCTCGCGCTCGCTGCCGTGATGCCGCTGCCCGAAGGTCTGCCCGAGCTGCTGTTCGCGGGCGCGCTGAGCCGGCGCGGCATGCGCCTCGCGCACTCGCCCGATCATCCGTTGCCGCTGCTCGCCGACGCGGACTTTTGCATCACCGGTTATATCGAACCGGGGCGCACGTTGCCCGAAGGACCGTTCGGCGATCACCTCGGCTACTACAGCCTCGCGCACGAGTTCCCCGTGCTGCGGGTCGAGCGCGTGTACCACCGCACCGGCGCGATCTGGCCGTTCACGGTCGTCGGCCGGCCGCCGCAGGAAGACACGACGTTCGGCGCGTTGATCCACGAGATCACCGGGCCAATCGTGCCGACGTTGATTCCGGGGCTGCGCGCCGTGAACGCAGTCGACGCCGCCGGCGTGCACCCGCTGCTGCTCGCGATTGGAAGTGAGCGCTACGCGCCGTATTCGAGCGACACGAGCCCGGCCGAGCTGCTGACGCAAGCGAACGCGATCCTCGGTCTCAACCAGATGTCGCTCGCGAAGGTACTGCTGATCGTCGATCAGGCAGATGACCCCGAGCTCGATATTCACGACATCGCCGCGTTCCTGCGCCACCTGCTCGAGCGCTTCGATCCGCGTCGCGATCTCCACTTCCAAACCGAGACCACGATCGACACGCTCGACTACAGCGGCCAAGGGCTGCATCGCGGATCGAAGCTCGTGATCGCAGCGCGCGGACCGAAGCGGCGTGAGTTACCCGGCGAGCCGCCGCGCGGGGTGCGTTTGCCGGACGGCTTCAGCGATCCTCGCGTCTGTCTGCCGGGTGTGCTCGCGGTTCGTGGGCCGGCATATTCTGCCGGTGCGGACGGTTACGACGCCGCGGTCGAGTCGTGGGCCTCGCAGCTGTCGGCTGCGGATCCGCTGAGCGCGTTTCCGTGGATCGTCGTGTGCGACGACAGCGAGTTTTGCGCCCGCACGCTCGACAACTTCTTGTGGGTCACGTTCACGCGCGTGAATCCCGCGGTCGACGTGCATGGCGTCGGAAGCGCAGTGCGGCACAAGCACTGGGGCGCGACTGGATCGCTCGTGATCGATGCGCGGCGAAAGCCGGGCCACGCTCCGCCGCTCGAACCGGACGCGCGCGTGAGTGCACGCGTCGATGCGCTCGCAGCGCGCGGCGGCCCGCTTCACGGAATTCTCTGAGCGGTCAGGCCGGATTCGGGCGCGTTCGAATCGGATACGAACCGAGCAGCTTGAAAAACACCGTGTGCTGTTCGACGCCGCTCACGGCGGTCCTCACTTTTGGATCGGCCGCATTGCCTTCGAAGTCGACGTAGAACAAGTACTCCCACGGCGTCTCCGGCCGCGGGCGCGACTCGAGCTTCGTCAGATTCAGCTCGTGATCGGCTAAGATGCTCAAGCAACGCACCAGCGCCCCGCGCTCGTGCCGCGTCGTGAAGATCAAGCTCGTCTTGCACGGCTCGGTCAACGCATACGTCACCGGCTGGCGCGAGACGACGACGAACCGCGTGTAGTTGTGCTCTTGATTGTTGATGCCGCGCTTCAAGATCGACAAGCCGTACAGCGACGCGGCGCGCTCGCTCGCGACAGCTGCTTGCGACGGATCGGCTTCGTCTCGCACTTTCGTCACGGACATCGCCGTGTCCGTGAACGCTTGAACCGCGCAGTCGCGCAAGCTCGCCAGGAACACGCTGCATTGCGCGAGCGCTTGCGGATGCGAGAACACGCGCCGAATCTGGCCTACGTCGCTGCCGGGCAAGCCGACCAGACAATGCTGCACGCGCAGCACTTCCTCGCCGATGATGTGCAGGTCCATCCGCGCGAGCAGGTCGTACGCTTCGTTGATCGAGCCCGCCGTCGTGTTCTCGATCGGCTGCATCGCATATTCGATGTCGCCTCGCGCGACCGCAGTGAGTAGCTCGGCAAAGCTGTCGTAGCCGCGCGTCTTCAACCTGCTGCCAACAGCGGCGAAGTAGTTCTCGGCTGCGATCTGGCTGTACGCGCCGTCGGTGCCTTGATAACCGACCAGAACAGGTGTCGTCTCTAGACTCACTCGCTCGCTCCCAGCCGCGTCCGCCGCGCGCTGCAGACATCGCACAGAACTGCCGGCGCTGCCAGCTGCAGCTCGTCGCGCGCACCGGTCGCTGCCTGACGTGCCGAGCGTGTTCGTGGCTCAGAACCTGACTTCGATCGTCCTGTCTTGGTAGCGGTGAGGCGTGACTTGAGCTGCTAGACTTCCCTCGGGCAACTTCCGGAGCCAGGAGGGCGCGTGGTTAACCTCGAAAAACTCTGGGCCGAACCGCGACACGTAGTCGTGATCGCAGGCGGTGCCGTGAGCGGATCCGAAGCCGCTGCGGTGTGCGCCGAACGCGGCATCCTCGCGATCGTGTTCGAGCAGAATCACCGGCCCTACGGCAAGATCGAAGACGGCCTGCCGCGCTGGCACGACAAGCTGCGCAGCAAAGAATACGCGCTGATCAACGAGAACCTCGACCGGTCTCAAATCCTCTACGTCCCGAGGACGTTGATCGGGCGCGACATTCCGTTCGAAGAGTTGCACGCGCAGCCCGGCGTGTCGGCCGTGTTGCTCGCGAATGGCGCGTGGCGCGATCGGCCGCTCGGGCTCGAAGACGTGGATCGCTACGTCGATCGCGGACTCGTCTACCAGAACCCGTTCGTATACTGGTTCAATCACAGTGACGACCGCAGTTACGACGGGCCGCAATATCGCGTCGCGGACGATGCGATCGTGGTCGGGGGTGGGCTCGCATCGATCGACGTGATCAAGATCTTGAACCTCGAGCTGTATCGCAATGCGCTCGCGGAGCGCGGCATTCACGTCTCGATGGTCGACCTCGAGCACCTCGGGATTCCGAAGACGCTGCAGCAGCACAAGCTCGATCAGGCGCAGCTCGGGATCGCAGGCGCGACCTTGTATTACCGGCGCCGCGTGCGCGACATGCCGATTGCGTTTCCGAGAGACCAGACGCCGGAGCAGCGTGCGAAGACCGAGCTCGTTCGCGAAAAGATGGTCGGCATTCTCGCGCAGAAATACCTCGTGCGCGTCCGTGATTGTCACGCGGCAGTCGCGCCCGTGATCGAGGGCGAGCGGCTCGCCGGCCTGCGCTTCCGCAAGACTGAGCAGCGCGATGGCAAGCTGGTCGAGATTGCCGGCAGCGACTACGACGTGCGCGCACCGCTGATCGTGAGCTCGATCGGCAGCGTGCCGGAGCCGATGCCGGGTGTGCCCACGCGCGGCGAGTTGTACGACTACACGGATTGGAATACTGGAGCGCTGCGCGGGTTGCGCGGCGTCTACGGTCTCGGAAACGTGCTGACTGGCAAGGGCAACATCAAAGACAGCCGCGATAACGCGCGCGAAGTGTCGCAGCGAACGATCGAAGGTTATCTCGGAATCGGGTCGATGCCGCCGGAGCACGTGCTCGATGAAACGCACGAGCAGCGAAGATTGGCGGCGGAGCGCGTGATCGATGACGCCGTCCGCGTCACGCCCGCGACGCCGGAGCAAATTCGGCTGATCGTCGAGCGGGTTCAGGCGCGCTGGCGCGAGGTTGGATACACGGGGGATTATTCGGCGTGGGTCGCGGCCCATCCGCCGAGCTGACGCCGCAATGGGAATTCAGGTCGGGCAGGTCTTGAGGCAGTCCGCGGTTGCTGCGCCCGCTCGCATCGCGCTGGTGGATCTCGGCGATCGAGGCGGTTTGCGGCGCGAGTTTTCCTATGCCGCATTGGATGGGCTCGCGCAGCAGGTTGCAGCGCAACTGCGAGCCGCGGGCGTAGTGGCGGGCGATCGGGTCGGACTACTCGCGGAAAACTCCGCGGAGTGCGTGGCGAGCTGGTTCGGAATCGTATACGCGGGCGCGGCTGTCGTGCCGCTGCACGTGCTCTCTGCCGCCCCGGAGCTCGAGCGGCGGTTGCGACACTCGGGCTGCAGCCTGCTGCTCCACGATGCGGCCCGCACCGAGCTCGCGCGCGCGGCAGCCCAAGGTTTGACGACGCGCGTTTCATCGCTCGCGGCGATCACGCGCGCGGGTCCGCTGCTGCCGCCGCAAGACCTGCAGCCGTCGGCGGCAGCGATGGTGTTGTACACGTCCGGCACGACGGGCACGCCGAAAGGTGCGGTCATCACGCACGCATCATTGCTGTTGCACACGAGCATTCTCTCGCAGCGCGTCTTAGGGCTCGACGCCGGCGCGGTCGTGTTGTGTGGGCTGCCACTCTCGCACAGCTACGGTTGCCGCATGGCGATGCTCGCGCCGTTCTTCGCGCAAGCGCGGGTCATCGTGCTGCCGCGGTTCGAAGCGGCGCGCTCACTCGCGGTGTTGCGCGAGGAAGCGGTGACTTGGGCACCGGTCGTGCCGACGATGCTCGCTGCTTGGGGCGAATCGCCGCCCGCCGCTGACGGAGGTGCAGTAAGCACGCTTCGTTGGGTTCTGTCTGCCGGCGCACCGCTGGGCGAAGAGATCGCACGCCGCGCGGAAGCGCGACTCGGCGTCGAAGTCCGGCAAGGCTACGGCATGACCGAAGCGACCTTCAGCGCGATCAACGCGCCTCCGGACGAGCGCCGCTTCGGCTGCGTAGGCCGGCCCGTCTGGGGTGTCGAAGTGCGCATCGTCGATGAGGCACTTGCGGACGTCGCGCCGGGCGAGACCGGTGAAGTCCTCGTGCGCGGCCACAACTTGATGAGTCACTACCTCGACGATGCGGAGGCGAGCGCCCAACTGCAGGTCGATGGGTTTTTGCACAGTGGCGACGTCGGGCGGCTCGACGAGGCAGGGCGGCTGTACATCGTCGATCGCATCAAGGACATGATCATTCGCGGGGGCTACAACGTGTACCCCTCCGAAGTCGAAGCCGCGCTCGCCGAGCATCCGAGTGTGGCGCAGGTCGCTGTCGTCGGGCAGCCGGACGACAGCGACCTGCGCCACACTCGGATGCTCGGCGTGTTGCGCGAGCCGTGTACGGTCGACGCGCTCGCGCACTTCGCAAGTGAGCGGTTGGGGCGCATGAGGCGGCCGCGCAGCTACGGTTTTTGCGAGAGTTTGCCGCTTGGCCCCTCCGGCAAGGTGCATAAACGGACTTTGAGGGAGTGGATCGAACAGGGCCGGCTGCTGCTGGAAGCGGCACCAGCATGATCGGGACGACACAACTCGACAGTCCGGGGCGCTGCTGACATTCTGGCTATCCGAACGTTATGCGTATCGCTTACCTCATCAGCCAGTATCCTGCCGCGTCCCACACCTTCATTCGACGTGAAATCTTCGCGTTGCGTGCGCGCGGTGCGACGATCGACACGTTCAGCATTCGCGAGCCGAGCCCGAACGAACGGACTTCGGATGCCGATCGCTCGGAATACGAAGACACGTTTTACGTACTGCCCTTCAACGTGAAGAAGCTGTTCAGTGCGCACACGAGCACGCTCGCGAAGCGGCCGGCGAAGTACTTCGAGACGTTTCGTCTCGCCTTCAAACATCGCGTCCCCGGGGTGAAGGCGTTCGTGTGGTCGCTCGCGTATTTCGGCGAAGCGATGATCGTCGCGCAAGAGTTGGAACGGCGCGGCATCCGGCACCTTCACAATCACTTTGCGAATCCGAGTGCGAACGTCGGGTTTCTGGCGACTCGCTATTTGGACTTGGCCTGGAGCCTCTCGTTGCACGGCATCTCGGAGACGGACTACCCGTCCGGGAATTTGCTGCCGGCGAAGGTTGAAGCTTGTACGTTTGCGGTCTGCATTTCGCACTACACGAAGTCGCAGATCATGCGCGTCACTTCGCACGAGCATTGGCCAAAGCTCGTGCTCGTGCACTGCGGGATCGACCTGAACGTGCTGCCGGAACGCCGAATCGTCAGCCGCCCACGGCCACGCGTGGTTTGTGTGGGTCGGCTCTCGCCCGAAAAAGGCATGTACGGCTTGCTCGAGGGGTTTGCGTTCGCGAAGGCGAAGGGCGTCGACGCGGAGCTCGTGATCGTCGGCGATGGGCCGCATCGCGAGGGGCTCGAGAAGCGGATCGAAGAGCTCGGCCTGACTGGCTCGGTCGTGTTGCGCGGCCGGTTGTCGGAGCCGAACACGCTCGCGGAAATCGCGGGCGCAGATGCGATGGTGCTCGCGAGCTTCATGGAGGGTCTGCCCGTCGTGCTGATGGAAGCGATGGCACTCGGCTTGCCGGTGATCGCGCCGCGAGTCGCAGGCATCCCGGAGCTGGTCGAAGACGGCGTGCATGGGCTGCTGTTTGCGCCTTCGGACTGGCAGGAGCTCGCGGAGTGTCTGCATCGCCTCCTCGCCGACGATCCGCTGCGAGCAAAGTTGGCCGAGGGAAATCGCGCGAAGGTGGAGGCGGAGTTCGAGATCAGTACCGCCGTGATCCCGCTCGAAAAGCGGTTTCTGGCCAGCCTTGCAGCGAGTGCGGGAGACGCACCGACCAAGGAGGGCTCGAACGGCTCGCCGCGCCCGATCGAGCCGCAAGCGCGTAGTCGCAGTGCCGCGGAGTAACGAGCCCGCCCGCCCATGCTCACCCTCCTCGAAGTCGTGGCTTGGATCGTGGCGCTGGCTACGGCGGTGCCGTGCCTCGTGTTCTTCGTCGAGTGTGTGCTCGGCTCCCTCGTGCCGCATCGGGCGCGCATCGTGGGTGACCAACCCGGCCCGCGCGTCGCTGTGCTCGTTCCAGCGCACAACGAGAGCGCGGGCGTCACTCCGACACTGACCGGGCTTCGCGCGCAGCTGGGGCCGCAAGACCGGCTCGTCGTCATCGCAGACAACTGCACCGACGACACCGCCGCCGTTGCTGCTCAGAGCGGCGCGACGGTCATCGAACGGCACGACGCGACGCGGCGCGGCAAAGGCTACGCGCTCGCGTTTGGCCTCGAGCATCTCGTGCAGGATCCGCCGGCTGTCGTCATTATCGTCGACGCGGATTGCATCGTGGGTCCGGGCAGCCTCGCTCAACTCGCGAGCATGGCGAGCGAGCTCGACCGGCCGGTTCAAGCAGACTACGTGCTCGAACCACCGTCGCGGCCGCAAGGGCTCGCGGTCGTCTCGGCACTCGCGTTTCTCGTAAAAAACCGCGTTCGGCCGCGAGGGCTTCTCGCGCTCGGCATGCCGTGCCTGCTCACCGGTACGGGTATGGCGTTCCCTTGGGAAGTGATTCGCAAAGCGCCTCCGACCGACGACAACCTCGTCGAAGACATGGTGATGGGGCTAGCGCTCGCTCAGCTCGGTTACGCGCCGATGCTCTGCGCCGAAGCGCGCGTCGCAAGCGTGCTGCCGGATCGCCAGCAAGCTGCGGCGTCTCAGCGCAAGCGTTGGGAGCACGGCCACCTCGCGACCCTGCGCGAATATGCGCCCAAGTTGATCGGCCAAGGTCTGCGCCAAGGCCGCACGGATCTGATCGCGCTCGCACTCGATCTCATGGTTCCACCGCTCTCGCTGCTCGTCGCGTTGCTGATTGGCGCGCTCGGCTTCACCGCGGTTGCGACCTGGTTCGGGGCTTCACCGTTCCCGTTTGCGATCGCATTCGCGAACCTCTTCGCGATCGGGATCGGCGTGCTGCTCGCCTGGTTTGCGCACGGTCGAACCCTCGTGCGTGCGCGAGACCTCGGCGCGATTCCGCTCTACGTCCTGTGGAAGATCCCGCTCTACTTCTCGTTCTTTACCAAAGGCCGTCACGCCAGCTGGGATCGAACGGAGCGCAGCGCGGGCGGCGAGCCCAAGCCCTAATTGCATCCCACTCGACGACAGCCGCCTGGCGTGTACTCTGCGCACGCTAGGAGGCCGTCAGATGATCGAAGCGCGAGCGGTATGCATTGAAGGTAAAGGCGACGTCGACGTGCTGCAGCTCGGCACGCTACAGGTGCGCGACGCTGGGCCGAACGAGGTGCGCGTCAAAGTCGCAGCCGCCGGACTCAACCGAGCGGACATTCTTCAGCGAAAAGGCTTCTACCCCGCACCTCGCGGCGCACCTGCAGACGTGCCGGGTCTCGAATACGCAGGCACGGTCGAGCAAGTCGGCGAGGGTGTGCGCGAGTTCTCGGTTGGCGATGCCATCATGGGAATCACCGGCGGAGGCGCGATGGCCACACATCTCGTCGCTCACGCGCGTGAGGCCATGCGCGTGCCGGCAGGCATGCCGCTGACGGAGGCGGCTGCGATCCCGGAGGTCTTTCTCACCGCATTCGACGCGCTCTTCGTTCAAGCCAACTTGCGTCCCGGTCAGCTCGCGCTGGTCCACGCGATCGGAAGCGGCGTCGGCACCGCCGCACTTCAGCTCGGTCGCCTCATGGGCGCAGAGGTCTACGGCACCTCGCGCAGCGAGGACAAACTTTTGCGGTGCAAACAATACGACCTCGAGCACGGCTTGGTCGTGTCGAAGAACGAGTTTGCATCGGCACTCACCGAGCGCAGCGGTGGCCGGGCAGCGGACGTGATCCTCGACACGATCGGTGCCGCATATTTTGCAGAAAACATCAAAGCGCTCGCCACCGGCGGCCGCTTGGTCCTGGTCGGCATGTTGGGCGGTGCGACCGCCGAGTTCCCGATGGGGCTCTTACTCGCAAAGCGCGCGACGGTCATCGGCACCGTCTTGCGAAGCCGCCCTCTCGAAGAGAAGGCAGCGCTCACTCAAAGTTTTGCCCGCGACATGCTGAACAAGTTCGTCAGCGGTGCGCTGAAGCCGGTCATCGACACTGTCATGCCGATGACCGAGATTCGTGAAGCGCACAAACGAATGGAGTCGAACACCACATTCGGCAAGATCATCTTGCGCTGGTGATTCGCGTGATTCGCGTTAGAGCGCGGGCTCGCAACCCGCGATCGGTGCGACCGGTCCACCCGGAGGCGCTGGATCGGTGATGTGGAAGACCACGCGCCGATTCTTCGCTCGACCCGGGTTCGTCTTGTTCGTGTCGATCGGCTGAAGCTCACCGCAGCCCCAAGCTTCGAGCCGCGACGTTTCGATGCCGCGCTCGGTCAACCAGCGTGCGACGCTCGCGGCGCGCTTCTTCGACAGCGCCAAGTTCTTCTTGTCCGCCCCGCGATCGTCGGTGTGACCTTCCACGCGGATGTGCGCGATCTTCGTGTTCGCTTGCAGCGCCGCGCGCAACTCCTCCATCACGGAGTTGCTTTCACCCAAGATCACGTCGCTGTTGTTGCCGAAGTTGATCTGCTGCAACAAGCGGATCACACCCTGCTCGACGCGAATCGATTTCGGGCAACCCTTCTCCTCGGGCGTTCCAGGCTCCATCGGACAACCATCGGCAGAGTCGGGCACCCCGTCTTTGTCGTTGTCGAGGTCCGGGCAACCATCGTCGTCTTCGAAGCCGTCCACGTCCTCGGCTTCGTTCGGGCAACGATCCTCGGCGTCGAGCTTCCCGTCGCCGTCGTTGTCTGGATCGATGCAGCCGTCGGTGTCTTCGAACTGATCCAGATCTTCGGCCTCGTCGCGGCACTTGTCGCTCGCGTCAGGCACCCCGTCGCCGTCGTTGTCCAAGTCCGGGCAACCGTCGTCGTCCTGGAACTCATCGACGTCTTCCGCCTCGCGCGGACAGCGGTCACTTGGATCCAAGATCCCGTCGCCATCGGTGTCGGGCGGCGGCGGCGGCACGTCGGGCGGCAGCTCTTCCGGCGGCAGCACATCGCCGTCCGTCAACCAACCGATCATCAACACCGCCCGAGCGCGCGGCGTCCCGTAGCCCGGCCGGATTCCTGTTCCACCCGCGATCCCCGCGTAAAAACCGGCCTTCGCGTGATACTTCAGCCCGGCCAACCATTCGAGCGCAGAGTTCCCGTGATCCCCGAACTCTTGAAAGCTGAACGCGCCGTAGCCCTCCGCGATCAACTCGATCGGCTGGACCGGCCGCACACCCACTGCGAGCGCGTAGCGAAGCTCATCTCCGAGTGTCGTGTCGACGAACTCCCTGTTCTGCCGAAAATGCGCGCCCGCGTTCAGAGTCACGGTGACGAGCTGCTTCGCGCGAAACTCCAAGATCAACTCCGGCGTCACGGCCACGCCGTGCTCGCCCTGATAGCGCTGCCCATCGTCCGCGACGTCGGCCGTCGGTAGGGTCACGGTCGCTTGCACGCCGAGCGCCACGGGCGCGTCGTCTTTGCCGACCAATCGCAAGCGCGCTCCGAGGCGCGTGTCTCCAAGCCCCGCGCCATCCGCGGGCCCGACCTCGTCTTCGAAGCGATTCGGAACGACGTCGCCTTTCATCAGCGCGCTGCCGCCCAGACCGGCAAACACCACCAACCGATCGAAAAGTGACAGCGACAAGTTCGCCTGCAGCGATAGGTGGTGCTCGACCAACCGCACATCGCTCGCGTTCGCCGCCTCGAGCACGAGTGGCCGAAACGCGTAGTCGCCGGCGAGCGCGACGCCGAATCGCCCGTGCCCGACACGCCCGAGCCGCGCCGTATGAAACGCGTCGTCTGGCCGCGCTCCGAGCGTGAAGCGATCGACCGGAATCGATTGCGCCTGCGAGGTGGTGGACGACAGAATCAACGCTACAACTGCCCACAGCACGAGCCTGATGGTGTTCACGCGCGTCTCCGAAAGAGGGTCCACTACGTCACGTGCAGATTGTTACGGACGAACGCCACGCGTGTAAACCGCTTGCAGTCCACATGATCCCACGATGTATTACCTGAGCGATCGCAACGCGATACTTCGAGAATGCAACCGAACGTGCTGGAGCTGCTCTCGGCCGCTCCGACCCCCGATGTGTTTCTACAAGACGGTTCGGACGTCCAGTGCCAAGTTGTGTTCCGAAAGGAGCCAAACCATGCCAGAAACCAAGACCTACAATGGCTCGTGCCACTGCGGCAAAGTCCGCTACGAGGTCACGACTGACCTTGCGCAGGTGATTTCTTGCAACTGTTCGCTGTGTTCGCGCGCAGGCTACTTACTGAGCTTCGTTCCCGCCTCGCAGTTCAAGCTGCACAGCGGCGACGACGTGCTTCAGGAGTACCGCTTCAACACGCACAAGGTCGAGCACGCGTTCTGCAAGACCTGTGGCGTTCGGTCGTTCGCCCGCGGCAAAAATCGCGACGGCTCGGAGATGGCCGCGATCAACGTGCGCTGTCTCGAGGGCGTCGATCCGGACACCCTGACGCTCACGAAGGTGAACGGCCGCGCGGCCTGAACAGTCGCCGATCTGCCACGCGTTTCAGCGCGTCGCGGGGTAGCTTCGGCGCATGTTGAAGAGGCCGTCGAGCACGCGCGACCGCTTGATTCGGGCCGCGGTCGTGGTCGTCGCGCTCGGCGGCCTTGCGCTCGTCGCACGCAACGTGGATTGGCCGGCGGCGTGGCGCGCTCTCCAGAGCATGGGCGCGCGTGCGCCGCTGATCGCCATCCCGTACGCGATCATCTTGGCGATCGACAGCGTCGGCTGGCGCAACACATTCGAGCACCCTCAGGGGATCTCCTTCCTCGCGTTGTGGCGGATCCGGATCGCGACTGAAGCCGTCTCGAACAGCCTGCCGGCCGGCCCGGCGATCGGCGAGACGCTCAAAGCGATGATCTTGCAGCGCCGGTTCGGCATGCCGCTAACGGAGGCAGCCGCAAACGTGGTGATCGCGAAGTTCGCGATCGCGATCGCGCAGGCGCTGTTCACGGTCGCGGCGCTCGTTCTGGCGGCGCCTACCTTGCAAAACAATTCGCGCACTCTGCTCGGTCAAGAGGGTCTCGAGTGGATCGCGTTCGGGATCGGGTTCGCGTTTTTGGCGATCGTCACGCTCGGGCTGTGGGCCGTGGTGCGCGGGCGGCTATTCGGCCGGTTGTTGCAACGCCTCGTGACGTTCCGCGACGGTCGCTTGCGCCATCGGCTCGAGCGCTTCGTGCCGCTGGTAGAACGCGCCGATCACGCACTCGGCGTCATCGCGCGCGTGCCACGAACGCAAACCGCGCTTGCGATCGCGGAATTCTTCGTGGGTTTCGTCTGCATGGGGCTCGAGAACTTCGTGATCCTGAGCTTGCTGTCGAGCGGAGTGACGATCCCGCAATCGATCTCGATGGAGGCGCTCCTCGCGCTCGTGCGCATCGGTTTCTTCTTCCTGCCGTCCGCCCTCGGCGCTCAGGAAGCGGGTTATTACTTCGCGCTGCGCGCGTTCGAGGTCCCGGATGCGGAGACGCTCGCCGCCGCGTTCATGGTTGCAAAGCGTGCGAAAGAGTTGCTGTGGATCGGTATCGGCTACGCGATGCTTTCGAGCATGCATGTGCACGTATCCGACGCGCGCAAAGCCGAGCCGATCTCGCCGTGAGGCTCACCAGACCGTGAAGCCACCATCGACGACGAGTGCCGCGCCATTCATGTAGCTCGACGCATCACTCGCAAGGAACACGAGCGCGCCGCGATAGTCGCCGGCGGCTGCCATTCGGCCGAGCGGCGTTCGCGACTGGTACGCCTCGACGAAGTGCCTCGGTTGATCCGCGAACACGCCACCTGGACACAAGGCGTTCACGCGCACGCCGCTCGGGCCCCAATACGCAGCAAGAAATCGCGTGAGGCCGATCACCGCGGCTTTGCCGGTGGGGTACGCGGGCGACTTGTAAAACTGCTGGGTGCCGTCGGGCCCTCGATACAACCGCTGATCGGGTGCCACCAAGCCGTAGGTCGACGCGAGATTGATGATGCTGCCCGTGCCACGCTGCGCGAGCGGGCTTCCCAAGATCTGGCACGACAAAAACGTGCCGGTTACGTTCACGTCGAGCGACCGCCGAAACGCTTCGAGCGGGTAGTCCTCGAACCGAGTCCGATCGCGACCGTTGGCACCCGGTGCGACTTTGTCGTCGAGCGCGGCGTTGTTAACGAGCACGTCGATGCGATCGAAACGGCTGAGCACGGCGTCACGCAACCCGCTGAGCGACTCGCGGTCGGTGATGTCTGCAGCCATTCCGAAGCTGATCTGCCCATATTTCACCTCGAGCTCGTGCGCGAGCGCATCGCACGCAGCTTGCTGCTGATCGACGACGACGACGTTCGCGCCCGCTTCGGCGAGACACGCGCTGTGCTCGCGCCCGAGGAGCCCTACCGCGCCGGTCACGATCGCGACTTTGCCGGTGAGGTCGAAGAGTTCGCTCATGGCTCAAGCTTCCGGCTTCGGTCGGGTGTGGAACTTCGTCGTCTTGCGAAACACTGGCTCGACCGGGCGACCGCGCAGCTCGCGCGCAACGCTGCCGCAGGCGACTGCCGCTCGCAGCCGCGGCAAGATCTCGGAGTATGCATCGAGCACGTAGTCGACGTCGTCGCGGGTGTGCGCGAGCGAGAAGTTGTGAAAACCGCCCCAGAGCACGCCGTGACGGATCAGCTCTTGCTGGACGAAGCTCTTCAGTACGAGCGGGTCACACTCCGTACCATCGAAGCCGAGCATCGTGCGGTACGGCAAGCCGATCGAACGCACGCACGAGAGCTCGAGCTCCTCGAGCAATGCCGTCAGCCCGGTGTGCAGCTGAGCCCCGAGCGCCGCGATGTGCTCCGGCACGCGTTCCGCTCGCAGCTTGCGTAGCGTGGCCTTTGCTGCTGCAAGTGACAGGGCTTCGCCGCCGAACGTCGTGAAGAAGAACACGTCGCGTTCGCACAGCTTCATGATCTCGGCTTTGCCCGTGAGCACACCGAGCGGCATCCCGTTTGCGATCGCCTTCGAGAATGTCGCGAGATCCGCGCGCACGTCGAAGTACTCTTGCGCGCCGCCGAGCGCGAGGCGAAAGCCCGTCCACATCTCGTCGAACACCAGCACCGCTCCGCGCCGCGTGCAGAGGTCTCGAACGCCGCGCAAGAAATTGGCAGTGGGAGCCGCGAACGTCACAGGCTCGAGGATCACGCACGCCACGTCATCCGTCAGCGCACGTTCGAGCCCGTCGAGATCGTTGTACTCGAACGTGTAGCTCGACGCGCGCGTCGACTCGGGCACGCCGGCGTGTCGATCCGTGACTGAGATGTACCAGTCGTGCCAACCGTGGTAGCCGCACGCCAGCACTTTGTCGCGACCCGTGTAGGCGCGTGCGAGTCGCACCGCCGCGCTCGTCACGTCCGCGCCGGTCTTGCTGTAGCGCACCATCTCTGCGCCGGGCACGTACTCGCGTACCAGCTCTGCGACTTCGACTTCGAGTGGGTGCACGAGCGAAAAACTGATCCCGTCTTCGAGTTGCTCGCGAATCGCATGATCGACGTCGGGGTCCGTGTAGCCGAGCGAGAGCGGCCCAACCGCCATGCTCAAGTCGAGATACTCGTTGCCGTCCACGTCCCAGACGCGCGCTCCGCGACCGCGTTGCAGTAGCTTTGGCGCGACGCCGTCTACGAATTGACCCGGACCTTTTGCGAGGGTCTGACAACCTGCCGGAATCAGCCGTTTCGAGCGCTCGAACCAGGCGTTCGAGCGTTCGATGTTCGGGTCGCTTGGATTGTGACGTACGCCATTCGTCATTGGACGGAGGTCGCACTCGCGCGTGACGTGCGCGCTACGGAGCGACGACATCTCTCGATCATTCGCCGCTGCGCTCACAAACCCTGCTCAGCGAATCAGCGCTGGCGCTGCGACCCGGCGGAGCTTACGCATCGCGGCGAGCTCACTAGGGTAGCGGCGCTTCACGCCGTCACCCATCGCAGCTTCGATTTCGCGGATCGAGCGGACGAGCTCTGCGAGCGGAGCTGGCTCGAGCGAAGCGCGCTGGTCGCTGCCCCACATCTCGCGGTCGAGAGTGATATGCCGCTCCACGAAAGACGCCCCGAGCGCGACGGCAGCCAAAGTCGCCGCATAGCCTGACTCGTGACCCGAGTAGCCGATCGGGCAGTACGGATACCGCGCCTGCAGCGTGCGGATCACCGACAAGTTCAAGATCTCGACCGGGCACGGATACGTCGAGTTCGAGTGCGCGATCAGAAGGTCCTCCGTGCCGGCCGACATCACGCTGCGCTCGATCTCTTCCATCGTCGACATGCCGGTGCTCAGCATGAGCGGGCGGTCGGTCGACTTCATCGTCCGCAGCAAGTGCAGATCCGTCAGCGACGCGGACGCGGCCTTGTAGCAAGGTGGATCGAAACTATCGATGAACTCCACCGCCGCTTCGTCCCAACACGAGGCGAACCACAAGATCGAGCGGGCGCGGCAGTGCCGGTCGATCTCCTCGTACGCAACGCGGTCGAGCTCCACGCGATGGCGATAGTCCAGATACGTCAGCTCGCCCCACGGCGTCTGGCGGCGCTCGTACCACTGGTCGCGCGGGACGCACAGCTCGGGTGTGCGCTTCTGAAACTTCACGGCGTCGCAGCCGGAAGCGGCCGCCACGTCGATCAGCTTCTTCGCGAAGCCCAGGTCACCGTTGTGATTGATGCCGATCTCCGCGATCACGAACACCGGCCAATCTGCACCGACCCAACGCGTGCCGATTTGAACGGCGCGGCGACCCGTGTTGCGCCCGAAGCGGTCCGCGGCGAGGCGATTCGCGGTGGCGCTGACGTCTGCGCCGACTGCCATCGATCCGTCTTCTAGTCGCATGCTGTCTTCTCCTTGGCACCTGGTGCATTCAGATTGCTAGCCCCGGTGCGGATGGCGCGAAGCGCCATGTAGTCGTATCCAATCCGCTGCGCGTTCAACGCGAGCAGCGAAGGTTCGCGCTCGAGCAAACGCAGGATCGTCTGCAGGTTGAAGCAGGGGCCGTGTGCTTTCGCGAGCCGCTCGTAGATCGCACACACGAGTGCGTAGTCTTCCGGCCAATCCACGACCCACCGCCGCGTGCGCGAGTAGTCGAGGCCCGTTCCCCAACTCACGTTACCGAGACGAAAGCGATCCGGCTGCGACCACAGAAACGGGGTCGTGTGCTCGCGGTCGAACGGTTGCGTCGCTTCGCGTCCGGCAGTGCGCAGCGCGGCGAGGCTCACGACTTCGATGTCGTTGCCGTCGGGCCAACTCGGTGGCCGAAGGTTGCCGAGATAGTCGTAACAGCCCTCGGCAGCGTGCCAATGCGCGAGCACACAATCGATCACGGCTGGATCGATCAGCGGACAATCGCTCGGGATCAAT
>Ga0193752_1001144_pt1 | contig 22850 bp, 29 predicted proteins | sample H1c1metaG_FD_144924 | JGI IMG/M metagenome (GOLD analysis project Ga0193752, IMG submission 144924) | Soil microbial communities from a riparian zone of the East river system, Colorado, United States - H1c1 | ecosystem: Environmental > Terrestrial > Soil > Riparian zone | place: USA: East River...
CGAACGCAGATAGGCGGCGTGCTGGGTCTTGCCGATATGGGGGATACCGGTGGCAACCAAGGCGCGCGCGGGATCCTTGCGGCCGGAGACACGCAGGCGCCGCGACCGCGCGTTGGGTGTGTCGAGATAGGCGCCCGAGCCTTTCTCGGCCCAGAACAATTCGTCGGAAACCGGTTGGTAGACGATGCCGGCCACGATCTCGCCGTCCCGCTCCAAGCCGACCGAGATGGCAAAATGCGGCACGCCGTGCAGGAAGTTGGTCGTGCCGTCGAGCGGATCGACGATCCAGCGGTGGCGTCCGTCGCCCTTGAGCTCGCGGCCTTCCTCGCCGAGGAAACCGTAGTCGGGTCGCGTCTTCAGCAGGCTCTCGCGCAAGGTGCGTTCGGCGGCGATATCGGCGTGGCTGACGAAATCGCCTGGGCCTTTTTCGGAGACCTGCAAATGCTCGACCTCGCCGAAGTCGCGCTTCAGTGCCTTGGCCGCGGCAAAGGCTGCGCGGATCATCACGGTGATGGTGGCCGAGCGCGGCGCCAGCGAGCGGCGCTCGGGCGGGCCTGAGCGCTCGCGACCCATCTCGAGGGGCCCGCGACCGATGCGGGCGGTCGGGCGGGGATTGGTGCGGCTGGGAGGGGAGGCCACGCTGCGCTCAGTCCTTGGCGCGTTCGACGTAGGTGCCGTCTTCCGTGTTGATCACCAGGCGCGTGCCGGTGCCGATATGGGGCGGCACCAGGACGCGCACGCCATTCTCGAGGACGGCGGGCTTGTAGGACGAGGAGGCGGTCTGGCCCTTGACCACGGCGTCGGCCTCGATGACGGCCAGGGTCACGGTCTTGGGCAGCTCGACGCCCACCGGCACGCTCTCGTAGAGCGAGATCGTGACTTCCATGCCGTCCTGCAGGAAGCGCGAAAGATCCTCCTCGAGGACATCCGCGCCGACCAGGATCTGCTCGAAGTTCTCCTTGTCCATGAAGGTGAAGCCGGTCGTGTCCTTGTACAGGAACGAGGCCTCGCGCTCGTCGATATGGACGCGGTCGATGGTCTCGCCGGAGCGGAAGCGCTCCTGCAGCTTGTTGCCTTCCTTGAGCGCCTTGGCCTCGATGGTGACGAACGCGCCGCCCTTGCCCGGGTTCACGTGGGTCACCTTCGATGCCACCCAGAGCCTGCCGTTATACTCCAGCACGTTGCCGGCTCGGATAGAATTGACAGGGACTTTCATGGACTTACCGCTCGATCTTGAGAATGGAATTCGGCCTCGCCCGCGGGGGACGGGACGAGGCCGACGGGCGGGCTTCTATCAAACGCCACCCCTGCCAGCAACCTCTAGAGGCCGAGTTCGACCTGTTTGCGCTTCGGCAGGGCGGCGGCGATGACCGCATGGGCACGGCGCAGATAGGCCCTGGTCTGGTCCGGCGTCAGCACCTTGGGGTCATCGAGGGCGACCCATTTGGCACGGGCGAGGTAAGGTGCGGGCCGAAAACCGGGCGAGCGCGACAAGGCGTCGAAATGCTCCGGTGCGCATTTGAAAGACAGGCGGCCGATGGAATGGCCGTGGGGCGCCATCACGCAGAACATCTTGCCGCCGACCTTGAAGACAATCGCGCCTTCCCATTGCTCGCTGCGGGTCGCCGCAGGCAGCCTGCTGCAAAAGCCATCGATCTGCTTGGGCGTCATTGAGGCATCCTATACGCAGGATGCCCTGCGGCTCCACTCAGACGGCGTGCTTGGCCACGATGCGGGCCAGCGTCCTGGCGCTGGCAGCGGCCGAGCGGCGCCGTTTGCCGAAGCTCTCGAGCGCGCCCTCTTCGAAGGCGGCGACCACGGCGTCGTGGACATAGCTGGTACGGCAGACCGTCGGCGTATTGGCGAGTTCCTCTGCGGCTGCCGTCACGGCAGAACGCACTTGTGATTTTCTTGCCCGGATGCTCGTCGCCGGCGCTGTTGCCGCGAGGGCCTCGAGCACCCCCGATGAAGCCACCAATGTGCGGAAATCCTTTAGCGAAATGCGCCGGCCGGTGACGCTCCGAAGGAACTTGTTGCAATCGGCGGCGCGCACGGGTCGCACATTGCCCTGCTCGTCGCGATGCTGGAACAGCCGGCGGCCGGGCAGAGCGAGCAGCCGTTCCACGGCGACGCGGAAACGGCGATCACGCACCTCTTTCAAGACCGGCATGCCGCCCTTGGCCTTGAACTTCAGTTTCACACATCCCTTGGCGATCTCGATGTTCGACTTCAGCAAGGTCGAGGCGCCACGCGTGCCGTGCTCGCGGGCATAGCTTTCGCCGCCGGCGCGGATTGAGGTAAGACGAACGAGTTCGACCATCGCTGCAACGGCAAATTGCTGATCGGTCTCCTCGAGAGCCAGACCGCGCCCTACGGCGCGTCGGATCGCGGGCAGCGACTTGGCCAGACCGGCCAGGCGCTGCGCCTTCAACGCCTCCCGCACTTCCGTCCACAGCGCGTGATATCTGTATTGCAGCCGGCCGGCGGCATCCTCACCCACCGCCTGCAGATGAGCATTCGGGTTCGGCGCGAAGCGTACGTTGACATAGGCCGGTGGAACGGCGAGCGCCTTCAAGCGCGCGATCTCCGCCCCATCGCGAATAGCGGTGTCGGTGGCAGACACAAAACGGAAGCCCTTGCCGCGGCGCAATCGCTTTACCGTCAAATGATCCAGATCAACGATAACAAGGCCGCGCTCCTGCGCCAGCTTCGTCACGATCTTCCGCTGTGATCCGGTCATGATCCTAGCCTAACGATGGTCGCCCGCCGATGTTCCATGCGAAGATCGTTCCATGACTTCCTGGCGACCCGACAAACTTTCCCGGCGGTTGCCGTATCTGCAGGCGCGGAGGCGCATCCAGATGGTGCTGCGCCAGTGGTTCGAGGCCCGCGATTTCCTTGAGGTAGAGACGCCGATCCTGCAGGCGACGCCGGGCGCCGAGGTGCATCTGAAGGGGTTTTCGACCGAGTGGGAGAGCCCCGACGGCACGGCGCGGCGGCGCTGGCTCCATACCTCGCCGGAATTCGCCATGAAGAAGCTGCTGGCCGGCGGCATGCCGCGGCTGTTCCAGTTCGCACGCGTCTTCCGCAACGCAGAAGGATCGGCGCTGCATCATCCCGAGTTCACCCTGCTCGAATGGTATCGCGCGCAGACGGGATACGAGACGATCATGGAGGATTGCGCAGCCCTGCTGGCGGCTGCTGCGACGGCGGCCGGGACGAAGGAATTCACCTGGCATGATCTGGCCTGCGATCCGAATGCGATGCCGGAGCGTTTGACCGTGGCCGCTGCCTTCGAACGCCATGCCGGCGTCGATTTGTTCGCGACGATGGGCGATGACGGTCAGCGCCTTGCGCAGGCGTCCGGCATCGCGCGCCATGCCGGCGATCGCTGGGACGACGTGTTCTTCCGTGTGATGTTCGAGAAGATCGAGCCGCGCCTCGGTGCTGGCCGCGCCACCATCCTCTGCGAATACCCGATCGCGATGGCGGCGCTGGCGCGCGCCAAACCCGGCGATCCGCGGGTGGCCGAGCGGTTCGAGCTCTATGTCTGCGGCGTCGAGCTCGCCAACGCTTTCGGCGAACTCACGGATGCCGCCGTCCAGCGGGCGCGTCTCGAAGCCGACATGGCGGAGAAGGAGCGGCTCTACGGCATGCGCTGGCCGCTCGACGAGGATTTCCTTGCTGCCCTCGAGCATGGCCTGCCGGACTGTGCCGGCATCGCGCTGGGCTTCGACCGGCTGGTCATGCTGTGCACCGATGCCGAGCGCATCGACGACGTGCTGTGGCTACCGGTCGCCTGAGAAGATCGCATTGAAGGCGCGCACGGCAGCCTCGGGCCCGTCGGCGTGGTTCCACACGCCACCGGCGACCGCCAGGAAATCGGCACCGGCCTCGACCACCGGACGGCAATTCTCGACCGTGATGCCGCCGATCGCCACGCACGGGATTTCGAACAGCTCGCTCCACCAGCGCACGATCTCGAGCGACGCCGGCGTCGTCACTTCTTTGGTGCTGGAGGGGAAGAAGGCGCCGAAGGCCACATAGTCGGCGCCGGCCTCCGCCGCGGTCATGGCGAGGTCGCGCGATTCCTTGCAGGTGATGCCGACCTGGCGATCGGGGCCGACGATGCGGCGTGCCTCGGCATAGGGCAGGTCGTCCTGGCCGACATGCACACCGTCGCAATCGAGTTTGACCGCGAGGTCGGGCCGGTCGTTCATGATGAAGGCCACATCGCGCTGTTGGCAGAGCGGGCGCAGCGTATCGGCCGCCCGCGCGATCGCCGCATCGTCGACATCCTTCAGGCGTAGCTGGAACGCCGCGACATCGCCACCATCGAGTGCTGCGCGCAGGCTGTCGGCGAAGATCGCAGGATGATCGATCTGCTGCGGCGAGATCAGATAGAGGCGGGTGGCCGGCGGCATTTCTAGACCTGCTTGCGGTAGACGATGAAGCCCGAGCGCTCGGCCACCTGGTCGTAGAGCCTCTGTGCCACGGTATTGGTCTCGTGGGTCTGCCAATAGACGCGCGTCGAGCCCGCGCGCCGCGCCTCTTCGTAGACTGCTTCGATCAAGGCGCGGCCCACGCCCTTGCCGCGCGCCGCTTCATTGGTGAACAGATCCGAGAGATAGCAGGAGAGCTCGACCATCGCGGTGGCGCGATGGAAGAGGTAGTGTACCAGGCCGAGCAGCCGGCCGTCCTGCTCGGCCACCAGGGCATGGACCGGCTCGGCCGGGTCGAAGAAACGGTTCCAGGTCGTTTGCGTGACCTCGGCCGGCAATACGCGCTTGTAGAAGGTGTTGTAGCCTTCCCACAGCGGCGCCCATTGCGCAAAATCGGTGGCCGCCACCGGCCGGACGATGAGAAGGGCGGCCACGGTGTCGACTACATCTTGCCCTGGTAGATGCCGATGATCTTGTCGAGCATGTCGAGCGCCTCGGCGCGCGGGCGCTGGAAGGTGTTGCGGCCGATGATCGAGCCGAAGGCGCCGCCGTCACGCAAGTTGCGGATCTCGGCGTACAGGCTCTCCAGGTCCTTGGCCTCGCCGCCCGAGAAGATGACGATGCGGCGGCCGTTGAAGGTCGCCTGCACGACGTGCTTGATGCGCGCCGCCAGGGTCGAGGTGTCGACCTGGGCCTTCTCGTAGGCGGCCTTGGCCTCGGGTTGCCACAGCACTGCTGTCGGTGGCTTCACCTTGATGATGTGGGCACCGAGCAGCGCGGCCATGTGGGCGGCGTAGGCGCAGACATCGAGCGCGGTCTCGCCCGGCTTGTCGAGCTTGCCGCCGCGCGGATAGGACCACATGACGACGGCGAGACCGACCGACTTGGCCTCCTCGGCCAGTTCCTTGATCTGCTCCATCATCTTGTACTGGTCTTCGGAGCCCGGATAGATGGTGAAGCCGATCGCCGCGCAGCCGAGCTTCAGCGCATCGTTGACGCTGCCGGTGACGGCTTGGTCCTTGTTGGTCGACAGGCTGTTGGCGCTGTTGAGCTTGAGGATGGTGGGGATGGCGCCGGCGAAGGTGTCGGCGCCGGCCTCCAGCATGCCGAGCGGCGCGGCATAGGCATTCAGCCCGGCATCGATGGCGAGCTGGTAATGATAATGCGGATCGTAGGCGTCGGGATTGGGCGCAAAGGAGCGCGCCGGACCGTGCTCGAAGCCCTGGTCGACCGGCAGGATCACCATCTTGCCCGTGCCGCCCAACCGGCCGTGCATCAACATGCGGGCGAGGTTGCCCTTGGTGCCGGGGCAATCGCTCTCGTAGTTGTCGAGGATCTTCTTGACGGTGCGGGTGATCTTCACGTCTGGGCTCCCTGAAAGAACGGAGCCGGTGATAGCGGCCGGTGACTGTGCGTTCAAGCCCCGCCCAGCGGAACGGGTGATTACCTCGCTGTAAATTGCGCTGGCCTTGCGGGCGGGATAGGTCAGATGCGCATGCAGTCCTCCCTCGCCACCCGTTTCGCCAATGGCCTGCCGTTCTTCTTCGGCTGGGTGATCATTGCGGTGGCTTTCCTCACGGTGGCGGTGAGCGTGACGGCGCGCACGGCCTTCTCGCTGATGTTTCCACCGATCGTCGACGAGTTCGGCTGGGACCGAGGGCTGGCCGCCGGCGCCTTCTCCTTCGGCTTCCTGGTCTCGGCCGTGATCAGTCCGGTCGTGGGCCGCACGATGGACAGACGCGGCCCTCGCTTCGTGATCGAGGTCGGCGTGGTGCTGACGGCAGCGGGCCTGCTGGGTGCGACGATGATCCAGACGCCGTGGCAACTCTACGCCACGCTTGGGCTGCTGGTGGGGGCGGGCGCCAACTGCATGAGCTTCTCCGTACAGTCGCAATATCTGCCCAACTGGTTCGTGCGCCGCCGTGCGCTCGCCATCGGTGTCGCCTTCTCGGGCGTCGGGGTTGGCGCGATCCTGATCTTGCCGTGGCTGCAGACCATCATCCTGAAGGAAGGGTGGCGCAGCGCCTGTTGGGTGCTGGGAATGATGACGCTGATCGTGCTGCTGCCGATCAACCTGATCGTGACCAAGCGGCCGCAGGATGTCGGCCTGCTGCCCGACGGCGCGCGCGAGGCGGGCGCCGCCGCCCAACGCCACGCCGCCACCGTGGTCGATCCGGCCTGGACCTCCATCGAATGGACGGTCGCCAAGGCGGTGCGCACGGCGCGCTTTTGGTGGCTGGTCATCTGCTTCTTCAGCGCGGGCTATGCCTGGTACGCGGTGCAGGTGCATCAGACCAAGTACCTGGTCGAGATCGGCTTCAGCCCCATGCAGGCCGCTTGGTCGCTGGGCCTCGTGGCGATGGTGGCCATCCCGGGCCAGATCCTCCTCGGCGGATTGTCCGACCGCATCGGCCGCGAGATAGTCTGGACGATCGCGTCGTCGGGTTTCGTGATCTGCTACGCAGCACTTCTGGCGCTCGCCGCAAATCCCTCCCAGCCGCTGCTCTATCTGATGGTGCTGTCGCAGGGCGTGCTGGGCTATGCCTTCACCAGCCTGATGGGTGCGGTGGTGGCCGAGATCTTCGAGGGCCCGCACTTCGGCTCGATCTTCAGCCTCATCATGGTGTCGCTGCTGGCGGGCGGTGCGGCGGGGCCGTATGTCACCGGCGTGCTGCACGATATCGAAGGCACCTACACGGCGGCTTTCGCGGTGGGGCTGGGCTTCAGCGCGCTCGGCGCCGTCTCGATCTGGTTTGCCGCGCCCGGCAAGGTCCGCATGGTTGCCGGGCGCGCCGCAAAGTCTTGAACGCTATTCGTTCAAGCCCTTGCCCTGGTAGGGATGTGTGGCGATCCAGTGCTTGGCGATGTCGATACGCCGGGTGATCCACACGCCGGGCTGCTTCTGCAGGTAGTCGAGCAGACGCCACAATCCGGCGGTGCGGCCGGGATGGCCGATCAGGCGCATATGCATGCCGACCGACATCATCTTCGGGGCCTGCGCGCCCTCGCGGTACAGCACATCGAAAGAGTCCTTGACCAGGCCGAACCAGTCCTCGGAGTTGCTCATCGTCGTGGCATATTTGCCGTCGTTGTTGGTGAGCGAGTAGGGCACGATCAGGTGCGGCTTGCCTTCGATGGTTTGCCAGAAGGGCAGCTCCTCGCCGTAATAATCCGAATCGTAAGTGAAGCCGCCTTCCTCGACCAGCAGGCGGCGCGTGTTCACGCTGGGTCCGTAGCGGCAGTACCAGCCCGCCGGGCGCTCGCCGATCGTCTTTGCGATCGAGTCGACGGCCTTCTGGATATGCTCGCGCTCCTCGGCCTCGCTCAGCTTGAAATGGCGCACCCAGCGCCAGCCATGGCTGCAGACATCGTGGCCGGCCTTGCGGATCGCCGCGGCGGCCAGCGGATTGCGCTCGAGCGCGAGCGCGCAGCCGAACACCGTCATCGGCAGGCCGCGCTCCTCGAAGGTGCGCATCAGGCGCCAGAAGCCGACGCGGCTGCCGAACTCGAACATGCTTTCGCCGGCCAGGTCGCGGCCGTCGAGGCCGGTCGACGAGGTGCTCGATTCGGTGAGGCCGGTTTCGGTGTAGCCTTCGCCATCCTGCACCGAAGGCTCGGAGCCTTCCTCGTAGTTCATGACGAAATTGACGGCGACGCGCGCGCCGCCCGGCCATTTCGGATCGGGCGGATTGGGACCGTAGCCCACCAGGTCGCGCGTCGGTTGCCAGCTCATCGATGTCTCCTCTTGGTCGGTGTCGATCCTAGCAGAGCGGCAAGCGCCGCGGCGAGGTCGAGTGCCTGCGCCGGACGCTCGACGACGGCTGCGCCTTTTTGCCGGGCGATATCAGCCACCTTGGCCACGATCTCCGGCGCGCCCTGCAGCGAGACGGTGCGCACGCCGGCCCGCAGGCAGGCCATCGCATAGCCCGCGGCGTCGCCGCAATCGACGATCAGCGTGAAGGCGACATCGGGAAATTCCTGATCGGCGCGGTCCTGCAGCGCGCCCAGATATCCGGCACCGTAGGTTTCCGCAGCAGCCCGCGGCGTGACGAGCGTGAGCGTCCGTCCGCCGGCACGGCCAGCCTCAAGCAGAGCTTTGACCTGCTGCCAATCCAATACCACCACGGTGAGTTCGTCCGTTGCCATGGGGCGACGATACTACCTCGACCGCGGCGGAACGACGGCGGACGTTCAGGGAATACGGATGGTGAACGGTTGGACGGGCACGAATTCCTCGTCGCCTGTCGTGCCGTCGCGCCACATGAAGACCGCGAAGCGGCCGGGACGGTCCAGCGTCGTGAGGCCATGGTGCCAGGTGTTGGCGCGATAGGTGACGCCCTGCCGGCCGGTGGCGATGAAGGCTTTGATTGCGCCGGTATCGGGGCCGCCATCCTTGGCATGCGGCGCTACGACGATCAGCCAGCGTGCCGCGTCGATCGGCAGAAAGGTCTGCGAGGAGAATTCATGCCGCTCGAGCAGCTTGGCTTCCAGCGGCAGCTCGATCGCGGGCGGCCGGAAGGAAAGCGACAGACTCGCATGCGCCGAGGGACGCAGGTTGCCGAGAGCGTCTTCGTAGTAGGTGCGGCCGGGCTCGTTGGGCACGTCGATCACGTCGCCGTACGGCGCGAAGGCTGCCGCAGTCAAAGGCTGGGTCTCGATCTCCATGGTCGTCTCCTTACTCGCGCATGCGTCGCGTCAACCCGACCGCCCGCTCCATGACAAGCATCAGCACGAAGGCCGCAGCGATCAGCACACCCGACACGGCCGCGACGCGGACATCGAGTGTGGATTCCATCATGCCCCACATCCGGATCGGCAACATGTCGGTCTTGGCGCTCGACAGGAGGAGCGAAACAGGCACGTTGTTACGAGGTATTCGCTAGCTCCCTGGTCTGACGTGCAAAGACACGGTTCGGCGAGGGGAACTAGTCTGCCCCGTGGGCCGTTGCCTGTTGAGTTGAGAGGTGACCAACCATGTCCCATTCATTCCACAGTCCCTACACCAAGCCGCTGAAGCTGTTTGCCGGCACTGCGGCCGCTGCCCTCCTGATCGGCTGGGCGGCCGGCGTCGGTGCGCAGACCGCCGCCGAAGCGCTCACGCAGGAGGAGGCACCACTGCCGGCGAGCGGCACGACGGCCAATCTGCCGCCGCTTCCGCTCGGCCATGACGACGTGCGCGAAGTGCAAAATCAGTTGATTTCGCTGGGCTTCGATCCCGGTCCGGCCGATGGCCAGGCCGGTCCGGGCACTATGGCCGCGGCACAGCAGTACGACCAGAGCCGCGGCGGCAGCGGTCAGGCGTCGATCGATGGCGCGCTGCTCGCGCGTCTGAAGGCGGACACCGGTCAGCGCCTGAGCTACGAACAGGTCGCCGCACGGTCGCAGGCTCGCCAGCAGGTGCAGACGTCGGCGCCGGCTTCCGGGGCAAACCAGTTCGGCAACATCGTGCAGCAAATCGCCCCGCTTGTGGGAGCGATGATCAGCAACAGCAACAATAACAATAATGGCTATGGGCCCGGCTATTACGGCCCCGGTCCCGGCTACGGTCCGGGACCCGGCTACGGTCCGGGACCCGGCTACGGTCCGGGCCCCGGCTATTACGGACCCCACTACGGCGGGTACTAGAGCGTACTTCCGCTACCCAAGCATTCTTCTGAGGGCGAGCCACTCCGGTGGCGCGCCCTTCGTCGAATGCCCCCAAGAAAAAGCGGGCGCCGAAGCGCCCGCCTGTCGTCCTCGCCGGATGGCGAGGCTAGCCCAGCTTGCCCATCGCGACCGCGGTGTCAGCCATGCGGTTGGAAAAGCCCCATTCGTTGTCGTACCAGCTCAGCACGCGCACGAAGGTGCCGTCCATGACCTTGGTCTGATCCATATGGACGGTCGAAGAGTGCGGGTCGTGGTTGAAGTCGATCGAGACGTTGGGGGCATCGGTCCAGCCCAGGATGCCCTTGAGCTGGTTGGCGGCGGCGAGCTTTACTGCCTTGTTGATCTCGTCCTTGTCGGTCTTGCGCCCAGCCACGAACTTGAAGTCGACCACCGAGACGTTGGGCGTCGGCACGCGGATGGAGACGCCGTCGAGCTTGCCATTGAGCTCCGGCAGGACGAGGCCCACGGCCTTGGCGGCGCCGGTCGAAGTGGGGATCATCGACAGCGCGGCGGCGCGGCCGCGGTAGAGATCCTTGTGCATAGTGTCGAGGGTCGGCTGGTCGCCGGTATAGGCGTGGATGGTGGTCATGAAGCCGTGCGTGATGCCGACCGCATCGTTCAGCACCTTGGCGACCGGCGCCAGGCAATTGGTCGTGCACGAGGCATTCGACACCACCAGGTGGTCCTTGGTGAGCTTGTCGTGATTCACGCCATAGACGACCGTGAGGTCAGCGTTGTCGGCGGGGGCGGAAACCAGAACGCGCTTGGCGCCGGCAGCGAGATGGGCCGCGGCCTTGTCCTTGCTGGTGAAGATGCCCGTACATTCCAGCGCCACGTCGATCTTCATTGCCTTGTGGGGCAGCTTCGCCGGATCACGCTCGGCAGTGACCTTGATCTTGCCGCGGCCGACATCGATCGTGTCGCCGTCCACTTTCACTTCGCCGTTGAAGCGGCCGTGCACCGAATCGAAGCGGAACAGGTGGGCGTTGGTCTCGACCGGGCCGAGATCGTTGATCGCGACCACTTCGATGTCGGTGCGGCCCGATTCGATGATGGCGCGCAGGACATTGCGGCCGATGCGGCCAAATCCGTTGATTGCAACACGAACAGCCATGTCTCTTCCCTCCGTTATTTCGCTAGCCGACGCGCCTCTGCAGCGATCGCCTCGGCGGTGATGCCGAAATGCTTATAAAGATTGGACGCCTTGGCGGAAGCGCCAAAACCTTTCATGCCGACCAACGTGCCCCTTGTGCCGAGCCAGCGCTCCCAGCCGAAGCCGCCCGCCGGAACAACGGCGTGGCAGGCAAAACGCCCGGCCAGCCGCCGCTCAGCCAAGGCAAAGTCAGCGCTCGAATGGCGTTGGCCATGTCGCGGTCGGCAGTATCCTTGTCGGTCATTTATTAGGGCTAAAAGCAGAAAGGCTGAAATCGCGGGCAACATGCCGCCCATGCCGGGATGCGTCAATGCGCAAAACCCCAAGATACCCCCCACATTTTGAGGGAAGTTGCGTATAGCAGCGGCAAGATGTTGACCGCTCACAGGCACAGCACTTATCCTTGCCGGCAATGACGCACACACAGCCCCAAGGCGACGTGCGATCCGCGGGCGGGGGAACGATGTCCAAAGCCCTAGATGCCAAGGACCGCGTCGATAGCGCTCTCAGTCGCCTCGAGTCGATGGTCGAGGAGCGGCTGCAGCAGGAAACCGTGCGCGCCGAGGAGCTGGCGCGGCGCCTGACGAAGCTCGAACAGCAGCATGAAGAGCTGCGAAATGTGGCAACCGAGGTCGAAACGCGGCTGGAACGGGCGATGGAGTATATCCGCTCGCTGTTGGCGGCCGATCAGCGCTAAGCTTGCAGCATCCTGAAAAAAGACACGTCTCAAAAATAAGAAACGATCCCCTCTAACGCCGCAAGGCGCAAAAAAAGGAGAAGCGGCCATGCCGCAGGTTTCCATTCGCATCGCCAACCGCACCTACGAGTTGGCATGCGGCGCGGGCGAGCAAGAACGCGTGCGCGAACTGGCGAACTATGTCGATGAAAAGGTCGGCGAACTGCAAAAGCAGATGCCGACGGCCCCCGAGATCAAGCTGATGGTGTTCGCCGCCCTGCTGATGGCCGAGGAGGCGCGCGAGGCGCGCACGGCCGTGCAGGATGCGTCGATCGAAAGCGCTTCGGAGACCGCGGATACGCTGGCTGAGCTGATCACGGCGCGGGTCGACAAGATCTCCAAGAAGGTAAGCGGCGCGGCCTGAGTTCCTGGCCGCCTGATTCAGACCGGGCATACGTTGCAGCAGGCCCTGCGGACGCCTACATTGGTGTGGGGCGGATTTCTGCGCGGTGCGCGTTCGCAAATAACCCCGGGGCCAATAAGATCTCCTGGGAACTGTCCCTGGCTTGGACCGTGGTCTAGGCCAAACGGTGCCCACCTGCTTACGCAGGCCTTGGAGGTTGATTCGAACCACGGCCATCGCGGAGCCGCCCCACTTTAGCTCTCCTTCGTTCCGGAACTGTCGATGGACGACACTATCGCCGAGGCCAAGCGCAGGCTACGCGGCGATATCCTCGCTTGGCGCGCGGCGTTGAGCGCCGCCGAGCGGCAAGCCGCCACCCAAAGCCTTCTCAGGACTTTTCTTCGCGAACGTCCGGTCGAGGCACCTTGCACCGTCTCGGGCTTCTGGCCGATCAAGGACGAGATCGATATCCGTCCGCTGATGACCGCACTCGCCGATCAAGGCTGCCAGCTTGCCCTGCCCGTCGTGCTGGGGCGGGGCCAGCCGTTGCGATTCCGCGCGTGGCGCCTCGGCGGGCCCTTGGAGAAAGGCGTGTTCGGCACTCTGCAGCCGGCCGCCGAAGGCGAGGTGGCAGTCGAGCCCGATGTACTGGTCGTGTCGTTGCTCGCCTGCGATTTCGACGGCTGGCGGCTGGGCTACGGCGGCGGCTTCTACGATCGTACGCTGGCCGGCCTGCGCGCGCGCCGGCGCGTGACGGCGATTGGAGTCTGCTTCGACGGCCAGGTCGTGGATGCCGTGCCCCATGATCGGGACGACCAGCGGCTCGATTGGCTGTTGACCGAGCGGCGTGCTTGCGCCTTTGTCTGAAGGATGAAGGTATTGTTTTGTGGCGACATCGTCGGCCGTTCGGGCCGAGATGCGGTCCTGCGCGAGGTGCCGAGGCTGCGCCAGGAGCAGGGCCTCGATTTCGTCGTGGTCAATGGCGAGAACGCGGCGGCGGGATTCGGTATCACCGGCAAGATCTGCGCCGAGCTGCATAATGCGGGCGTTGATTGCATCACCACCGGCAACCACGCCTGGGACCAGCGCGAGATCATTTCCTATATCGCGCAGGATAAACGTCTGCTGCGGCCGCTGAACTTTCCACCCGGCACGCCGGGCTGGGGCGCCAACCTGTTTTCGACGGCCCGTGGGCACAAGGTCCTGGTCATCAATGTCATGTGCCGCCTGTTCATGGATGCGCTCGACGACCCGTTCCGCGCGTTGGATGCCGAGCTGGCCAAGCATTCCCTTGGAAAGTCGGTGCAGTTCATTCTGATCGACGTGCACGGCGAGGCGACCAGCGAGAAGCAATCTATCGGCCATCATTGCGATGGCCGGGCGACTGCGGTGCTGGGCACCCACAGCCATGTGCCGACGGCCGATGGCTGGATACTGCCCTCAGGTACGGCCTATCAAAGCGACGTCGGCATGTGCGGCGACTACGACTCCATCATCGGCATGAAGAAAGAGGTCGCCATCCAGCGATTCATCAAAAAAATGCCCGGCGAACGCCTTAGTCCTGCCGAAGGAGCCGCAACGGTCTGCGGCGCCATCGTGGAAAGCGACGACAAAACGGGAACAGCGGTGGCTATTCGGCCGGTCCGGATCGGCGGAAAGCTCGCGCCGACGTGATGTCGCAGCATCTTGTATCCCGAAGGGTGCATGAACAGCTATTAGGTGTAGCTCAAAAACGCCCATTGACGACCTGGGGATTGTTCGTCATCCTATTGAAGTTAAACGATTTTTCGTCGCGCCGGCGAGACTGTCTTCACGGTTAGAGGGGGCGTCGGAATCTAGGTTCCGACGTTTTTTAGCGGGGGCTTCGGCCCCCGCCTTTTTTTGTCCGAAAGCCTCCGGGATCGGTGTCTGATAGTCCCAAAGCCCACGAGCCGTGGTATAGGCGCCTCTGTTGATCACTCAATCTGGTTGTCGGGGCGATGGCTGGCCATTCCCAATTCAAGAACATCATGCACCGCAAAGGGCGTCAGGACGCCGTGCGGGCCAAGATCTTCACCAAGCTGATCCGTGAAATCACCACGGCGGCGCGGCTGGGGGCTGCCGATCCGGCGGCCAATCCGCGGCTGCGTGCGGCAGTGATCGCGGCGCGCGAAAACAACATGACGCGCGACACGATCGATCGGGCGATCAAGCGCGGCGCCGGTACCGACGCCGATGCCAATTACGAGGAGATTCGCTACGAGGGCTATGGCCCGGCGGGCGTCGCGCTGATCGTCGAGGCATTGACCGACAACCGCAATCGCACAGCGGCCGAAGTACGTTCGATCTTCGGCAAGCATGGCGGCAACCTGGGTGAATCCAACAGCGTCTCGTTCATGTTCGACCGGCTGGGCGAGTTCCGCTTTCCGCTCGAGGTCGGCTCGGCCGACGAGGTGCTGGAGAAGGCGATCGAGGCTGGCGCCGTGCGCGAAGCGCTGGAGAAATCGCTCGGCCAGCCGGCCAGCGCCAAGCTCGCGTGGCGGCCCAAGATTACCGCGCTGGTCGAGGGCGACACCGTCCAGACAGTCATGGATCTGATCGCGGCGCTGGAAGACGATGACGACGTCCAGAACGTCTACGCCAATTTCGAGGTGTCGGACGAAGCTCTGGCGAAGTTCGCGGCGTGATGCCATCGCCATGCGATTGATCGGCCTCGACCCCGGCCTGCGGTTGACCGGCTGGGGCATCGTCGATGTCGATGGCAATCGGCTGCGCCACGTCGCGCATGGCGTCGTGCGCGTGGCGGCCGATCAACCGCTGGCGCTGCGGCTGAACGATCTGTTCGATGGCATCTCGGCGGTGATCGAGGCGCAACTGCCGATGGAAGCCGCCGTCGAGGAGACGTTCGTGAATGCCAATCCCGGCTCGACCCTGAAGCTCGGCCAGGCGCGCGGCGTGGTCATGCTGGCGCCGGCGCGCCATGGCCTGGCGGTGTTCGAGTATGCCGCCAACTTGGTCAAGAAATCGGTGACGGGCGCGGGTCATGCCGACAAGCAGCAGATCGCCATGATGGTCGGGCGCCTGTTGCCCGGTGTCGAGGCGACGGCCGATGCCGCCGATGCGCTGGCCGTCGCCATCTGCCATGCCCATCATCGCGAGACCGCACGCCGGATCGAGGTTGCGCGGTGATTGCCAAATTGAAGGGCCTGGTCGACTCGGTCGATATCGACAGCGCCGTGGTCGATGTCGGCGGCGTCGGCTATCTGGTCGCCGCCTCGACCCGCACGTTGCGCGACCTGAAGCCGGGCGCCCCCGTCAGCCTGCTGGTCGAGACGATCGTGCGTGAAGACGCGATCTCGCTCTATGGTTTTCTCGAGCAGCCCGAGCGCGACTGGTTTCGCATCCTGACGACGGTGCAAGGCGTGGGCTCGCGCGTCGCCCTGGCCATCCTCTCGACCCTGGCACCCGACGATATCGCCCGCGCCATCGCGGCCCAAGATCGCGCCGCCCTCAGCCGCGCCCCCGGCGTCGGGCCCAAGCTGGCGGCCCGCCTCGCCACCGAGCTGAAGGACAAGGCCGCGGCCTTCGGCGCGGCACCGGCGCCCACGCGTCTCAGCGACGCGCTCGGCGCGGCCGCCACACCGGGATCGATCAACGAGGACGCCGTCTCCGCCCTGGTCAATCTTGGCTACAAGCGCGTCGAAGCTTTCGGTGCCGTGGCACGGGTGGCCCAGCGGTTGGGCGCTGAGGCGCCGATCGATGCGCTGATCCGCGCTTCGCTGCAGGAACTCGCGCGATGAGCGATGCGTCCGATCGCCTGGTGGCCGGCAAGCGCGCTGAAGAAGATGCCGCCGAGCTGGCGCTGCGCCCGCAGACGCTCGAGGATTTCATCGGCCAGAAGCAGGTCCGCGAGAATCTCAAGATCTTCATCGCCGCCGCCAAGGGACGTGGCGAAGCACTCGACCACGTGCTGTTCCACGGACCGCCGGGCCTCGGCAAGACGACCTTGGCGCAGATCGTGTCGCGCGAGATGGGGGTGGGCTTTCGCGCCACCTCGGGGCCGGTGATCCAGAAGGCCGGGGATCTCGCAGCGCAGCTCACCAACCTGCAGCCGCTTGACGTGCTCTTCATCGACGAGATCCACCGCCTCAATCCGGCGATCGAGGAGATCCTTTATCCCGCGATGGAGGATTTCCAGCTCGACCTGATGATCGGCGAGGGGCCGGCTGCACGCTCGGTACGCATCGAGCTGCCACCTTTCACGCTGGTCGGCGCCACGACGCGTTCGGGATTGATGACGAGGCCGTTGCGCGAGCGATTCGGGATTCCGCTGCGCATGATCTTCTATGAGCCGGCCGAACTCGAGACCATCGTGCGGCGGGCTGCGCGCGTGCTCAAGATGGACATGGCGGACGACGGCGCGGCCGAGATCGCCAAGCGCTCGCGCGGCACGCCGCGCGTGGCCAACCGGCTGCTGCGCCGGGTACGGGATTTCGCCTCGGTCGGCGGGCATAGTGTGATCGACGCCAGGGCGGCCGACGAAGCGCTGCAGCGCCTCGAAGTCGACGGCCGCGGCCTTGACGCCATGGACCGGCGTTATCTCGGCTGCATCGCCGAGCATTATGGCGGCGGTCCGGTCGGGGCGGAGACGCTGGCAGCCGCCCTGTCGGAGCAGCGCGACGTCATCGAGGACGTGATCGAGCCCTATCTGATGCAGCTCGGACTTCTGATGCGCACGCCGCGCGGGCGATTGCTGTCGGAAGGTGGCTATCGCCATCTCGGGCTCGCGATGCCGAATGGACAGAAGCAGCAGCTCGACCTGTTGGGCGGCGCGATCGATCCGCCGGAGGAATCGTGAGTGCGTCGCCAAATTTGCCGACCAGCGGGCGCATCCTCGAGGGCGCGCATGTGCTGCCTCTGCGGGTCTATTACGAGGACACCGATGCGGCCGGCATCGTCTATTACGCAAACTGGCTGCGCTTCCTCGAGCGCGGTCGCACCGAGCTGCTCCGCCTGCTCGGCCAGGAGCACAGCGCATTGCGCGAGGCGCGCGGCGTGAACTGGGTCGTGCGCCGCTGCGTCATCGACTATCTCAAGCCGGCCCGGCTCGACGATGCGATCGAGGTCGTGACCTCGGTCGCCGAATTGCGCGGTGCGTCGCTCGAGATGCTGCAGCTTGCGCGCCGCGACGCCAACACGCTGGTCCGTGCCGAGCTTACCGTCGCCTGCATGAATGATTCGGGAAGGCCGGTCCGTCTGCCGCCGCTTGCACGGGCCGCACTAGCGGAGGTGGTATCGGGCGGGTCGCCCCGCTCACGCCATATTCGGATATAAAACTGATGAACTAGTGGAGAATACCAATGGATTCGGTTGCGCAAGGCGCCGGCGGCCCCCTCGGCGGCGCGCTCGATATGTCTGTGGTCGGCCTGTTCATGCAGGCCGACTGGGTCGTCAAGGCGGTCATGATCGCGCTGCTGATCGCGTCCTTCTGGTCGTGGGCGATCATCTTCGAGAAAATCATGCGCATGCGCTCGCTCAAGCGGCGCGCAGTGGCTTTCGAAGACACCTTCTGGTCCGGCGTCTCGCTTGAGGACCTCTACGACCGCGTCGGCGCCAAACCCGACGATCCGATGTCGAGCGTCTTCTCGGCCGCGATGCGTGAATGGCGGCGCTCGGTTTCCAAGGGCCTTGCCACCAACGCCACCGCGCGTGCGGCGTTGCGGCAGCGCATCGAGCAGGTGATGAGCGTGACCATCCAGCGCGAGATGGACGCGATCGAGAAGCGGCTGGGCTTTCTTGCCACCGTCGGCGCCAACGCCACCTTTGTCGGTCTCTTCGGCACGGTCTGGGGCATCATGAACAGCTTCGGCCATATCGCCCAATCGAAGAATACGTCGCTTGCCGTCGTCGCGCCCGGCATCTCGGAAGCGCTGTTCGCCACTGCAATCGGCCTGGTGGCCGCGATTCCGGCAGCCGGCGCCTACAACATCCTTTCCGGCCAGGTGCAGCGCTACGGTCAGCAGCTCGAATCCTTCGCCGGTGAATTCATCACCATCCTGTCGCGCCAGCTCGAGGAGCAGGTCTGATGGCCGGCGTTATCCAGACGGGCGGCGGCTCGGGCGGTCGCTTTCGCCGCCGCCGCTTCTCGCCGATCGCCGAGATCAATGTCACGCCACTGGTCGACGTGATGCTGGTGCTGCTCATCATCTTCATGGTCACCGCGCCGCTTCTGCAGGTCGGTGTTCCGGTCGACCTGCCCAAGACCAGCGCCCAGCAGGTCGGCGGCAAGGACGAGCCGCTGGTCGTGTCGCTCAACGCCAAGGGCGAGGTCTTCCTGGGGGAAACGCAATATAACCTGCCCGAGCTCTCGCAGAAGCTGAAGGCGGTGTACGAGCAGAAGCCCGATCAGCGCGTGTTCATGCGCGGCGACAAGGCCATCGACTACGGCAAGATGATGGAAGTGATGGGCGTGGTCATCGATTCGGGCTTCCGGCAGCTCGGCCTGCTGGGCGAGCAGACCGGCGCAGGGCCTCCCGCCGCCAAGCCCGGGACGACGGCACCGACACCCGCCCCTGGACCCGCCCCAACCGCGGCACCGCGCCGGGCCAACTGATCGGGGAAAATTGGACTCATGCGTTCCGACCCCACCGCAAGCGTCGAAATGCGCACGCCCGCCGTGGCGTCGGCGGCGATGCATGCGCTGGTGGTGGTGGTGGCGGTTCTCGGATTGCCGAATTTCTTCTTCCCACCACCGGTGGTCGAGCCCGAGCCGGTAATGGTCGAGTTCGAGGCCATCGCCAAGAAGGCGGCGGCACCGATTGCCGGCAATCCGCCGCCTCAACCCAAAGAGGCGAAGGTGGACAAGGAGGCGACCAAGGCGCCGCCACCCAAGACCGCCGATCCGCCGCCCGCGCCGCCGACACCCAAGCCGCCCGAACCCGTGGCGCAGCAACCTCCGCCCACGCCGGCGGAGAAGCCCAAGCCTGATCCGCCCAAGGCCGACGATTCCATTGCCTTGAAACCCAAGGAGCCGGAGCCGCCCAAGGTCGAGCCGAAGCCGCCCGAGCCCAAGCCCGTGCCGCCGCAGGTGGTCAAGAAACCCGATCCGCCCAAGCCGCCGCCGCCCAAGCCCAAGCCGCCCGACAAGGTGGACGCGCTGCTCGATGACATTTTGAAGAACAAGAACTCGACGCAGAACATAAAGACGGCGGAACAGCAGCCCAGGCCGCAGCCGCAAGTGACGCGCGCGCCACAGGCTGCGCCCAATCTTGCGGCCGTGGTGACGGCGAGCGAAATCGAAGGCGTGCGCCAGAAGATCCGGCCGTGCTGGAATTTTCCTGCTGGCGTCAAGGGACAGGATGCGTTGATTGTCACCTTGGTGGTGCAGATGAATCAGGATGGCACACCGACCACCGCTGAAGTGCGCGACACCGGTCGCTACAACAACGATCCGGCCTATCGCGCGGCGGCCGACGCGGCGCATCGCGCGATCATGAACCCGCGCTGCCAGCCTTGGCCGCTCGCGCAGGAGAAATTCAATAGCTGGAAGACGATTACTTTCAACTTCGATCCACGCGACTACTGAGCCGCGCGGCGTTATAGAAACAGTGAAACGAGGAAAAAGAGGTTCGACATGATGCTCCCCCGACATCTTCGGACGGCCCTGTGCGCTGGGATGCTTGCCTTTATCGCCGTCGGCCCGGCGCGTGCGCAGCTCACCATCGACATGACGCGGCCGAGCTTCGAGCCGGTGCCGATCGCCATCGTCGATTTCGGCGGCGACCGCGTCGGTGCCGACATGGCGACGGTCATCCGTAATGATCTGCAGAATTCCGGATTATTCCGATCGATTCCGCCTGGTTCCTTCATTCAGCAGAATGTCGATGCCAATGCCCCGCCGCGCTTCCCCGACTGGCGCGGTGTCGGTGCAGCCGGCCTCGTCGTCGGCCAGGTGAGCACGATAGGCGGCAACCTCAAGGTCGACTTCCGTCTTTGGGACGTCGTCGTCGGCCAGCAGGCGACGGGCCTGTCCTTCACCAGCCAGCCGAACAACTGGCGGCGCCTGTCGCATATCATCGCCGACGCCATCTATAAGCGGGTGACGGGCGAGGAGGGCTACTTCGATACCCGGGTCGCCTATGTCGCCGAGACCGGTCCGCTCAACGCGCGCGTCAAGCGCATCGCGATCATGGACCAGGACAGCGCCAACAACCGCTATATCACCGACGGATCGAGCCTCGCTTTGACGCCGCGTTTCTCGCCGACGCTGCAGGAAATCGTCTACATGGCCTACGCCGGCGGCCCGCCACGCGTCTATCTGCAGAATGTCGATAGCGGGCGTCGCGAGCTGCTGGCAACTTTCCCGGCATGAGTTTCCGCACCGCGCTTCTCGCCTGACGGTACGAAGGTCGCGATGAGCATGTCGGCCGACGGCAACACGGACCTCTACGAGATGGACGTGCGCGGCCGCAACCTGCGCCGTCTCACCAACACACCGGGGATCGACACCTCGCCGAGCTATTCGAACACTGGCACCCAGATCGTGTTCAACTCCGATCGCGGTGGCACGCAGCAGCTTTACGTCATGAGCTCCAGCGGCGGCGGCGAAAAGCGCATCAGCTTCGGCGACGGCCGCTACGCCACGCCGGTCTGGTCGCCGCGCGGCGACTATATCGCCTTCACCAAGATCACCGGCGGCCAGTTCGGCATCGGGATCATGCGTCCGGACGGCAGTGGCGAGCGCATGCTTTCCAGCGGCTTCCTGGTCGAAGGCCCGACCTGGGCGCCGAACGGCCGGGTGCTGATGTTCTTCCGCCAGGAGCCCAATTCGGCCGGTCGCGCCGGGTCGGTCACGCTGCACTCCATCGATATAACCGGCCGCTTCGAACGGCAGGTGCCCACGCCGACCGATGCATCGGATCCGGCCTGGTCGCCCTTGATTCCGCAGTAGCGAAAGCTATGATTTAACGAGTATGGTGACCCGGGCGTTGACGACGCTCGGGTCATTTATTTTTGACTCATTTGGAATCCGAGAGGACCGTTTGCGCGCAAGCGCGGCGTGTAAACAAGAATGAGCATGATCAAGGCTTTCGCGGCTGTGGCGGCACTGATGCTGGCCGCAGCCTGCAGCAGCAACAATGCCAACCAGCAGGCCTCGGCATCCACATCGACCAGTGTGGCGCCCGGGACGGTCGGCGACTTCCGCCAGAACGTCGGCAATACGGTGTATTTCGACACCGATATGTCCACCGTACGGGACGACGGTCGCGCGACGCTTGATCGTCAGGCCGAGTGGCTCAACAAATACACCAGCTACCCCATCACGATCGAAGGCAATGCGGACGAGCGTGGCACCCGTGAGTACAACCTCGCGCTGGGAGAGCGCCGTGCCGCCTCGGTCCGGCAGTATTTGATCGCCAGGGGCGTGCCGGCCGCGCGCATCAAGACCATCAGCTACGGCAAGGAGCGCCCGGAAGTCGTGGGCTCCGACGAAGCCGCCTGGGCGCGTAATCGCCGCGCCGTGACGGCGCTCGAGTAGGGCTGCTCCAGCAATCCAAGACAACGCCGGTCGCTTTTGACCGGCGTTTTTCGTTTCTCAAAGCTGAACTCCTGCCTGAAAATGGCCGCGTTTCACGTGGAACCATGACGATGATGAAGACGGTTTTCCCGCGCCTCCTTGTTTGGGCTGTATTTTTGCTGCCGGCTGCAGCCAGCGCGCAGCGCGGCGATGCCGTCTATGTCGATGATCGGATCAACCAGCTTCAGCAGTCGCTCTCCCAACTGACCGGCCAGATCGAGCAGCTCCAGAACCGCAATCAACAGCTCCAGCAGCAGATGGAGAAGATGCGGGCCGACTACGACTACCGGATCGACCAGCTGGAGAAGGGAGGAGGGGGAGGCAAGCCGCCGCCGCGATCGGGCGCGTCTTCCGGTGCCGCCGCGTCCTCCAGCCCCACCGCGGCGCCGGCTGCCGGTTCCGGGAGCAGCGGCGACCAAGCCTACCACGATGCTTTCAAGCTCTTGCAGGACGGCGACTATGCCGGGGCCGAGCGCGGCTTCCGCTCCTTCGTCCAGCGCAATCCGCAGAGTCCGCTGGCTGGCAGTGCCGAATATTGGCTGGGCGAGACCTATTATGCGCGACGTGATTATTCCAATGCGCTGACGGCTTATGCCGAAGGCTACAAGGTCTACAAATCGAGCCCGAAGGGACCGGACAATCTGCTGAAGCTCGGCATTACCCTGGCGGCGCTCGGCCGCAAGCCGGATGCCTGCGCGATCTTTGCCCGCTTCACCCACGACTATCCGCGTGCGACCGACCTCCAAAAGCGTCGAGTCGAGCAGGAGCGGCAGAAAAACCAGTGCAGCTGAGCAACGGCTCTGGCGGCAAGCCCGTCGTCGCACTGGAATTTGCGCGACTGATGCGAGTATTTGGGGCTTTCGAAGCCCGGCCGACCCTTGCCGTGGCGGTTTCCGGCGGGCGCGATTCGATGGCGCTGGCCCTGCTGGCGCAGGATTGGGCTCGGGAGCGCGATGGAACCATCCTGGCGCTGA
>Ga0193752_1001145_pt1 | contig 22847 bp, 20 predicted proteins | sample H1c1metaG_FD_144924 | JGI IMG/M metagenome (GOLD analysis project Ga0193752, IMG submission 144924) | Soil microbial communities from a riparian zone of the East river system, Colorado, United States - H1c1 | ecosystem: Environmental > Terrestrial > Soil > Riparian zone | place: USA: East River...
ATCACGAAGCGAATCGAAAGTAGGCGTTCGGCGAAGCAAGCAGTTGCGCGAGCGCCACAGCGTCTAGACGCTGTGCAAATCAGGCTCACTACAAGCGAGATGCTCACTGATAAAAGTGATCTGAATGAAAAAACTCACTCATTCGAAGCAACTGGATCGCATTCCGGACGATGAAGACACAGTTGCTTGCGTTGCGGGGTGCGAGTCCAGTCCAGAGATCAAATCAAGGTTATCCGCGACGTGGCAGTGTCAACAACCCGAACTTCCCGCTCGCGCTCCTCGGTCTGGGGAGCCCGTGCGCACTCGCCTCCCACTCTCGCTCCCCGGTCTGGGGAGCCCGCGCGCACTCGCCTCCCACTCTCGCTCCCGGGGCTGGGCCGAGCCCAGTTAGGCGGGCATTGCGGGCATTGCCCGGCGCTTCATTTACCGCAACCTTCGTGGCGCTCGCGCGCTGCCAGGTGCTGATCACGCATGTCGACCATCGCCTGCCTACGCCCGCACGCCGTTGGTCCGCCCCGACGCGAGCGCCCGCTGACCCCCTCCTTATTAGCTCTCGTCTCGAGATTGCTTGTCGTAGTTGCCGAGCAGAACTTGGAGCGCGGCGGTCTGTTTGTCTCGTTCCCGCCCACGCGGTGCGACCCGCAACGCGTCGGCCCGATTCATCCACGCGCAGAGTCCGCCGCTACTTCCGATCATCTCACCGTGAATGGTTCACAACGCCGGCGCTCGGAACGGGCGGATTCGCTCGTAGCTTGCTGCCACCCCCAAAACCAATGCGTCCTCGTGATGGCGACCCACTATCTGCAGACCGATAGGCAAGCCCGCACGCGTGAAGCCGCACGGGATACTTAGCGCTGGCTGTCTCGTTAGACTGAACGGACCCGCCAACGATTCTCGCGGCGGTCCTTCCGCCGGCGCTGCTGGATCGAAGTCCACCGTGGGCGCCGGAGTTGCACTCGTCGGCGTCAACAACAAGTCGAAGTCCACGTGGTACCTCGCCATGGTTTGTACCAATACAAGCCGCTCCGACTCCGCCGCTAGGTAGTCCACCGCGCTCTGCGCTTCGCCTTCTCGCGCTGCCGCGAGAATCGCAGGATCGAGCTTCGCCCGCTGCGCTTCGCTCAGCTCGGCCACCGTAAACGCCGCACGCGCCGCAAAGAGCCGGCGCACGATCGACCCGGGTGATGCAAACCCCGGACTCGCCTCCGTAACGTTGGCGCCCGCATCCCGCAACGCATCGATCGCTTCTAGAAACGCTCGCGCGACCTCGGAGTCGACGTTCGCGTAGCCCAAACTCACGCTGTAACCAATCCGCAAGCTACCGAGCTCGCGCGGCTCCGCAGCATTGCGGATCGGCACCTGCCACGGATCCCGCAGATCCGGCTGCGAGATCACACTCAACGCGAGCACCAAATCATTCACACTTCGGGCGATCGGCCCGACGTGCGGCGGGACACCCACGAAGCCAGGTGGACTCGCTGGAACGCGCCCGAACGTCGGCTTCAATCCGATCACGCCGGTATACGCACTCGGCACCCGGATCGACCCGCCACCATCGGTCCCGATCGCAATCGCACCAAAGCCCGCGGCAACCGCGACGACGGCCCCCGCGCTGCTGCCACCGGGCGTGTGTGCCGTATTCCAAGGATTGCGGGTCGTCCCGGTCAGCGGGCTATCGCCCATCCCCTTCAACCCGAACTCGGAGGTCGTAGTCTTTCCGAGCAGCACCGCACCCGCTTCACGCAACCGCGCGACGGCAGGCGCGTCTTCATCCCAGCGCCCACTCGCGTCGATCGTTCGCGAGCCACGCCGCGTCGGCCAACCGCGAGCCGCGAGCAGGTCCTTGATCGACACCGGCACGCCATCGAGCGGACCGAGCGCGGCGCCGCGCTGCCAGCGATCCTCCGAAGCATGCGCCGCCGACAACGCGCGATCCGCATCGGCCAACACAAACGCATTCAGGCGCGGCTCGAGTTGCTCGATACGCGCGAGCACGCGCCGCGTGACATCGACTGGCGACAGCTCGCGCCGCCCGTAGCGTGCGCTCAGCTCACTCGCAGTGAGGTACGCGAGGTCGTCAGGACCAGGCACCGATGGCGGCTGTGTCTGTGCCATTCGTCACTTCCTTCCCGTGAAGCCGGCCTTGGCCAAGTACGCAGCATTCGTGTCGATCGCTTGCGGCACGACCTGCACCTTCAGAAACGCATCCGCGATCGTCTGCTGCTTCTTCAAGATCTCCGGCGTGATCGGGCGCAAGCCGTAGGTGTGCCGGCGCTCGGTCGCGAGCAACGCCTCGTACGCGACACCGGACGATTCAGCCGTGAGCTTCGCAGCCTCTTCCGGATTGCGGACCGCCCACTCGCTCAGCTCCGAAAACGCGTCGAGCACGGTCTTTACGAGCGGCGCGTGGTCACCCGCAAATTCTTTGCGCGCGACGTAGAACTGGTGATTGTCGACCAAGTTTTCACCGTCCTTGAGGACGCGCGCACCGGCGAGCTCCGCAGCGGCGAAGAACGGATCCCAGATCACCCACGCATCGACGTTGCCCGAGTCGAACGCAGTGCGCGCATCCGCCGGCGCGAGATAGGTGACCTCGACATCGGAGAGCGCCAAGCCCGCGCTATCGAGCGCGCGCAGCAACAAGTAGTGAACGTTCGAGCCGCGATTCAGCGCGATCTTCTTGCCACGGAGCTGCGACAACTCCTGGATCGGCGACTTCGCCGGCACGAGGATCGCTTCGGACCGCGGCGAAGGCGGATCCGTCGCGACGTACACGAACGGCACGCCACCGGCCTGGGCAAACACGGGAGGCGTCTCGCCCACGTACCCGACATCGACCGCCCCCGCACGCATCGCCTCGAGCAGCGCCGGCCCGGCTTGAAACTGGAGCCACTCCAACCGTGCGCCTTGCGCGTGCAGCGCGTCCTTCAAGCGCGCGTCCTTCGACTTCAGCAGAAACGGAGCGCCGGCCTTTTGATAACCGATGCGCACCGGAACCTCTGCCGCGTCGGCGGTAGGCTCGTTTCCCGAAGCCACTTGCGCCTCAGGTTGCTTCCCGCCGCCGCAGGCGATCGCGATCAAGCAGGCGAAAACGAACGCGTTACGAGTTTGCATGCTCACACCCACGACCTTTCTGCACTATCACCTGCCGCGCTGAGCTTCGGACGCACCGCGGAATACTGGTTCGATGGCCGAGCCAAGCCGTAGTGGTCGCGGAGCGTCGTCCCGCTGTACTCGCTCCGAAACAGTCCACGGCGCCTCAGCTCGGGCACGACGTGATCGACGAATGCCTCGAGGCCGCTCGGCAAAAGCGGTGGCATCACGTTGAAGCCATCCGCTGCACCCGCGTTGAACCACTGCTCGAGCGTGTCTGCGACCTGCTCCGGCGTTCCGGTGAACGTGCGATGCCCGCGCCCACCACCGAGTCGCACGAGCAGTTGTCGCACCGTGAGTTTTTCGCGGCGCGCCAGATCCGTGACGACGGTGAATCGGCTCTGATGCCCGCGCACTTCGCTCACCGGGCCGAGATCCGGCAGCGGTCGATCGAGGTCGGCTTCACCGAGCTGGACGCCGATCAGCGTGGACAGTTGCTTGAGGCCGTACTCCGCAACTTGAAGCCGCGCGAGCTCTTCTTCACGCGCCTTCGCTTCGGCTTCGGTGCCGCCGAGTACCGGCACGATGCCCGGCAGGATCTTCACTCGCGCCGGATCGCGACCCGCCGCTGCAACGCGCTGCTTGAGATCTGAGTAAAACGCTTGCCCTTCTTCGAGCGTCTGCTGCGCCGTGAACACGGCTTCGGCGTAGCGCGCTGCAAACCCGCGCCCATCTTCCGATGATCCCGCCTGCACGAGCAGTGGATGCCGCTGCGGTGAAGGCGGCACGTTGAACGGCCCACGCACACGAAAGAACTTCCCGCGATGATCGATCGTGTGGATCTTGCTGCCGTCGGCAAATTGGCCACTCGCCTTATCGCCGACCAAGAAGTCGTCCTCCCAACTGTCCCACAGCTTGCGGCAGACCTCGACGAACTCCGCAGCGCGCTCGTAACGATGATGATGCTCGGGGGTTTCATCGAGCCCGAAGTTCTGCGCGGCGTCCGCACCGGCCGTCGTCACGATGTTCCAGCCGGCCCGACCTCCGCTGATGTGATCGATCGTCGCAAACGCCCGCGCCAAGTTGTACGGCTCGCTGTACGTCGTCGAAGCCGTCGCGACCAAGCCGATGCGCTCCGTTACCGCAGCCAGCGCTGGCAGGAGCGCCGCTGGATCCAAGCGCCCGACCGGCCGATAGCGAACGTCGCCGAGCAGCGCAGGGCCATCGCCGAAGAAGATCGAATCGAATGTGCCGCGCTCGGCGGTCCGCGCGAGGTGCTTGTAGTGCTCGAGATCCCACGCTCCGACCGGATTACTTTCGGGAAAGCGCCAAGCCGACTCGTGGTGGCCGACGGTCATGAGGAACGCGTTGAGGTGCAGCTGACGGCGGACAGACGACATGTTCGAAGCCTCGTGACTAGTGTTCAGCGTTGAGTGTTTGCGGCTCGCGTGCGCCAGAACGACACACTGCGGTGTGCTTCGTAATCCGCCTCCGGATCACGAACGTAGATCGGCCAGAAGTTCTCGAGCCCGAGCTCCTTGGGCGCGCGAATCTGGAGGCTGGGGTCGAGCCAGTGTTCGAAGTCGAACGCGTTCTTCAAGAGAGTGGTGAGAGCGGTGAGACGTCGAGTCACGAGAACCCCCCGTTCGGGCATCGGTCGGAAACATGTTCCTTGCGGTTCGAGCTTGTCTGTTTTACAAGAAACGCATCTCGAATGCGAGCGCCTCCTGTGAGCTAGCGTTTTGAGGGGTTTCATGACGGTCGAAAGATCACCGCGGTTTCGACACTGGCTCGGCTGTAGTGGCGCGCTCGCGGCTCCAGCGCGGCTCTGAAGCCTCGCCGGTCCTGTGAAGCGCCACGCTGAACAGGAGATTCGTCCTCATGACCCATTCGAAAGAAAACGCGGGCGCTGCCGGCGTTACGCCCAAGCTCGATTCGCGCACTTTCGGCCGTCGCTCGTTCATGAGCGCAGCTGGCACGATCGCGGCGACTGCTGCAGTCGCAGTCACGGTCGAGAAGTCGCTCGAACACTCTGCGCGCGCCGACGAGCCCGCCGCTCCACCCCCAGAACCCGCTTCTGCAGCCACCAGCTACACGCGCTTGGACCGGCAGTTCCTGCGCAACACGTACAACTTGCGCGTCGATCGAGCGCGCGCGAACTATCAACTCGGTCTGCCCGCGCATCCGAACAACGGAGACGAGGCGCGTTACGCGAACAAGATCGGAATCGACACGCGGGGGCTGCCGCACAACGAGCGCGGCGAGGTCGATCTCGCCGCGTGGGAGACCCTTCGGCACGCGCTCGAGACGCAAGATCCGGCAGACTTCGAGCAGGTGACGCTCGGCGGAACGCGCAAGCTCGCAGGCGTTCTCGGCACGCTCGCGCTCAACACGACCGGCGTCGCATCACAGCAGGTCACAATCCCAGCTGCACCGGCACTCGCAAGCGCAGAAAAGGCAGCGGAAGCGGTCGAGTCGTATTGGCAATCGCTCCTGCGCGATGTGCCGTTCTCCGAGTACCGCAACGACACGACGAACGAGCTCGTGCTCGCAGCGGCAAAGGAAATCGACACACTCCAGGGCTACACGGGCCCGCGCGATCCAGATGGCCGTGTCACTCCGGAAGTTTTGTTTCGTGGCAGCGCGCGCTACCGGGATACCTCGGATCCAACCGGTCGTGCCGCAAAAACGATCACGCCCGCCGGAGTGCTCGTGGGTCCGTACATCTCGCAGTTCATCCTGCAGGACGTCCCGTACGGCGCGCAGTACATCCCAGGCACGTTGCGGGTTCAGCTACCCGGCATCGACAACGACTTCTTGGCGAACTACGACGAGTGGCTCGCGAATCAAAACGGCGCAGCGGCCACGCGGAAGATCGCATTCGATCCAGTCCGGCGTTATCTCGCGTACGGACGTGATCTCGCGGAATACGCGCACGGCGGCGCGCCATCGTTCTGGGGTGCTTCGCAAATTCTCGGCACTCCCGTGAGCACAGATCCATTGATCGTCGGTGGCATCGACGCCGCGTTCAGCTCGACGAACCCGTACTTGAAGACCATCACGAAAGTGTCGTCCGGTTCGGGCTCATTCAATCTCGCGTACATCCAGTCGTTTCTGCCGCTCGCAACCTCGCGCGAGATCCGCGCGAACTATTGGGCGAAGTGGTTCGTGCATCGCGTGCCGCGGCCTGAAGCCTACGGCGGCTATGTTCATCACAAGCTCGTGAACGGCGCGGACTATCCGATCCACGAAGACGTCTTGAGCTCGGAAGCGGCCGACCGTAGTTTCCAAAAGTTCGGGACGTACCTCATCTCGAGCGCGTATCCGGAAGGCGCGCCCAACCACAGCTCGTATCCCGGTGGCGCTTCGTCGAACGCTGCGATCAACGCGACGATCCTCAAAGCGTTCTTCGACGAGAGCTTCGTCATCCCGAACCCGGTGCAGCCGGATCCGAGCGACCCGACGAAGCTCATTCCGTACGTCGGTCCTCCACTCACGGTCGGTGGGGAGCTGAACAAGCTCGCGACGAACATCGGTCTCGGTCGCAACTGGGCCGGCATTCACTGGCGCTCGGATGCAGCAGCATCGCTGCCGCAAGCCGAGGAGATCGCGATCGGCCTATTGCGCGACGAACGCAACGTCTACCGCGAGCCGTTCGAAGGCTTCAAGTTCACGCGCTTCGACGGCACGACAGTCGAGATTTGAAATCTAGAGCGCGGGGCTGGCCGCAGTTGTCGGCCGGCCCCCGACTCTTTCAAGCACCGTCGACGCGCACGACGCTGCCATCCACGATCGCGGGTGCAGGGTTTGCGATGATCGATTCGTTCCCGGTCAGACCCGTCGCGATTTCGACGTCCGCACCACGGTCCCGCGCGATCTCCACCGGCAGCATGCGAACGTGACGCTGCGCATCGACGGTTGCAACGCGCACGCCCTTTTCACCGATCACGAGCGCCGTCGCCGGCACCGCCCAGGCAGTGCCGCTGCGCTCGAGCTCGAGTGAAACCGTCGCGTACATTCCGGGCAGCAGCTTGCCCGCGTCGTTCGGTACGCGCACTTCGACGTTCATCGTGCGCGACGCGTGATCGAGGACGCCCGCACTGCGGCTGATGCGCCCTTCGAATTTGGTTCCCGGATACTCCGCGATCGCGACTTGCGCGCGTTGACCCGGTTCGACGCCCGCAACTCGGCTCTGCGGCACTTGCACGAAGATGCGGACGGTCGAGAGCGACGTGATCCGAAACAGCGGCGAGTCGCGGCCACTCGACACGAGCGAGCCGCGCTCCACCGTGCGTGCAGTGATCGTGCCCGCAAACGGCGCGAGGACTCTCGAAAACGCTTTTACTTGCAGCAAGCGCTCGAGGTTCGCTTGGCTCGCCTGTGTCGCCGCCTCGGCCACGCCGACGTCTGCTTCGTCGAGCGCAGCTTGCGTGCGCTTTTGATCGATCTCCTCTTGCGAGGCGAGACCGCGCACGAGCGCTTCGTAGCGCTTCAAGCTGACGAGGGCATGCTGGTGGGCAGCGCGAGCCCGCAAGAGCAGCGCTTGAGTCGAAGCGAGGTTTGCACGCGCTTGTTGAATCTCGCGATCCACTTCAGGGTTGTCGAGTGTCGCGAGGAGTTGTCCGGCCTCGACCCGATCCCCGATGTCGACCGCGAGCGTCGCGAGGTATCCGTTGGCACGTGCGAAGACCGTCGCCTCCTCCAAGCCCTGCACGCTCCCGGGCAAGCTGAGCGTGGGCGCCTGATCGACCTTCGTCGGTTTCACGAGCGCGACGGCGGGTACGTGCGCGGTCTGACGAGTGACGCTCCGATCCAGCTTCTCGCGCTGCGCGAGTTTGGGCCCGTAGCCGACCCAAAACAGACCCGCAAACAGCAACACGGCGAGGATTCCAAAAGCTGCCCCGCGCGCGACGCCGGTCGACCGCGGTCGCTCTGCGTCGCTGACCGGTTCGATCTCTTCGCGCAGCACACTCAGCTCTTGAGTCATCCGTACTCTCCTTCGGCAGCTGGGAGCGACTGCGGCTCGATCTCTTCGTTCGGCGCGGGCTGCTTGCGCCGCAGCACGCTGTAGACGACCGGCACGAACAGCAGCGTCGAAAGCGTCGCAAGCACGAGCCCGCCGATCACCGCTCGACCGAGCGGCGCGTTTTGCTCGCCGGCATCGCCGAGTCCGAGCGACATCGGCAGCATGCCCGCGACCATCGCGAGTGCAGTCATCAGCACCGGTCGGAGCCGCGTCGTGCCGGCCGCGAGCGCCGCGCGAAGAGCGGTGCGCTCCTCGTCGCTGCGCGCTTCGCGCCGGTAGTCGTTGGCAAAGCTCACGAGCAAGATGCTGTTGGCAGTCGCGACGCCGATGCACATGATGGTGCCCATCAGCGCGGGCACACTCAGCGTGGTCTGCGACAGGAACAGGATCCAAGCGATGCCCGCGAGCGCGCCAGGGAGCGCCATCAAGATCACGAACGGGTCGAGCCAGGACTGGAAGTTGACGACCATCACGCAGTACACGAGCACGATCGCGAGGATCAGTCCGTACCCGAGCCCGCGAAACGACGACTCCATGCTCTCGACTTGTCCGCGCAGCCGGATGCTCGAGCCGCGCGGAAGTTTTGCCCGCAGCGGTTCCAACACTTCCTCGATCGCGCGCGCGACCGAGCCGAGGTCGTTCCCGTCGACGTTTGCGAGGACGTCGTAGGTCGGCATCGCGTTGTGATGAGTGATGTTCGTGGCGCCGCTGCTACGCTGAAACTTCGCGACGTTCGTGAGGATTTGCGGCACTGCAGTCGCGCCCGTCGCCGCGCCGATCGGCGTCGCGGCGAGCGCTTCCAAGCTGTCGAGCCGGTACTGCGGCGTTTGGACCGCGACGTTGTATTGAATGCCCTTCTTCGGATCGAGCCAGAAGTTGGGGCTGGTTTGTCCGCTCGACGAGAGCGAGATCAGCATGTCCCCAGCCACGTCGCGCTGGCTGAGGCCGACCTGCGCCGCCGCGCTGCGGTCGACGTCGACGCGCAGTTGCGGGGTGTTCGTAACCTGTTGCATGCGCACGTCGACGATGCCCGGAATGCGCGACACGGCGCGCTCGATCTCGGCCGCGATCGCAAGGTTTTGCCGCACGGTGGGCGGCGGGCCAGTCACTTGGATGTCGACGGGCGCCGACGTTCCGAAGTTCAGCACTTGCGTCGAGATGTCGGGCGCGAGGAAGAAGAACGTGAGCGCGGGGTGGCGTTCCGGCAGTGTCGCTCGCAGCTGCCGGACGTACTCCTGGCTCGACCCGTGCCCGGGCTTGAGCGCGATCAAGATCTCGCCGTCGGCAGACGAGATCAGCGTGCCATCGCTCATCGACAAGTTGATCGGGCTGCTCGTCACGCCGATGTTGTTGATCAACGTTTCGATCTCGTCGCCCGGGATCACGTCGCGAATCGACTCGCCGACCGCGATGTAGAGTTGTTCGGTCGCTTCGATGCGCGTGCCGGGCGGTGCCCGAACGTGAAGCCGAATCAGTCCGGCATCCACACTCGGAAAGAAGTCGCGACCCACGAGTGGAAAGAGCGCGACGGAGAGCCCGACGAAGATCAGAAAGCCCGTGATCACGCTGAGCGGGCGGGCGAGGGCGCCGGCGAGAACGCGCCCGTAGCTCGAGCGCAGCCGCTCGAATCCGCGCTCGAACGCGGCGTGAAACCGCGAGCGTTCGGCGCCGTTGCCGTGCTTCTCCGCCGCGAGCAGATAGCGGACGAGCGTGGGTACGAGTGTGCGCGAGAGGAAATACGACACGGCCATCGAAAACGCGACGGCCATCGCGAGCGGCAGAAACAGCGAGCGCGCCGGCCCCGTGATGAACGCGATCGGTAGGAACACGATGCAGATGCAGAGCGTCGAAACGAACGCGGGCACTGCGATCTCGTGCGCGCCATCCAAGATCGCTCGCGTCGCGGGTTTGCCTTGCGCGAGGTTGCGGTGAATGTTTTCGAGCTCGACGGTCGCGTCGTCGACCAGGATCCCGACGGCGAGCGACATCCCGCCGAGCGTCATCAAGTTGAGTGTCTGGCCGCACCAATACAGCGCGATCGTGCCGGCCAAGATCGACAGCGGGATCGACACGACGACGATCAACGTGCTTCGCCAACTTCCGAGGAACACGAGCATCATCAGCGCGGTGAGGCCGGCCGCGATCACCGCTTCGTGCACGACGTCGGCGACCGCAGCGCGCACGAACACCGATTGATCGAACAGCGGTGTGACTTTGAGCTCTTTCGGCAAGGTCGCGAGGATATCGGGGAGTGCGGCGCGCACGCGCGACACGACGTCGAGAGTGCTCGTCCCGGCCGACTTCAAGATCGGCATCACGACCGCGCGTTTGCCGATCTTGAAGACCAAGCTCGTCTGCGGTGCAAAGCCGTCGCGCACGCTCGCAACGTCGGACAAGAACACCGTCTTCCCGTTGACGGTGCGCAGCGGAATGCGGCTGAGCTCCTCGAGCGAGTCGGGGCTACTGTTCGCGATGACCGGATACTCGCGCGCGCCGAGCTTGATGCTGCCGGTCGGCAGCGTGAGGTTCTGAACGCCGAGCGCGTTGATCACGTCCCGCGGCGATAACCCCCACGCATACAGCTTCGTCAGATCGAGGTCGACCATGACTTGGCGTTGCTTCCCGCCGTACGGGTAGGGCGTGCCCGCGCCTTGCACCGTCGCGAGTCCGGCGCGCACGAAGTTGACGCCGTAATCGAACAGTTGCTGCTCGCTCAACTTTTCGCTCTCGAGTGCGACCTGCAGCACCGGTGCGTTCGAGGCGCTGTAGCGTAAGATGAGCGGCGGCGTCGCGCCCGGAGGAAGTGAGCGCAACGTGGTTTGAGAGACCGCTGCGATCTGTGCAGTCGCTGCGTCTACCGAGGCATTCGGATGAAAGAACGCTTTGATCACGGCCACGCCGGTGAGCGACTGACTCTCGGTGTGTTCGATTCCGCCGACCGTCGTCGTCAGGAAGCGCTCGAAGCCCGAGACGATGCGCTTCTCCATCTCTTCGGGAGTCAACCCGCCGTACTGCCAGACGACGGCCACGACCGGAATGTCGATCTCCGGCAAGATGTCCGTCGACATGCGCGAGATCGTAGTGACGCCGAGCAGCACGATCAGAAGGCCCATGATCACGAACGTGTACGGGCGGCGAAGGGCAATACTGACTAACCACATGAGCTCTGAACCGTTTCACGTGTGTCGTGCGGCTCGCCGACACCGAGCGCGCGCAGGAGCGAGTCGCGATACGCGAGAAACTTCGGCTCGCGGTGCGAACGCGGTGTGGGCAACTCGATCGCTTGATCGGCGCTGATCCGACCGTCTTCGAGCACGATCACGCGGTCGGCGAGGCCGATCGCTTCGTCCACGTCGTGCGTCACGAGCAGCACTGCAGGCCGGTGCCGCGCGCACAGCTCGCGCAGCAAGTCGTGCATCCGAATGCGGGTGAGCGCGTCGAGCGCACCAAACGGTTCATCTGCGAGGATGAGGAGCGGCTCGTGCACGAGCGCACGCGCGAGCGCGACGCGTTGTTGTTCGCCACCGGACAGCTCGACCGGCCACGCGGACTCGCGACCGCGCAGGCCGACTTCACTCAGCGCAGCGACTGCGCGTTTCTGCGCGCCTTCAACGTGCAATCCGAGGATCACGTTGTCGAGGACGCGCAGCCACGGAAGCAAACGCGCATCTTGAAACACGACGGCACGGTGTTCTGCGACTTGCAGCTCGCCCGAGCCTGCGACGTCGCGGTCGAGCTTTGCGATCGCGCGCAGCAGCGTGCTCTTGCCTGTGCCACTGCGTCCGAGCAACGCCACGAACTCACCGCGAGCGATCTCGAGATCGATCCCAGCGAGCACCGCGCGTGCGCCAAACGTTCGATCGAGCGCACGCACTCGAACGATCGGCTCGCCCGCCTCGCGCGTCACCCCGCCAGCGTCCGCCGCCACGACAGCGCCTTCCCTTCGACGAATCGCACGAGCGTGTCCGTCGTGAGCCCGAGCACGCCGTAGACCGCGAGCCCGACCAGGATGATCTCGGTCTGGCCGTACGAGCGCGCGAGCGAGATCATGTAGCCGACGCCGCTCGTCGCGTTGATCTGCTCGACGACGACGAGGCTCAACCACGCGCTCGTGAGCGCGAGGCGAAGGCCCATCATGAACCCGGGCAGGGCGCCCGGCAGCGCGATCTTGCGAATGAACTCCCAGCGGCCGAGCCGCAGCGATTCGGCGAGCTCGACGTATCTCGCATCGATGCTGCGTAAGCCGCCGTGGGTGTGCACGTAGACGGGCACCATCGAGGCGAGCGCGATCGTGAGCAGCTTCATCGGCTCACCGATGCCGAGCCACAGGATGAACAGCGGGATCAGCGCGAGTGTGGGAAGCGACCGCTTGATTTGAACCGGCCCGTCGATCAGCGCTTCGCCGAGTTGGCTCAAGCCGGAGATCAACGCGAGCAGCACGCCGGTGAACGTTCCTGCGGCGAGGCCGATCAGCACGCGGCGTGCTGAGGTTGCGAGGTGCGCGGGAAGCCTGCCGTCTTCGATCAGCTGCACCCCGGTCGCGACTACGGTCCACGGCGCAGACAGTACGCGGGGTGACAGAACGCCAGTTGCCGATGCGATGCACCAGAGCACGAGCAACAGCAGCGGCCCGATCGCGAGCCGGTACATCGGACGCTTGCGCGATATGCGCTGACCGTTGCCAGTGCGAGAAGCGCTGGAGATGACGCGAAACGGACCGAGCGAGTTGCGGTCGACCCCTTGCGATGCTGCGGTCACTGTCGATCGGCTCCGGCGTAGGCCGCAGCGGGTGGCTGCACTCCAAGCGACGCGCGAGCGACTTCGGCGCCGACTGCTTGGTACCGCCGATCGAAAATGTCTTCGGCTTTGAACGGCTTCCGGTGGCTCGCGCGCGCGATCAGATCGATCGTGTCTTGCGTGAGCGCGATCACCTCGTTCCAGTCGCCGGGGTAGCGGAGTGCGGCGTCCGTGTCGATCACCGCGCGCGCGTCCTCCTCCGAGAGCCCCTGATCTTTCACGTAGTAAAAGCTCAACCACTCCTCGATGTGGTCCGCCGCCCATAGCTGCGCTTGGGTCCGCAGCCGAACGTATTCACGCAGTGCTGCCGCTTTGGCAGGGTCTTCGAGCACGGGCGTGCGGACATACAAGAAGCTCAGCGAGTCGCGCGCGCCGTGGGGAATGGCGTGTGCGCCGTCGGTGCGATGTTCTTTCAAGTAGCGGCGCAAGATCGGCCCACTCAGCGGGGCGACATCCACCTGATTGCTGCCGAGCGCGTCCTTGAACTCGCTACTCGTCAGCTCGATGAAAGTCACGTCGTCGGGCGTCAGCCCGGCGCTTTGCAGCACGCGCAGGACGAGCGCGCCTTGCGCTTGCCCCGGTGCATACGCGATGCGTTTGCCGCGTAGATCCGCGAGCGTTCGCACCTGCCCTTTCGGCGCGACTGCGAGTTGAAAGCTCGGCTTGTCGCGAAAGTGCGCGGCGATGATCTTCACCGGCAGGCCCGTGAATGCGGCGTGGATCGGAGGCGTGTCTCCCACCGAGCCTGCATCGAGCGCACCGGCACGAAACGCTTCGAGCGTCTGCGGCCCGCCCGTCATGTTCTGCCACTCGATCGCGCACGGAAGCTGCTTGATCAAGCCGCTCAGCTCGAGCTGCTTTTGCACTTTGGGATCGCCGATCTTCAGCTTCGTCGTACGTGGGAACTCGGTGGGCAAGAGTGCGTCGAGCGGGAGCTTCGGGGTGTTCTCGTGCGAAGTGTCACGGCTGCACGCGCTCGCGGCTGCGAGCAGCACCAGCAGGTTTATGAAATGAATGGTCGACGAACGGCTCGGCGATGAAGCGTCCGGCATGAGCGTGCTCCGGTACGCGCGCACGCTCTCCACACGTGCGTGAGGGCGTTGCGCGAGCTGTTTCCCCGTTCTAGTATCCCAGCACGCTCGTCTTGTAAAGTAGACAAGCACATCGCAATCGGAGGACCACGTGGCCACAGCGACCGAGGACTTCGTCGAGGCAGATCTCAATTATCTCGCGACGACGGGCGTCGGCCGGTCAACTATGCGTACCCACCGCCGGCTGGCATCCCGCAGTCGAACGTCACGTTTGTACCGCATCACGTGCGGATCGAGAACGGCCGCGCGCTGGGCGAACGACCGAGCTTGCACCGTCAGGGCTTCGAGCTTCGCGAGCATCGCTCCGCCGTCCAAGATTTCAGCGAAGAAACGGTGATTCGCGAGCTCGCGCTGTGCGACGCCCGCAGCATTTCTCGCGACGATCTGATCGCGAGCGACCTCGTGTATCGCGACAAGGTAGGCGAGACGTACGCGTTTCGGCACAACCCGAACCACCGCTGGTTTTATTTTCCCGAAGTGCGGCCGGACGAGGTCGTGCTGCTCAAGATTTATGACTCGCTCGTCACCGGTGCCGCCCGGTTGACTGCCCACACTGCGTTCGATCACCCGAACACGTTGCCAAATGCCGCACCGCGCCGAAGCATCGAGCTTCGCACGTTGGTCTTCTGGCCGGCGACCCGTGGAGCTGAGTAGACTCTCCGGATGTCGTCGCTGTTCACTCCTTACAAGCTGCGAGAGCTGACTTTTCGCAATCGCGTGTTCGTCTCGCCGATGTGCCAGTACTCGTGTACGGACGGGCTCGCGGCACCCTGGCACATGGTGCACCTCGGAAGCCGCGCGGTCGGTGGCGCGGCGCTCGTGATCGCGGAGGCCTCTGCGGTCGTGCCGGAGGGTCGTATCTCGCCGTACGACCTCGGCATCTGGTCGCAAGCGCACGCGGATGCGCTGCAGCCGATAGCTGCGTTCATCCGTGGGCAGGGTGCGGTTGCGGGCATTCAGCTCGCGCACGCGGGGCGTAAGGCGTCGACGGGGCGACCGTGGGAAGGTGGCAACCCCGTGCCGCCGGACCAGGGTGGTTGGGAGCCGGTCGCGCCGAGCGCGGTGCCCTTCAGCGAGAAGTCGCTCACGCCGCGTGAGCTGACAGCCGCGGAGATCGAGGCGATCCCAGGGCAGTTTGCGAAAGCTGCAGAGCGTGCCCTCGCGGTGGGGTTTCAGCTGATCGAGTTGCACGCGGCGCACGGCTATCTGCTTCACGAGTTTTTGTCGCCGCTGTCGAATCTCCGGCGCGATGCCTACGGTGGCGAGTTCGAAGCCCGAGTGAAGTTGCCGCTCGCAGTCGTGCGCGCGTTGCGCGAGACGGTACCGAAGGAGCTTCCGCTCTTCGTCCGAGTCTCAGCGACGGATTGGGCGCCGGGAGGCTGGGACCTCGAGCAGAGTGTGAAGTTCGCGAAGTTGCTTCGGGAGCTCGGTGTGGATTTGATCGATTGTTCGAGCGGCGGCTTGGCGTCGACGCAGCAGATCCCCCTCACCCCCGGCTATCAGGTGCCGTTCGCGGAAGCGATCCGGCGAGACGCGGGCATCGCGACCGGTGCGGTTGGCTTGATCACGGAGGCTGCGCAAGCCGAAGAGATCGTCGCGAGCGGGAAGGCCGATGCCGTGCTCTTGGCGCGAGCGTTCTTGCGCGATCCGTACTGGGCCAGGCACGCCGCGCTGGCGTTGAAAGCCGAATCGGATTGGCCGCCGCAATACGGGCGAGCTTGAGTCGCAGGTGTTAGTCCGACGGGCGCGGTGGCGTTCGGTCTTCGCAGTCTACGCAATACCCCATGTTTTCCAGGCTCCGACTGTGTAGTCAGAAATCTGACACATACAGCGTGTTAGGCGTTCGTGCGAACCGCGAGGACTTCGCAACCAATCCGGAATCATTGCAGTCACCGACACTCGTTAGTGGCGCTCGAGCATAGGCGCACACATTTGCCCGCCGACAGGTTACCGCAAGCCTCGTGGCGGCTAGCGAGAGTATCAGTGAGGCGTTTATGATGGTAGTTACGAATGCGTCTCAGCTACCTAGGCACGTTAGTACGAACTGTCAGGCCTGGTCTGGATGGCCCGTTGCTCCGTGCCCAAACAAGCGCTGCCGACCAGGCGAAGACCTGGAGTGTGCGCGCAACACTGGTGCTGGGTTTCGTCCTCTTGTCGTGGTTTTGGTTCGACTCTTGGAACGGCGCCTGGATCGACGGCTATCGCTCCGGCCGCTGTGAGTCAAAATGCGGCTTTGCGGCCGACGTGATCACGTTCGTACCCGAGAGAGATCAGATCATCTGTACGTGCCGCGACGGCTCGGTCTGGCGCATGACTCAGTGACACTCAGATCGAGTTGACCACGTGGCCTCCGTCGACGACCAGCACTGAGCCTGTCATGTACCGCGACGCATCGGACGCGAGCAGTAGCAGCGGCCCGGTCAAGTCGTCGAACGTGCCGAGCCTTCGCTGCGGGATGCGCTTGATCATCTGCGCTCCGGCTTCGGTCTCGAAGAACTCGCGATTGATGTCGGTCAGCACGTAGCCGGGCGCGATCGCATTCACACGGATCTGATAGCGCGCGAGCTCGAGCGCGAGTTGTTTCGTGAGTTGAATCAGTGCCGCCTTCGATGCCGCGTACGGCGTGACGTGACTCGCTTGGCGAAGTCCCAGCGCGGAAGCGATGTTGATGATGCTCGTGGCGCGTTTGGCTGCACGCTGGCGGCGAGCCACTTCAGTCGCCATCAGAAACGCGCCTTTGAGGTTCGTGTCGAGCACGCGGTCCCAGTCGGACTCGGTCTGTTCGAGCACCGGTGCGTTCGAGCTGACACCGGAGTTGTTTACGAGGATGTCCACCGACCCGAGCTCGCGCACGGCAGTCTCGATCGCGCTCTGGACAGAAGCCGAATCCGTAACGTCGAGCTCCAGCGGGAGAACCGTGCGGCCGCTGCCGCCGAGCTCGTTCGCGACCGCATCGAGCTGTGCCTTGCGCCGCGCCGCGACCGCAACCCGCACGCCGTGCGCGACTAACACCGACGCAAAATGTTTCCCGAGGCCGCCGGATGCACCAGTGATCAACGCCGTTTTACCGCTCAAATCCTCGAACAAGTTCGTCATGCTGCCCAGCCTAGCCTAGCCGAGCCACGCCGTCTCGACTACGAGCCCAACACCTGGAACGCGCGCGACTCGATCAAGATGTAGATGCCGAGCCCGATCAGAACGAACGGTGTGATCGGCCCAGCAAAGCGCCGGATCGGCGGCCCGAGTCGCGGGTGCCGGATCAGCGCGTATGCGACCCAGCACAGCCCAGCGGTCGACACGAGCATTGTCACTGCGTAGATCGTCACGTTCACCCGACCCGATGTCGCAAACACGGGAACGTACACGCCGATGTTGTCAGATCCGTTCGCGACGGTGATCGCGGTGACCGCCAGCACGCGCAGTGCGCCGCTCGCAGCGTCAGGCGTCGCCGTCTCGTCCTCGTCTTTGTCTTTGCGCACGAGCTTCACGATGCCGAGCGAGAGCGGCACCAAGCCGAGCAGTCCGACGTACTGCGGTGCGACCACGAGCGCCAGGAGTGCTCCTGCGATGCTCAGCGCGATCACGAGCGCCATCCCGATCATTTGTCCGGTGACCACGTGCACCGGCCGAAAGCTCGGGTTCGAGAACAGCGCGAGCAAGATGAAGATATCGTCGATGTTCGTCGCGACGAACAGCGCGGCGGCGATGCCGATCGCGGCGGCGAGTTGTTCGACCGTTCCAGTGCTGCTCACTAGGCCGGGCTTATCATGAACCCGTGGGCACGGCGCCATTCGTTGCGCTACGGTCGCGGCCGTCGCTAGGAAGGCCGCCGTGACCGACCCTCTGTGAGCCTGTCGGCAGCTGAGCTACTGCGCCGTCACGGAGACCACGTCCAAACGCAGCATCTGCCCGAGGCTCGGCTTCGTATCGTACGGCGGCAAGCCTTCGAAGAAATCCTTGGTCCAGTTCGTGATCTCGTGATCGTTGCCGTCGTTCATCGCGACGACGATCATCGCTCCACCCGAGACTTGGATCGTGGCTTGATAGTCTTCTTTGTGAATGTCGTGCGCGACGTACTGGTGATCGTTCAACCAAAACGTCTGCTTCGGGGCCGAGACAGCGATCGAATACTGTTGGTAGTTGATCGCGTCGCTCGAAGCGCTGCCCGGCGGGATCATGCCGCCGATCGTGAACGGCACTTTGCTGTCCGGATGCATCCCGCCGTCGATCTTCGTCGGCTCCCAAACCCCGCGCACGCGAAGCACGACCGAGTACGTCTTGCTCGGCTCACCCCCGAACGTCACTTTCTTTTCGATGTGCTGCGTGTTCGCGGGATGCATGCACGTCGCCATCATCGCGAGGGGCGTCGGAGTCGCGGGAGCACACGGCACGTCGATGAAGAGGCCGTTCAAATCTTTTGCGAATGTGGTGACATCGGTCGCCGGCGAACCAGCCGCGCCTGCACCACCTGCGCCCGCAACCACGCCGGCACCACCCGCGCTTGCGCCTGCTGCACCCGAAGCGCCACCCGCGCCGCCCGCTGCGCTTCCAGCACCACTTGCGCCTGCTCCGCCCAGTCCACTTCCCGCTTGGCTGGTGCTCGCGCCAGCCCCCGCACCGCTCACGCCCGCGCCGCCCGAACCTGCGGCCCGCGCCCCCGCAGCGCTCTGCGCCGGTGTGCCCGCGCTCGCGCCTGCAGCCGGCGGCGGCAGCGTGTTACCGCCTGTGCCGGCCTCGGCCGAAGGGTTGGTAGTCGAGCCATCAGAGCCACACGCGACGAGACCGGTAAGCAGCACTGCGAGACCCAGCCCAGGACAAACGGCACAGCGCATTCGGCGATCTCCATGAGCGGGAAGTACCCGCCCGCCGCTGTAACGTGAGCCAAGCCTAGGTTCGCGGGTCACGTTACCGCGGCGGCCGCCGCGCCGCCCATCCCCCAAATTGAAACTGCCCCGGCGCTAACTGAGCGCCGAGGCAGCGGTTCTGCTTTCAAATCGCGTCTACCAGCAGGTGTTCGAGGCACCGACCAAGCTCGGCACGCCGTTGTTCAATGCGCCCACCGGATACGAGAACGCGAACTGGTAACACATCTCTTGATCCGTCGAAGGCCCGAACGCGACGCTCAAGTCCGACGTGTTCATGAACGTGCAGGTCGAAGTGATCGTGTCACCCGGCTGCAGATCGATCACCGTGTCGTACGTGATCTGATAGTTGAAATCGAACGGCTTATCGAACACTTGTTCGACCGTCCCGTTGACGCGATTCACGACCGAGTTCATGTGCCGCCCGTAGTTGTGCATGTGCGGCCAGAACGTGAAGATGCGAATCGGATCCGTCGCGTTCATGCCCGTGCGACTCGGATCACACGTACCGCTGAAGTCGCTCTTCTGCTTCGGCGGCATGCCGAGCGGACCGTTGAAGAACTCGGTGCCGAGCCAGGTCATGCCGGCGGTGTGCTTCAGTGAACCGGCGGGCACGGTGCAGATCTCGATTGCAGAGCTGTCCATCGTCTGCTCGCCCGGATTGTAGAAGTGCCACTCGAGCAACAATCCCGCGCCCGGCGCCGGCAACTGCAAGCCGACGTCTTGCGGCATGTGCACGTCATTTCCACCGACGGCCCAACCTGCGACGAGCTCTGCTGCATCACCGACATGTGTACCAATCGACGGAGCAAACGCTCCATCCATCTCCGCGCCGAGCGTGGAGTACAGCAACCAGTGGTGCATCACTTTTTGGTTGTCGTAGATGGTCCTCCAACTCACGAGCTCGGACGGCTCTTTCCACGGCGCCGTGTAGTAGAACGACACGTAGTGCTCGCCGGGGATCACACCGTACGGCGATGTGTCGCCGGGCTGTGGCGCACCGTGATTGCGGAACTGATAGCAAACCGTTCCATCCGGGTTCTTCACCGTTTCGGTAGGTTTCATCGGTTGCTGCATCGGCGTAGCGCACGTCGGCTCACCGGCCGCAGCTTGCGGATGTCCCCGGTCGAGCCACGTGTTGATCATCGTGCGCTCGTTCTCCGGCAACAGCGCGCCGGGCGGCATCGGCTTCGCTTCGTCGTTGATGCGGAGCTTCGCGAGCTTCGCAACTTCCATCGTCTGACCCGGCGCCGTCTTCAGCGACTTGAGGGGCGCGGACCAGTCTTCCGGCTTCACGAGCGGCATCGGTGCTCCACCGATCGGCATGGCGCCGTGACAACCGGCGCACTTCGTCGCGACCACGGTGCCGACATCGCACGGCAACGTTGCGCTCGCGATCGGCGCAACATCGGGGCCTGCACCCGCGAGGCCCATCATGCCGGTGGGCGTAACGGGGACGATCCCTGGTGTGCCCGCGGATCCTTGAATCGGATTCATTCCGGTCGGACCTGCCGTCGGCGGCGCCACGCTCACGCTGCCTGCGGCACCGAGCGAGGGCGGCGCTTCGGGATCGTTCGAGCAGCCGGCACAGCACAACAAGAGCGCGGTCGCGTTCACCCAGTGGTGTATCGAGATCCGGCCGCTGTGGTTCCTCATCCTGACCTCCAAGAGCCGCGTGTCACTGCACGGCTATCCGTATTGCCCGAGTGCACGGCAATTCACAGAACGGCTCGCAGCCATCGGCGGCTTTGTGACTTACCAATGCGTCGCAACGATCCGGAAGCGGCAGAGGTGGAAATCCGCTGTAGGTCTGATCGGCACGGCGCCTGCTAGATTCCCGGAATGGCTAAGATTTGGATCCGTGGTGGCCACGTCCGGCCGGTGTGGGCCGGCCACCCATGGGTGTACGCGCAAGCCGTCGGAAAGGTGGAGGGAAAGCCCGAAGCGGGCGACCTCGTCGACGTGCTCGACCCGCAAGACAACTGGATGGGTGCGGGCTTTTACTCGCCTTCGTCTGCCATCGCGGTGCGGGTGTTGAGCCGGGTGCCGGGCGAGGCGGTCGATCTCAACTTCTTTCGCGAGCGGTTTGCGCGCGCGCTCGCGTTTCGTCGCGAGTCGATCGGTTTGCCGGACGCGCAGACGAACGGCTATCGCCTGATTCACTCCGAGGGCGATGGGCTGTCGGGGTTGGTCGTGGATCTCTACGGCGGCGTCGCAGTCGTGCAGGTGTTGTCGGCCGGCATGAAGCGTCGTGAACGCGAGGTCTTCGATGCACTGCGCGAAGTGACCGGCGTGCGTACCATCGTGGAGTTTCCGAGCAGTGAGCACCTCGAAAAGGAAGGGTTGCCGGCTCAGCCGGGCGCAGTCCACGGCGATCCGGTCGAACAGCTCGAGTTTCGAGAGCGAGGTTTCGAGTATCGGTTGCCGATCGAATCCGCGCAGAAGACCGGCTACTACTTCGACCAACGCGACAACCGCGCGCGTCTGGAGACGTTGTGCGCGGGACGGCGCGTGCTCGACGCGTGCAGCTACGTCGGTGCGTTTTCGCTCGCTGCAGCGCGTGGCGGCGCACGCGAAGTGGTCGCGCTCGATCGCTCCGAGGCCGCGCTCGCCGTCGCGCAAGAGAGCGCAGCCAGGAACGGCGTGGCCGACAAGATCAAATTTCAACGCGGTGACATCAAGCGGGCGCTCCCGGAGATGATCGCGGCGGGCGAACGGTTCGACGTGGTCGTGCTCGATCCGCCGAAGCTCGCGAGCTCGGTCAAACATCTGGATAAAGCGCGCAAAGCTTACCGCGCTTGGAACGCGTTCGCGTTTTCGCTGTGTGCCGAGAACGCCGTGCTCGTGACGTGCTCGTGTTCGGCGGCGATGCAAGCGCACGACTTTCTGCGAACGCTCGCGCTCGCGTCCGCCGATGCGCGCCGCGACACTGCGCTGTTCGCGTTGGGCCAGCAGGCTGCGGACCACCCGACTCCAGCCGCGTTCGAGGAAGGCCGCTACCTGAAGGCTGCGTTCATGCGCGTATCGTGAAGCGTCGACTCGTGAGCTAGACTAACAACCGTGGATCGATACCCGAAGCGCATCGTCTGCCTCACCGAGGAGACCACCGAAACGCTCTACTTGCTCGGTGCGCAAGATCGCATCGTGGGCATTTCGGGGTTCACGCAGCGCCCACCGCAAGCACGCCGTGAGAAACCGATCGTGAGTGCGTTTACGAGCGCCGACATCGCGAAGATCGAAGCCCAGTCGCCCGATCTGGTGCTCGCCTTCTCGGATCTCCAGGCCGATCTCGTGCGCGACCTGATCGCGCGCGGCCACCAAGTGCTGGCGTGGAACCAGCGCAGCCTCGAGGAAATCTTGAACATGATCGTCGTGCTCGGCGCGATCGTGGGCAAGTCGCGCGAGGGTCTGGAGCTCGCAGGCAGGCTCGAGCGCGAACTCGACAGCGTGCGTGCGAAGGGCGCCGCGCTACCGCGGCGCCCGAAGGTCTACTTCGAAGAGTGGCCCGATCCGATGATCAGCGGCATTCGTTGGGTCAGTGAGTTGATCGAAGTTGCGGGCGGGGAGGACGTGTTCAGCGAGCTTCAAACGGGAGGCCTCGCGCGCGAACGCATCGTGACTCCGGAGCAGGTGATCGAGCGCGACCCCGAGCTGATCGTCGCATCGTGGTGCGGAAAGATGCTGAAGCCCGAGCGTATTCTGAGTCGGCCGGGCTTCGAGAACATTCGCGCCGTCCGCGCGCAGCGCATCCGCGAGATCAAGAGCACGCTGATCTTACAGCCAGGCCCCGCGAGTCTGACCGACGGCCTGCGTGAGTTGCATCAGCACATCGCGGCGGCCGCGCACGATAACGACTAGTGCTGCCCTAGTGCAGGAAGTCGAAGTAGCCGTGATGAATGTCGTCACCGCGATCCGGTGCGGGGGTGAAGCGCATGAAGATCTCGCCGTGACAGGTCGCGGGATCGACCTCCCCGAAGT
>Ga0193752_1001147_pt1 | contig 22820 bp, 17 predicted proteins | sample H1c1metaG_FD_144924 | JGI IMG/M metagenome (GOLD analysis project Ga0193752, IMG submission 144924) | Soil microbial communities from a riparian zone of the East river system, Colorado, United States - H1c1 | ecosystem: Environmental > Terrestrial > Soil > Riparian zone | place: USA: East River...
TTTACGACCTCACCCCGCGGCACAAGCGGTCGGTGCGGCGGCCAACTCTCCAAGCCTGTTCGTCCGATTGGTCGAAGTTCTCGAAAAAGTTGAGCGCCGTGATCGACAGCTTGTGCCGCGGGGTGAGGTCGTAAATGAACTTGTTTGTGAGGTCGACGGTGCGGGGATATCCGATCAGGCCCTGTTCGGCCAGGCCTGCAAGATCAAATGCCACATCCAGATAGCTCCGGCGGGCCGAAAAGAGCCATGCGCCGTCTTTTCCAATAGGAACGTCGAGGCTGCCTCCGGCCGTGCCAGAATCGGCAAAGATCACGCCCTGTATCTTTTTGCGATTGGGTTCCCGCAGGCTGATATCCAGCGCGGACGACATCTTGTCGCCGTAACGGGCGCCGAATCCGCCGGCCGAGAAAACGGCGCGGTCGAAGGTGTCGGGTGGGAGAATTCCGGCGCGCCCTCCGCGGTTTCCGTCGTATTTATCGGTAAAGTAGGTAAAATCCAGAACGGGGATGTTGTCGATATAGACGAGGTTCTCATCGGGATTGCCGCCGCGTACGATAAGATCGGCAAATTCGGCCGATGCGGCGCTGACGGCGGGTTGCGAGTTTATAGCGCGCAGCGGGTCGCCGCCGGTGCCGGGAGTAGCGCGGATGTCGTCGCGGCTCATCGTGGTATTGCTTACCCGCTGCTCCACATTTTCGGCAAATATCTCACTTCGCACCTCGACGTTTTCACTTACAGTCACATCGAGTTTTACATTGAGCACCGTGTTGCGGCCGCCCGTTACCCCGACTTGGTTACGCGTGAAGGGCGCAAACCCGGTAGCGCTAAAAACGATGTCATGCTCGCCGGACGGGGCCACGATACTGAACATCCCGTTGTCGTCGGTTTGCGTGCTCGACGCACCACGGACCAGCACAGTCGCTCCCGCTACGGCTTGGCCGCTCGAGCGCTCGGTCACTTGACCGGTGATCGTGCCGGGGGAGGATTGAGCGAAAACGAATTGTGAGGTAAATGCGCAGCAAAAAGCCGCCCACGTGAATATTCTTCGCATAATTAGCCTGTGCGGTCGGAAAAGAATATATCTGGATTACCTGGTTTCCGCAATCGCGCCGTACGTTTCGAGCAGCGTCCTGATATTTGTATCGTCCGCTACGCCCCAAGCCGTCTCATTGGCCTTATTTCGCGGATTTGCGTTCGCGCCGGATTCGAGAAGAACTCTTACGATGTCGAGGTTTCCTCCTCTCGTAGCTATCAATAAGGGGGTCTCCTTTAGCTTGTTCGCGGCGTTTACATTGGCGCCGGCGGCGACGAACAAGCGGACCATTTCAGGATCGGAATATTTGGCGTAGTGGCTAAGCGCCGTAAGGCCTTTTTTGTCGGCCAGATCTATCTTCGCGCCATAACGGAGAAGAAGCTGCAAAAGTTCGGGCGTGGCGTCATCGTCCAACATCATCAACGGGGTGCGTTTTAACGAATCCCGGCCGTTTATCTTCGCACCGCTGCTGAGCAATAGTTGTGCGATCTCGGCATTCCCCATCTCGATCGCGGCATGAAGGGCGGTAATACCATCGTTATTTTTATCTTTGGAATTGACTCGTGCTCCTCTTGCGATCAGCTGAGTGACTTCTTCGAGATCCTCGTTATAAACCGCTTCTACCAGTTTGTTGATCGGGCCTGTAACGGTGACCGCGATAGATCCACCTACGACGACGTAATTCGTAGAAGGATCATTCGGGCCACCGACCTGCACTACCTCATCTACTTGCTGCAGCGCCATATGAGCATCGCGGCGGACTTGTGAGCCCTCACTCAACGCGATAGACGTTATCTCCCGTGCCTCGAATCCACCCGCCTCGATCTTCAATTTGTACTTGCCGCTGGCGAGGTCCTTGAATTCGTAAAAAACCTCGCCCGATGCGTTCATGACGCGGTACTCGTTTGTTTCCTCGTTAAACAGACCGACCAGCGCATAAGCAAGCGCAGCGCCGTTAGGATCAGTGGCATAACCGGAGATCGTCCCGCCTGCCGGACCCGACTTAACTTCGTTGACAATTTCGACCCCCTGTTGAGGCGAATCGTTCGTTTGAGCATAGGTGGCGGTTGTTAAGGCGATAGACGCGCTCATCACGCCGGCGGCGATGCCGGGCGTTCGGCGTACTATTTGGTGGAATTTATCGGCAAAGATCGGTCTGCGGGTCGCGGGGTTACTAACATATCGTACGCAAAGGCTGCCGCCTGAACTACGGACAAGGCGCATCGTCTCCTTGCGGGTCATTTCCGAGATATTGTTGACGTTTTTAGCGCAGTGGCTGCAAAAGCGGACGGTGTTATTGCCCTGCATTTCGTCCCAGTTTTCAGTACAGGGACTTTTTACTTCGATCGCATTTATCAGATCTTTTTTCGACATACGGGTATCCTCGATAAATCAATACAACATCAATGGATATGCCTGTTTAGACATATTCTCAACTGGATTGTTCCCTAAAAAATTCTTCAATGACGATCGTCTGTCTTCTTGATGCCGCGAGATTTTCTTTTGGTTGCCTCGGAGGGGGAAAATCCAATAAATTGGACCGTAGTTCAATTATCCGAACTTGAAAGTAAAAAACCCCCGGATCTGAAGTCTCCGGGGGCGATCTCTCTGCGTTGTTACCGGTTTTCGAACAAGGAGGGACCGATTCGAAATCCTGCTTAAACAGAGAAAAGGAAGGGCACAACACCAGCGGAGAGCGCCTTAAAGAACTACGGGGTCGGTTTGCCATCCCAATCGCCGGCGATGGGCTGGTCAGTGCCGAGGCCAAACAGGAATACTGCGCGTAGATTGACGTTGTCGTCGGTGAGGATCATCTCGGTCGTTGATGGCCTGAAAAAAGCCAGCGAATCTTTCCCGTCCCCGTTCCAGTCGCCTCCAAAGGGCAGGTCTTCGGCTATTCCCAAAAAGGCGACGATATCGATATCGGGATTTCGAGTTACCGTGATGCCCGGGACGTTTGCCATGTCGTCGTTGGTAAAGAACGTTTCCCCGGTGCTCGGACGATACACCGCTACAGAGTCTTTTCCGTCACCATCCCAATCGCCCGAGATCGGGAGGTCACCGGCGGTGCCGAAGAAGGCCCTGGTAACGCCTCGAATAATAGACGGGCTTGTATTGGTCGAATCGGTGAGAATAAACAGACCGGTGGATGGACGGAATACACCTGGCGTGTCGATGCCGTCACCATCCCAATCGCCCGCGACTGATAAATCGGCCGATCCGCCGAAAGTCACGGTCTTTATTCCAAAGGTGGGCGGGAATAAAGCGATCGCCGGGAAGTTAGTGTTGCGAAGCTTCCATGTGCCGCCTGTAAACGATCCGATCGTATCCACGCTGTCGCCATCCCAATCGCCCGCAACGCCCTTTGCGCCATTCATCTGCGCGGTAAAGGTAGCGTTTTGAGGGACAACCGTCGTGGTCGATTGCGTTAAGATGAATGTGGATGCGGGACGAAAAACTCCTACCGAGTCCACGTGGGTGTCGAATACTTTTGCGATAAAACCATCGGCCGTAGGGTCGTCGAACGCGTTTGACGTCGATTTAAGCACTCCTGCCGTAGTGGCGAGATTATTGGATTTAGTGCCGCCGGAAACATAAACGAGGCTTCCTTCTACAGCCACGTCTATCTCGAATTCATCCCTGTTTCCACCGACAAAACTCGACCAAATGATCCCGGTTCCGAACCGGATCTTTGCGATGAAGCCATCTCTTCCGCCGCCTTTTGTAGGCTGAAACGCCTGGGAAACCGGGAAAAGGCTCGAGGTTGTGTCGCCCGCAACAAATATCACACCGTCATTTCGAAGCGCTATATCCGTACCGTTTTCCTGGTCAGGGCCGCCAAGGAAGCTCGAATTGATAATTTGGTTTCCCGAGGAACTAAGGACAGTTACAAATGCCTCGTTGACCTGATTGGTAGAGCGGAAGGCATTTTGGAGGGGGAAATCATTCGCGGGAGAGCCAGTAAGACCGGTTATGTGGGCCTGGCCGAGGGAATTGACAGCGATAGCGTGCCCTTCGTCCGTCCCCCCGCCGCCGATAAACGTCGAATAGATCAGCGACGCATCGCCCACCGCAAACGGGTTAAATTTGGCGACAAAGGCGTCCTTCCCGCCGCCATTTGCGCTTTGAGCAGGATTCCTGATCGGAAACGTGCCGTTCGACCCGGTTACGCCGGTAATATAGACATTTTCGTCCGAATCGATCGCGATCCCGTTTGCCTGATCGACGCTGTTTCCCCCGAGGCCGGTGGAATAAATGATATCGCTGCCGTCGGAGTTAAAAACGGTAAGAAAGGCATCGTCTATGTAGCCAGCTCCAAACCCCTGAAACTCGTTCTTTTTTGGAAAACCGGACGCCGAATTTGTAAACCCGGTCACATAGGCTCTGCCCGCAGAATCGACGGCGATACCCCCGTTTATGTCGGACTTAGCGCCGCCCAGGTAGGTTGAATAGACGATGTTGCCGTTTGCGTCCAGTTTGGTTACCACGGTTTCGTCGTTCACACGACACTGAGAAACGGGAATGCAGAGACTTTTGTTCGGCTGGTACGAGCCTGGAGTGGTCGGATAGTCATTCGAATCTACGGTTCCTGCTATATACACGTCACCAGCCGCGGATACAGCGAGGCTGGTCGAAAAGTCGCCATCGGAACGCGAGCCGTCCAGAAACGTATTGAACAGGATTGTTTGCCCGTCAGGGTCGATCTTTGAAACATATATTCCGGCTTCGTCGCTGGCCTGACGCGAGTTTGGCACGGGGAAGTCCAACGAATTTACTTCGCCTGTTATGTATGCGTTGCCCTGCGCATCAGCGTCAACATCTGAAATGGTGTCCTGGAGACTGCCTCCGAGGTAAGTCAGGTATTGCAGTGCGGGATCGATGATCAAGGGTTTCGAGTGGTCGTATTCACCGGTTTCGAATCTTACGGTGTCCTCGCCTGAAACGATATAACGGCTGGTGATCTCAAGCTTTGCGCCTTCAATTTCCTGGTAGGAAAAAGGCTTGGGCTGAACCAACCGTGTGTTGGCCGTCTTCATCACCAGATCGCCCTGTTCATTGACCGAGACCTTTTCCGCGCCCTCGAAATTAAGTTGAATTTGATCGGCGCTCCCATTCGGGGCGACCACGAAGTCATATTCCAGGTGGTTATTAGCATTGCCATAAAAAATTACATCAACGCCGGCATATAGTTCTTTGTAGGCGACCCGGCCATAGTTCGATACATTTTCAACGCGCGTTTTGCCGCTGTAATAATTGGTTTTTGTAACGGCCTCGTCCCGTCCTTCGATCTTTGGAGCTGCATTCGCACCCATAAAACGCATTCTTAATACGTCGCTCATCCGGGTGGAAGGTACCTTCAGCGAGAACACCGCTTCGTTTCCCGCGAGATAAAGTGTGTAATCCTTCCCGCGCGAGATGAATTTCGCTTCCTGGTCGGTCTGTCCTTTGTTTATTTCAAAGAGCAACGGTGTTTTGCCGAACCCCGTCTCGGCTGACGCGGACATTTTATTCGAGGATTCCTGAATTGTGTTATGTTCGGCTGCTGCGCTGGTCTTCGGCTCAGTGGAAAGGCCTAATGAAAACAGCAGGCAAGCTAGAACAAATAAAGAGTTGCAATATTTAACGTTTGAAATCTCATTTCTTCGATACATTTTTGATTCTCCTGATATTCGTTTCAACGAATGGAAGCCGGCTTGATAGATACACTATCGGCGGAGATCGCATGGAGAATCTTTAGGAAATCCTGAAATTACAATTAGAGTTTTCTGAAGAAATTATGAGAATGGTGTGTGAAGAACGGAAAAACGGACATAAAAATACCGGGGCTTAAATTTCTTGCCCCGGTATGATGTTAACGGATCAAAGGGTAATAAGTTATTGATTCGTATTCGGATTAGGCGAGCTCACAGGCACGTCTCCGGTCGCGCCCCATGGGCCTGCAAAGAAACCAGCTGTGCTTCGTTGAATATACCAGTTGTTGTCGGATGGCCGGAAAACGGCCACGTCGGCTTTTCTGTCGCCGTCATAATCCGCCGGCTGCGGTTTGTCGCCGCTAAGTCCCCAGCCGACAAATTGCGCCTGCCCGGTCGTCAGCGATGATCTGAATATATACCAAACGCCGTCGCTCGGACGCCAGATGGCAACATCGGCCTTCCCGTCGCCGTCATAATCCGCAGGCACAGGAACATCATTGGTCGTGCCCCATAGGGTCTGCTGTGCGGAATTGTACTGCCCGGCGCTGCTCATAATGTTCCAGAGGCCGTTGCTTGGCCGCCACATTGCCGGATCGGTCTTTCCGTCGCCATCGAAATCTGCCGGCGCGGGTTTGTCACCCGCAGTACCAAACGTGAACTGCATCCAGGTATTGTCCTGGCTTCTCAGAACAAGCCAAGTGTTGCCCGTGGCCCTGTAAACCGCGACGTCGGTCGTAAAATCACGATCGTAGTCGCCCTGCACGGGAATATCGCCGGCGGTGCCCCAGTTCTTGGCGCCAAAATCACCGGCAGCCGGGTTCGTGTACCAGGTGCCCGTTGCGCCGCGGAAAACGGCCGTATCGGTCGACTCATCACCGCTATAATCACCAGGAGCCGGTGTATCGGTAGCGTTACCAAAATGCGTACCGATGTTTACTCCGGCTGTGGTGGTCGAAAACCAGTCGCCGGTCGAGGGCCGGTAAACCGCCAGATCGGCACTTCCGTCGTTAGAACGGTCGTAGCCGGCGTTTCGGCAGTTGTTGGTCTCGTATTTTCTGAAAGTGTAGTTATTGCAGAAGGTTCCGGCATTGATATTGTGGACAACGATCGTGTACGACGCACCCGTCGCAACCGGGAAGCTGAAATTTACGCCGAAGGATCCACCTGTGCTGAGACCCGGATCGCCGATAACTCCGGTTGCGATAGCAGTCGGATTATAAGAAGAGTATGCAGCTATACCGATCTGGTTGGTCGCGACGCCGCAACCCGTTGCATCAAGATCGACAAAAACGCAGATCGGGCCGCCGGTCGTATTCGTGTAGGTATACGAATCCGAAAGATAGGCTCCTGCAGAAGTGGTCACGGCCCGGCTGAAAAGGCATGTCGATGACCGGCCGTCACGAAACAGGCGGAGCGTCTGAGCCGTGTCACCCGTTAGGATCGCGCCCGATTGTGTGACCGGGGAACCGACAAGGTTACACTCGGCCGATATTAACGGGTGACACGGCTCAGACAGAGTTATAACGAGAGCAAATGCCGCCGTCATATTATGTCTAGCAAAAACGTTCATATTTCCCTCCAAAAGAATGTTTGCTTAACCAATAAGATTGGACAATGAAAAGATCCATCGAGACGTTTGGATATTGCACGTAGCGCCCCGGTCGGAAATCGAACCCGCGTTCAAACGTCTCAAAAAACGAGTTTGGAGTTGGGCTCCGAAAGTATGCCCGTATCCATTTCGCTATCTCAAACAATGCTGACCGGTAGCGTATCCCGTAAGGGGACAGTCAATTTTAAATCTTGACAGAGAGTATAGACCAATTACTGTAATAATTTAAAGAAAAAAACCGACAGCTCGCGAGACGGCAGGAGTGGATCGGTTTTTTTGCCCGGTTTCGTGATATTCCCCTTGGGTGTTGGGCCGCGCATCGAATGTAAAACTCGGGCTCGATTCTCCTGGCATCAAAAAACCGGGGCCATTTTGGCCCCGGTCTTGAATAGCGATCAATTATACAACTACTTGACGGCAAAATTCGCTGTCGGGTAATCGGGAGCTGTGCCGCTGATGACGGATTGTCCCCATTCGAAGCGGGCCGGAGCGCTAAGCGTGCCGCGAACAAAGAAGTTTGTATCGCTCGGGCCACCACCGCTGCGCCATACGGCATAGTCCGTCCGGTTGTCGCCATCGTAGTCGCCAGGTGTCAGGAAGTCTGTTGCAGAACTTCCCCAGGGAACCGCGATAAGACTTTGGCTCGAGCTGGCCAATACGAACCAGTTCCAGGCGCCGCTGGTGGCGCGGACCACCGCGATATCCGAGCGAAGATCGCCATCGAAATCGCCCGAGACGAGTTTGTCGGTCGAAAGGCCCCACGGAACAGCGTTGAATCCTGCGGTTGAACGCAACTGGTAATGGGTAAAGCTGCCGCCGCTCGCGCGGGAAACGGAAAAATCTGTCCTTCCGTCGCCATCATAGTCGCCGGCCATTGGAATATCTCCCGTGGTGCCCCATGGTTGGAAGGTAACAGCACCGCCCGGATTACTCAGCGAACCGCGGTAATAGAAAAAGCTCTGGGCCCCGGCGCGATATACTGCGGGATCATCCTTTCCGTCCCCATCATAGTCGCCAAGTACTGCGGGATCGTCCCCGGTCTGCCCGAAGGCTTCGGCCCGGAATGCCCCGTTGGAGCTTTGAAGGATGTAGAACGAGGCCGCCCCTGCGGCGCCCGGACGCCAAACGGCTAGATCCGTCTTGCCATCGCCATCGAAATCACCCGGCGTGGCTTTGTCGCCGAGCGAGTGTCCCACGCCCGTACCCCAGGGAATATATGTCTCGGTTCCGCCCGAATTGCGGGTGATCCAAAGGGTCGGATCGGTTACAGCCCCCGCGCGTACTACCGAATAATCGGTCTTGTTATCGCCGTCGAAATCGATATACCTTGATGTCGGCGGGGTTGTGCCGCCGCTAACGGCGCCTTCCAGCTGGAAGGGGAATTCGACGGGGACATTCGGTACCACGTCCAATTGCGGTGCGGGGGCGAGAGCGGCGGGTTCGCCGATATCGACAATATCTCCCCAGGTGCTTGTCGTGCCGATGAATTGACGTCCGTTCGCCAATGGTGTAGCGCGCGAACCCGGGATGGAAATTAAAGGTGTAAAATTGCCGTTAGCGCCGCCGTTAAGCTGGAAATCCAACCAGTATGTGCCCGCAGTCAAATTCAGAGAAGGGCTCATAGCGAGCGATATACGCCAAATTTTTCGTGCGGTATTGGTTGCCGCCGCAGTCACGCCGCCAGCGCCGCCCATCGTGTTGCCGATACGAAACCAGGTCGTATCTGTAACCGTGCCGAGCCGATTAGTGGTCGTGTCGCCGAATACAACGGTGGCGCCCGGATCGCCCGGCCTGCCGTTCCAGATCCGGTAGTTTGCAGCGGTAAATGGATTTGAGGTCGAATTTGTTTGATAGGCATAAACGGCCAAGCCGCTTAGCGTCCATGTTTGGCCAGCCGGAACCACGAAATCGTCGGCGCAGCGATTATTCGCAACCGGCGAAGTTATTTGCTGGCAGCCCGCGCCGAGCGTTGTATTTGAAAAATTGCCGCCGCCATTGTCGGTTGAGAGTTCGCTCCATGTAAATCCGCCCGGTGCAGCTACCCCGCTTTTCGAGGTCGCCCCCGTGGAGAGCGGTCCGTTATTAAAAACGACATTAGGGAGGCCCAGGGAGTCCTTACCTCCGTCTCTTACAGAGGCCGGTACGACAATAAACTGGGTTGCTGCCATTACCAAAAGGCAGACCAGGGACAGAGAACTTTTCAGCAGGGGTCTTTTTTTCATAACTAATTTTATCTTCCTGTAAATGTTTAGAATATCGGCCTGATAGTGAGAGATCCTTTCCGCTTAAAAATAAGCTGCGGATAGCGGTATATCAGATTGGTCCGGGTAAAACGTAGCGCAAGTATAAACCAGTTAAGCTCTTTTTGCGACGTAGAATTATTTCGAAAGAGACAAAAATGAATTTATCTTGCAAATAAAGTATCGAATAGCCTTATGTGGTTCTTTTTTCGCCCTTTTTTACATCGTGAAGAAGTCGCGTGGAGGGTTCGGTGATGCTTGGCGGGGCGGCCAGATCGGATGTGTCAAACGTCATTGGGCGTGGCGGTGGAAGATAGATGTCGGCGTCGCTGGCGGGAATTTCCTTCTGTCTTGTGGTTCCCGGTAAAAGATTTTCGCTAAAAATGCGTTTGTAGACAATTTGGGCGAGTCCCGCCAGGAAAAGTGCCAGCGAAACGAAAAGCGGCGCGGGGTGATCGAACGCGAACGACAATACAAGAAAGATCGGGGCAAGGATGACGGAGAAAAACATCATCTTGGCGCCCATTCGAGACACCCGAGGCCGTTTTTGTAATCCCCAGGAGGAAGCGGTCGAAGGGGTCACTCCGTCATTCGCAAGAAGCTCAGTGACGCCCGCGAGCTGAAACCCGCAGCGCGAACAAAAACGCATCTCATCGGAAACCTGCTGGTGGCCGCATTTTGGACAGAACATATTCGTTTTTGATTTACGGCGTGCGTGAGCCGATTGTTCCGCCAAAATTTCGCAAACGCTACTCTCAATTGAGGAATTCTTGCCTCTCCTCCTCTATCTGGAGTGGCGCGTCGAAATTCGGCGTTTCTTCCTCCAGGCTCCAAATCTCGAACATCACCGGCGGGCACTCCGTAATAAACCGCGATGGTTTTTGCAGCACCGTTTGCCGGTTATAGTCCGTGATAATCAGCGGGTAGGTAATATAAAGCTCGTCCTTTGCGCGCGTCAAGGCGACGTACCAAAGGCGGCGCTCTTCTTCCTCGCTATCGATCTCTTTCAAGCTTCGAGGTGACGGGAACTTGCCCTCTGCGGCCCAGATGATAAAGACCACCTTCCATTCCAGCCCCTTTGCCTGGTGGACCGAGGTGAGCGTGAGCAGTTCGTCCTCGTCCCCGCCCGAGACTACGTCCTCGCCCGTTAGCGGCTGCGGCTCCTTGAATCGCTCGGTCGAAAGCAGCGCCAGCTCCGAGAGGAATGTATCCGTCGAATCGTACCGCGACGCATAGGTCGCCAGGCCGTGCAGGTCCTCGAGCCGCGAATCGGCATTCTCGTAATTCTCCAGCAGGTATTGATCGTAGCCCGATGAGATCACCGTCTCGATCTGCTTGGCGGGGTTGCCCTTGGTGTCGTCACGCGTCAGCTCTTCGATCAGCTTTGCAAAATTCTGCCACGGCGTTTTATTTTTGATCGACGGAGGGATCTGCGCGCTTTCAAGCCTTTGCGCTAAACCAGGCCCGTCGGGCGTAGCAGGCGGAAACGCGACAGCTATGGAGCGTGCCTCACCTTCCGCTTCGAAAATACTCCCCTCGTCGCGTTCCGTAACCATCCTGCTGCCGTGAACTGCTATCGCCTGATAGATCTTATTCGCCGTGGCGTTCCCAATACCCGGTATCATTTTTAGTATCCGTTTCCAGGCCAGCTCATCGCGCGGATTTACAATGATTCTCAGATAAGAGACGACGTCCTTGATATGCGCCTGCTCGAAAAATCGCACGCCCGAACGCACGCTGTAGGGGATGTTCCGCCGCGTCAATTCAAGCTGCAGCTCGATCGAGTGATAATGCGAGCGGTACATCACTGCGATGTCCTCGAGCCCGACGCCCTCATCCCGCAGTTCCAATATCCTTGACGCGACAAACGCCGATTGCTGTTCGACGTCCGAGCACGGTATCAGTGCCGGTTTGAAATCTCGCGAAGCCTTCACGGCATGCAGCACCTTCGGAAACTGGCGGCGGTTCGAAGCTATGGATGTGTTCGCAAGGCCGAGAATTTCGGGGGTCGAGCGGTAGTTCGTTTCCAATTTAAAGAGCTGCGCCTCGGGATAGCGTTTCGGAAATTCATAGATATTCGTGAACTCTGCACCGCGCCACGCGAAAATGCTCTGCGCGTCGTCGCCCACCACCATTACATTCCGGTGCTTTACCGCGAGCAGATCGATCAGCTCGGCCTGCAGCCGGTTTGTGTCCTGGTATTCATCGACGAGGATGTGCTGAAACTGCTCGGCGTAGAGGTCGGCGATCTCAGGCTTTGTCACGAGCAGGCGTTTCCAATTGAGCAAAAGATCGTCATAATCCATCACATTGCGCTCGCGCTTGCGCTCCATGTAAACGGAATCGACATACTTTATCTGCTGCGTTAATTGCTCGAAATACGGGTATTTACCGACGATCACATTCTCGATCGGAAGGTCCGTGTTATTCGCATAGCTGATGATATTCTGGATCACCTCGGCCTTCGGAAAGCGCTTGGATTTAGTATCGATAGCGGATTCGGCTATGCAGACGTCGATAAAATCGCGCGCGTCCTCGCTGTCCAGGATCGAGTAGTTCGATTCGAAACCGATGCTCGTCGCATGGCGGCGAAGTATGAGATTAGCTATCCGGTGAAACGTCCCGCCCCACACCCGGTGGACGTTTTGGCTGCCGGTGAGCGCCTCGACCCGCTTGAGCATTTCGCGCGAGGCGCGGTTAGTAAATGTTGCGAGCAGTATGCGTTGCGGCGATATGCCCTGTTCGATCAGGTATGCAACGCGGTAGGTGATCGTGCGCGTTTTACCCGTGCCAGCCCCGGCCACGACGAGCGTCGCGCGCGGCTGCGCCGTTACCACGCGAAATTGCTCTTCATTTAGTTCGCTTTGGTATCGGGTAAGCTTTTCCGGCAGGGAACCCGGCTCGCGTTTTAGGACGTACTTTTTCACCTGTAGGATAGAATACCATAGGTGAATGCCTGTCAGTAGTGGGTATGTTGTCGTTTATGGTTGATGGCTCGCCCGGATGCTTTTTATAAATTGCCGTTGGCTTTAGCCAACGGTAAAGATCAATGCTTAGGGTCCGCGGCTATGCCGCTCGATGTGCGGAAAAGCTCCGCTTTTCCGTCAAGTCGGCAACCTTCTTTGCGGCTTCGCCGCCGCTACCGACTGTAATTTGAAACGTGTTCGGGAACTTCAACATTTCCTTTCAGCCGCTTATCATCAACGGCGGTGCCCGAAGCCAGCGCCAACGGCAAAACACCCGCCCATACGTCCATATCGTAATCCTCCTCGTCGTCGATCGGGTTGCCCGTGCGGACCTTGGCCGAGGCTTCCTCAATGGGCAGACTTAGAACGGTCGTGGCTTTCATCTCGAGTGCACTGGGCCAGCGGATCTCGGGCCAGCGGCCGGGAATGATGTGCTCGGTCAGCGCTTTCAGCGCTTCCATTTTCTCGTCCTCACCAGCCACCATCGACGCGGTGCCGAAGATAACGACGGAGCGGTAGTTCATCGAGTGATGAAAAGCCGAGCGGGCGAGTACGAGCCCGTCCAGCAAGGTGACTGTGACACAGACCTCGACACCTTCGGCGATCGACCGCATCATACGGCTTGCCGACGACCCATGAATAATGAGCTGATCGCCGATGCGCGCGTAGCCGATGGGCATCACGAACGGCTTGCCGTCCACGGTAAACCCGACGTGGCAGATGATCCCCTCATCGAGAATGGTGTAGATAGTTTCACGATCGAAGACGCCGCGCTTAGGGATGCGGCGAAGGCGGGTGCGTTCGGTTTGTTCAAGTGTTTTGGTCATAGGTTCATCGAAAAATAATAAGCCTGTATCTTCATCCGCTTATTCAAATAAAAGCGGTGCGCATCGTACCTGGTGACGGCCGAGACCAACCTCAATTCATCGCATCCTTCTGCCTTTGCCATCTCGATTATCCGATCGAACAGCCGCCCGCCGTGTCCTTCCGAGCGAGCGTCATCCGCGGTAACCAGGTCTTCTATCTCCAGGTATTTCCCGCCTGCCAGCCATTCGCCGATGCGTATCCCGCCTACGGCGACGATCTTTTCACCTTCCGCCAGAAAGACCAGCTTGAAACCCGATTCCATGCCTTGCCGCTTTACCCGCACAACGAACTCGTCACACGACAGATGCGGCCGGAGCTGCGCCATCACGGGATAACAACTGGCAAGATCCTCATCGGTATGCGCGATCTTAATCACCAGAACTCGCCTCCCGCTTTTGAATGATCACGACCTCTTCGGGCGCTCTCAGCAGCACGACGCAGCCGCCATCCGTGCGCACGGCGTGGATGTTGCCCGGCGCGGTGTAGAGATAGTCGCCCGCATGCAGGTGGTCATTGCCCAAGCGAATGTCACCCTCGAGCACATAGATCTCCTCACCGTCCGGGTGATCGTGGACGGGATATCGCGCACCCGGATCGAACTTGAGCAGCATGGTCGGCGAGCGTTTCTGTTCGTCGTCCCACATCAGGGTTTTGATATGGATGCCGGTAACTCCGGGTTCATCCAGCGGCCTCCATTCGGCCTCTCTCCCTCGAAAAATTTGATTTTCCATGTTTGTTTTCCAGCGGTTGTTACACACGCTCATGCTTCTATCTCACGACTCGTGACTCTCCTGCAAGCGGGTAATATCGCTCACCGAGGACCTTAAAATGATGCACCTGGTGGCCGATGATGTTAAATCCCATCGCCAGCACCTGCATATCGGACTTCCATATCATGCCGATCGTGTTCAGCATCTCGTCATCAAAGCTCGCGAACATTTCCCTCGTCGCGACCCTTGCCGCCCGCAGATCGGCCACAACCTCGCGGATGCCGCGGTGATTGACATTGGCATTGTCTGCGATCGCATTTTCGTCGACGCTCTGGGGGATAATCCCGGCGCGGCGTGCGTAAACGAGCGCGCGGTAGCCCAAGATACGCTCGAAATCCGCGACATGCTGGATGATGCCGGCGACTGTCCATTTACCCGGCTCGTAAACGGTCGTGCCGATACGCTCAAGCAGGTCTAGATCGAGCGAGTCTATCGCGGCGATGCTCCGGTCGAAGGCTTCGAGCAGCGGCAAGTCCTCCACCTGGTTAATATAGCGGTCGAAATATTCGGGCACCGGGTCGATAGCAGACCTGTTCGTATTCATGTTTATTCTCCTTTCCTCGTAAATGTCATAAACCAGTTCCATTCCCACGTTGCGCCCTCGTCCTCCGAAAAGGCTTGGCTCCATTGTGGCGCTTCCAGGTCGCTCAGGTCCCAACGGAAACGGACGATGATATCTTTGCCGTTATACACGTCGCGGGCGAGGAAACTCCCCGTGGTCCCGTCGAACGAACCCACCTGCGGGGTATCCATAACCACGACATTACTGTCGGCCCAGTAGAGGCTCCAGAGGCGTGTAGCGGGATCGAAAAGACGCAAGGCCATCGCCTCAAAGGGCGCGCCGAAAGCGTCAGTTTTAAACTTGTCGATATTGGCCTGGCCGAAAAGCAACGGACCGCAATCCTGCTCCGCCCGGAATTCGGTCCACTCGTCGCTGCCCGTCAAACGCGACTTCAGCTTGCGGTTATGAATTGTCCAGTTGCCGTGCAAAAAGTCGAAATCCTTCGCCGAGGAGTTTTCCGAGGGCATGATCTTCAGCGTTCCATCGTTATTTATAAACTCATTTTCCATATATCCATTTTAATTAGAAGTGGATTTACTAAAAGAGCCATTTATACACTTTCGTATATAACCACTTTTCTGGTAGATTGCTCATATGGGTCAGAGTCCGTTTATTATGCTCGACGATAAGGGCGCGCCGCTTTATCGCCAAATATATGAGGCGATCCGGCGCGCGATATTGAACGGCGAATTCGCCCCGGGCCGCAAACTCCCTTCGTCACGGGCGCTTGCCGTTGAACTCAGTGTTTCGCGCATTACGGTGGTTAATGCCTACGACCAGCTGTTTGCCGAGGGCTATTTGGAAGGTAAAACCGGTGCCGGGACATTTGTCGCGCACGAACTGCCGGATGACCTGCTGAACACTGGCGATCGGACGGGCGCGGAGCAAGATAAACAACAGGTTAAGACAGATTTGCGGCTTTCAGGTTTTGGAGAGAGGCTGGCGGCAAAAAGCGTCGGTGCAGCGCGCGAGCAGGTGATTGCGACATTTCGGCCATTTCAAAACGGCCTGACGGCGGTCGAAGAATTTCCGTTCGAAATATGGGCGCGCCTCGCATCGCGCTGGCAGCGAAACCCTACACGCAATGTTCTGGGTTATGGCGATCCGCAGGGTTACAGGCCGCTTCGCGAAGCTATCGCCGCGCACCTTGCCTCGGCCCGGGGCGTGAACTGCACCCCCGAACAGGTGGTGATCACCTCCGGTGCGCAGCAGGCGCTCGATCTTACCGCACGGATCTTTATTTCTAAGGGCGATACGGTGCTCACCGAGGATCCGTGCTACCAGGAGGCGCGCGGTGTGTTCGAGGCTGCCCGAGCCAAAATAATCCCGGTACCGGTCGATAGCGAGGGGATCGATATTGCGAATGCAGCTCTTTCGTCCGAACGGCCAAAGCTCGTTTACGTGACGCCCTCGCACCAGTATCCGCTTGGGGTCACCATGAGCCTTTCGCGCCGCTTGGCCCTGATCGAGTGGGCGCGGGCTAACGACGCGTGGATAATCGAGGACGATTACAACAGCGAATTTCGCTATTCGGGGCGGCCGCTTGCGAGTTTGCAGGGGCTGGATCCGGCCGGGCGTGTGATCTATGTCGGCACTTTCAGCAAAACGATATTTCCGTCCCTGCGTCTCGGCTGTCTTGTCGTACCGGAAGGCCTTGTAAATATCTTCGCCGCGGCCCGCGCTCTGAACGACGTTCATTCATCCCTGATAGATCAGGCTGTTCTTGCTGAGTTTATTTCCGAGGGGCATTTCGCCCGCCACGTCCGCCGGATGCGCACATTATACGAGGCGCGCCAGCAGGTCCTTTTGGATGAATGCACGAAAAATCTAAATGGCTTGCTCAAGGTCGAAAAAGCCGATGCGGGAATGCACCTGGTCGGGTGGCTGCCCCAAGGCGTCGATGACGTTGAGGTATCGAAAAAGGCCGCTGAGCGCGGCCTGCACCTTTCGCCGCTATCGGCATATTATTATGAAAAGCCGCCTCGTGGCGGGCTGATCCTCGGCTACACAGCGTTTGATGAGAGGCAGATAAGGGACGGGGTGAAGATCATTGGGGAACTGTTGGGATAACGAGCCAGGTTTTGCGGTTCTGCCGGCTGATTCTGAAATAGGCTGGCACTATAAAAATCGTTCCACCCTTGGAACAGTCGCCTCACAAACCGTAAAACATGGCATTAAAATACACTTAAAGCCACGAATGCGTGTTCCAGGGTGGAACAAAAATAGAACAAAACGTTTTCAAACTGGGGCAAAACGGGACGCTTTTTCAGCTCTTTTCGGGCTGAGCTTCCGGTTCGCGGGTCCAGAGACCTATTAAACGTCGCCGGTTTTCGAGCTTTGTCTCGATATCCGGAACCTTCATCACCAGAGTTTCCAGACTCAGAAAATAATCCGGCTCGTTAAAAATCTGCCTTATCTCCGCCAAAAACGGCTGTATCTTGGCATAAACAAAAATATGCTCGGTGTTGGCCTCGAGAAACATCTTTTCATCGATGCCGCCGTTCAGCACCAGCGACGCGGCGGTGTCCCAGTAGGACACCACCATCCGGAAATTGGCGCTCGCCTCGGCCCCGCCGCGATATAGCGCGATGATATCGAACGCGCTTTTCGGCGCGAAATCCGTGAAAAACCAGCTCCGTGCCTGCCGCATACGCTCGTCACGCCGGAGTTCGTAAAGTTTCAAAATAGCGATCGTATCGTGTTGTTTGTTCATAAGTTACTGTTTAGGCGCAGAGGATAGATGATAACTGATAGATGATAGATCGGATCCTCGCTCGCGGCAGTATTTCAAATTGCCGACCGCCTCCGCCGACCCGCTTATTTCAAACTTCCGTATCGCCGCTGTCACATCGCCGTTTAAAGCGAGGATCACTCCTATATTGTTATGCGCGTCGGCCGTGTTTATGCTTTGAAAGGCGATTGCGTTTTCAAACGCCGTCCTCGCAGCCGCGTAGTCTTTTTCATATATATGCACTAACCCCAGATCGAACCATGCCTCGGCATCCTTTTTATTCAGCGCGAGCGCCTTCGTAAAAGCCTCCTTAGCATTAACGTTGTTTCTGGCAGCCGATTCCGCCATCCCGAGCGCGTACCATGCACGCTGGTATTTGCCCCCCTTCAGAGCGATCGCTTCGGTCAATTCGGTCACCGCGTTTGCGTGCCGCCCGAGGTGATAGAGGCTTACACCCATATTATAGTGAACACGGGCCGCCGCATCCGTCCCCTTCGAATTATTTAGCGCCGATCTGTAGCTGTCGAGCGCGTGCTCATAATCGCCTCTGCTTGCGGAAAATGTCGCTGCCGAAAAATGGTCCTGGGCTGAAACTGTAAATACAAGAACAAGAATAAATAGTAATACTCGCATCTTTTATATCTCCTTAGACTTTTTTCAGTCTGAGACGGAGTGTAAAAGATGCGGGTCACGGGAATCTTTCGTGTTGTTGCTGTTTATGTTCCAGGATTGCTAAAAGCGGGAAATTACGCCAATTTCAATTCGCGCCACGCTTTGGGTGTGAAATTTGTAAACTTGCGAAACAGCGTTGTGAAGTGACTTTGATTTTTGAAGCCGGTGCGTAAGCTGATCTCGACCAACGGTAGGTCGGCTTGCGTAAGCAGGTCCTTCGCGCTTTCGATGCGCTGCTGCATCAGGTATTGCTGTGGCGTAAGGCCCGTGGATTTACGGAACGCGCGTGCGAAGTGATACTGGCTCAGGTCGGCCACCGCGGCGATCTCCGCCAGGCTTATGTCTTCGTCAAGACTCGCGTGGATAAACTCTTTTACGCGCTTGAGGCGGTAGCCCGACAATCCACCGTTCACCGATTCAGGAGAGCCGCTCGCGGTTGTGTAGTTTTTTAGCAGATGCAGGGTAAGAGTCTGGATGATCGAATCCGCGTAAAGCCGCCCGGACGGTGTCTCCGAATGAGCTTCGGTAAGCAGCGCAAGGCCCATATGCTGGATCAGCGGGTCCTCGTGGTTCGTTTTCATCTCAAAATCGAACTGCGTGGAAAACCGGTTTTCGCCAGCCGTTTTCGCGACGAAATCCTTTTCGAGCAGGATGCCCATGTTGTCGATGGTATCGTCCCATTCGGCACCGATCGTTTTGCCAGCCGGGGTAACACAAACGTTTCCCGTGCGGCTATTTGCGAAGAGCTTGCGAACCGCACCGTCCGATGTCGCTTCACGGTAGAGCTTGCCGCCAAGCGTGACGTTGACCTCATGGCTGTCAGCCGTGTGCGGCAGAAGGCGGCCGGCGATGACGCGCGCCCGGTGAATGCGGACCCCCGCCCACTCGGCTATCTGGCGAAACAAATACGGCGTTTTGGCTTGGGCGTCTCTCCATTCGATCTTCAACATATAAATTGCATTTGTAATACAATCGGTTACAAAATGCAAGAGTTGATGTGCCAATCGTGTTGCCAAAATGCCCGGGCCGAATCTATAGTTGAATTGGATGAAGATAAAGACTGGGAGATATAAACAGATCGCAGCGGGCGTTTTAGCTTTGCTGTCGCTGTTTGTTGCCTCGGTTTCGGCATGTGCATGCACTCATCGCCATCCGGCTGAAAAAGTAGAAACGGAAATTGTTTCTTCATGTCACAGATCGGCGCATAACGAGAAACAGTCGCAACCCCAATTAACCGACGCGGCCGATGCTTCCTGCGAGTGCATTTTACGAAGCGGGCCGAGGGTTTACGCAAAACACGAAAACCTCAATATAGAGAAGGAAGCGCCTGCGGCTTCGACCGGCGAATTACGTCCCGGTCTGGTAGAGATCTCAGTAGCCGCGGTTGCTTCGGCCTTTTACTCCCGCGAGATCTACGTCTCACCCCATTACTACAATTCTTTACCCGGCAGGGCCCCTCCGCGCCTGTAAATCAACATAAATTAACAATTTAGGCGGCCCGTGGGGCCGGAGCTTGCGCGTTTCTTGCGCAGAGGCAGCCATTGCATTTTACATACAAGGCGGAGGAGCGTATGCCGCCGTGCCGGAGATATTTCTAAATGAGAAGAATCATATCGTTATTATTTTTTGCGCTTTTATTTAGCGCTGGTGCTACCGCCCAAGGGCCGTTTTCCTTGGTGAGCAGTGAGAAAAAAACATTAAAAGATTCGGAGCTTATCGAGGTTACAAAGTCGAGAACGGTAGGAAAACGGGATGGAACAAATCTAACGTTTACCGAGAAAGAGATCAGGCTGATCGTTTTCACGGGGCCGGTGGAGGACATGCTTTCCTACCGCATCCAGGGAATGCGAAACCCGACGCTGATCGTCCCTTCCGGCGCGAAGCTTAAGATCTTATTTGTGAATAGAGACATCGACATGCGTCACGATGTGCGCTTCGGCAAGACCGGCACCGATTTCGCGGAGGCGCCTGATATAGCAGCGACCGCGGGGAGCAGCACGCTCGATCACATCGCTCCGGGAGACGTTTACAGTGCCGAAGAATTCATCCTGCAGGCCAACGCGGACGGGCAGTTCATCTATTTTTGTTCGGTCAAGGGGCATGCAAAAGGCGGGATGTGGGGGAATATCGCCGTGGGTGTCGAGCCCGGCAAAGACCTGAAAATGCAGGTGAAAGTCGAGCACGTTCACTCGTCCGATGAAGAAAAGGGCCACCAGGACCACCAACCGAAACCCGCTGCATCGCCGCATCAGCACACCGCTAATCCGACGTCGTCGCCGACACCGCATCAACACCCGGCTGATACCGACAAAAAGGACGAAATGGCCGGGATGGACCATAGCGCTGGCGGCCATAAGGAGATGGCATCGACGGTGAATATCGGCGACCCCATGGGCCGCGAAAGCTCGGGCACTGCATGGAACGCGGATTCATCGCCGGTGCATGCATGGATGAAGATGTACAAGGACGGCGGGATGCTGATGTTGATGGGCAGCGCGTTTTTGCGTTATACAAAGGTTGGGTCGACCCGCGATGTATCAATTGCCGGGAAGGGAAGCCGGCAGCGTGTCGATGCACCGAATATGTTCATGCTAATGTATTCGCGCCCAATAAACGAAAAATCACAGTTCGGTTTTAGGATGATGGCAAGCCTCGACCCCGTCACTCAACGCGGATACGGCTACCCGCTGCTCTACCAGAGCGGCGAGCTTTTTCATGGCCAGCCTATCCACGATCGCCAGCACCCGCATGACTTTATATCGGAGCTTGCGGCCTCGTATTCATACAAATTCGATAACGGGCACTCGGCATATTTATACGCCGGCCTGCCGGGCGAACCGGCGCTCGGCCCGCCCACCTTCATGCACCGGCCGTCGGCTTTCAACAACCCTGACGCCCCGATCTCGCACCACTGGCAGGACGCTACGCATATTACGTGGGGCGTGATAACCGCCGGTTATTCCTTCGGAAGGGTGAAAATCGAAGCCAGCGCTTTCAAGGGTCAGGAGCCAGATGAGAACCGTTGGGCGTTCGACACCCCCAGGCTCGATTCATTCAGCGGACGCATTTCGTGGAACCCGACGGAAAACTGGGCGCTGCAGTTATCGCACGGGTATCTGAAAGATCCGGAACCCGCGGAGCCTGACCTGAAAATCCTCCGCAAAACGACCGCCTCCGCGATCTATAATAAGCGTTACTCTGACACGCGAAACTGGGCTAGCACTTTTGCCTGGGGCCGTAATTATGGCAACGGCGAGGGCACGAATTCGTTTCTATTTGAGAGCAATTACGATTTCGGCCGAAACGCGATATTCGGGCGGGCAGAGCGGGTCCAGAAATCGGGCCACGAACTCGTATTAGATCACCCAGACGATCACGATGTTTTCTGGGTCGGCGCTTATTCGCTCGGGTATATGCGGGATATCTTCCGGGACAAGGGGCTCGATGTTGGGCTCGGCGGCCAGTTGACTGTCAATCAAAACCCCTCAGGGCTCGTGCCGTATTATGGGGGTAAAACTCACGCAGGTTACCAGATATTCGTAAGAATACGTCCGTCAAGAATGAATTAGTCTTTCTTGGGCGGACTTGTTCCAAACCGCTTCACCTCGGCAGGTATCGCGATAATCGGCAGCAGATTCGCTCCTGTTTCGTGTCCAGGGCTTACGGCGACGGAGAGCGATCTTAATCCTGACATGGTTTTTTCAGGGACCGTTTTTTCATCGATCAGCACGGCGTGTTCGCCGGGCGGAAGGTCGGCGATGCTGAAAAATCCGTCGGTGTCCGTAAGGGTATCGCGCCCGCTCGCCGTAACAACGCGCACATCGGATAGGGGGCTTTCGCCCTCATCGAATTTCCCGTTACCATTTGAATCGAGCCAAACCTGGCCACTAATTCTACCCGTGCGGACGAGGCGAAAATCCTGTATAAGGCCGCGGCCGCCTTCGAGATCGAGGTCCTTCGAATCCCCGCCGAGCACGGTAAGATCGGCGCGAACGGAGAGCAAATCCAAATAGAGTTTGTGCTCCCCGGCCTGGACAGCATCGAATTCATAAACCCCATTTTCGTCGGAGACGACGTAACGGTTGCCGTCAACGCGTACCTTGACGTCGGCTTGCGGCCGGTCGGTCCCGGCGTCATAGCGGCCGTTTATGTCGACGTCCTGATAGACGCGCCCCGAGAGCTTTGAATAAGAAACTAGTTCGCTAGTGGGCGAGTTTAAGAAAGTGGCCGCTTCGCGCCTCCGGAACAACGACCCGCGAATCGTGACGAGCAAGGTCGGCCCAGCGTAAGTGTGTACATAGTTTAATTGGAGAGAGGTTTTTCCGGGCAGAATGACCGATGCGGAAACGCGCTCGAATGTCGAGATCTTGGCCGACGAATCGCGGTTATACCCGCCGCCGGCGCTGAAGGTGAGCTTTCCTTTAAGTAGATTCGACGATCTCCAATCGAACTGGCCGTTCAGTGCGCCGCGGCCGCCCGCGCCCTGGCTCAATTCGATGGAATTCGTATCGTTTATCGAGAAATTTGCTCCAAGCTGGGCATTCATCATGGCCGGGCCGAGTATCTTCGTGCGGGTCGCGTTAAGGAACAGGCGGAAGCGCGAAAAGTCCTTTGAGGCCGTGAGCATCGTAAATGCGGCCGAGCGGACCTGGGTAGTGCTGCTCTCGGTGTGCGAG
>Ga0193752_1001148_pt1 | contig 22814 bp, 18 predicted proteins | sample H1c1metaG_FD_144924 | JGI IMG/M metagenome (GOLD analysis project Ga0193752, IMG submission 144924) | Soil microbial communities from a riparian zone of the East river system, Colorado, United States - H1c1 | ecosystem: Environmental > Terrestrial > Soil > Riparian zone | place: USA: East River...
GATCAACGAGCGCGCGATGGCCACCCGCTGACGCTCGCCGCCGGAAAGCCGGGGCGGTTTGTGATTGGCACGTTCGGCAAGGCCGACCGCGTCCAGCAATTCGAGCGACCGGGCGCGGCGTTCGCTGTCCTTGAGGTTACCCGAGATCGCCACCTCGATGTTCTCACGCGCGGTCAATTCCGGCAGCAGGCAGAAACTCTGGAAGACGATGCCGACATGTTTCGCGCGGATTCGCCGCCAATCGAGCCGCGCGCTGACCGTCCGGCCCTCGAATTTCACTTCACCGGACGTCGGGTGATCGAGCCCGCACAGCAGGTTGAGAAGCGTGGATTTCCCGCTGCCGCTGGGACCTATGATCGCCAGAGTCTCTCCGTCTTCGATGCCGAGCGAGATGCCGTGGAGAGCAACGACGCGGCCGCCATCGAATTCACGCCTGACTTGGTTCAGTTCGACGAGCGCCATGCCTGCTGCTGAGTGCTATTTGAATCGGAGACGGTTTCTCATACTCGCAGTCAGGCTGGGAATCGAGCCACCATTGGACGTGAGCTCGGCAAGAGCCTGGTCGCGCGCGCCGATAGCGACGGAGGCGCCATCCACCAGCACGTCGACCATGAGCTGCCCCGCGCCCTTGGCATGCAGCCGCCAATCGAGCTCGCCGCGGTGCCCGTCTCTGAACCGGACAAACGAGACGACCACGATGTCGCCATTGTCGAGCGCACGCGCCCCGCCAAGCTCGAACGGTTCGGCGTGGACGCCGCCGAGACGCTCGACCAGGCCATCGGCGACGAGGTCCGAGAGGGCAGAGATAAAGGCCACGCGCTGCGCCGCGCTGGCCCCGTTCAAGCGGTCGCCCAGCACGAACGCCGCCATCGCTTCGCCGTCGATGAAGGTTTTGAGCTCGTTGAACTTGCGGCGTTCGACCTCGCGCGGCGCGGTTTCGCGCTCGATCTCGACCGCGAGCTGGCGGATTCGGCCCACCGCCTCGATGGCTTTTGTCTCAGTGGCAGGGCCATTTGCCGCCGCCGGCTCAGGTGCAGCTTGAGCATGCGATACGGGAGAAAGAACCAAGGCGACGATGGCGCAGGCGACAAGGAGAAAACGCAAGAGGCGGCCCTTTCTGAGTACTGAAACCGGACATTACAGATGAGACCGGATCCCGGCTTTTCTGCGACCGGCTGGAAACGTCGTCAACCTATGAGTCTACAGCGGGACGCAAAGCCCCACAAATCAGGGGTTTTTCGGGTTCGCCGCATTTACTAATGAATTCAAACGCTGGGGATCACGCCGCGCAGGTCGGGGAATGTGTCGCCCAGAAGGGACGGCGGCCATGGGATCGCCAGCAACTGGTCGAACAAATAGTAGATGAACACAGCCATCACGAGCGCGTAGGGGAGAACGATCCGCCACGGCTCGCGTGCTTCGAGCCGCATGAAGGCGATCACGAACAGCGGAACCGTCGGGATCAATCCGATGGTCGCCATCGAAACCAGGAACCCGACGAGCCAGCCGAAGAAGATCGCGCTGCGCGCGAGCAGCGTCGCCGCCGGCAGGTGGCTGACGGTGCTCGCGATGTCCATGTGGATTTTCTGCTGAACCTGCTCCATGGCTTTTTCGCCGAGACTGGCTGTCTTGATCGTGCCCTTCTTGAGCACTTCGGTCATCAGTGCGAGCGAGCAGAAGAGAATCGCGCCGGTGCCCACGATCAAAGGCACGATCCGGGCCAGCGGATTCCACGTCACGGCCTCGGTCATCATCACGCCGAAGAGGACGAGCAGGAATAGCGGCAGCATATTGTGCCAGGAGAAATGCGGCCGGCCGAAATCCGACACCATGCCCTTCAAGCCGCCATGCGCGCGCACGTCCTGAAGAAGCGGCCGGAACAGGCTGAGTGCTGCCAGTGTAAACATGACGATGACGAGCGGGTTGAGCAGCCAGTCCGTGCCGTAACGCTGGATCGAGATGAACATGTAGCGCTCGAGGATGCTGCCGAGGATGAACCCCAGCACCAGCGGCGGCCGCGGCCATTTGAAATGTTTGAGGCCCCAGCCGAGCACGCCGAAGAACAATAGCGCATAGAGGTCGCCCCATTCGCGCTTGCCTTCGAACGCGCCGATATAGATCAGGCACAACACGCCGGGGAGAAACAGCGAATAGCGCAAGGTGGCGAGCTTGGCGAATTGCCCGCTCAAGATAAAGCAGATGCCGGCCGCCAGGATGTTGGCGATCGCGATACTCCACACCATAGAGTAGGTGATCGCGAGATTGGTCGTCACCATGTCCGGGCCGGGCACGAGGCCGTGGATCAGGAACGCACCGAGCAGGATCGCCATGCCGGCGCTGCCCGGAACGCCGAAGACGACGGTCGGGATCAGCGCGCCGCCCTCGCGCGAATTGGTCGCGCTCTCAGCGGCGATGACGCCGCGCACATCGCCCTTGCCGAAAGTCTGCTGTGCGCCCTTTTCGGTCCTCAGCGCATGGCCGTAGGACAACCAATCGATCACCGAGGCGCCGATGCCCGGTATCGCACCGAGCGTGGAGCCGAGCGCCGAACAGCGCACCACAAGGAACCAGTTGTCGAAGCAATCCTTCACGCCCTGGTAGAGTCCGCTGCTGAGATTCACTTTTTTGCTGACGGAGGTGACGGCGGTGCGACCGATCATCAGGTCGCAGAGCTCGGGCAGCGCGAAAATGCCCAACGTCAACGGGACGAGCGGGAGCCCTTCCCAGAGATACAGCTGCCCCATGGTCCAGCGCAGCGTGCCGGTCTGCGGATCGGACCCGATCATCGCGAGCAGAATCCCGAGACACGCGCAGGTCAGACCGCGCAACGGCGCGTTGCCCGACAACACAGCGACCATGGAGATTCCGAACACCGCCATCGCGAGAAGCTCGGGCGAGCCGATATAGAGAATGATCGGTCTGACCAGCGGCAGCGCGAGCCCCATGACCGCTGCGCCGAACAATCCACCCATCAGCGACGCCATGTAGGAGGCGCCGAGCGCGCGGCCCGCCTCACCGCGCTTGGTCATCGGGAATCCGTCGAGAGCCGTTGCCGCGGACGATGCGCTTCCGGGCGCCCCCAGCACGATCGCGGAAATCTGATCGGACGTGTTGTTGGTCGCGCTTAAGCCCAGCAGCAGGGCCATCGCGGCGGCCGGGTCCAGCGAATAGGTAAACGGGATCAGAAGCGCGGTTCCCGCAATGCCGCCGATGCCCGGCAGGATGCCGAGGAACAGCCCCATGCACACGCCGAGGAACAAAAGGCCGAGCCTCGACGGATCGAGGATGATCAGCAGAGCCTCGCCGGCTGCTTGCAACATTTCCACGGGGGTCCCTCCGGGCGGGGAGAGTGTTTCAAGCGCGGTGAGACTGCAAGGGCGGACGGCGCCGCGCGATTTCGTGTCTTCCGCAGCCACGCGTTCCCCATGCTATAGTTGGTCAAATCGCCCACCGGCGGTAGGGTGGGCTCAAGTTCGATACCGAGGAGGAGAGGTCATGAACTATCTGCATTGGTCGGTTGTGTTCGCAGGTGCGGCGGCATTGGGTATTGCGACGCCGGTGGCCGCGCATCACTCGCACGCGATGTTCGATCACACGAAGCAAGCGTCCGTGTCCGGAACGGTGACGAGCTTCGACTACCGCAATCCGCATGTCGGCCTCTATATCGACGTCGAGAACAGCGGCAAGAAGGTCAACTACTGGGTCGAGATGTCGAACGTGCAGAACATGATCCGCCGCGGCATCGGCCACGGCACGTTCAAGCCGGGCGACAAGGTGACGGTCAAGTTGCATCCGCTGAAGGACGGACGTCCGGGCGGTAATTACGTCAGCGTCGTTGCCGCCGACGGAAAGACCTACGAATAAATTCTCGTCGCGTCTTGAGACCGGTTGGCTAATCACCCTCAAAGGGAGGAATGATCGTGCGCGCAAAACTCATTGCGATGGCGTGTATCGTCTCGGCGATTGTCGGGGTGTCGCTCTCGGTCCCAGCGGCCGAGCAAGTCACCATCTTCACCACCAAGGATTTTCACAAGGACAGCGCCCTCTGGACCAATCCGGCTTATTACCGCAACAACACGGCCGGCCAGATCAGAGGCATGGCGCTGAACATCGACCCTTACGAGAAGAGCGGTCAGGTGGGCGCGGCGAGACGCTTCGGCTCTGAGGGTACGGCGAAGGCGGGCGCCGTCAATCTCCAAACCCCGTACCAATTCACCAGCGCCAAACAGCATTACGAAGCCTGGATGAAGGACGCGAAGGGCGGCACCAAGCACACCAAGGCGACGGCGCCCGACTGGGGCGGCCGCTGGGACGGCGGGCCGCAAGGCCTCGGCGGTGGACAAAATCCGGCGAGCTATGTCGCTTCGCTGCTGACGCCGAAATATCGCGAATACTTCGTGCAGGAGATGAGAGCCGTATCGGTCGGCCGGACCTGGGGCGCGGGATCCTTCTGTCTGCCGGGCGGATTCATGAATACGCTGGGCGCGGAAGAGTTCATTGTCCTCCCCGACAAGGTCTATACGCTGGCCGCGAGCAACGTTCAGAATTACATCCGCTGGATTTATACCGACGGCAGCCCGCACAGCCCGGAAGCGTTCCGCTATCCCAAGTGGCACGGGGAATCGATCGGGTTCTGGAATGGCGATTCTCTGATCGTCTACACCAACCAGATCAAAGGCTGGAAAGGCGGCCTTACCGAATTCAGCGACAACCTCGAGACGATCGAGCGCTACCGACGCGTGGGCGACAAGATCGAAGGCGAGATCACGCTCTACGATCCCGAGGTGTTCGTGCGCCCCGTGCACGCGAAGATGGAATTCGATCGCGTGCGCGAAACCCGCGTCGAGCTGGCGCGGCCGTTCTACAACACGTGCACCGATACCAACGGCCCGTCCGCCAAGGTGTTCATGAACGCGCGCGGCTACCTGGATTCGCTTGCCCCGGGCGACCCGCTGTTCTGGGACGAAACCGATCCGCGCCCATGGGGCACGTACTATACCGAAAGCGACAAACGCTTCGCGGCCACCGGCGGCATGCAGGGGAAGTGAGGCTGTGATCCCTTACCGCTAGGGCGCGGCCACCTTGATGCCGCCAAGCGCGTCGGCGGCTCGTGCGAAGTCCTGATCGCCATGAAGGCGTTACAGCCTTCGGCTTTTGCCAGATGCAGGCCATCGGCAAAGTCGACGCCGTGTTGCATCCAGGCGAGGGCCTTTGCGACGGCTGCGGCATCCTCAAGGGTTACCCGCGGCAATCCCGCGAAATCGGCGAGGGCTTTGGCGCGTTGGGTGGCAGAGAACCCATAGACGCCGCGCAGCACCCATTCGGTCTTCAGATGACCGTCGTACAGACGAAGACGTCGTCATGGTCGATCCGCTTGCGCGCCCGGGCGCCTTGCCGGGCATCGTCGCCCACCAGATAACGAACGATGAGATTAGTATCGATACGGACTGATCTGCTTATGAAGCGGCAGCTTCTCTAGTCGGGAGCGGATCTCGGTGATTCGTCCGCCCCCGACCAGTTGGGAGCCGAATTATTTGGGTACGGTTCCACCATACTCTATGCCGTCCGCGTCGACTCCCTCGCGAGCTTCTGCGCCGATTGTCACGGGTTTGAATTCCAGGGCTACGGCCTGGGACGATGCCGCAAGGCCGCGTCGTCGTTGAAGTTCGAGTTCGAGCAGCTCGGTCTGCAGACAATCTCTCCGCGCGGCCAGCCGCAAGCGCTCGATCCGGATCGTCTCCTCGGCTTCGCGGATCGGTTCGCACGACGAGCAGTGCGCGAGCTCGGGTTCGTACAATGTCCCGTCGGTGGGCAGCGTTATCTGCCTGGGGTCCTGCAGACGGTCGCCAGGTTTCGGCAGGAGATGACGAATCTCCTCAAGGAGTTTCCTAACGCTGTCGGCAAGATCCTCCGTGTCATCGAATGACCGCCACGGACCGTCGCCTAGGCGCCACTCGATCGATTCGACGCGCGTATAGATCTGATACACCTCATTCACGCGGCGCACGAAATAGGTGACGGCATAGCAATCGTTCTGGTTCTCTAGCGTGCGTTCGGTTGTCGCTTGATGTTCCACCTCCTCGAAGCGGCTGACCACTAGCGATCGCTCGGCTTCGATCGCCTGCGAAGCCGTGACTGCGATTTGTGCGAACTGCTCGCTCACAGTTTTGGTCGATCCGCCGGACGCCACCGTCGTCTGCGTGTCGGTGCCGACCTCACCCTTGACCTGAGGTGCACCGAAGAAACCGGCCAGCCCGCCCCCCGCCGATACCGAGGTGTCGGCGTGCGTGCGGATGTCGACCAGGCTGTCTACATACGCCGAAGATGAATTGGACCTGCGGCTTTGCGACAGCGCGCTCATCGTCTGTCTGAAGGAGGTGTGGACGGAAACGCGTTCCGTGGACGACTTCACGCGCCGATACCGGTCGAACTCGTAAATGCGTACCTTCTCGCCGGGCAGGAGCGTCGTCGTATAGAGCAGGGGGCCTTGCTGGCGGCCGAGAAGTCGCAGGCAATGCTCGTAGGTGACGCGGATCTGGATGCGGCGATCCTGAAAGGTCGGAAGGTCGAATGTGCGCCCCTCGTAGAACATGAGGCAGCGGTCAAAAGGAAGCCATGGCGGTGCGGCCGGCGCACGGCACTCCTTGGGCGTCTTGCACACGCATTTGCCACCGCACCCTGAACAATATTCCTCCTCCTCGCCCGCAAGTGTGCAAGCAGCGAGAAGTGCCCGTTCCGCGTTGACCCGGCCGTATCCCACCTCATTATTCCAGGTGCCGCTCGGCTTGGACCCGACATTCGCATACGCATACAGCGCCGGAGAAATCTTGTCGCACGTGCTCTCGATCAGATGGCGCACCTGCACATTGGTCAGCCCGAGGCTCCCGCTGATGACCAGCGCGGCAATACCGGCGACGAGCGGTGTTGCCGACGACGTGCCGTTGAAGCGATCGTAATAGTCGCCAACCGAATACCCAAAGGCGCCAAGGCGATCGGTAGTCGGAATCTCGAGACAGGGAGCGACAACGTCCACATCGGGGCCGTAGCTTGCTCCCCACCAATTCTCGCTCGAGGCATCCCCGATGCGCTTGCGTTCATCGCTCCGGTTGCTGCCACCGACGCATAGCGTTCTTGCGTCACTCCCAGGGAAGCGCGCCTGTGGGCCGTTCTCATTTCCCGAAGCAGCGACGAGCAGAAGGCCCCTATCGTAAGCATATTGGAGCGCGTCCTGGATCATCTGGAAATCCCAGGAATTCCACCAATCGTAGACGCCGAAACTCATGCTGACGACGCGAGCGCTGTTGTCGGCAGCGAAATAGAGTCCCTCCGCGATGTCGACATCGGCCCAGGTTGCGGTAGCGATCGCCATAATGCGGACGCCGCCGGCCGCGCCGGCGACCCCTTGGCCGTTATCGAGTCGTGCGCCGATAATACCGGCACACGCGGTGCCGTGATTGCCGGTCGGGCTGCCGTCCGGCGTATCGTTGGATGCGTTCCACGACTGCGGGTGCAGATGGAGGTCCGGGTGGTTGAGCTGAACGCCTTCGTCGATCACCGCAACGGTTACCTGCGGCGAGCCCCGCACCATTTCCCAGGCACGTGTCACGTTCGTACGTTGCAGACCCCATTGGATGCCAAACATCGGGTCGTTCGGATTGAATTCGCCTGAAGGCGGCCGGCACTTGACCGCTGTGCGGCTCTCCGAATCGTCTCGCGCGCGCGATGCGCATCCGCATCCGTCGCACGCGGGAGAAAGAAATGGAATGGTCTCGTATTTGATCGAGTCCGACCGGGCCGGAGTGCCTGCTTGTGAAAGCGCTGCCTCCACGGAGTTGGCTGTCTCCAGAGCGGTCCTACCTTCCAGGACGCTCGGGTTCTGAACCTTTAGGGCGACATAGCCTCGTAGTCGGCTGCTTCGGTTGGCATCGACCGTGACGGCTGCGCCCAAAGAAGTAACTCCGCCAGCACCGGAAACCGCTGTCTCCTTCACATAAAGTCGTGTGGGATTGACCGTGAAAACCTGTGCCTGTTCCTTCCCGGCGCGATAACCCGGTCCCACCCATTCGACCAGGGGGCTCGCTTCGAGTGTCGCGATGGCGTCGGATGTCACATTGGCGGCGTCGCGACCCTGGACCCACGAAAGGCCTTCCGTCTGATTCACCTGCGGCAGCGGAGGCGATGATTTTTCTTCGAGTGAAGCGAGTTCGACCCCTGCCGCCTGAAGCAGATCCGCCTTGTCCTTTGGATCCACTCGATCCTTCCACCGGATTGCGACATACCGATGGACACGATCACTTTTGCCTATCGTTGGGTGAACGAAATTCTCTGCCAGATTCGTCTTCTTGGGCTGTGCCATGGTGGCCCTCCTGTCTGCGTTCGCGTGAGCACTAGACCAGGGACGATTCTGAAATGCCTGAAATCGCGGCGAAACTTTCCCGAAAGTCTGCTTAATCGCAGAGAGAACTGCGATAGGTCGGGCGAGTCTGACTATTCATTCGTTCCAGTGTGATCTAACCTGGGACAATTCAACTAGTCACGTCCTGCCTAAAGCGCTGGTCGAACACAGCGCTGTATATGGAATCCTTAGCAACGGGCTTCATCAGCTCGACTCAGGTCGTGGGTACTTCCCGGTTGTGCGCGCTGCCATCATTCAAATGCTTGAGTAGGACCTCCACGATTTGGAGCGAAAGAAAGCCGACGAAGTCCTACGACGCGAACTCGGCAGGATCACAGGGGAGATAACCCCCACGTAAGGCATGACGCGATGTCGAGACGTTGTCGCCCGGCGAAAGCGGGACAGCTTGAAATACATCGCCCGCGTGGCGCACGTTTGCGGCGGCTCTCCCGAGAGACACACCCGCATGCTCAAGGATCGCATCCTGGCCGCCATCCAAGCCAACCCAGGCGTCACCACCGCCGAGCTGAGGCAGCAGCGCTTTCGGCACCATTCCGGACGTACCCAAGCGGCGAGCGGAACGGCAGTTCATCTTAAGCGTTCTTGGGCGCCGGCCCCTGGCGGGATGGTGGACATAGCACGGTGGGGCCGGCGTCGAAGAACGCCGATTGTATGAAACCGCGGGAGCGATTTTCGCAGGGTCGTGTTAGTGGACGTCGAATTCCCAGGTGAGCATCAACGCTACGCGGTAGTCGTCGGCCTCCTCGCTCAACCCGATGGGAACACCCAAACCCATCTCGAGACTGTCGGAAGCATGCCAGATCAATCCCGGCGTGAAAAAACTCTCATGCGCCGAAAGATTCAATTCTACGCTAAGGACCAGCGGCTGTACCGGGACGAAGAAGGCTAGATTTGCCAACCAGTCTGCTTCATCGAATGCGAAAGCACCTTCGCCGACGTCGGTTCCGAAATTGGCGACGACATGAGTACCGTGAAGGGATGGGAGGTTGGCGGCGAGAATTACAATCGGGCTCACGGCAAACTCGCCATCACCGAAGCCCTTTTCCTCAGCGCCGGTCGGAATCGTGAAATCGAGGCCGAGCGCCGCATGAGCGTTCGAGCCGGAGATGTTCATCCAGCTGTAGCGTGCGCCGATTTCGAGGTCGCCTATGCCCTGGGCGGAGCCTTCCTCAGGATCATCTGAATCCACCCGAAGAAAGCTCGCCCACTCGACCTCGATCTGGAGCGAGTCGGTGACGCCGTACTCGAACGCGACAAGGGCGGATCGAGTGACGCTCTCATCGCCGCGGTTGTATTGCGGACGAAACGTGAGTTGGATTTCGCCCTCTTCCTGGGGGTACACGGTGTCCGATTGGAAGAGTTCCTGAATGAGTTCTTGGGTCTGGGCGAACGCGGGCATGCCATGGAACGCCAGCAATGATGCGCCGATCACCGCTCCAAGCGTCCTTTTCACGCAATTCAACTTGGCCCTCGACATCCGGGCAGGATAAACGGCGCTCTCTCCGTATCGGTTAACGATTGGGACCGTAGAAACACTGGGGCGCATCAAGGTTGCGGACGTTAGTGCTCTCTTATTGAAGGGTGTGCCCTATTGCGTATTCGTTTCGCGCCATATTCACGCCACGCCCAGAGAGAGCGCATCATGCGCGTTGCACTGCTGATGCCCGCCCGCCTGCGCAATATGACACTCAGCAGCCGAGTGATTGCGGTGTTGGCGTTCGCGCTTATCCTCCTGTGGAGCTCGTTTATCTGGCTGACAGTAACCGAGCGCGCCGAGCGCGTCGAGCGGGCCGAGTTGACTCTCATTGGACTTGCGTCCGCGTATGGCGAACACGCGGCAACGGTCATGCGCTACGAACGAAACCACGAGCTCGAAGCCAAGCGTCTGCAAGACGAGCTGATCGCCTTTAGCAGCGCTTTGAATGTGGCCGGTGTAACCCTTTCGCTCCGCGAAATGAATGCGGAGGCGCTTGCAGGCTACAAAGCATATTTGAAGGCCGTACCTGATCTTGCGCCAGAGCATCGCGTCGAAAACGGCACGATTTCCGTCGATGTCGATCGTCCAGAGTTCGATATCGTGGCCACAGCAAGTATGGACGAAGCCATGGCTATCCAAGAATGGTACGAGCGCTCCGCGATCGAGTTCGGCGGTCTTCTCGCGATGACGATCATTATTGCGATGTCGGCAAGAGCGCTACTCCGACACCTTGAGCAGCGCGATGTGATGGCCGGGGAACTGCGCTCAGCCATGGAGCGTGCCGAAGAACGATCAAGGGCTCTCAAGGATGAAGTTGTGACGCGGGAGGCATTGGAGGGCAAGCTGCGCCAAGCCGAAAAGATGGAAGCTGTCGGCACGCTGGCCGCTGGTGTGGCTCACGAGTTGAACAATCTGCTCCAGCCCATCATCATGATGACGGAACTCGTTCTGGTGGATCTTCCCGAGGAGAGCACGCATGCCGTCCACCTAGGTCGCGTCGTCGACGCGGGCGGAAAAGCGGCGGAGATCGTCCAACGCATTCTCGCCTTCGGCCGGGCGGATGAAGTCCCGCATGCTTCTCTCAATATCAGCTCCGTCACACGCGAATCGATCTCGTTCATTCGCACGATTCTGCCTTCCTCAATCACGCTTCATGTCGACGTCGATGATTCTGTCGGGATGATCCACGGGGACAAGACGCAACTGACGCAGGTTTTGTTAAACCTCGTCACCAACGCGCGAGACGCAATTGGCGAGAATGTCGGAACCGTATGGGTTGGCCTGTCGACATCGAGCTTAACAAACGAAGCGCTGTCTTCGATGGTTGGTAGCCTCAAGGCCGGGACATATGCGATACTCACGGTACGAGACAGCGGCGCAGGCATGGACAAAGTCACCATGCAAAGAATGTTCGATCCGTTCTACACCACAAAGGGCGTGGGGAAGGGTACCGGGCTAGGCCTCTCCGTCACGCAGGGAATCATCGCCGACCACGGTGGGGGGATCAAAGTGGATAGCGCGCTGGGGCAGGGTACGACCTTTTCAGTCTACTTGCCGGTCGAGAAGATCGATGTCGCCGTGGCATTGGCGGCTTAGCGCACAAGTGTTCGCAAGCACTTGAGGCGCGTATCGGGGCGTTGGAAGGGCGGCACGAGCGGCAGTGCGAAAGTCTCCAGTGATGAACTGCAACGCCGAGCATGGTCGGCGACGCGGGAGGCGAGCCCGTCAATCGTTCGAATCATTTGAACTCCTGCTCACCGAAAGACGGACTCGCCAGATTGCGCCCTACTACTTTTGAAGCTTGACCACGGCGAGCGGACTACCGCTGGCGAGGAAGTGCTGGCGCATGCTCGCCTATTTCCAAAAGCAATGCGCGATTAAGCGTCGGTGTGATCTCTTTTGACCATAAGGTTTCGCGGGCGCATGGCAGCATGCGAGCGCATATCGAGTCGCCTCTGGCGGCCGATCATTCCGACGGCAACGTTGTCGAGCTGATCACCCGCAACCGGTGTGACAGGTCAGAGCGCCTGCATGTCGCGGCAAACTCGGAGACAGCCATGCGCGTCAGGGTGCATCAGGTCGGCTTAGGCATTAGTCCTCACGACATTGTGGTCGAGCTGAACACGGTCAATGGTCCGCAACGGCTCGTCGTCGACGACAGCACGGTCGAAGGAAATTCGCTCGGTGTCGGCTACCCGCTGCGGCGCGATGATCAGTTTGTGTACGTGGCGCTCCCCAAAGTGACCACAAGCGGATCGTTCCGCGTCTGGGTCCCCACGCGGGATATTCTTGCGGGGTAAAACCCGCAGCTCTTCCCGCTTGATCAGCCATGAGCTGATCGTCACGCGTCCGTCCTTGGGGTGAGGATGAGCCTCATAAACTTATCCAGCTCCAGCGCCAGCTTTGCACCCACACCCTCTATGGCCGAAAGTGCTTCCCTTAGGTCGCGCGTTTCTTGAGAGGTGTCGGCGCCTGCCTCGGCCAACTGCCTCGCCTTCTTGACACGAAAATCAGCGAGCGCCTCCATGGCCCTGGTCGCGATGGAGGCTGTCAACAAAGCTAGGATGCAGACGCAAGCGCTGCGGTCACAAGGGCGCGCTGACCACTCACCCGCCATGGGTGGACTCGCAATATGGATGGCAGCTCTTCCCGGTTGATCGGCCATGAACTCGGACCACGGCGGTGGCTTGAAAAGCACCGCCGTCGCTGGCACCGTTGCCGCCACCATCCGATCGCGCTATGTCGCCTTCCTTTGTCGCGTTTTGTCGCGTCGAGTTGCCGCGAGTTTTTGAGAAACGTTGAAAACAAGGGATATTTTTTGAGATGCGACAAGAGAGCGACCGTTCACTTTCGTTCTCTTGCAAACTGCTATTTTTCAATGAGTTGCAGTGGCTGGGGGACTAGGATTCGAACCTAGACTAGCGGAGTCAGAGTCCGCGGTCCTACCGTTAGACGATCCCCCAAAAAGGCCGTCTCCTCGGTGACTTATCGCCTCCCTGGTCCCGGGACAAGGGGTTAGGGGTGGACGTCCTCCGTAAACCATTCCGTCGGCAGTTCGCGGCCGGCGCCGGCTTCGCGCGCTTTTCGATAGACGACCGAACCCACGGCGGCGAATTGGTAGCCCAGGCCGAGATTGTTGATGAAGCACGTCACCTGATCCTCGCGCGAGCGCCCCTGCGCGCGGCCTACGATCAATTCGGGCAGGGTCGGCGTATTGGCGAAATCGAGCCCGCTCGCAACCTTCCAGCCGCGGTCGGTTGCGACCTCGGGCACCACCACACCCTTGGTGTAAAGGTGTTGGGGGGCGGGCGAATGCGTGTGCAGCATCAGAACGTCGCAGCGTTTGAGCGCATCGGTTTCGATTTCGGGCCGCTTGATCGAGGTGATGTGCATGCCGGGCTCGATCCAGCGCGCGAGGAAGATGGGGTCGATCGTGTTGCTGGCGCACATCACGATGTCGGCGTTCTTGACGGCGTCTTCAGGGCGCTCGACGGGCGAGACTTTGACGCCGAGCAGTGCGCTCATCTCGGCGTCAAAGTCTCCGCGCTTGGCCCGCGTCGGGCTGAAGCAGCGGACGGTTTCGATATCCCGCACGGTCGTTACCGCCATAAGCTGCGCGCCCGCCTGCCAGCCGGAACCCAGGATGCCGACATGGCGCGCATCCTTGCGCGCGAGGTGCTTGACGCCGAGCCCGTTCGCGGCGCCGACGCGCATCCGCTGCATCACGCCGTCGGGCATGATGGCGAGCGGCTCGCCGTTCTCGATCGAGAACAGCAGCACGAGGCCGACATAGCGCTGGTTCGGCGCGGCCGGCACCTTGACGCGCCGCGCGGTGCCGCCGTCCTCGGGCCAGGTGACGATATCGGAATTGATGCGCACCGCGCCGACGCCGAATATCGGGCAGATGCCGTCCATGCTCTTCAGGCTGTAGAGCGCGTCCTTGCGCGAGGTCGGCGCGAAGCTGTCCGAGCGCAGCCGCGAAATCCCGCGGCCCTCGGCAAGCTCGGCATACGCCACCTCCATCGCATCGATGCACTCGCGCATCGACAACACGTGCTCGACATCGTCATTCGACAGGATCAGCGTCATCGCTCAGGCTCCGTAAATAGTCGTGTCGTATGCTATCCATATTGCTGCGGCGGAGTCCCGGACCACCATGCCTTCCCCTGACGACAAAGACCCCTGGCGCGAGACGCCGCCGAAGCGTCCGGCCACCGGCCTTATCCTTTGGCTGGGGCTGCTCGCGCTTGTGGGGATCGGGGTTTGGTACCTGTCGTCGCTGTTTCCGGGCCAACTCAATTCCGACCTCGATCGGGCCTATGTGATCCAGGCCATCGTCATTATCGCCCTGATCTCGTCAGGACTGATTTTCGCCCGGCGTGTCGCTGTGAGGGAAACACTCCGCAATATCGCGATCTGGGTCGCCGTTGCGGCGGTCCTGATTGTCGGGCTCTCCTTCCGCGACGAAATCGAAAGCATCGCAATGAGAGTGCGGTCGGAGCTCATTCCCGGCTACGCGCTCGAGACTGGCGAACATGAAATGGTTCTCACCGAAAGCTCGGGCGGAAATTTCTTCATCTACGGCGAGGCGAACGGCGTGCGCGTCCGCTTCCTGATCGACACCGGCGCAAGCGACACGGTTCTCAGTCCATCGGACGCGATGAGCCTTGGCATCCAAGCGGCCGATCTCGATTTCTCCCGTGTGTATCAGACCGCAAACGGCCTCGGCCGCGGCGCGCCGTTTACTCTGGAAAGTCTCGCTGTCGGTCCGATCACGATTCCATCGATGCCGGTGTCGATCAATGAGACCGCGATGAGCTCGTCGCTGCTCGGCATGACATTCCTCCGCCGCCTCAGATCCTTCGAGATCCAGGGGCGCAGGCTCATATTGAGATATTAGCGGAAGCTGAAATTGCCGAAGCCGCCATAGCCGCCGAACATCGGGAAGTCGCAACCGCCCGAGTAAGGCGAGTTGGTGCGCGGGCGTGCCGCCTGCGGGAACGCCGGCACCGGGCGCACGGGCGCTGGCGCCGCCGCAACCTTGACGATGAGCGGATTGCCCTCGGGCATTTCTTCCGGCGTCAGCCCCGAGATCTCCAGCACGAGCTTGCGGCGCATCGCACGCGCGAAATCGACAAAGCCCTTCGCTGGGATCACGAACGACGCAGGTCCACCGATCACGCAGCCCTCGAAATATTTGTCGAGGTCCTGCGGCGTCGAGTAGTCGAGAATGGGGAGCCCGTTGATGGTGATGCCCTTGGCGAGAATTTCGTCGCGCACCTCCTGCACCGAACGGCCGGCGTTGTTCACGCCGTCGCCGGAGACGTCGATCACCTGCTTGACCGAATGATAGGGGCCGGTCTCGAGCATGCGCAGGGACAATTCGAGCGCGTCCGAAATCGACGTGCCGCGCGCGGACGGGCGGCGCGCCGCGACCAGCGCTTTCGAGAAATTGATCGCGCTCGCCTGGTCCTGTACGACCATCCAGTTCACCGGCACGCTCATCACGCCGTAATCGCTGCTCGAGAAGTAGACGACGGAGACGCCGATGCGTCCGAGCGAACCGGATTGGATCGCCTGGATGACCTCGCGGCTCATGAAGGCATCGACGATGCCCTTGCGCTGCAATTCCGCTTCTTCGTAATCGATGCTGCCGGAGATATCGACGGCGAGCACGAGCGCCACGTCAACTTCCTGCGATTGGCCCTTTGACGAGAACCCGAGCGCGGGCGGCACTGGGACGGGGCCTTGTGCGGCATCGGCGGGCGCGGCGGGAAAAGCCGCCAGCGCGATTGCCCCAGCCGCGAGCACTGCGCACGCGAGTAGGGATTTGACCACGCGTCGCCTCATGCGCAGCTCCACCTCGAAATGTGTGGCGAACGATACCTTCAACACCGTCCTCCAGCAATGCGGCACGCCGCCTGAAACGCGCCAAACCTGAACAAACCGGGTTGAACTCGACTGCCACTCGGGCCAAGCTCCGTGTCCCAATCCGCCTTCGCGGCTCACGCGCTTCACCTGACAAGCGCGCCTACGCGGGCGCATGCTTCGGCGGACAAGATAAAGGAGGAGAGCGTGCCTAGTGTGGCGCGGGGCGGTTCCAAACGCCATCCCTACCGCCGGCGGCGGCGCGGTTTTGCGCGCGCGCTTCCGAACGCCTACGGCACGCCGGTGTTGGGCGCTATCGATGTGGGCACCAATGCCTGCCGGCTGTTGATTGCGGTTCCCGAACATGACGCGAGCAGGGGCCAGATGCTCGTTCCACGGGTGATCGATTCCTTCACCGCCAATGTCCGGTTGGGCGAAAGTCTCGAACGCACGGGAACCATCACAGGCGCCGCGCTCGATCGTACGATCGCGGCGCTCAAGGAATGCGCCAAACGCCTCAAGAAGAGGCGGGTCACGCACGTCAAGGCGATCGCCACAGAAGCCTGCCGCAGAGCGAAGAACGCCCACGAGCTCGTGGCCCGCGCGGAGAAGGAGGCGGGGATCTTCCTCACCATCGTCACACCGGAGGAGGAAGCGCGCCTCGCCGCCGCCGGATGCGTCCAACTCATTGGCGCCGAATTCGACGGCGCGCTCATCTTCGACATTGGCGGAGGTTCGACGGAGCTGATCCTGGTGAAGAGGACGGCCGTCAACGGTTCGCCGATCCAGCACGATATTCTCGCGTGGAGCTCGGCACCGGTCGGTGTGGTGAAGCTCGCCGAGCGTCACGGCGGTCGCGAGCTCACGGCGGCGAGCTACCTGGCGATGAACGCGGAGCTCACGGAGATGTTCTCCGCCATGAAAGCCGAGCTCGAACCCGGCATATTCGACGCCAAGCGGTTTCACTTGTTGGGTACGTCCGGCACCTTGACGACGCTCGCGGGCATCAAGCTCGGTTTGAAGCGTTACGAGCGAAGCCGCATCGACGGGCAGTGGCTCAATCGCGATGACATCTTGAGGATCAGCGACACGATCGTGAGCCAGGACTTCAAGGGAAGGGCCGCGATCCCCTGCATCGGAACCGATCGCGCCGATCTGATCCTTCCCGGCTGCGCGATTCTGCGTGCGATCATGGACAATTGGCCCTGTCTTACATTGCGCGTCGCCGACCGGGGCTTGCGAGAAGGAATGCTGATCGCGCTGGTGCGCGAGTCGGAAACGCCCGCGGGTTCATCCGCAAGGATTGCCGCGCACTGAATGGATTGCCTTGGGGAGAAGCGGCAGATGATCACACGTAGAACATTCAATACCCTGGTCGCGGGTTCGGCGGCTGCGATCGCACTGGCTTCGCGCGCGTCAGCGGCGGCTGCGAACATCATGCCCCCGGGCGCGATTGACACGCACAACCACGTCATGGGGCCGCAGGCGAAATATCCGTACTCGCCCAACCGTCCCTACACGCCGCCGGAAGCGAATGTCGCCGACCTCAAGCGTCTGCGCGCGCAGATCGGCGTGGCGCGCAACGTCATCGTCACACCGACACCCTACGGCTTCGACAACAGCTCCACCGTCGACGCAGTGGTTGAACTCGCATCCACGGCGCGCGGCGTCGTGCTTCTGCCGACCGACGTGTCGGAGACCGAGCTTGCACGCCTGGAGGCGGCCGGCATTCGCGGTGCGCGGCTGAACACCCAGAACCCGGCGCTGAAGGAGACGCTGACGGCGTGGGCGCCGAAGTTCAAAGCCATCAACTGGCATGTGCAGATCGTGGGTCAGCTCCCCATCATCGTGTCGCTCGCGCCGCAGATCGCGACGCTCGGCCATCCCGTGGTGATCGACCATTTCGGCGGCGCGCGCGGCGAAGACGGCGTCGAGAACAAAGATTTCCAGGCATTCCTCGAACTCGTGCGCACGGGGAACGTCTATGTGAAACTCTCGGCCCCCTACGATCGCACGCGGGAACCCGGCTATGCGAACATGACGCCGTTCGCCCGTGCGCTGATCGCGGCGCGCGCCGACCGCATGTTGTGGGGCACGAATTGGCCGCACCCCCTGCCGCAGCAGGGCGTTCCGATCACCCAGATCTCGCCGTATCAGAATGTCGACAACATGCTGCTGGTGACCCGTTTTGCCGAATGGTGCCCGGACGCGGCGACGCGCAAAATGATCCTGGTCGATACGCCGGAACGGCTCTATCGCTTTCCCAGGGCATAGCGGTAGAAGAAGACGTCTCACCGGATTGCTTCAGCCATGGCGCCCAAGGTCACGAAAGACGGAGGCCGCAGTCTTCGCGTGCGCGTGCGTGCGAAAGGACTCACGGCATCATCGACGCGCTGGCTGGAACGGCAGCTCAACGACCCCTATGTGGCGGACGCCAAGCGCAAGGGATTCCGCTCGCGCGCCGCCTTCAAGCTCGCCGAGCTCGACGACAAGTTCCGCGTCCTCAAGAAGAACGCGATCGTGCTCGATCTCGGGGCCGCGCCCGGCGGCTGGAGCCAAGTCGCGAGCCGGCGCGTGGGCGCGGGCGGCCGGGTCGTCGGCGTGGACATCATCGACACGGCGCCGATCGAAGGTGTCGCTCTCCTGAAGCTCGACATGCTCTCGGCGGAAGCACCGGCAGCGATCCGCGCCGCCTTGGGTGGGACCGCGGACGTTGTGCTCTCCGATATGGCTGCGCCGACAACCGGGCACAAGCGCACCGATCAACTGCGCACCGCTGTGCTGTTCGAATCGGCGCTCGAGATCGCGCAAGACGTGCTCGCGCCAGGCGGCGCTTTCATCGGCAAGGTGTTCCAGGGCGGTGCGTCGTCCGATCTGCTGCAAAAGCTGAAGCAGGCGTTTCGCGAGGTGAAGCACCACAAGCCGCCGGCGTCGCGCGCTGAATCGGCGGAGCTCTACCTCGTTGCGCTGGGGTTCAGGGGCCGTGCTCAACCCTGATCGTGCGGATGCTCAGGTAGGCAAGGGACATCAGGCCCTGCGGGAAAGACCACCCGTTTCGTCGTCGGTCAGTGCAAGCCGGTCGAGGATCGCCTCGCTGAATTTCGCGTGCGGGCTTTCGGAGGACGCCGCCGCGACGCTGCTCTTGCCGCTTGCAGACAGCTCGACCTGATTTCTACCCTGGCTCTTCGCCACATAGAGCGCGTTGTCGGCCACCTTCAGCACTTCCAGAGGCGCGCTCCCGGCGTCCGGAAAAGTCGCGACGCCGACGGAGATCGTGATCCGCGGAAGATCGCTATCCGCATATCGCACGGTCAACCGCTCGATCTTCGCACGGAGCTCTTCGGCTTTTCGCTGCCCAATCGAGGCGGAGGCGTTGGGCAGAAGCACCACGAACTCCTCACCGCCGAAGCGGCAGGGCACGTCATCGCCCCTGAATGTGGAAATCAGTGCTTGGCCGACAGCGCAGCACCGTATCGCCGGCGTCGTGACCGTGGTTGTCGTTGAAGGTCTTGAAGTGATCGACATCGATGGAAAGGATCGTCACCGGCTGGATGGCTCGTGCCGCGCGCTGGAACTCGCGCCGGCAGGTTTCGAGCATGTAGCGGCGATTGTAGAGGCCCGTCAGCGTGTCGCGGATCGCCTGATCTTTGAGTTGGTCGCGCAGTCTGACATTCGCGATCGCCAGACTGATGTGTCAACGGCCGCGAGCCCGAGCCGGCGCTGCTCGACGATTGCGGTCTTGGGGGATTTCACGTTGGGCTTCGGTTTGTACTCCAGATGGAGCAAGCCGACCGTCTCGCCGTGGGCGAGGATGGGAACGCAGCAATAGTCGATCGCCACGCCGGGCTGGACGTGCGGGCAGTCAAAATCCATCTCGCTCTGTCCATGGGTGTAAGTGCGCCCCCGTCTCAGGCCCCAGCAATCGTCGGGATGCATGGACGCAGCGCCTTGGCTCCCGTTCCACATCTTCACGCATTCAAGGATGTCTCGCGAGTTGGCATAGATGTAGATCGTACCGGCGCAGTTGGGAATGAATTTGCACAAGAAGTCCGCGATCATCTGGTACAGCTCGGCTTCCGATTTCGCGGACTGCAGCCATTCGTTCAACTCAGACAGAACCTGCATCTCGCGGCTCAGCCGGCTGCGTTCTATCGCTTCCTTGCCGAACGTCTCGAGGGCCTGCGCCATCTGGCCGCTCTCATCCTTGCGCAACGAAGGAACCTCGGCCTCATAGTCGCCGTTGGCGAATCGCTTCAGCGCGGCGGTGAGCTTGTTGAGCGGCATCACCACGCCGATTTGGGTGACCCACAGCGCGAACGCACCGATGAGCAGTCCAATCACCAAAGCTGCGTTGCTGACCCATCTGGCTTCCGTCGAGAAGCTTGTCGCGACATCGCTCTCGGCCAAGGCCGAGGCTTCAAGCATGTCGCCTTCTGTCTCCATGGCCCCTTCGAGCACCGTGAATTGCTGTTCGAAGCCGCTCAGCATGTCCGCTGCTCTCTGGGAGCGCCCTGTTGGCTGCGATCAGCCTCTTCATTTCGGCTGCGTGTTCACTCGTCTCCGCCATGGTCTCGCCTCGCCGCTCCGGCGCGGTCCGTGCGAACTGAAGCGCCGCAAACACGTCGGCCTTCAGCGCATCGTGCATCATGTCGGCATTGGCGTGATTGCGGACGGCGGTCGTGATCGTCCGCGATCGGAGGACCATCGCGCTAAAGGCGCTGACGCCGTACTCCACGACGAACACGAGCCCAGCGATCGTGATCACGCTGGTGAGCGTGGCGGCAACAAGCTTGGCCTTCAGGCTGGTCGTCACGGTGAAATCCCGGTGATTCGAGCCCCATCCTGATGATCCGGGTAAAGCCCGTGTTACCGGTTGTGCGGCGAATTCACACGCAATTCAGGATTGGAGCCAGCCGCCAAGTCTCCCGGGCGCACCTGCAAATGATGGCAGGTGCCCTGGACTTGAGTCGTCGAGGCTTTACTTGTTGGGGACGTCGCCTAGTTTTGCGACGGCATTTGGACTTCGCCCCGGACGTCCTGCCGGCGCGTGAGGATCAACCCCGTCATCGGCGTGCCGTCGGGAAATTTGTTGTCCTGGAGGCCGACGAAGAAATCCATGCCGCCCCAGATCCAGTATTCGCCGCCGCTGGGGCTCTTGACCGTGTGCGCGTAGGCGAGGCCCTTCTCTTCGATCCACTGCTTGGTCCATTCCAGCATCTGGGCAAAGGGAAGCTGAAACATCCCGAACGCGCAGTCGTTGTCGTCGATGACGAGCTGGATGAGCCGCGAGTTGTAGATGTCGGCGCCGTTGCGCGCCCGCTCCACGAACTTGAATCCCGCCGATTCGATCAGGAAGCTGGTCTCGACCGAATAGCCTTTCGCGCCGTAGCTGAAGCAGATCGCTTCGAATTCCGTGAACAGATCTTCGATGCTGTTGGTTTGGGTTTCTCGGGGCTGCGCCGCGCCCGGACCCGCCATCAACAACACAACGGCAACCGCAGAAGCAAATGCTCGTATCTTCACGGTCCTATCCCCTCGAGGAAGCGCGACCATAGCACAGACCCATACCCTCATCTGTGACCGTTAGGGTACGGGATTGCCCCAAAATGTCGCGGTGAGCAGCGAAATTCGCGAGCCGCCGCGCCCTTGCGTGTTCATCGCCTCAATGATACCCCGTGCCGCCTGAACAGGGCCGACCCTTGGCAATTCGCGAAGCGTTGACGTTTGACGACGTTCTCCTGGTCCCCGCCGCCTCGTCTGTGCTGCCGGGCCAAGTCGATACGCGGACGCGGCTGACACGCCAGATCGAGCTCGGCATCCCCCTGATATCGGCCGCCATGGACACGGTCACCGAGGCAAGCCTCGCGATCGCGATGGCCCAAGCCGGCGGGATGGGGGTTATCCACCGCAATTTGACGACGGAAGAGCAGGCCGATCAGGTCCGCCGGGTGAAGAAGTTCGAATCCGGCATGGTCGTCAATCCCGTGACCATCGGGCCCGAATCGACCCTCGCCGATGCGCTCTCCCTGATGGAGCGCTTCCACATCTCCGGCATTCCGGTGGTCGAAGGCAACGGCAAGCCGGGCAAGCTTGTCGGCATCCTCACCAACCGCGACGTCCGTTTCGCGACCGATCACCGCCAGCGCGTGCGTGAATTGATGACCAAGGACCATCTGGTCACCGTGCGTGAAAACGTGCCGATGGAGGAGGCGAAGCGGCTTCTCCATCAGCACCGCATCGAGAAGCTCGTGGTGGTGGACGAAGACTACCGCTGCGTCGGTCTGATCACGGTCAAAGACATCGAGAAGGCGCAGAAATATCCCAACGCCTGCAAGGACGAGCGCGGGCGTCTTCGTGTGGCCGCGGCGACCAATGTGGGCGCCGAGGGCCTGGAGCGCGCACTGATTCTGCTGGCCGCGGAATGCGACGTCATCGTCGTCGATACCGCGCACGGACACTCCAAGGGCGTGCTCGATACGGTCACGCGCATCAAGCACGAATCCAATTATGCCCAGGTGATCGCCGGCAACATCGCGACCGGCGACGGCGCCAAGGCGCTGATCGATGCGGGCGCGGACGCGATCAAGGTCGGGATCGGCCCGGGTTCGATCTGCACCACCCGGATCGTCGCGGGCGTCGGCGTGCCGCAGCTCACCGCGATCATGGATGCGGCGGCGGCGGCGCGAAAGCAGAATGTGCCCGTCATCGCCGACGGCGGCATCAAATATTCGGGCGACCTCGCCAAGGCGATCGCGGCGGGCGCGGATTGCGCCATGATCGGCCAGCTTCTTGCCGGCACGGACGAGAGCCCGGGCGAGGTCTTTCTGTTCCAGGGCCGTTCCTACAAGGGCTATCGCGGAATGGGCAGCCTCGGCGCCATGGCGCGCGGCTCGGCGGACCGCTACTTCCAGCAGGACGTGAAGGACACGCTCAAGCTCGTGCCCGAAGGGATCGAAGGCCAGGTGCCGTACAAGGGGCCGGCAGGCGCCGTCGTGCATCAGATCGTCGGGGGCTTACGCGCGGCGATGGGCTACACCGGGTGTCCCACGATCG
>Ga0193752_1001149_pt1 | contig 22810 bp, 17 predicted proteins | sample H1c1metaG_FD_144924 | JGI IMG/M metagenome (GOLD analysis project Ga0193752, IMG submission 144924) | Soil microbial communities from a riparian zone of the East river system, Colorado, United States - H1c1 | ecosystem: Environmental > Terrestrial > Soil > Riparian zone | place: USA: East River...
AATTGACAATACTTTTCCCTATTTTTGCCCTCCCGAAAAAAGGGCTCGGAGAGGTGCCTGAGTGGCCGAAAGGGCCGGTTTGCTAAACCGTTATACGAGCTTAAACTTGTATCGAGGGTTCGAATCCCTCCCTCTCCGCCGTCGCTCACCGGCTTTTTTTAGAACAGGTGGGCTAATTAAATGGAAAGTGAATTTGTGAGGCGAGCTATGGCGGACGCGGTCCGCCAGTGAAGAAAGGTAAATGGGAACAGGAATTAGAAAGGGAGATTGAAGATTAGTAAGTAAGGAGTGGGGATTAAAAGGTGAGAGAGATTGCAGATTAAAAATATAAAAAGCGGTAACAGGATCGGGGCGTAGCGTAGCCCGGTATCGCGCCAGGTTTGGGACCTGGAGGCCGCAGGTTCGAATCCTGCCGCCCCGACATTGTTCACCGTAGCTTTAGCAAAGGTGAACTTCACCCACCGGCTTAAATTAAGTTGGTGGGTTTTTTTATGTCATAGCAATCTTCGAACAACTTGCTCAATTTGCCATCGGGATTCACCTTGGTATTACAGAGAGTATTAACAGCGCAACTTTCTTTAAAAATCACTGTAAGCATCGATTTTTACCTTCATGTACTCGTTCCTGTATTTCAGCGGTTGCTTACCTGTTACACCTTTGAATTGTTTATTAAAATTAGAAAGTGTAGAAAAGCCGGATTCATAACATACCTGTTCAATACTTAATTCTCCTTCATTAAGGAGTTTGGCTGCGTAATCAATCCTGATCTCTTTTAAAAAATCAGAAAATGATTTATTAACCCGCGATTTAAAATACCTGCTAAATGAAGTAAGGGTCATATTGGCGATATCTGCAACTTCTTTAAGCGCTATTTTACGTTGGAAGTTTTTGATTACATGTTCGTACACCTTGTTCATTCTATCCTTCTCTTCATCAGTATGAGAAGCAACATAGTGTGTATGTGTAATAAAATGGCATTCCGGGGACTTGGCTATTAAATCCAAAATCTTTAAAACCTGGATAATACTATCAACACCCGATAACTTTAATAAATCTTTCATCATCCTGCTCACCTCCTGGTTTGTTGTACCAGTTATTTCCAGACCACGCACAGATTTTCGCAACAAATGATGAATATTTTCAAGTTCTTCTTTATGGTGAAGGGTCTCACCTAAAAAATGATCATGAAAATAGATCACGATTCCGGCTGCGTCGAGTTTATTTTTCTTATCAAAGTAGGCAATATCATTCCTCCAGACATGGGGTACATTCGGGCCGGTAAATACCAGGTCTCCTTCCTTAAAAGGTTTTATTACATCACCCACAAACCGCATTCCTTCTCCTTTTAAAACTAAAAATAATTGATGCTCCGGGTGAAAATGAAAAGTAGTATCGAAATGAGGCTGATGCAATTCTTTTGCTACAAACACTTTTGATTCTGGAATAGGAGATTTTTGAATAAACTTCATATAGGCAAATTTTTTCATAAACATAACACACTTGTCATATATTCTGATATAATTCAGTTATAATCGGATATTAAAAAGCAATCCTTTGTAGTTAAAATGGATTTCCTTTATTCCAGCATTTTTTTTCTGCCAAACTTAATTGCTTCTTATATGAAATATTTTCAACTGAACCCTACCCGGGGGAATGCCAATTCAACTGGCCAAAATCGTTTTTTCTTTTCCGCGAAAAGCAAACATTTTATCATCGTTTTTTTTCTCTTAATGAACTTTTCCTTTCAGGTAATTGCCCAGGATCACCAGGTTACCGGGAGAATTCTGGACCAGGATGGAAAAGAGTTATCTGGTTCCAGTGTTAGTGTAAAAAATACAAACATTGCCACCTTAACAGATTCAAGTGGTAATTTTTCTATTCGTGTTCCTAATTCATCTTCAGTACTCGTGGTTACCTTTGTTGGATTCACCACCCAGGAAGTGCCGGTTACTGACAAGTCAATTATTGATGTAACGATGGTTCGTGACGGCTCGGCTCTGCAGGATGTGGTGGTGGTGGGTTATGGTGTTCAAACTAAAAAGAGTCTGACCGGTGCAGTTGCTACGGTTAAAGAAGAACAATTGCGCGTTAGTCCTGTCGGTGATCCTGCCTCAAGACTCCAGGGCAGGGTAGCCGGTGTTACCGTTACAAACAATAATGCCCCGGGTGCCACATCCAGTGTGCGGGTACGGGGTTATGGCTCGCTGGGTAATAATAACCCATTATATATTATTGACGGTATTCCGAGAACGACCATGGATAATATTAATTCGAACGATATCGAATCCATGACGGTATTGAAGGATGCGTCTTCGTCTGCCATATATGGATCGCGCGCCGCAAATGGTGTAATTGTTATTACCACTAAACACGGTACATCCGGTGCGCCGGTTTTAAGTTTTGATGTCCGTACCGGTTTTCAACAAAAAACCAATCGCCCGGATCTGATGAACTCTGCAGAAGCCGGGGAGAATTTGTGGCAGAAGTTTAAAAACATGGGTCTTCGTCAAGGTGATCCGGGATGGGGTACTGCACAGTACGGCTATGGAGCTACCCCGGTAGTTCCGGATTATATACTGCCGGCAGGCGGAATGGTGGGGCAGGTAGATGAAAGTACTTATAGCTGGCCTAATCCTTATAATGCTATCACCAAAACCAATAAAGGAGATATCGATTGGTATGAACAAATATTCAGCAGGGCTCCGGTACAGGAATATAATATTAATATCAGTGGAGGAACTGCCGGTAAAAATAATTATTCTTTATCTGCCGGTTATTTGGATCAGAAAGGTATCCTTAATTATGGTGGAGATGATATAAACGGGCGCACATCGAATGGCTATAAACGTTATTCTCTAAGGTCTAACGGCGATGTAAAAGTGAACAAATGGCTGAAAGCAGGAATTAGCATGGGTGCCACTTTTAACAATTTCACAGGAACAAACGGAACGGGTCCAATCAATACAACGCTTACGCTTAGCCCGCTAATTCCTATCTATGATATTCGGGGAAATTTTGCAGGGTCAAAATCGCCAGTCACCGGGAACGGCCGGAACGCAGTTGCGGATCTTGTTCGTAACAATAATGATTATACACGGGGTTTGCTCTTACAGGCCAGTTCCTATGTTCAGATATCTTTAATGAAGGATCTCGTATTTAAGTCGCTGTTTGGGTTTAGTTATGATGCAAACAGTTCCTTAGACCGTAACCTGATGGATCCTGAATTCAACCAGACACAACTCGTAAGTACATTAAGCACCACTGCCACAAACGCAAGGCAGTACAACTGGGCTAACACCCTAAACTACACGAAGCTTATTCACGACGATCACCGTGTAAGTGTCCTTGTGGGAATGGAAGCTGTCGACAACTATTCAGAATTCGTAACCGGTGGTCGTTCAACCTATGCTTTTACAGATCCTAATTATATGGTGTTAAGTTCGGGTCAGAAAGATGTGACCAATTCAGGCACATTTGATCAATCAAGACTTTTTTCTTATTTCGGACGTATAAACTATGATTACCAGGGAAAATATCTTTTCGAAGGAACGCTTCGCCAGGACGCCTCTTCCAGGTTTATCAATCAATACCAGTCAGGAACATTTCCTGCATTCTCTGTTGGCTGGAGAATTTCACAGGAAGACTTTATGCAGGATGTTAGCTGGATTAATGACCTGAAACTAAGGGTGGGCTGGGGAAAAAATGGTAATGACAATGTGGGTAACTACAATGCATATACGACCTACATAGCCAATGGGAGTGAATCTTACTACAATATTTCCGGTTCAAGCAGAAGTTCTTCTGTTGCGGGTATTCACCAATCCACACTTGGCAATCCTAATGCGAGATGGGAAACCAGCGTAGCTAATAACCTGGGGCTTGACTTAGTATTGTTCGATTCAAAATTTGAAACAAGCCTGGATGTTTACACGCGTTCTACTACAGATATGCTTTATAATGATCAAAAGCCGGCTACATGGGGCGAAGTAAATCTTCCTAATGTTAATATCGGCGAAATGCAAAATAAAGGTTTTGACCTCAATCTAACTTACCGTGGTAAAGTGGGTAAGGATTTCAATTTCTCGGTAAATGCCAATATCTCACACTTCAGAAACGAAGTGGTTAAATTAAATGGGAATCCTTCGGAAATCCGTTATGGAAATGCAACAGAAGCAAGCTTTAATACCGCTACAGTAACAGGGCAACCGCTTGATGCATTTTATGGATATGTAGTAGAAGGTATATTCAATACGCAGGAAGAGGTTAACAAATGGCCAAAATATAACCCGAATGTGGCTGGGGTGGATGTTTACAGCATGCCCGGTGTATTTAAATTCCAGGATGTAAATGGCGATGGAAAAATAACTCCCCTGGATCGTACATTTATTGGTGATGGATACCCGGACTATACTTATGGATTTAATATTGACCTGAGTTATAAGAATTGGGATCTGAATATCTTTTTGCAGGGGCTGCAGGGAAGAAAAATTATCAATTCTGTTAGCCGTAATATGCTGTTTATACGTAACGATGGTAACTACCTCAGAAAAAGACTTTATGAATCATGGACCCCTGAGCGTTACGCCAGCGGCTCAAAAATAACCGTTCCCATTACTATTAATAGCGATGCTAACATGCAATTACCCTCTACTTTTTTTGTTGAGGACGGGGACTACGCCAGGTTAAAAAATCTGCAGTTGGGTTATAACTTTTCACCGACGCTGCTTTCGAAGATCAAAGTAACCAACCTGCGTGTTTATGTACAGGCAATAAACCTCTTTACAATAACCAAATACTCTGGTTTAGATCCCGAAGTGGCAGAACAGGGGGTCGATAATTCTGTTTATCCCACCTCCCAAATTTTTATGCTCGGTGTAAATTTGAAATTCTAAACAGGCTAGCTTAACTATTCTAATAATTGTTATATGAAAAAGATACTGGTTTTTACATTGACAAGTTTTATACTCTTACTTACATCATGTAAAAAGGAGTGGTTGACCATTAAGCCAAAGGGCCAGGCCAGCTTTGAAACTTTATTGAACAAGGATGGTGTTAATTTGCTTTTGATTGGCGCCTATGCAGATGTAGATGGTGCAAATAATAAAAGTGCGCAGCCCCAGGCATGGTCTTCGGGTGTGTCGAATTGGGTTTGGGGAAGTGTTGCAGGTGGAGATGCATATAAGGGCTCTAATTCCGGCGACCAGGCATTAATCAATGATATTGCAGGCTTTTATTTAACGGCCGATAATACATACGTGAATAGCCATTGGATGCTGGGGTATGATGGAGTAGTTCGTTGTAATGATGTTCTGAAGGCTGTTCAACTGGCAACAGGAATGACAGATGTTGAAAAACTTCAGGCACAGGCGCAGGCGCGTTTTCTTCGTGCTCATTTTTATAATGAACTAACGATTGTTCACGGAAAAGTTCCCTATATAGACGAAAATACCCCTAATCCAACAGAGGTTCCCAATGATCATTTGCTTTGGGCAGAAATGGAAGCTGACCTGCAATTTGCAATAACAAATCTTCCGGGAAGATGGGTTGATAAAGGACGAGCAACAAGCTGGGCAGCGAAAACATTTCTTGCGAGGGTTTATATGTCGCAACAAAAATATGACAAGGCCATGCCGTTACTCAGAGATGTATACACAAATGGAGGATATACATTGGTTCCGGATTTTATCCAGAATTTCCTGATTGCAACCGTCAATAATTCCGAATCAATTTTTGAAATTCAATATGCTGTGAACGATGGTTTTGGCGCGGATAATGCAAACATTGCAGACGCACTCAATTCTCCGACTTTTAAATCATCGAGCAATTTTTTTCAGCCCTCACATGCATTGGTAAGCGCTTTCAGAGTTGATAACAATGGCCTTCCATTGAATCCGGATGCTACTACCTATAATGCAAATGAAATTCTTCCTTTTGATCCTACAGGCAAAACTGTTCCCTATAAACTTCCCGTGGATCCACGTCTTGACTGGACTATTGCCAGGCCAGGCGTTCCGGATTTTGATTGGGGAATTCCGGATATCTCCTGGATTCGTGACCCGGCTAATGGGGGGCCTTATTATTCAAAAAAATCAACCTATCTGAAATCTGAGAAGAATATTTTTTCCAGCACCACTGTTCGTCCCGGAGCTAATGCGAATAACTTTCGTAAATATAAATTAAGTCATGTTATTCTCTGGCTCGCAGAATGTGAAACAGAAATAGGTTCAATTCATAATGCCACTACGCTGGTTAATGAGATCAGGAACAGGGCCAAAAAATCTTCTGTGGTCAGGTTTAGCAACGGCGATCCCGCAGCTAACTATATAGTAGAACCTTATCCCGGAGATTTTGCAACACAGGCTGCGGCAAGACTGGCTATTCGCCATGAAGAGCGACTTGAGTTTGCGTGTGAAGGTGCAAGATTTTTTGACCTGGTACGTTGGGGGATTATTGGACCAGTGCTGAACAAGTACTTGAGTGTTGACGGTAAAATATTGCCGTCTTTAGCGAATAAAGTTTTCCTGGTAGGCCAACACGAAGTAAGACCTATTCCTCAGACCCAGATTGATCTGTCGAAAAAAGATGGAAAATCAGTTCTCACGCAGAACCCAGGATATTGAACAGGCTGCTAACCAAAAAATATTACAAATTAAAACAAGAAAAAACCAGGAGATGATCCGTATTAAAATTATCGATTCGGCGAGGATGATGTTGGTTGGTGTTGTCTTCCTTACTGCAACCGCTTGTAACGAAGATAGTAAGACTTATAAAGATTGGCAGGCATATGGCGGTAGCAGCGAAAATATAAAATACTCAGGCCTAACGGAAATAGACACACTAAATGTGAAGGGACTCACGGTTGCCTGGACTTATGCCTCCGGACAGGCTTCTGCCACTAATACAACGGATATGAAAACAAATCCTATTGTTGTAAATGGTATTCTTTACGGACTTAATCCGCAACTTAAATTATTTGCGCTGGATGCGGCTACCGGAAAAGAAAAATGGGTGTATGATCCGGGAACCGTTCCGGAGAAAGGTAAAAACATTGGCCGTGGCAATTTCGCCACTTCTACAAAAATTTCAAGAGGCGTTGCTTATTATAATGGTGGTGAGAACGACCAACGGATCTTATACACACCCGGGGGAGGACATGCATTATATTGCATCGATGCACTGACCGGGAAGCTTATTAAATCGTTCGGAAATAATGGCATCGTTGATCTGCATGATGGCTTAGAGATAAAAAATGCGGATGATTTGCATATAAGCAATACCAGCCCGGGAATTATTTATAAAGATCTGATCATTATGGGTTCCCGTTTATCTGAAGCAGCGCAATCTGCACCCGGGCATATCAGGGCCTATGATGTACATACCGGAAAACAACGATGGATATTTCATACCATTCCACATCCCGGTGAACCAGGTTATGAATCATGGGAGAATCCAGATGCATATACATATGTAGGTGGAGCCAATGTGTGGGGAGGATTCAGCCTCGATGAAAAAAGAGGAATGGTGTTTGCGGGCACGGGTTCTGCTACACCGGATTTTTATGGCGGTAACAGGAAAGGGAATAATCTTTACGCGAACTCGGTACTGGCGCTGGATGCCGCATCAGGCCGCCTGATATGGCATTACCAGGTTGTGCATCATGATCTTTGGGACTATGATATTCCTACACATCCCATCATGGCTACCATAACAAAAGATGGCAAGAAAGTAGATGTCGCAGTGCAGTTAACCAAGCAGGGATTTATATTTATGTTCGACAGGGTAACAGGTAAACCTATTCATCCAATAAAGGAAGTGCCTGTACCATCCTCAACTCTTGATGGAGAAAAGACTTCGCCAACGCAACCGGTTCCTACATTTTTTAAACCATTCGTACGCCAGGTACTTACGGAAGATGACCTGTTTCGGGAAGGCATATCTGATTCTTCGTATCAGGATATCCTGCAAAAATTCAGATCTTATAAAACAGGTAATATGTGGAATCCGCCTTCTTCACAAGGAACTTTGCAAAATCCTGGATGGAATGGTGGAAATGAATGGGGAGGGCCTTCTTATGATCCAACAACCGGCATCATGTATGTCAACGGCAATGAGTCGCCCTGGGTAGTTCGCTTGACAGATGTTAATCAACCTGATAAAACAAGGCGAGTGAGAACAAACCTCGAAGTCGGGAAATCTTTATTTGAATCACAGTGCAGCGGGTGCCATGGCAATGACAGGAGAGGGGGGGAAACCAATCCGGCATTGGCGGCGAACCCATCATTGGTAGGAATCGAAAAAAGAAGCAATTTAAATACCGGCGTGAAATATACTGAAGCAACTTTTAAAAGCCTCATTACATCAGGAAGAAATAATATGCCGCCTTTTGGTCATTTGAATGAAGAACAAAAAACGGCTGTAGCTTCTTATGTGCTGAATATTACCTCCAAACAAAAAGAGGAGTTTAGGGTTTCAGAAAATGACGAAAAACAGCCCAGTTATTTTAAAAGTCCTTACCGCCTTGAAGGTGGTAAGTTTTTAACCAGCCAGGGCTACCCGGCGGTAAAACCACCATGGGGACATCTTACAGCTATTAATCTTAATACTGGAGAAGAGGTTTGGAAAAAGACAATTGGAGACTATCCCGAATTGAAAGCAAAAGGCATTCATGCCGGCAGTGAAAACTTCGGATCATCCGCTGTTACTGCGGGAGGGATAATATTTATAGCTGCAACGAGAGATGAAAAAATCAGGGCTTTCAATAAAAGGACTGGGGAATTATTATGGGAAGCAGATCTGCCCGCTGCAGGTATTGCAACTCCTTCCGTGTATGAAGTGAATGGCAAACAATATGTAGTTATAGCTTGTGGTGGTGGAGGCAAACAGAGAACAAAGTCGGGTGATAAATATGTTGCTTTTGCACTGCCTGGCAAACAATGATAAATTCTCATCCCAAAAAGTAAACATGTTTTTATTATTTACCCAAAGTTTGAATATGAGAAAGATGAAATTTTCAGTGGTCTTACTGGGAGTAATAGTACAATTTTTGTGTTCAGATGTGCTGGCACAGTCTAACGGTGACTGGGAAGTGCTTTTTAACGGGAAAGACTTTACAGGCTGGAGAGAACTGAATGGCAAACATAAATGGGAAGTAAAGGACGGTATGATCATCGGAACGGACGTACATGATCAGCCTAATGGATTTCTTTGCACCGAAAAGGAGTATGGAGATTTTATTCTTGAATTGGAGGTTTCAATTGATACCCTCATGAATAATTCGGGTATCCAGTTTCGAACCCGTAGCACGGCTGATTATCTTAACGGACGTGTACATGGATACCAGATGGAAGTAGATCCCAAACCACAAAGATGGAGCGGAAGTATCTACGATGAAGGAGGACGACGCGGATGGCTATATACTACAGAACTAAATGTGCCAGGCAAAACCGCATTTAAAAATAATCAATGGAATAAATATAGAATTGAGTGTTTCGGAACCACTATAAGAACATGGGTAAATAATATTCCCATCTCTTATTTGGTAGATGCTGAATCACTCAAAGGGTTTATCGGCCTTCAGCTTCATGCAAATAATCCAACTGATCCACCAGGCGGCAACCAGGTGAGGTTTCGTAACATCCGAATAAAAACAAAAAATATAAAAGCTTCCCCTGAACAGGATATCTATGTGGTGAATACTATTCCTAATAATCTCTCGCAACACGAAAAAACAACAGGATATTCATTGTTGTGGGATGGAAAATCGACAAGTGGCTGGACAGACAAATACGGATCAGCAATTCCTGAAAAGGGATGGGCTATAAGGGATAGTGCATTGATAACGCCCGACCGATCAGGAAATGGCAGCGGGTTTGATATTATGACTAAGAAACAGTTCAGTACTTTTATATTAAAGTTTGATTTTAAACTTACTACTGGTGCGAATAGCGGGATTAAATATTTTGTAGTGAATCAAAGTAAAAATTCACAAGCGGGAGAAGCAGTTGCCGCTTTGGAATACCAGATTGTTGATGACTCCGTGCCCGGCATATCCGGCAACCGTACACTTGGATCACTGGCAGATTTGTTAGCTCCCGAAAAAAACAGGTTTGCACTACGAAAAACAGGTGAATGGAATCAGGGCATTATAAAAGTGCTTCCAGGCAGCCAGGTGGAATACTGGTTAAATGGTTTTAAAATTCTTAGCTATAAACTTGGATCACCTGAATTTACTAATCTCGTTGCAAATAGTAAGTACAAAAACCTGCCGGATTTCGCTAAGCCTGCCTTAGGCCATATTCTATTGGAAGGTCGCGGAGGAACAGTATTTTATCGTAGTATAAAAATTAAGGAACTCAACAAGCATTAATAATGATCAGACCAATTTTTTTATACCTCTATATCATCCTTTTTACATTTAGCTGTGAAACTCCTCGTGGTACTGAAGGTGCCGGAATTAGTCCGGCTAAAAGTTTGTTGCTGAAACAGGATGCAGTTTCGGGAGCTATTTTTGTATTGAAACAGGACAGGAAAGATACCGTATTAACACAGGTAGCAAAAGCTGATGAGCGACCTTATATCCATCCTATTAATGCTCCCGACGGAAAGGGTGTGCTTACCGAATACCGTCCGGAACATCATCCGCATCAAACAGGAATTTATTGGGGACTGAAACTGGTAAATGGCCGGGATTATTTTATGAAATGGCAGGGTGATTACTGGCAGCGTGTTTTGGTAAACGTTATTAAAAATAACGGGCACCAGGTTAAATGGCAAACCGTTTATAACCTGATTGATGAGAAAGCGAATATTACACTTGTTGAAACTTCCAATTGGTCGTTGAAGGAAGAAGACGGCAGATATTTACTGGATCTTGAATGGAGAGGAGAAGCAAAAACGGATATAACTTTTGGAAAGTTTTATGTGGGCGGACTGTTTATCAGGATGCCCTGGAGTAAGGGCACCCCGGGAGAAATTGTCAATGCCATCGGGCAGCGTAACATGGCTTTGGAAGCGCAGCGCGCCATATGGGCAGACGTTGGTGTGCAGATAGCAGGAAGAGATGATTGGGGTCACATGACTGTATTCGATCACCCCGATAATTCAGATTTCCCTGTTCCATGGCGGGTAGATACTCAACTGGGGATAGGACCATCGAGACAAATTCTGGGCGACTGGAAATTGAATAAAGGTCAAACAGAAGTTTTTCGTTATCGGATAGTAATATATACAGGTAACCGTGATGATAAACAATTAACAAAATTATGGAAAGCATATATCTGTGAATAACGAACTGATTTTAAAAGTAACTCTAAGAAAACTATCGCACTGTTTCCTATCGGAATGTTTATGTGTTATATGATGATAACCTAAAGAAAACTTTATACCCATATGAATCAAAAAAAGATCAATATAGCGATTGTCGGTTTAGGATTCGGAGCTGAATTTATCCCAATTTATCAAAGACACCCTTCTGCAAATATGTATGCGGTTTGTCAACGGGACGAGAAAAAATTGGCGAACATCAGCAAAGCGTTTGGAATTGAGAAAACTTATAAAGATTACTACGAATTGCTAAAGGATCCTGAAATTGACGCTGTTCATATTAATACACCCATTCAACATCACGCGAAACAAACAATTGCAGCCCTGAGGGCTGGTAAACATGTTGCCTGTACTGTTCCTATGGCAACTACGGTTGAAGAATGCCGGCAAATTGTTGAAGTAGTTAAAGAAACCGGGCTAACCTACATGATGATGGAAACGGTTGTATATAGCCGTGAATTTTTATTTGTTAAGGAATTGTATGAAAAAGGTGAGTTAGGAAAGATCCAGTTTCTCCGGGCTTCGCATCAGCAGGAGATGGCTGGCTGGCCTGGCTATTGGGAAGGACTACCTCCTATGTATTATGCTACTCATTGTGTTGGCCCGGTGCTGGCGCTCACAAATGCTGAAGCAGAATATGTTTCATGTTTTGGCTCAGGCACAATAGCTGAAAATTTAATTTCAAAGTACGGTTCTCCTTTTGCAGTAGAAAGTTGCCATATTAAACTTCGCAATTCAGACCTTTCAACAGAGATAACCAGGTCACTATTTAATACCGCCAGGCAATACAGGGAAAGTTTCGATGTTTATGGCTCTAAAAAATCTTTCGAATGGACATTAATTGAGCATGAGGACAGTGTTATTCATGTCGGTGAAATTCCTTCGCGTGTGAAGATCCCTGATTATGCACATTTATTACCACCGGAAATTCAGGCTTTTACTACCTCGGGCGTTTATGATCAGGAGGAAAATCAACACCTTTCATTTATACAGGGATCGGGACATGGTGGATCACACCCACACCTGGTCAATGAATTTTTAAACTCACTTTTACAAAAACGTCAACCCTACCCAAATGCCAGCCAATCTGCTAACATAACCTGTGTTGGGATTCTTGCCCACGAATCAGCTATGAACGGGGGGGAAATAAAATACCTGCCCGAGTTTACTTTCTTAAAAAGCCAGGCTGAAAATGAGATACTGGTAAACCCGATGAAACAATTGTAGATAAATAGTCTGTGGCCATATCTCCTTGTATCCCTATAAAGGATATTCATCTGATCGAACTAAAAAATAAAAGAGGACCAAATAAGGGCCTGCAAACTCATTGATTTGCAGGCTCTTTTGTTTTTAAACTCGCCAGGTCAATTCATATAATACTGTTGAACTGTCAGTGCTGCAGCAAATCTCCAGAAATCATCCAGTTTTTCGATGTTTTTTTACATTCAAGGAAGTATTCTCATAGGCAGTTGGTTTTAATTCCGTCCTCTGTGCAAACGGAGTCTTTCTCTACATTCTTCATTCTAACACAACGATTGGTATTGCATTCATATTCACTGGTCCATTTCATCGCTTTAGAGGAACACTTGCTTTCACTTAAAAAAAATAACGATATGGGACAAAGAAACATGCTTGTAAACTTTGAATTTAAAAGTTACCATCTCTTGGGAGTTAGGAATAATCAGCGTTTAAAATCCCGGAGGCAAAGCGAATTGCCATTGCTGCAAGTGCAGATTGATTTCGCTGCAGGGAAAATGGCAGTGCAGGCTGACATGAAATGTATAATACACTTCAGTCGCCACATTGAGAACCAATACCTTTTTGCATACAAAAAGCGATTGCAAATGCAAATGAATATTTTATCGCCAGGCGCAGTTGATCTTGATGAAGTATCGTGTGATGGCCTGGTGTTTCCCCTGGAAGGTGAAATCAGCGATGAATCCATTTGGAATAATTGTACTGGTAAGCTTGTTTTGAAGAATACATGGGTTAACAATGATAGCAATCGATGGAATCTTGGTTTTTATTTTTATGATCAGTCAACCGATTGCGGCGAAATTAAATTCGATCTTCCTATTTACCTGGTTAATGGATATGAGGTGAACTGATCGCTGTTGAAACGAGAGGAAAGTAAAAACATTCCCCAAAGCATGATTGCATTAACGGAACCCTTTTTTTACTTACTTTGGCGATGAACAAAACCAGGAACCCATAAAACCAGTTGCAAATGTGTTATATCGTGCGCGGGCGGATACTTCCCGTTAACTGGTAGATCATTAATTCTGGCTTGTTTGGGCCAATAATTTTATAGATCAAACATTTAGCTATGCTGGAAATTGTAATAGAAGCACGGAATGCTGCTATCAGTAAATCAATGAAGGTTAAACGGATTCTTCCCTTCCGGTTGAGAAGAATGGTTGGTCCATTTATTTTTATGGACCATGCCGGACCGATTACAGAAGTACCTTCAGCATCATCATCATTGGATGTACTGCCACATCCACATATCGGTCTTTCGACTGTTAGCTACCTTTTTGGCGGGCAGGTCACACACCGTGATAGTTTAGGAGTGGAACAGATTATCAAGCCTGGTGAGGTGAACTGGATGACAGCAGGCCGGGGGATTGCTCACTCAGAAAGGTTTGAAGATCCGGCTGCACTTGCAGGTGGGAACCTGGAAATGATACAGACCTGGGTAGCTCTTCCTGAAAAATACGAAGAAGCGAACCCTTCATTTAATAATTACACACCGGATCAACTCCCTGTATATACAGACAAGGGTTTGTGGATGCGACTCATCGCGGGTACCGCATACGGCCTTGGCAACGATGTAAAAACAAACTCACCTCTATGTTATCTGCACGTGGTAATTCAGAAAGATGCAAGTTTCGGTCTTCCAAAAGAGCATTCAGAACGCGGCTTTTATATTGTAAAAGGAAGCATTGAAATATCGGGAACAAGTTATAGAGAAGGGCAAATGCTTGTGTTTAATAAAGGTGTTGACCCGCTTATCGTTGCAAAAGAAATTACCATCTTAATGCTGCTGGGTGGAGAACCTTTGGGCGAACGGTTTATCTGGTGGAACTTTGTTTCATCCCGTAAGGAACGAATCGAGCAGGCTAAAGAAGACTGGAAACAAGGTCGCATAATATTGCCCCCAACCGATAACAAAGAATTTATACCGCTACCGGAAGACGATTCCAGACCTGCCGGCACTGCTCCGAGACCGGAACCTTTATCTTAATTGGAGATTTATTCGGAGACAGTAACAGCTGATAGATTTCAGGAGGCATTTATTTTCCTGAATACTGATATCAACTTTCATCATGAAAGCTGGAAAATTATGAAAGCTGGAAAGTTGAATAATGTCCCTGTTGATTATATTTTTGAGTGATTAACAATGGATCTGACCAATCCATTTCAATGATTTGCTTCAGCCCTTCAAGCAGACCAGGATAATTTTCTGGTTTCGAAAAATACAGATTTGCCCCTTCATTGTAGGCGCGGGAAATATGGGTTGGCGACATTGAATTGGTAAACATAACTACTGGTAATTCCTGGTTTCCCATCTCGCGGATACCCTTCAGCCAATGAAAGCCATCATGTTTTGGCATGTTAATATCCAGGAACACCAGGTCGAAGGAATTGCTGGTAGCTTTCTCTATTTGTTCGAAAGAACTAAAATATGAAACCCTAATGGCCGGGTCTATGTCTTTCACCGCTTCGGCCACCAGTTCATAATCATCCATGTCATCATCTATTACCAAAATAGAATGTACTCTAGTTTTCGAAAGGTCCATTTGAAATGAATTTAATGACGCAAAGATAAGAAATTTGAAAAACCTGTTTACCCGGGAAGCCTGTAATACCTATTTAATCCAAATCGGGTTGTTGACTCAAAGGTAACCAGACAATGATTTTGGTGTAATTATTGATTTCGCTTTCGGCTTCGATAAATCCAAAATGATTTTCAACAATCTTTCTGCAAAGAGCGAGACCCAATCCCTGGCCCGGGGTTAAATCAAGTTTCCTGAACAACTCAAAAATATGTTCACGGTACCTGGGCTCGAAACCAATTCCGTCATCTTTAAATTCCAGTTTTAGATAGTCTTTGTATTTATACTTATTTTCTACGCTCCTGAAAACATTTCTTTTCATAATGGTCGAATGAATGCTTACCTGAACCTGGTGATTTTTTCTGAACTTAACGGCATTTGAAAATAAATGATAAAATAAAAGTTGGAGTTGCTCCCTGTCACCTTCCAATATATCCAAAGGATGTTTTGTGAGCAACATCAATGAAGGATCGATTTCATTATATAATTGTTCAGTTGCGCTTGTAACAACTTTATTCAAATCAACCTGTGTAAAATCATTTATTTTTTCATTGAGCCAGAGATATTGTTGAAGTCCTCCTACAACAGCCTTTAAATGATCAGATGATTTCAGCAGTTTGGAAAGGGTAGGGGATTGAACTTCCGACTTCAGTTTGTCTGTAAACAGCAAAATCTTTCTTAGTGGTTCTTTCAGATTATGTGTTACTACATGACTGAACTGTTTCAACTCATGATTCTGTCTTTTTGCCTGTTCCATCTGGCGGTCCAGGTGAACTGTCTGTGACTGAAGATCAGCCTTAGCCTGCAATAAGGCCGTATTTTCCTTCAAAGCGTTCTCTGCAGCTTTGCGGGCAAGCAACAACTCATCTTCAAATTTTTTCCGGTTTGGGACTGTGATGAATGCGCAACAGGTGAGTTTACGATTGTCAAAATCTAACCGGTTGGCATTTAACAAGACAGGCAAATGATCCCCATCGCTGGTGAGCATTGTGATATATAACTCCTCTGCGTGCCCCTGTAGTTTAACGAGTGGAAAAAAATGTGTCTGATAGAATATTCGGGTTGAAATCGTGAAGATAATCTCCACGTTCTTTCCAATTAATAACTCTTTGCTGTATTTAAGTATTGAAGCGAGCGTATCATTGACTTCGAATAAAGTGCCATCATCAGAAAATGCAAAATAACCGCAGGGAGCTTTATCCAGAAGTACGTCACTCATGCTCTTAGCTGCAGATAATCTTTGATAAGATCAATTGTTTCCTGCGGTTCACTCATATGTGGACAGTGACCTTTGGCCTTCATTATCATGAGTGTACTTTTTGGAAGATTTTTATGAAGATATTCGCCAACTTCTTTCGGTGCTATTAGGTCATCCGAACATTGTAATACCAGTGCAGGAACCTGTAGTTTCGAAAGATCGTCCCTGTTATCGGAGAAAAATGTTGCCTTGGCAAACTCACTTGCAATTATCGGGTCCGTGCTGCAAAAACTTTCAGTAAGTTCCTGTCCGAGTTCGGGCCTGTCGGCATTTTTCATTATTTGCGGCGCCAGGAAATTTGCCCAACCAATATAATTTTTTTCCATAGTCTCCAGCAACCCTTCGATGTCTTTATGATCAAATCCCCCTAAATATCCGTCTTTGTTAATATAACAAGGTGATGGTCCAACCATAATCAGATTGCTAAATATTTCAGGTTTTTCAATGGCAGCAAGCAGACCGATCATGCTGCTGACAGAATGGCCAACGAAAATGATATTGCGAAGATCGAGGGCTTCACAAATATCCAGTACGTCTTGTGCATAACCCTGCAAGGAACTATAACGTTCGGTATTATAACTGGAAATATCTGATTTTCCAGCGCCTACATAGTCAAATAAAATAACGCGGTAATTTTCTTCAAATTCAGAAGTAAGAAATCGCCACATATTTTGGTCGCATCCAAATCCATGGGCGAACAAAATGGCCTTTGTGCCTTTGCCAGAGATCTTTACATTATTACGGGAGAGCACATCTTTAACCATGATTTGGGCGATTACACTTTTGAGTTATCAGAAAACCTAGCTCCAAAGATACCGATCCTCAAATTTTTTCCAAGATTATTAAGTATTCTGGCTATTATTGGCTTATACAAAGAAAAATATGGTCAGCGAAATAAATCAAACTGCAGAAGCCGGTATGATGATACGGAAACCGGTAGCCATGGTTTACCAGGCGTTTATCGATCCGGAAATCACTACAAAATTCTGGTTCACAAAAAGCACTGGCAGGCTGGATCACAATCAAACTGTCATCTGGACCTGGGAGATGTACAATGTGAGTGCGGAAGTGATTGTTGTTTCATTAGAGCAAAACAAAAAAATCAGCGTTCTCTGGGGTGGGCCGGAGCAGAAAACTAAAGTAGACTGGACTTTTACTTCATTGGAAGATTCACGCACTTTTGTGCAGGTGAAAAATTACGGGTTTGCGGGAACCCTGGATGAAATAATCTCGCAGGTCCGGGATTCCATCGGAGGTTTCACAACTGTTCTTGATGGGTTGAAAGCTTACCTGGAGCACAATATTCAGCTCAACCTGGTACAGGATAAATTTCCAAAGGGAATAAGTGATCACGGTAGCTAAGCTTGTACCGAACACCTGGCGCACACCTAACGAACACTTATAGCGCACACCTATAGCGAACACTTACAGCGAACACTTGTAGTAAACATTCATAGCGAACACTTATGATCTGCCTGGTGCTTTCGGAATACCAGCTGCTATCGATTGTTAAGTGATTTATTTCAGGTCGGCAAGCCTGATGAGAAATACAGACTGGGCCTCATTAATTTTTTCCTTTGCCTCTTCTAATTTAAACCAACCGGCCTTATCTACTTCAGGAAACGATTTTCTTTTTCCTGATTTTGGTGGCCATTCTATCTCAAAAGTGTTACTCCGGATCTTAGCTGTATCCAGATCGCCTTCAACTGCCCAGGCTTCAACAATCTTGCCCCCCTTTTGCTTTATTTCGCCAAGGGAAATAAAACTACCTGTTGGTTTAGTCCCGGTTTCTTCTTCGAATTCCCTTTTCGCTGTTTTCATCGGATCTTCGTCGGGTTCAATTTCGCCTTTGGGGATGGTCCAGTAACCATTGTCTTTTTTTGCAAAAAACGGTCCCCCGGGATGTACAAGGAAAAACTCAATTTCATTTGAATTATTGACCTTGTAAAGCAAGATACCTGCACTCCTTTTCATGACCTAATATACGATAAGCAGGAACATCACCAGATCTGAATACATCATTCTGTTCTCAGGCTCTCTACGGGGTTGGACATTGCAGCCTTTAAAGTGTGAAGGCCAACGGTAATAAGTGCGATGAACAGCATTCCGATGCCGGCTAATGCAAAAATCCACCAACTCATTTGGGTCCGGTACACAAAATTATCCAGCCAGGCAAATACAGCCCACCAGGCGACAGGGACAGCAATTACAAAGGCAATAAGAACCAGTACTATAAAATCTTTTGAGAGATTCGTCACAATTCCTGTTACGGATGCACCCAACACTTTGCGTATACCGATCTCTTTTTTACGATTGTTAGTTGTGTAAATCACCAATCCCGCTAAACCGAGGCAACTGATAAAGATTGCAAGACCGGTTGCCCAGGTTAAAAGCTTTGCCGTATTCTGTTCACGTTCATAAAATTTCGCAATTGTATCATCCAGGAAAGAGTATGAAAAATCTTCTTCCGGATATATACTGTTAAACAATTTTTTCATGGATGCAATTGTTGCCTGCCAGCCTGCTGATTTATTATCAGAAGATTTTAGCCTCACATGGAAAGTAGAACCATTCTGACCTCCGAAAATCATTGAATTTATAGTTCCATGCATCGAGATATCATGAAAATCTTTCAGGATACCAACAATTGGAACCGGCTTTTTATTCCATACCAGGTAATGATCTATGGCCTTTGCAGGGTCCTTGAATCCCAGTGAGCGTGCGAATGTTTCATTGATAAGAAATTCCTGCAAAGTATCGCCGGGTCTTACATTTCTTCCTGCTGTAAGTTTCATCTTATAAACTTCAATAAATTCCGGGTTGCCCCAGCGCAGCTGAACATTTACATCTGGTTTCACTTCTTTGTTATTGATCAGCGCTTTTACATTAGTAAATGCAACACCAGCATCGGCCGGGGCAAGAAAACCTGTGCTGACAACTTCCACTCCGGGTAGCGCTTTTATGTCAGCAAGTAATTGTCTTCCGTGTGAAGCTACCGTGTCTCTTGGCAGATTAAAGTTTAGTACAGCGTCTTTATCAAAACCCATATCTGCTTTGACGGAATAATTAATTTGTTTGCTGACCATCAATGTGGCAATTACAAAAAATTGTGCGATAAGAAATTGTGAAACGGTCAGTGTTTTACGCAGCCAGGCATTGCGGGTTTGTGAAGTGCCGCTGACGACCTGGTTTTTTAATACGAGCACAGGTTTAAATCCTGATAACACCAATGCCGGATATAAGCCAGAAAGAATAGTAACGGAGATAATCAATATTGCAAAAAAGGTAAGGATCCCTGGTTGATTGAAGAAAGAAAATTCAAGACCTGCCGGAATGAAATCACCGAACATATTCAAAAGTATAGGAATCAGCAATACTGCAAGTATGCTGGCAATGACGGTGAGTATAAAAGTTTCACTAAGAAACTGGAACACCAGTTGTTTTCTGATTCCGCCCATGGTTTTGCGGATACCAATTTCCCTGGCACGCCTTGATGCCTGGGCAGTAGTAAGATTGATGAAATTGATGCAACCAAGCACCAGTAAAAAAGCACCGATAGCCAACAATCCATATAAGGTGGGTTTATGCCCAAGGCGCTGACCGATTGCAGGATATTTCTGATTGAAATGTATGTCATCCAAAGGTTGCAGCTTAAAAGCCATAGTGTTTGCTGCATCGCGGTTTACATCCTTATTATATTTCGTTATCAGACCAGCTAACTGTGCCTCGGTTTTCGATACTGTGCCACCGGGCGCAAGTTTTATATAGAGCTGTGAATAGGCCATCCAGTCGTTCCAGACATTCATCATGAAGTTGTCCTGGAGTCTTGTTTTTGCGATGGTTGGATAGGAAATAAACTCCGATGAGCTGAAGATAGTATTCTGATTCAGATCGTCTACTATCCCGGCAACTTTTACCGTTAGCTCTTTATTGTAGATGATTTGCGCTCCAATGAGCTCTTCAAATGATTTACCGGAAAAGTATTGTTTTGCCCGGCTTTTGGTTAGTACCACACTGAATGGTGCTGACATAGACTGTGGGGAGCCGGCCAGCCATTTATAACCCAGTAATTCAAAGTAATCGGTGTTGGTAAATATGATACCCACCTGTTTTTTGATCAGGATATCTTTTCTACCTGGACTAACAACATTTACCATCACCTTCGAATCGCCCTGGAAGTGCATTACCGGCACGGAATTATCAATGCCGGTAATTTCATTTTTTACTGCTACGCTTAGGGGGGCAGGCACGCCTGTACTAAAACCTTCACTGCCATTGAATTTTGCCTGAATTACAACCCGGTAAATCCGGTCCCGGTCCTTTTGAAATTTTTCGAAGCTGAATTCATAATATACGATCATAAAGATCACCAGTGAAGCGGTAATCCCGATTGAGAGGCCCAGTATATTGATAAGTGAAAAAACTTTGTTATGTCTGAAATTCCTGACGGCAGTCAGCAGATAGTTTTTTAGCATTTGTCAGGTTTTGATGTTATTAAAAACACATCAATCACAAAACAAAGCATGTGCCCTTTCATGAGCGTTTATTTATCAAGACGTTATAGCCTCCGATTGAAAGTTTGTGTACGGAATTGATACAAACTCTGTTCGGAAAAGTGATGAGTAATGTCAAGAGAGATATGAATTATGAGTTATGAATTATGAAACCAGGTTATGAGATCTGCATTTCATATTTTCCTTTCATAGTTCATAACTCATAATTCATAATTCTCTTAAATCAGGTTCCATTTTTTCCGGTACTCTCTGTGAAGTAAGCTGTTCGCTTCCTTGTCGTGACGGAATTTTTCTTTTTTACTGTTCCATTCCAGTTTTCGGTTAAGCTGGTAACTTAACAGGCCAAGGTGCATTGGCAGGGTCATTTTACGCGCGTATTCAAGGTTTGATTCAGGTTGCTGGCGCAACTTAACGGAGTTTACAAAGTTTTGCTGATGCCCTGGCGAGCGGGTGACCGTCACCGGTAGTTCAGGTATGTCTTTTACTGTTTCTCCATTTATCGTAATCTCCCTTGTGTTATAATCGCAGATCAAAGTTCCCTTATCCCCTTCAAAATAAGCCCCGATCGATCGTGTCGCAGCACCTGGCACTTCCGGTGGTGTATGAGTCCAGAATATCTTAAGATCTTCAAATTCATAATCAACATCGATCCATTTCGGTGCATCACCTATCCCGGTCTGTGCTTCACCACGCGCCGTGATTGTCTTCAGTCCTTTGGGATCAAGAGACCAGAATACGATATCGGCAATATGGCACCAGAAATCTGCAAAAACACCGCCTGAATAATCTTTAAAGTAACGGTAGGTAAAATGCGAACGCTGGGCAACATAATCTGTATAAGGCGCCGGTCCCAGCCACATGTCCCAATCAAAACCGGGTGGTGGTGCTGTTACCACGGCAGGCCCCAGTTCAGGTGGAAATCCTGTTTTCCAAATTCTGACAGTATGCACTTTACCGATTGCACCGGACCTGATAATTTCCACGACGCGGTGATAGTTATCGGTTGCATGGATCTGGTTACCAAGCTGAAAAATGCGTTTATGTTTCTTGAGAGACTTGAGCATCATCTGGCCTTCGCGAACATCATACGAAAGCGGCTTTTCCCCATACACATCTTTACCGGATTCAAAAGCAAGAATAGCAATCTGGGCATGCCAGTGGTCGGGAGTAGCACAGGAAATCGCATCAATGTCTTTACGTTCCAGTACTCTTCTGAAATCGGCATAACCATCGGCCTTCCCTTGCGGGCGCAAGCCCTGCAATGTATTCATTGTGCTGTCAAGATGGCCCTTGTCGAGATCGCATAGCGCCACGATATCAACTTCCGGGATACCAGCAAACCATTTCATATGATTGTTACCCATTCCACCAAGGCCAATATGGGCGATACGAAACCTGTCACTTGGCGCAACCCTTGCAAATCCAGGTATAATAGCAAAACCCAGCGCAGCGGTTCCACTAAGTTTCATAAATTTTCTACGATCAATAGAATGACTCATAAGCTTAAAATTGGAACGAGAATTTGAATTTGGAACGAGAATTTGAATTTGGAACGAGAAGGTAAAACAAATTCCGATTCAGCGTTCACCTGTCATAATTAAAAAACGCGTTCGAACAAATTGTTCCGAACACGTTCTTTAATTATGCGGCATTTACTATGAATTATGTTGCCATAATAATTTACATATGATAATTAATTCATGAATTGACAAGTGCCAGGAACTCATCATTTCAAACACTTAACTCACCACTTACCACTTTTATATAACTTCTTTCACCGAGCTCAATCATGCTGCTTGGTTTGTTAATTTAGCGAGTTTTTTTTCTAAGGTAGCTATTTGTTGTTTCCGTTGTTTTTCTTTGTATTCATCCATGTTGAC
>Ga0193752_1001150_pt1 | contig 22808 bp, 17 predicted proteins | sample H1c1metaG_FD_144924 | JGI IMG/M metagenome (GOLD analysis project Ga0193752, IMG submission 144924) | Soil microbial communities from a riparian zone of the East river system, Colorado, United States - H1c1 | ecosystem: Environmental > Terrestrial > Soil > Riparian zone | place: USA: East River...
AACGATGATGGAAAGTAATATTTCCTATTTCGCACCGATTCCCGCTGATCAGCCTGGAGCCGGAGGATTCCTGCAGACAAATGATGCGCGGATACTCGGCGCGTTCCTGGTCAATAACCGGATACAGTTTGTTTGCGCAAGCCTCGATACGTCAACCGGGAACAATGGAATTTACTACGGAGTCATTCGAAATCCATCGACGTCTCCTTCAGTGGTCGCATACCTGTATTCCGATACGGCACTGGATTATGGTTACCCGAATATTGCGTGGGTCGGTTATGACGGAGCAGACAACACGTCCATCATCATGTTCCTTCATTCGAGCGCAACCGTTAACCCGGGTTACTCCGTAATGATGGTAGATACTTCGGGAGATTTTTCTCCGCGCACGAATGTGAAAACAGGATTGGGTCCGGTGAATTTAATTTCCGGCGATGAGCGTTGGGGCGATTACACCGGCATTCAACGCAAGTACGATGTAGGTGGCACGTGTTGGGTGAACGGATACTACGGTTTGACAAACGGATCGCATGCTACCTGGGTAGCGGAGATCGGAAGGTCTGCCGACGTGGGCGTAAGTGAAACTGTTGCGCCTGCAGAATATACCGTGTACCCAAATCCGTTCACGGAACAAGTGAATGTCACGTTCGCGATTGAAAAATCAACGTGGATTCGTTTTGTGGTGTACGACATGCAAGGCCGCTTAACCGAAATTCTTGTTGAAGATCAGTTCAAGGCAGGCAAGCATATTTTGTCGTTCAACAAAGCAGGACTTGCACCGGGCGCATACCTTCTTCGCGCGGAATGCGGGGATGGATCGGTTCTCTTTACGGAAAGAATCATTAGCGAGTAATCGCTCCGCGATTTGAATTGCTGGAATTTCACCACGGCGGCGCGGCGTACACGGCGAATCGCTGCGCGATTGTGTATTTTTTTTTACCACAGGGAACACTGAGTGGTTTTCACAGAGTTTCACTGAGCCATGGATTCAGGTGCACTCAGTGAAACTCTGTGAAATACCCCAGTGATCTCTGTGGTTATTTTTTTATTGAGCATGACCAACCTTCGCCGTGAACGCCGCGCCGCCGTGGTGAAAGCTAAAGGCGAACACCCATAAGTGTCACGTCGTCCGTCTGCACCTGCGCTCCTTTCCAGAGCACAAAAAATTCCAGGAGTTGTTCTTTCTGTTCTTTCATCGGAAGATGGTTGATCATCTGCACCAGTTTTTTCAAACGCCCGCGACTGATTTTCTTTTCGTGCAAGCCACCAAACTGGTCCGTGTATCCATCGGTGAATAAATACAACATGCTGCCTGGCTGGAATTCAATTTCTGTTCCTGCGTACAGTCGTGGTCCTTCGAGGCGAAGACCGCCAATCGGGTAACGCGAGCCTTTCAGTTCATGAATGGAATCACCGGAAACAATCCATGCAGGACGCATAGCCCCGGCGAAAGAAATTTTTCCCGTTGAATAATCGATACAGCACACGGAAATATCCATACCGTCGTACGCGAGAGGAGATGAAACAGAACTGTGTTCAAAAGAATGTTTCATCTTCTCATCGATCCTTCGCAGGATGAATGACGGTTCGTAACAACGTTCTTCGAGCACAACCTGGTTGAGCAGGCTCAGTCCGAGGATGGACATCATGGCGCCCGGAATTCCGTGCCCGGTACAATCGGCAACGGCAACAATTACTTTGTGGCCACTACGCGTAACCCAGGCAAAATCGCCGGTGAGATCTTCCTTGGGAATCGCGAACAGAAACGATTCGCTGAGAATGTTCCTTAAATTATTTTCATCAGGGAACAGCGCCTTCTGGATATGCTGCGCATAGCGTATACTTTCCTGAATTTCATTTAACCGGGTTTGTCCCTGGATGTAGTGACGGAACAACAGCGTATTGTCACTTTTGTATTTTTCATCTTCACTGATGATCCTTGTCTCGTGCTGGAGATCATCCTCCATATATACCACAGATAAATTCGCCATTCAAAAGCAATTAGATTAACAAGCGTGCCTGCTTGCTTAGCCGGGTCGGGTACAAAAGTACCTGCGCATTGAAACGGCAGAGTTACGGGAGTATTAATTCAGACCAGTTGCCGTAAAACGTGTACGGGTTTGGATTCGGAACGGACGAATGATGATGTGTGATTATTGATGTGCTGATTTCTGATGCGTCCTTGTCGCACCTCGGCTACGCTCTGGACAAGCTCGCCGAGGAATGACGAACGACGTTGACTGCCACGCCTTTTGAAACGGCGACTCCGTTGCACGCATCTGCACATTTGCACATCAGCACATCTACCCGTTAAACCGTATATGCTGATACTTTCTCGTGTACACACTAACGGGATACCACGCAGCCAGCAAACCAATTGCCGTTACGGAAAGGAGAATATAAACCATGTCGATGGCTTCAACGGTAATCGGGTAATACGAAACCACGAAGCCTTCGCCGAAACGTAAAAAACCAAACGTGGTTTGCAGCCAGCAGGTGAGGAGTCCAAGTCCGATTCCGGCCAACGTACCTGTCAGTGAAATCAATAACCCTTCGGTGAAAAATATTTTCCGGATCATTTTCCGGTCGGCGCCCATACTCCACAGCACGCCGATATCTTTTTTCTTTTCGATGATGAGCAGCGTCAGCGAACCGATCGTGTTGAACGTGGCAATGACCAGTACGAAAATCAGGATCAGGAACGTCCACATTTTTTCGGACTTCAGGGTTTTGTACAGGACTTCATTCTGCTGGTAACGCGTTTCAACTTTGTATCCGGGGCCGAGCACTTTTTGGATAGACGCGATAATTTCTTCGGCATCCTGGTCGGGCTTCACGCCAATTTCAACCGACGTACATTCATTCGTGTAGTCGAGTAATTTCCGTACCGCATCAATCGGGAGGAAAACAAATTTCCCGTCGAAGTCGCTGCTCACGAAATAAAGTCCCGACACAAAAGCGAGGTCCTTGTTGAATGGTTCCTCCTCCAGGTTATTGATATCCATCGTGAGGTTCCGATCGCGCTTGGGTACGTAGACTTTGATTTCGGAATGTTCGCTCAGTTCGAGCCTGGCCCCGATTTCCTGTCCGGCAATGGCACCGGTCTGTCCGCTCGGATGCAGATCAAAACGGCCTTCCCTGACAACGGTATCGAAACGCGTATACTTCACGTAGTTGTCGTCTACGCCACGCAGCATGACAATCAATTGCTGGTCGTTGCTTTCAACCAATCCGTTTTCATCCACGATCTCTGTGTACCACGCAACACCTGGAATATTTTTAATCGCAAGTGTTTTCGTGGAATCAACCGTGAAGACTTTGCCTTTCTCAACGGTGATGCGTATGTCGGAGTGAAACGAATTGTACAACGATTCCACAAGACCGGAAAGTCCGTTCATCGCGGAAAGAATAATGACGAGTGCGGCAGTCACAACCGAAACGCAGGCGAGGGAAATGCGGGTAACAATATTCACCGCGTTCGACGACTTCTTCGAGAACAGGTATCGGCGCGCGACGAAAAACGAAAAGTTCATACCCGGTCAGCAGGTTCGATGAAATTATTTTTTGAGCAGCCGGTCTATGTTTTCTGCATAGTCCAGTGAATCGTCGATGTAAAAAATAAGTTCCGGTATGACGCGTGCCTGGTGACGGATGCGTTTTCCAAGTGCTCCACGGATTTCGGATGTATTTTTTTTGATCAGTTCCATCATCACGTCTTTTTCTTTCACGGGAAAAAGGCTCACGTAAATTTTGGCAACGCCAAGATCGGGGCTCACGCGGACCTGTGTTACGGTGATCATGATCTTGCCGAACTTTCCTTTCATGTCGAATTGGAAAATCTCGGCAATTTCCTTCTGAATCAGCCTGGAAAATTTCTGTTGGCGGGTAGAGTCCATCGTGGTGTAAAGGTAGGGATTAGTTCGGAGTCGGGAAGCGGGAGTTCGGGGCACGTCACTGCGAGGCACGAAGCAGTCCCTCCTTCGAAGAGGGGATTGCTTCGCTGAAAAGCGCTCGCAATGACGTTAGCCTCCGAACTATCGTACCTTTACGTCATGGTTTACGTCAAAGCCCTTCACCTCATTTTCATGGTCTCCTGGTTCGCAGCGCTGTTTTACATGCCGCGATTGCTCATTTATCACGTGGAAGCACAGAAGAAGGATACGTACGAGCGGGGCATACTTTCCGACCAGTTCAAAATCATGCAGAAACGTTTGTGGATGTTTATCGGCTGGCCGGCCATGACGCTCACGTGGATTTTCGGCCTGTGGACTTCGTGGTACATGGCGAAGGATTATCTCGAAGCCTGGTTCATTCTCAAACTCATTTTTGTTTTTGCGCTGAGCCTTTACCACCTGCAAACGCACATGGTTTTCAAGAAACAGCAGAACGATAATTTTCCGTGGACTTCATTTCGCCTGCGCCTGTGGAACGAAGTGGCAACAGTCCTTTTGTTCATCATTATTTTCCTGGTGGTGCTGAAACAAAATTCAGGCTGGGTGTATGGAACGCTGGGTGTAATTATGTTTGGCGTTGCGCTTTTTGCGGCCGTGCTTATTTACAAACGGAACCGTGAGAAGACGGAAGACGGGAAAGGTTCGGATACACAACCGCCACCGCCGCCGCCACCTGCTGTTTAACCTCTGGGTTTAAAATTTACCACGGCGACACGGCGTCACGGCGCATGTTTATTGATGCCCATAACCCAGGTGTTACGGCGCATAAATATCACTGCGTGATATCGTTTCAAAAACAAAATTTTCGTCAGCAGATTGAATCACGGAGTGATTTACCCGTTCGCCGTGCCGCTGTGTCGCCGTGGTAAAATTCCCCCCGCCTCCTTAACCCAAAACAGTTCTATTGCTAACACTTCGATAAACTGTCCTTAATCTTCACGCAGTTTTACCGCAGTACGTTTGTTCATCAACTTCCGCTGCAATGGACTTAAAGGGAAAGCGCATTCTCATTATTGATGATGAACCGGACATCCGGGAATTTGTTTCATACAATCTTTCGAAGAAAGGATATGTCGTGGCCACTGCGGCGGATGGAATTTCCGGTTACGAACTCGCGCTGAAATTCGAGCCGGACCTTATTCTCCTCGACATTCTCATGCCCGAAATGAACGGTTACGAAACCTGCATGAAGCTGCGCCAGAATCCGGCGTTCGTGAAAACACAGATCGTGTTTCTTTCCGCGCTGAATCAATCGTATGCTAAAGATTTGGGTTTTCGCATGGATGCCGATGCATACATCTGCAAACCTGTGCGCATGGAGTTTTTAGTGCGGAGAGTGGATCAATGGGTGAAAAACGCTGGCTGATGAGACTTGTCAGACAGAGCGGAGCCGAGGTAACAAGTAGTTCACTGCGTAAACCGCATCAGCACATTAATAATTAGTACATTACTTTTTCAAGAGCCACGCCTCCGGTATATTCCCCCGGATCGTTGAAAGAAAATCTGCCGCTTCTTCTTTGGAATCAAATGCAGCGAGACTGATGTGCGTGAGTTTGGAGCGAACATTTTCCAGGAATACAGGTTTGTATCCTTTACGCACCAGCGACTTCCGGAAATTTTCTGCATTCTCCGGAACACCAAATGCGCCGGCGATGATGTAGTACTTTCCGCTTTCTGTAGCCTGGTATGTCGGATGTTCCAGCGAGATCTCCAGTTCAACACGCGTCGATACCGGATCAGCTTTGTGAATATTCACAATCATTCCCGGACTATTTTCATCCAGCGACAACGAATAAATTCCATTCGCATCGGGTTGAACGGTATTGTTTTCAGCCGCAATTGCGGCTTTGCTGAAGTAGGTTGTTGGCTTGTATTCCGACGGTTCTCCATTGGAAACACCAAGACCGGCAAGAGCTGCACCGCGAAGCGATGTATTGAGCGTGAACAGCAATCCAACAGCAACCAGCGGAAGCGCAATCAACGCAGCCACTTTGAGTATGCGGTAACGTGGAGCAACAATTTCTCCGAAGGAGTCCTTGCGGACGGGAATTATTTCTTCTTGCTTGAGCGTGCGGATAACCGGCTCGGAAATTTTCTTACGGTCGGCCACATTCTCTCGAATAACCGGCATCGACTGGAATGAAGAAAGTCCGAAGGCATCCATGAGAAAATTCACGTCGGCATTGCTCTCGAACGAGATATTTCCTTCGGGATCAACACTCAGCGTGCCCAGGTGCGGAAGCTCTATGCGGCGGCCTTGTTTCACTTCCTGCTGGATCGACAACACGAATGCGTTTACATCCTTCTGCGCTTCTTCAAACGAACAAGGAACTGCAGCCGCAATGGAGTTGATCAGCAAGCCGTCGTTGTTCTGCAGGTGTTTATTGAAAAATACCTGTTTCGAAGGTGGCGTAAAAATGTGCTGGGCCGGGTGAACTTTCGCAGGGGCATACGTACACACAAACCCGCCGAACGAAGGCACGATTACGCAATCGTGCGTGAACAGCAGTTCGGAAATGTAATGTGATGTCCTTGCGAACTTTTCCATGGAATGAAGCAAAAATAACCAAAAATGGGTGGTTCTTTAAAGGGAAAGTGGTGACAGATCGTAAGGGGTTTACAGCTAGCCAGTTCCGCGACTGATTGTCTCCAGGGGGGAAAGAATTCCCGACGGGGTGTTTCATGTGTGGAGTACCGCGCCAGTCTGTGAATAAAGAATAACTTTATATATTGAACACATAGAATTGAATATGCTTTTTTTTATTGATAAAAAATATTCATAATGTGAATGACAGGAGTTGGCAGGTGAATGGTTACACGGTGTCAGGCACAACAGCCCATCAGGAGAATTTAAAATGACAGGAAAAGTTAAGATCATTGGTGCGTTCTCCATGAGCCTTCTGGTGCTTGTGCTGGCGGGACTATATGCATATAGGACTGCGCACGAATACAAAAGTTCATCTGATGGGGTCATCCATGCGCATAAAACGATAGCTGAAGCAGAGAATATTTTATTGCATGTTCAGTCTATTGAAGCGGCGCAGCGGGGGTATGTGATTACGGGTGACGAACAATACCTGCAACCGCATGCGGAGGGAGTGAAGAATATCACCGGCACTACTGCGCGACTGAAAGAACTGGCGAATTATGATCAATCCCAAAGCGACCTGTCAGATTCTATACTGCTCGCAACTAAATTCAAAGTCAATTTTGCGAATGATGTAATACAGGCCCGCAAGTATTGGGGATTTGATTCTGCACAGTCTATGATGATGACCGGTACCGGAGAGAAGCACATGAAAAAGATCAGGCTCCTGGTGCGGACTTTTGTGAATAAGGAAAAGGCATTGCTGGTACGTGAACTGGCGAGGGCGCAAGCAAATTTTTCGCAGACGCTGCACACGTTGGTCGCAAGCATCGTTTTCGCTATCTGCATTATTGTAACCACGTTGTTCTTTTTTATAAGAGATCACAACCGGCGTCTGCATTCAGAAGAGCAGCTCGTGGAAAGCGAATACCGCATGAGGAATTTTCTCGACAGCCTGCCGCTGGGTGTATTTGTCATGCGTTTGGATGGTACCCCGTATTATGTAAACACCACCGCTGTAAATATCCTGGGGAAAGGTATTGTAGCGGGAGCCGATGTAGATAATATAACGGAAGTATACAAAGTTTATGTAGCCGGCACCGATCAACTGTATCCAACAGAAATCCTGGTGCGTTTGCTTGCCGGAGAAAAGCAGGCGGTTATAGAAGATATGGAAGTGCTTAAAGAAGGGAAACGTATTCCGTTGAGAGTTAATACAACCCATACCCGCGGAATGGATGGAGAACTGAAATATGCCATTGCGGTTTTTGAAGACATAACGGACATGCGTGAGGTGCAGAACCGTTTGATGAAAGCCAAAAAAATCGCAGAAGAATCCATGGCGCTCAAGGAGGCATTTCTCGCGAACATGAGCCACGAGATCCGTACGCCTATGAACGCGATCATCGGCTTTACGAACCTGCTGCTCAAACGCGATCTCGCCGGCGAAGAAAAAGTCTATGTGCACACGATCAAAACTTCCGGTGAAAACCTCTTGCGGATCATCAACGATGTGCTCGATGTTTCTAAAATGGAATCCGGAATGATGACATTTGAAAATCATGCGATCAGCATTTCCGAAATATTTTCTTCGCTGCAGGCAATGCTTTCACCCAAAGCGCAGGAGAAGCATCTCGCACTCACTTTCACCTGCATGCCCGGTGTACCGCCTTCCGTGCTCGGCGATCCTACACGCCTCACGCAAATTCTCGTGAACCTTGCCGGCAACGCAATCAAGTTCACGGAAAAAGGAAGTGTGGAAGTAACCGCGAGCGCAATTTCGGAAAATACGGAAGTCTGCGAGATCGGATTTTCCGTGAAAGATTCAGGGATTGGAATTCCGGAAGACAAGCTCCAGCAAATTTTCGACCGCTTCACGCAGGCAGAATCGCATACGGCGCGTCATTACGGAGGCACCGGTCTCGGACTGAGTATTGCACGTCAATTGGTCGAGCTGCAGGGTGGAAAGATTGTGGTCAAAAGCGCACAAGGTATTGGATCGGTGTTCACATTTGTTTTGCCGTTCCGCCAGACTTTAGCCGAAGTACACCAACGTCAAAAACAGGAGTCAGGTACTGATCCGCGGATTTTCGCATCGAAAAGAATTCTGCTCGTTGAGGATAACCCGATCAACATCAAATTTGTGCAAAGCCTTTTTGGCGAATACGGAATCAAAACGGATCTCGCGCAGAACGGCATGGAAGCGGTCAGTAAAGTCCGGGAAAAGACATACGACATTGTATTGATGGATATAGAGATGCCGGAGATGAACGGGTATGAAGCTACGACTGTCATCCGCGATGAACTGCGCAGCACCATTCCCATTCTTGCCATGACTGCGCATGCCATGGCAGGTGAACGTGAGAAATGTCTCCAGGCCGGAATGAACGGGTACATTTCAAAGCCGATCAACGAAGAATTGTTGTTCTCGGAAATGTTCAGGCTCACTGCGGGACAGGAAACAGCAGAAGCGCCGCTCACGAATCTCGATTATCTTATTCGTTCCATGAAGGGCAACAAAGATGCAATCCGCGAGACGATCGACATTTTCCTGAAGCACATGCCGGCCGATCTTGAACTGCTCCGTGAGGCAGTGGAAAACAAAGACCTGGTCATGATCAAGCGCAACGCCCACCGTATAAAATCGACAGTTTCCATTGCAGGTGCTGCGGGAATCGCGAAAATCCTGGGTGACCTGGAAGAACGTGCGTCTTCGAAAGACATCAATGAGATCATGGTTCTTTACAAAGCGCTTGTCCCGATGACCGACCAGGCCATAAGTGAAATGCAATCGCAACGAATCATATATAACCCGTAAAACAACCCGTATGAGTTTTCTGAAAAAATTGTTCAAGGCAGAAGAAACACAGAAATCAGGAATCATTTTTATCGTTGAAGACAACGCAGCTTATGCGCAAACACTGCAGGTTTTTCTGCGTTCCGCTTTCCCGGAAATGAAAGAGGTAAAAATATTCCCGGTGGGAGAAACCTGCCTGATGGAACTGCACCGGAACCCGGACATGATCATCATCGATTATTTTCTCGACTCAAAATATTACGATGCAGAAACAGGACTGGAGATCGTGAAACAAATCCGTGTGCAGAAACCGGAGATGAATATCATCGTGCTCAGTTCACAAAACGATATTGACGTGGTGATTGAGGCGGTGAAGCAACACGATTGCAGCTACGTCAGGAAAGATGAGGAGGCGTTTGAACGGGTGGAAGAAATTATTCGGGAGATATGAGGTCAGCCTTTGACACAAGATTATTCTCAGATTACATCCGGATAAATCTGAGTCGAAAATTTAAAATGATGTAACCAGTTGCGCGGCCAGTTCCCGCGCCTGCAATCTCAACTCCCGTATCGCCGTCGTTTCCCACAACACCGCTTTCCGCATCGGGCCAATACACCACAATCCGTTCACGGCTTGTTCGGATTTGTCAAGGATTTTTCCTTCCGCCGTACAAAGGATTCCCAATCCCAGCGGATCATTCACCAGCAATCCCTGTTCTACGAGATTCGCCAGCACAGGAAGTTTTACTTTCCGGTAATTCGATTCGGGACCAGTACAATTCACCACCTTCTGAAAAACTCCGGAATGTGTTCCCTGCTCATCCGACCAGGTTACTTCGATTCCTTCCGGGTGAATTTTTGCACTTTCGATTTTCGCTTTGGCAATGGTCAATTGTCCTGAACTCACCAGGTCATCGAGGATGCTTGCTGATTCTGCGGGAATGCGGTGACGCACCACTTCCCAGATCGGGCGCAAACGGGTCAGGAAATATTTTTTTTCTTCGCGGCTCCAGCGCTTCCAGACTTCCTGTGTAAACGGACGGATACCATCCATGACTGCAGTCCACGGTGCGTCTTTGCGTTTGCGGATCTCACTCACGAGCCACGCAAATGCATCGCGCGGATTCATGTAACCGGGATCTTCCAGCGCAATGGCCGGATGCGAAAGATCGTGCGGGAGCGGAAGTTTTCCCCGGCGCGAAAGCATGGAAATTTTTCCGCGGAAGTTTCTTGTCTTGAGTCCAAGCGCCACGTCTACTGCAGAGAGACCAGTTCCTACGAGTAAAATATTTTCATCGCCCGTGATGTGCGAGTACACCTGGTCGGTCCATGGATTGGCGAAATAACCGCGCGCCTGTGTTACCGCCTGATTGTCGGGAAATAAATCGCCCGGAGGAAAATTTCCCAATGCGAGAATGACATGATCGGCCTGCAACACGATTCCGGATTCGAGCGTAGCCTGGAGTTTTTCTCCTTTACGCTCAATGCCCAGCACCTCATCGATGCGGATCTGGAACGAAGCGGCATGTTCGTGGTGCGCACGCTCTAAGTGTTCAACAACATAGTCGCCGAAAATTTTTCGCGGAACAAATGTCTCCGGTGAAATGGAAGGCAGAATATGGTTGTAGCGAAAACTGTTTTGACGGAGCCACTCCACGAAATGATCGGGCTGATCGGGGAATAAACTCATACCCGCTGCAATAACGTTCAACGGTTGATGCGTGAAATCGTAGTGGTAAGCAATTCCCCGGCCGAGCAGTTCCGGATTTTTTTCCAGCATGATGATTTCACCGGTGTTTTTTCTTCCGGCAAGCTGAAGCGCAAGCAAGGTTCCCGACAATCCGCCTCCAACGATAATTATTCTCTTTCCCATGAGGCGCTAAATCAATCCGGCGGTTTTTAATTTTTCCAGGTCTTCCGGTGCATCGATCGAAATGGTTTCCATGTTCGTGAATGCGGTACGGATCGAATACCCGTTTTCCAGCCAGCGCAATTGCTCCAGCGATTCGGCAATTTCCAGTTTTCCAGGTTCGAGTTTCGTCAGCTGTTTCAGTATTTCGCTGCGGTATCCGTAGATCCCGATGTGCTTGCAGAATGCATGTTTGGTGAGCCAGTCTTTTTTTTCAACACCGCGAACGAGTGGAATAGGAGAGCGGCTGAAATAAATTCCATTCGCCTTTCGATCTGTAACCACTTTGATCACATTGGCATTGTCGAGATCAGCCGGATCGGAAAGTTTCTTGATCAATGTTCCGATCGAAACTTCGGCATCGTCAAACAGCGAAGCAAGCAGGTCAATCTGTTCGGGCTGTATAAACGGCTCATCACCCTGGATGTTGATCACTGTTTCCCATTCACCAGTCATTGCGGAAACAACTTCTGCGCAACGGTCTGTTCCGCTGCGGTGTTGATCCGAAGTCATCATGAATTCGCCGCCGAACGATTTTACTTCTTCCGCAATGCGCAGATCATCTGTGGCGACAATAACCTTGTGTAATTTTTTTGAAGCACTCGCCTGTTCATACACGCGGCGTATCATGGTTTTTCCATTGATCACAATCAGCGGTTTGCCCGGGAATCGTGTGGAAGCAAAACGGGCCGGTATAACACCAAGTATGGACATGAGTGGATCTATGATTGAGAAGTTCGGAATTCCTGACCAAATATAGCTAAACCGAAACTTCTCCGAATCACCCGAAGTTGTAAGGGCTTCAAAGGCAATACCTGGATCAAACTGATGCATGTGTAACGTATGTCTCGAAGATGCAATTGACGTGTTCGTCTAGTTTTTCACAGAGAGTAAAAGCCTTTGCTTATTTTTAGTTAAAAGCGTTCCGCCTGGTATCTCTGATTTGGAAGGACGCATGATCATCCGGACTAAAAAAAACGCTCATGAAAAAATCTTTACACACTGTTTCAATCGCCCTGCTGTTGCTCGGCAGTTGTATTGTTTGTGATTCACCTGCGCAGGTGATCGGAAGCGGTACTTACCATTCATTTTTCCTGTGCAGTAATGGAATTACCAATGGCTGGGGCTATAACTGGCACGGACAGCTCGGCACAGGAACAACCGGTGGATATGAGTCAACACTCCTGCAGATTGCCCCTATTCCGAACATGACATCCATTACGGGTGGTTTGGCTTTTTCTATGGCGTTAAACAGCGCAGGCACCGTCTGGTCCTGGGGATTGAATTACAATGGATCGCTGGGCTCGGGCAGCTTCAGCGACAGCTACACGCCGGTCCAGGTACTCGGCCTGAGCGGCATCACCGCTATTTCTGCTGGTGATCAGCACGGTCTTGCATTGAAAAATGATGGAACGGTATGGGCCTGGGGAAGAAATTCAGAAGGCCAGCTGGGCGATGGCAGCGCGCTTGCGCGATACAGTCCCGTACAAATTACCGCGCTGAGCGGGATCGTTGCTGTTTCAGCCGGCCATAATTTTTCATTGGCCCTGAAAAACGACGGTACGGTTTGGGCCTGGGGAGAAAACCTGGAAGGACAATTGGGTGATAACACCACCACGCAAAGCAACGTGCCTCTGCCGGTTAGCGGGCTGAGCAGTATTACAGCAATATCAGCCGGATTTTCTCATGCCATGGCATTAAAGAGCGACAGTACAGTGTGGACCTGGGGTTGCGGCGATTACGGCCAGCTCGGCCAGAACTCCGTTGCAGATTCGCATGTACCTGTTTTAGTGAATGGAATCAGCGGTGTTGCATTGATCGATGCCGGTGACTATCAATCGTACGCTTTAAAGAACGGCAACTTATGGGCCTGGGGAGGCAACAATGTAGGACAGCTGGGCAATGGAAATACTACCGGTCTGCTGGTTCCTGCTGCGAGCGGAATTGGCAATATTGATTCCCTCTCCAGCGGTGACGGACATATACTGATGCTGAAGCAGGACGGCTCAGTATGGGGCTCTGGTTATAATCTTTACGGTCAGCTGGCCCAGGGAGATCTGTTGAACAAATCTACACCGGTACTGATCGCAGGGACTTGTGAAAACGTGAACAGCGTGACCGGGCAAAACGCATTCTCCGGAATCAGCGTTGCGCCTAATCCATTCAGCATGTCCACCACGTTTTCGTTCGCCCAGGAACAGACAGACGTGCGCGTATCGATCACCGACGTGCTGGGCAAGGAAATAAAGCAACAGATATTTAGCGGCACAACGCTTGTGATTGAAAAAGGAGACATGCCTGCGGGAATTTACCTGGTGCGATTTACCAACGCGCAAAACGAGACGCACACGGAAGAAATTATTGTGCAGTAGGGGGGCAGTTCCTTCAATAAAAGTGCTGGAATTCTGATTAATTGGGCAGGTCTCGCAGATAATCGTGAAGACTGCTAATTGGGATGTACCTGAAACTATTTTTTTAGTAAATTCGTATTATTCTATAAGATGAATATTGCAAAAACAATACAAGTAGCATCTAAAATGTCTTCCTCAGGCAGACGTTCCCGCATTAACGTTAGTGCAGTGGAAGCTATTGGAGAAAAATTTGCAAGGATTAACAAGTACATACAAGCGGGGGAAGAAATTCCAGCTGAATTAACCAAAAATTTTGTCACCGTCCCGTTATCCGACGACCCGTATTCAGCAATCCCATAGCTATCGCTTCACAACAGATTCCGGCCAGGTTTATGAAGTTTATTTCGACTTCAGTAAAAACATGTTTCCGGATGAAGAACTTGACAAGCATGCTGTGTACATGGGATTTCTTTCCGATACTCCCCAGGAAAAATTTAAACGCAAACATGATCCAAAAGTTGGTGAAACTGTGATGTGGTTGGTCGCCAACATTTTCAAAGAATTTCCATGGTCAATTATATCTTATGTCTGCTCTCCGGCAGATGAACAGGCCAGAAACAGGGCTGTTGCATTTTCCAAGTGGTTTATGCAAAGTCCCTTGATGGAAAAAGTAAATTACTATAAGAAAAAAGTTGGCGGTACTTATTGTGGTGTAATGTTTAACAGGAAACATCCTCGCATTGACAATATCGAACTGGCTTTCTCTGACTTTGACCCGGAGAACAAATTTGGCCCGCGAGTGGAAGAGCCAATTACCATGTACGAAACTCTCTATGAGGAAGAATTTTTTGAGGAAGAATAAGGCAGCAGACCTGTTGGTTTCACACGCAGCGGCAAAGCAATGACCATATCCGCATTACATCGAAATCACTACGCGGGCCAGTTTCACTGTTCCGTCTTCAAGCGTGATCCGCACGAGATAAGAACCATCTTCCAGTCCGGCATTCAATTCTTTGCGAATGACACCATCGGCTTCGAGCTGTTCACTGTAAACGAGTTGTCCCGCAAGTGAAATAATTTCGAGTGAAGCAGCCTGGTGTTTCAGATCAGTCGCTATGAAGAACGTACCGGAATTTGGATTCGGGTACAACGTCATTTGGCTTTCACCGAAAGATTCGAACACGCCCACGTCGTTCAGTACAAATGTTCCGGAGAAGGCCACGCAGCCATTGCTGTCGCTGATCTGCACATAGTACGAACCATTTTGCGTTGGCGTATAACTCTGGTTGGTTTCTCCGGGAATCGGATTTCCATTGAGGAACCATTGGTATGAAGCGGCTGAAGTGGAAGTAAGTACCGCTACGTTCTGAGAGATGACAGGAACTGACGGTGGTGAAAACAACGACAGGCTTACCGTGTCGCTGTCCGTGCATCCGTTCGCATCTGTACCGGTTACCGTGTACGTTGTGCTTGATGTGGGTCCGAATGTCGGGCAGGCGATTGTTGTATCACTCACGCCGAATGAAGGCGCCCACGCATAAGCAGTTCCACCGGTGGCACACATCACGATACTTGTACTCTGGCAGAATCCGGTATCGGCACCGGCAGTAATGATCGGATTTGCAAACACAGTAACCGTAACCTGGCTCTGGCTGGAACAGGTGTTTGTGTCGGTAATGATCACCGAATAAATTCCGGCGCTGTCAACAATAATGCTTTGCGTAGTATCTGTGGTGTTCCACTGGAATGTTGCACCGCCGTTGGTTGTATCTACGGCCGTGAGTGTGACTTGTCCACCCTGACAGAAACCAAGTGGCCCGCTCGATTGAATAGCAGGTCCCGGAAGCGGAACGATGTTTACAGTTACTGTATCGTAATCGGTACATCCGTACGTATTGGTCAGTGCAACGACATACGTTGTGGTCGCCGATGGACTGGCAATCGGGTTGAACGGATCGCTGAGGTTGAGCCCGGCTGTTGGAGTCCACACAACGGTATCGATTCCACCGAAAGAACTGGAAACTCCCAGTTGCACGGCATCGCCGAGACAAATGGTTGTATCGTTCGACACTGATGCAGCAAGCTGGCAATACTTGATCGTGTTGTAATCGTCATTGGTTCCGGAACCTTTACTCAAACCGGTGAGATAAATATTTCCGATGGTATCCACGAACATGTTGAACGCCTGGTCGGAATTATTTGCAGGGCCGTTGTATTTCACCATCCACTGCAATCCGCCAAGACTATCATACTTGAACGTGATGTAATTGTTGTTCGAACCGGTGTTGTACGAAAAGCCGGTGACGTAAATATTTCCAAGGTTGTCGGCAGTGATGTCTTTTCCTTCATCCCACTGAACAAACCCTCCATCGTAACGGCGTTCCCAGATCAGGGTTCCGGAAGTTCCGTTGTAGTTGAGCAGCAGAAAATCTTCCGCAGTAGAAACTGTTCCTACTGACCGGCCGGTGATCGCCACATTGCCGTTCGATTGAATCAGCAAACGATTGGCGCGGTCATAATCATTTCCGGGACCGTTATACGTTTGTGCCCATTGCTGGGTACCGGCTGCGTCGTATTTCAATACAACCGATTCGTAATTCGTTACGCCCACAGCGGCGCGTGTGTAACCGCAAACAAAAACATTCCCGGTTACAGGTTCTACTTTCACGTCGGTGCCCGCATCAAAATTGCTGCCAGGACCATTGTAACGTCTCACCCATTGCTGCACTCCGGCATTGTTGTACTTGATCGTTGCAATATCATGATCATTGGCAGTGGGACCAAAACTATAACCGGTTACATACACGTTCCCTGTTGCATCCAGGTCCATGGCGTAAACCGCTTCACCGTTGCTATTGTTGTTGCTGTAGAAAGTGGCCCACTGCTGAACACCTGCGGAATTATATTTGACGGTTACATAATCGGCGTTGGTTGTTGTGCGCACCGCGCTTCCTCCAACGTACACATTCCCGCTTGCATCCGAAATGATGTCGTAACCTTCGTCAAACCCGTTCGCAGAACCGTTCAACGATGTTGCCCATTGTTGTGTTCCGGCTGCATCGTACTTGATCGTGATCATGTTGTAGTTTGATCCGGTGCCTTCGGTGTAGCCCGTTACGTAAACATTTCCTGCATCATCAACGTCGAGTGCGCGTGCATCGTCGAATCCATTGCCTGCGCCATTGAACGGCATCGCCCAAACCTGGTTACCTGCCTGGTCGTATTTGATTGTAACAATATCGAAATCGGTACCGTTCCAGCTTGTTCCTGTAACAAGTACGTTACCGGATGTATCGCGGTCAATATCAATCGCACGGTCGATGTTGCTTCCTGCAGAAGTGTACCGGGTTGCCCACTGAATATTGATCTGGGAATAACTCTCGGTTATCCCAAATAACACAGCAAGCGCAAGGGTCAGGGTAATTTTTTTGTTCATGGGGGGTAGGGTTTCTGCTCAACCCCAAATATAGGGCGATTCGCTGAGTGGGCAAAAACCGGTTCGGGTTTGGTGGTGTTTAACTCTAAAAGTTTGTTCAAGAACGCGATTAAAATTAAGCCGCGAATTACACGAATTACGCCAATTGTGCATTCGCGTAATTCGTGTAATTCGCGGCCAAAAAACTACACGCGGAATCGCCAATCCCAGAGCCAAGTTAGCCGATCGGTCACCGTTTAGTTATCACCACGTATTGCAGGATCTAAAACAGTTCACGAATTTCGCAGGAGATGATGCGGAATTTTTTTCCATTTGTACTTGCCTTTCTTGTTCTTGGTCTTGTAGCGTGGTTTGTGCTTTCTGAACTCTTTTCCCGCGAACGTTGCGTGCAGAAAGTTGAAGTCCCCGAATCATACCTCGAAACGATGGATACTTCGCGTTACAGTGTTCAGAGTATTCTGCTCGAACGAACGTACGCGGATGATAGCGTGCTCATGCTTTTTCCGGAAGCCAACCGCGAGTCGCAGGTGTACCTGTACGATCAGAAAAATTACTTCCGTTTGCTGCTGGGCCATTCCGATGTGGTGACCGTTCCGCAGGAACACAAAGACATTCTCCGCGCTGTTTTTCATCGGCCTGTTGTGAATCTTTCCGGTCTGAAAGAAGGAAAGTACTATCTGCATGCAACAGCGTGCAATTTTGGCGGTTATTTCGAGATCAATATCAGCGACGCGAAGGCTCTCCGCTAAGGGAAAATGTTGCTTCTTAGGCTATTTGTTGTATTTTAGCCAAGGCATACCCAAAGCCCCACCCTAGTCCATGAAACACTTTTTACTGCTGGCTCTGGCATTGACCCTATATGTCACGGCCCACGCTACGCACGTTGTCGGAGGCTCGTTAACATACGAGCACCTCGGAGGTTCAACGTACCGCGTAACACTTAAAATGTATCGCGACTGTGCTCCCGGTAACGCAGCATTTCCCAGCCCGGTAGTGATCGAAGTGCGTGATGTAAACGGAAACGTGTTTACTCCCAACAAACAAATCTCCATTCCTTTTCCTGGAGCAACTGCTGTTCAGCCTTATATTGATACTTGTGCGGCTAACCCGGGCTTGTGTCTCGAAGAAGCGATTTATACACGTGTGGTGAATAATCTTCCTCCTCAACCAGGTGGCTATCACCTGTATTATCAGTATTGCTGCAGAAACTCAACGCTCGACAACGTTGTCAATCCATTGAACACCGGTGAAAGTTGGTATGCCTTCATTCCGAACAACGCTGCACTGATCACCAACAGCAGCCCGGTCTGGACAAATCCTCCACCGGTATTTGTTTGCCAGGGAAATCCAATGAACTATGATCACGGTGCAACGGATTCTGATGGCGATTCACTCGTGTATTCTTACTACACACCATACAGCGATCCGGCTCCAACGTTTCCGGGCGGCGTTGCAACATTTACTCCAATCACCTGGATTGGAGGATTTGGTCCAAACAACGCAGCAGGCGGCCCGAACCTGACAATGAGTTCCTCCACGGGTTACATTACCGGGGCGCCGCCGTTTACGGGACAGTATGTTTGCGGAGTACGTTGCGAAGAATTCAGGAATGGAGTGAAGATCGGAGAGATCCTTCGCGACTTCCAGCTCAACGTGGTGTATTGTCCGCCGATTGCACAGGCGAGTATCGGACCGTCGAACGATGTGTGTACCGGCGGAACAATCAACTTCGTCAACACCAGCGATCCTGCAAACAGTTACTACTGGGATTTTGGCGATGGTGCATCGATCCTTGATACATCAACGTTCCAGTCACCGACCTATACGTACCCGGGACTCGGGCCGTATCTCGTAACGCTCATTATCAATTACGGAACTCCGTGCGCTGACACTGGGTATCAGACGATCGATATTTCCAGCGTAAGCACAAACACGGCTATTTCGGGTGACAGCGCCTGTGTAGGACAAAGTCTCACGTTCACCGACAGTTCCACTGTTTCCGGTAATGCAACCCTGAGCGCATTCTGGTGGGAGTTTGGTAATGGCGACACGGCGAACACCGCTGTAGTCACCTACACGTGGAGTGCCAGCGGAACGTATACTGTGACACACGTTGCAGTAAATAGCCTGGGTTGTAATGACACGGCATACACCACAGTATACATTGTTGCACCGCCCATTGCGCTTGCGGGCAATGATACGTTTGCATGCACCAACAACTCCATCATTGGATTGGGTGGAAATATCCTGAATGCTTCCAGCGGATTCTGGACCGGCCAGGGTTCATTCAATCCCGGACCAACCACGTACAACGCAACGTATACGCCAACACAAACAGAACTTGATTCAGGTTACGCGATCCTTATTCTGCAAACTTCCGGTTATACATTGTGCTCGCATGATTTCGACACCGTGCGTATCGATTTCTTAGCCGGACCGGTTGTAGATGTCGGACAGGATTTGTTTGTCTGTCGTGATACACCTTACGTGAGTATCTGCGGAACTGTTTCCGTGGCCAGCGGAGGAGTCTGGTCAACATCGGGAAGTGGTGGCTTCACCAATCCAAATTTGTTGTGTACAGATTACACGCCTAGTGCTGCGGATACTGCCGCCGGAGTAGTGATGCTCTGGATGACATCGACCGGGAACGGATCGTGTAACCCGGAGACTGACACACTCTTCCTGTATCTCACACCACCGCCAAACGTTCAGGCCATTGCACCCGATACCGCGTGCAGCAATGTGCCTTTCCAGTTAACGGCCAATACTGCAACAGGTGCGGGAATCTGGACAACGACTGGTGATGGAAGTTTTATTGGTGGCGATACCAGCCTGATCACAATGTATATGCCGGGCGCCGGAGATCTGGCGAGCGGAACAATAACGATTGTTTTCAATTCACTTAATAACGGCGGATGCCAGCAGCAACGCGATACGGTGTATGTAACCGTAATTCCTGCTCCGTCATCCGGTTTGCAGTATACCAGTGCGTGCCCGGGTTATGCGGTTCAGTTTGCAGACCAGACACAATCAGTAACTGCAGTGGTCAGTTGGTCGTGGGATTTCGGTGATCCGAGTTCTTCCAACAATACGTCAACCGCGCAAAACCCTTCACACATTTACGGAACGGGCGGATGGTATAACGTGACACTGATCACGATGTCTGCAAACGGTTGTCCCGACACAGTGGTTACACCGGTGTATGTTTATCCGAATCCGATTCCAGCGTTTACAACCAGCGGGTATTGTTCCAATGAACCGATTCTTTTCACAGACGCCAGCACAGTGGATTCCGGCGGCGTGGTTACGTGGCTCTGGCAATTTGGTGACAACACCACCGATAACGGACAAGTGGTAACGCATATCTTCCCGAATGCTTCCACGTGGAATGTTTCATTGATTGTAACCACCAATTTTGGTTGCGTCGATACCATCACACAACCGATATTGATTTACCCGGCACCGAATGCAGCGTTCACATCCAATCCGTTGACGGCCGCGAATACATTCCAGACTGTGCAGTTTACCGATCAATCGACGATTGCGAATACGATTGTGGGTTGGGAATGGAATTTCGGAGATTCAACCAATTCATTCCTGCAAAATCCTTCGCATGCGTGGACATCTCCCGGCCTGTACCCGATCGTATTGATCGTTACAGATACAAACGGTTGTATGGATACAACGGTTGTGGATTACATCATCAGTTCTCCGCCGGTTGTACCTTCCGGTTTCTCACCGAACGGTGATGGACAGAACGATATCTTCTATGTTCTCGGCGGACCATTTACTGAACTCGAATTAAGAATTTACAATAAATGGGGCGAACTCATTTTCGTGTCAACTTCCCAGGCAATTGGTTGGGATGGAACCAGGGATGGAATTCCTCAGCCGGTCGGTGTGTACGTGTACACGGTGCATGCAGTCACGCCGGATTCGACTGAGCACTTCCTCGAAGGCGATGTAACACTGGTGAGATAATGAACCCGAACAAAATGACACAGATGAAACGTTTGATCGTCACAGCATGCGTAATTATTTCCGGGTTCACACTCGGCGCGCAGGATTACCACCTGACGCATTACGACGCAGCGAAAATTTATCTCAATCCTGCCATGACCGGCATGTTTGATGGATACTACCGATGTCACGCCAATTACCGGAATCAATGGAATGCCGTTGCATCCAAACCGTTTCAAACAGCAGCCATTGCTTTTGATATGCCGGTGAAACGTTACGGTTGGGGCGCGCAAGTCATGAACAGTCGTGCCGGCTTTGGAAATTTCAATGAACTGAGTCTTACACTTTCTGCGGCGTACGATCTGCAGTGCGACAAGAAAAATATTCATCACGTTGCATTTGGCATGTCGGTAACGGGCGTTCAGAAAAGTGTAGACATGGGACGGCTTACCTGGAACAATCAATATTCCATGAGCCAGAATGGTTTTGATATTTCCACACCAAGCGGTGAAACTTCTTCGATGATGGAGCGCGATTACAACATGATGATCAATGTTGGCGCCTTGTACTATTACGCGAAAGAAGGCAGCCGGATCAATCCGTTCATTGGTGTTTCAGCATCAAACCTGAACCAGCCGAACGAATCGTTTTTTGGTTATACGAGCAAGTTGCCCATCCATTACATCGTTCACACGGGAGCACGCATCGGAATTACAGAACGTCTCGTTTTGAATCCGCGTTTCCTGTACATGAAACAGACGAACGACCAGGAAATTTTATACGGGTTGCTCGCCAATATTTATTTGCCTAACCAGGACGCATACCTGATCGCGGGACCAACATTCCGTTCGAAGGATGCGGCGATTTTTGAACTGGGATTAAAGATGGGGCAATTCACGTACCGCATCAGTTACGACGTAAACGTTTCCACACTGAAACCGGCAACGAATAACCGCGGCGGTGTCGAATTTTCACTCATCTACATTGCCAAACGAAAAGTTCCTGTTGTTGCACCAAATTGCCCACGACTATGAGAAAGTATTTTTCACTTCTTGTCGTTTGCCTTCTTGCATCGGCATCACTTTTTTCGCAAAGCCGCCGGGAGTGGCTGGAGTTTGGCGACAAAGCATTTGCCGATGGAGATTACAAACTCGCCCTGGCCTGCTACCAGCACGTTGTAAAACTCGCACCGGGCAGCGACCGCGATCTCGTTACGCCGTATGAATGTCGTCCGTATACACCACCCAAAAAGACGATCGATTCGGTTGCACTGAAAAACGCACTCAACGATACAACGAAAGTTGCACCGTCGCTGGTTGAAGGAAATGATCCGCGCACGTTGTATACGATTCACCGCATTGCAGAATGTTACCGCTTGCTTCACGATTACGACAACGCAGAATTGTGGTACGCACAGGCCGTGGCCAAACCCGATAAGCGCTTCCCCGATGCGCAATACTGGTACGGCGTTGCCCTGCAGAGCAATGCGAAATATGCAGAAGCGATCACGCAATATGAAGCGTACCAGGTGGGAAAAGAACCGGATAGTCCTGAAGCGCGGAGAGCAACACGTAACATCGGTGGTTGCCTGAACGCGCAGGATACTTCCCGCGTGAAGAAAGAAGTGATCGTAACAAAACTCGATAGTAACATCAACGCGGGAACTGCAACGTTCGCTGCAGGATATTACGGAGATCCGGATGTGCTGCTTTTTACTTGCGCCAAACCAGGGAATGCTTCGACCGACGAACGTACCCGGCAGGGACTCGATCAGTATTCAACCGATCTTTTCATTGCACGCCGCGTGAATGGTGT
>Ga0193752_1001151_pt1 | contig 22807 bp, 21 predicted proteins | sample H1c1metaG_FD_144924 | JGI IMG/M metagenome (GOLD analysis project Ga0193752, IMG submission 144924) | Soil microbial communities from a riparian zone of the East river system, Colorado, United States - H1c1 | ecosystem: Environmental > Terrestrial > Soil > Riparian zone | place: USA: East River...
CCAGACCATGATTGGCCGCTTGCTCCCGTCACGTAGTCCAGGAGTCCAAACGTTCAAGAACAGGCAGTCTTCACTCGTCGGTAAGGGTGGCTTCGGTCGCCACGATGCAAACAGGCCGCCGCCATCTCCAGAAACTGCTTGCGGTGCAGACGCTCCGTACTGCAGCGCGTCGCGCACGCCTGTCCAAGGTGCGGCGGGTTGCGGTGCGGCGAAGCGAGTGGTGAAAGTGTCTTCGCCGTAGCGAACACCCTTGAACACGTTGATGCCATCGTTCATTGCACCGCGGATCTTGCCGGCGCGCGTCTCAGCAATCGGACCATCCACCATGTCGTCCTCCAGTGCGGGTCGTACGGCTACCACGAGCGTTTCGCTCGGACCGCACGTTACACCGAGCCGGCGTGGAGACCATGGCGAACCGAGGTGGGTGCGGGGCCAAAGTCTTCACGGATGTTGCCAGTGTGCGAGTGCTGACGAACCCAATACGCCTTTTGCTCCCAAAGCTAAGTCGTTGGATCGAAAAGCAACGGCTCAGGCCGGAGATCCGCGCGACGATGCGACGACCAACACGCTTCTATTGCTTCAGCATGCGTGCCGCGGCCGCCCGCCGCCAAGGGCTGCGCGAGCGCAAGCAGGAAGGGGTTCTACGCAGTGAAGGAAAATCACGCGTCGCGCGAATACGCGCGTGGCTGCACTTCGAGATCCGCAAGCCGATCAACGCTGCCTGGCGGCGCTGGCGGCGGCCGTCGCCTTGCATGCGCTGATCGCACTCAGCGCAGCGCGCGGCGCGCCGGGAGCTCGCGAGCCGCCGGCGTTGCGAGCCCGCTCCGTGATCGACTTCGAGCTCGAGCGCCCAAGACCGCTGCCGGTTCCGGTCGCAGCAGCCGTACCGGAGCGGGCTGCGCAGGTTCAACCTGCGACGTCCACTGCGCGACGAGCTGCGCCAGCCGCATCGAGCAAAGCTGCTGCTCGAGCGCCCCCTGCCCTGCAATCTCCCCCGCAAGCCGAGTCCGCACTCGCTGCGTCGCCCGAGCCCGAACGAGCCGAACCAGTCGACTTCACCTCCAACGATTTCGTGATTGGCGCGCGGTCGATCTACGCGGGGCGTCCAAGCGGCGCGGACGCAACAAAGGCTGACACGCCGAGTCCCGCTTTCGCTGCGGAAGCGTCGGATCGATCACGCCGTGCATCCGTGCTCGGCAGCGACGAGTGGCAGTGCCCGTTTCCGCAGGAGGCAAACGACGATCAGATCGATCACGCCGTCGTGAGCCTACGCGTCGACGTCGATGCCAACGGCGGCGTGCGACAGCTCGCGATCGTCGAGGATCCGGGACACGGTTTCGCCCGCGAGGCGCTGCACTGCGCGCGGAGCAAACACTGGAGCCCTGCGCTCGATCGTGCGGGCAACCCGAGTGCAGGCACACTGACGGTCCACATCCGCTTCGAACGTTAGTTGGTTTGCAGATGAAGGATCTGACAGTCGACGCGCGAAGACATGGCAGATGACTTCGCGACCGAGACACTCGACGGCGTGGCTGCTGCGAGCGGCACTATCCCTCGGCAGCGCGTCCGCGTTCGCCCAAGATGCCCCCGCACTGACAGCGCCGCTGGTGCAAAACAGCACCGACGTCGCTTATCCCGACGGTGCTCACGGCGACGCGGTCGTAATACTCGAGCTCGCGCTAGATCCGCACGGCACCGTGTCGCAGGCAGACGTCCTCGCAGGCACCGCACCGTTTGCACAGCACGCCCAGCGCGCCGTACTCGGCTGGCATTTCACGCCGGCTCGTCGCGGCGAGCTCGCCGTCGCCGCACGCATACGGGCCCGAGTGCAGTTTCATCAGCAACACCCCAGTCCAACCCTGACACAACCGACTAAACCTGCCACCGCGCCAACCGCCGTGGGAGCTCCGCTCGAGGTCACCGTGCGCGGCCAGCGGCAAGCCATCGGTCAAACCACGTTGTCTGCGGCCGAGGTGCGCGACATGCCGGGTGCGTTCGGGGATCCGTTCCGCACCGTCGAAGCCTTGCCGGGCGTGACCCCGGTGCTGAGCGGCTTTCCGTACTTTTACGTGCGCGGAGCTCCGCCCAACGACAACGCCTATTACATTGATGGCGTGCGAGTGCCGCTGCTGTTTCACCTCGGCATCGGACAGGGCGTGATCCACCCCGGGCTCGTCGATCGCATCGAGTTCTACCCAGGGGCGCCGCCGGCCAGCTATAGCGGCACGGTCGGTGCTGTGATCGCCGGAACGACGCGCGCGCCCAGCACGAGCCTGCGCGGCGAGATCAACTTGCGCTTACTCGACGTCGGAGCACTGCTCGAGGTTCCGATCGACGACGGTCACGGCAGCGTGCTAGTCGCCGGACGTTACGGATATCCAGGTCCGATCCTCAGCGCGATCACGTCCGAACTGTCACTCGGGTACTGGGACTATCAGGCGCGCGCGAGCTGGCGCATCGCCGATCACGACACTGTCGGATTATTCGCATTCGGTAGCCACGACTATCTCGGAACGCTCGAGTCGGGTCGCATGGTCGAGTTGTTTAGCTCCGACTTTCACCGGCTCGATCTTCGCTACGAACATGCGTTGGCCGACGGCTACGTCCGCTTCGCAGCCACTGGCGGCTACGACTCGCAAGGCGGCACGTTTGATTCCGAGGGTCCCGTCACGACGATCGACGCGCTCTCGGGCGCGGTGCGTTTGGAAGTCGACAGCGCGCTCTCGTCCGTGCTGCGCTTGCGTAGCGGCGCAAGTGCGCGCTTCGACAACTATCGCTTCGAGCAAGGCACGGCGCCGGTGCGTCCGAGCGGTGCGATGCAACCAGCAGTCCCCTCGACGGCCGATCCACCTCCCACCAACCTGAGCGGTGGTGTGAACGCCGAGTTCGTCTGGCAAATCACACCGAGTGTCGAGATCGTTCCCGCTGCGAGCTTCGACATGTTGGCGTCGTCGCGCGCCGAACCGGAGCCTGCGGAAACGCGCGTGCAGACGATCTTGCCCGCGTTCGATCCGCGGCTCGGCGCCCGCGTGCTGATCGCGCGCGATGTCGCCTGGCTCTCGAGCATCGGGCTTTCGCACCAGTATCCGAGCCTGCGCGTCTCGGCGATCCCTGCTCCGCTCGTGTCCGTCCCCGGCTTTCCATTCGGCCGCGAGCAGCTGCAAACGGTGTTGCGCGGCAGCCAAGGCATCGAGCTGACACTACCCGAAGCGATCGTGATGACTGTCACAGGCTTCGTCGCGGGTTGGTCCGGTCTGAGTGATCTGACTGCCAACTGCATTCAGATCATGCCAGCGAACATGCCTGGCCGCAGCGAAGCCGAGGGTCCACCGCCCCCGCTCCCGTACCACTGTCCTGCCGATGAACCAGTGACCGGCCGCGCCTACGGACTTGAGCTGCTGGTGCGACGGCCGCTGTCGAAACGTCTGAGCGGCTTGCTCGCCTACACACTCTCGCGATCGACCCGCAAGGCCCATTTCGTGACAGCCGAAGGCGGTGACGCCGTCGCGAACGTCCCGAGTGAGTTCGACCGCACGCACGTGCTGAACGCGATCCTCGCCTACGACCTGGGTGCCGGCTGGCGGAGCGGCGCCAGGTTCGTATTCTACACCGGCACGCCTTACTCCGAGTTGGACGGGAACTTGCCGGTGCCGCCGTACAATGCCCAGCGCGATCCTCCGTTCTTTCGCCTGGATGTCCGGCTCGAGAAGCGCTGGCGGCTCGGCAACAGCGGCTCGATCGCGTTCGTGCTGGAGGGACAGAACGTGACACTAAGCAAACAAACCAGCAGTTTGGGCACGGACTGCATCGGTGATGCGTCCCCGGACTCGCACACCACCCGCTGCAAGCGCGCGACCATCGGGCCACTCACGCTGCCGAGCGTGGGCGTGGAAGCATTTTTCTGAGATTTTTTCGCGCCAGTCACAAAGGTTTCGAGCTCGGGCGGCGAACACGAGCGAGAGCCGTGGGCAGTCCAAAGTGGTATGCGCTGAGTCTGGCAGGCCTGATGCCCATTCTGGCAGGGCTGTTCGCGCCCGGGGTGCGCGCCCTCGACAGCAGCTGCCCCGAGCTCGCGGTCGAAGTGAACCCGTTGCTGCGCAGCCGCTGGCCGGACGCGCGAAAGCGAGTGGGGGAGACGTTCGAGGCGCGAGACGACATCGAGGCGTGTGCCAGAGTCCGGCTGCGCCTGCGCGGCAGATCGATCGTCGTCGACGTCGTGCTGCCTGATGGTCGCGTCGCTTCGCGCTCGGTTGCGCGCCGTGAGGACGTCGTGCCCACGCTCGAAGCGTTGTTGCTGGTCCTGCAGCCCTTGACTGCGGAGGCGGAGATCGAGCTCGAGCGGGCGGCGCTTCCGGAGCCGGAGCGACAGCCGGAGCCGGCGCTTCCGGAGCCGGAGCGACAGCCGGCACCGCCACAACCGCAGCCCGCGCAGCCTGCGACCGAACTCACACTCGCGAGCGGCCGGCCGGTTGTGGACCGCGGCGCGTCCAGCCCAACGCTCGCGGAAACCTCGCACTCGGACAGCAGCCTCGGCTTCGAGTTTTCGATCGCGACCGGCGTGCGCATCGGCGCTGGCCAAGTCGGACTCGGCCTGGGCGCGCTTTCGTTTCTCGACATCGCCGGCTGGCTGCTCGGTGTCGAAGGTCGGGTGGACCAATATCAACGCGTGACGGACGGCCTCGCTGCAGCGGCCTTGGAGATCGCGCTCTTGTTGGGTCGACGCTTTCGCTTCGACGGCCTAGCGCTCGATCTCACTGCAGGCCCCGCAGTGGCTCTGCTTCAAGGCGGCACTGAGATCGCCGAAGCTGCACCGACGCCGCAGCCGCGCGTGTTCTCCGATAGCGGCGTCACGGCGCGTGTGCTCGCCTGTGCACGCTTGAACTTCAGCGCGCACTCGGTGCTTCGCAGCTTCGTCGGCATCGACGCCGCATTTGAGCCCGCACAATTGGCTGTCGCCGAGCCGGATCGCAACGTAGTTCGACTGCCAGGCTGGAGCTTGGGAATCGCGGTCGGCGCAACGGTGGGCACGCGATGATCGTCCGCCGCACAACCGGCCGGGCAGCCGCGCGCGACGTACCGATCGCTTCCGACGCGGAGATCGTTCGTCGGCTTGCGAGCGGCGAGCTCGGCGCGCTCGGCGAGCTCTACGATCGCTACCACGAGCCCCTGCGGCGCTTCCTCGCGCGCGCAACCTCGGATGCAGAAGACGTCGACGACTTGGTGCACGCCACTTTCCTCGCTGCAGCCAAACTCGCGGCGCGCTTCGACGGCCGCGCCTCGTGTCGACCGTGGCTCACCGGCATCGCAGCCCAGCTATTGCGACGCCGTGGTCGCGCCTTGGGCCGCTTTTTTGCGGTCTTGACTTCGTTTCAGCGCTCGCGTGCCGCCCACGTCGATCCACGCCCGGCCCGTGAAGCGCGCGGCGACGTCGTGCGCGCGCTCGCGCAGCTCAGCGAAACCAAACGCATCACCTTCCTGATGGCGACTCTCGAAGGCCTCAGCTGCGAAGAGATCGCGGCGGCATTGCAGATTCCGATCGGCACCGTCTGGACCCGCTTACACGCCGCACGACGCGAGCTGCGTCTCGCGCTGGTGGAGGATGGCGAGCCATGACGCGCGGCTGCCCACGCCGTTTCGAAGTTGCAGCCGTCAGCGACGGTCGCGTCCTCGGCATCGAGCGTGAAAACTTTCAACGCCATCTGACCGGCTGCCTCGATTGTTCTCACGAAGCCCGAGCGCTCGGTGCGCTCGATGCAGCGGTGCGCGCGCTACCAGCTCCCGCAGTAAACGTGCTCCACGCGCGCCGCGAACGAACTCGCCTCCTCGCAGCGTTCGATCGCGAGCTCGTAACGACGGAGCGACACAGTAAGCCGATGCACTGGTTGTGGGCGCCTGCAATCGTCGCGCTCCTGCTCTTGTGGCAACTGCGGTCCGCCTCACCCGAGCCGGTCGGCAAACCCCTCGTTCACGCGTCCAGTAGCGCGGTCTGGACCATGCGAACGCAAGGCCAACTCGACCAACTCCGGCTCGAACGCGGCTCCCTCTCGATCCAGATCGATCACTCGCGAGCGATCACCCGTCGCCTCATCGTCCTCCTGCCCGATGGCGAGCTCGAAGACATCGGCACCAAGTTCACAGTCAGCGTCGAAAACGCCCGCACCACCCACGTCGCAGTCCAAGAAGGCAGCGTGGAACTACGCGTCCGCGGGCGGCCTGCGGTGATCCTCGCGGCCGGCGAAACTTGGATCCCCGCGCCGCCGCCCACGGCTGCGAGCTGCGCGACCAAACCCGTGACCGCGATCAAACCCGTGACCGCGGTCGAGCCTGTGCCCACGATCGAACCTGCGCCCACGATCGAACCCGCGCCTGCGCGGTCGCGTGCGCGCCTGCGCCCCGCGACGACTTCCGCGCGCACCTTTCGCGACGCGGTTGCTCTCCTCCAGGCCGGCGACAACACGGCAGCCGCGCGAGCTTTCGCGAGCTTTGCAGCGAACTACCCGCGAGATCTGCGCGCTGAAGACGCGGCGTATCTACGTGTGATCGCGCTGCAGAGGAAGGGGGACGAGGTGGGAATGAAGCACGCGGCGCGTGTGTATCTGCAGCGTCACCCAGCGGGGTTTCGGCGGGCTGAAATGGAATCGGCTTCGAGGTAAATCTGATGCCGGAGCGAGCGCAGGTGCTGGCGCATGCCCTCGGCCAAAGTCACGCGCGCTACGTGCGTGCGAACACGTTCGTCCTTGCGAAGCGACTGCTGCTTTGGAGCTTGGCGATCTGCAACTCAACAACGCGTGCCGCCATGACGGCGCAAGTAGCCTCCCGGCGGAACACCCTTCCAGCGCTTGAATGCCGCGATGAATGACGATGAATCCCTATAGCCCAATCGCGCGGCGACCTGTTCCACGCTCAGTTGCGTCGTCGTTAGAAGCTCCTCCGCGAGTTGCTCGCGCGTCTGCTCCACGAGTTGGCGATACGATGTCGATTCGCGCGTGAGCTGATTGCGCAGGGTACGCGTAGTCATGCCGAGCTTCGCAGCGACTGCGCGCATGTCTGGGAACTCTCCGGGCTTCTGCAGAATCAGCGAACGAGCACGTCCAGCGATTCCCGCTTGCAACTTCCGGCTCTCGAGCAACGAGCGGCATTGCTCCTCGCTGATGCGTGAGCTGAGCTCATCACTGAGTGAGTTTTGCAAGTTGAGCATCTCGACATCGATCGCCATGCAGTTTCGCGGCGCATCAAACTGCGGAACCATCCCAAAAATTGATTCGAACGCCGCGAAGTAGCGCGGCTTGGACGCGCGTAGCTGGAGGTACAACACCGGCACCGTATAACCGAACAGATTGCGCCCGAAGGTGACAGCGGCGCCGAGGTCGCGCTCGACGAGTTCCGCGCGCACGTCGTCCGGGTTGTCGCTGTCGTCGTAGAAGAATCGCGCTTCGCGGCCGCCAACCTCGAACTCGAATCGGTTGAACGAATACGAGAGATCGAAGTAACGCACGATCGTGTCGACTGCATTACCCAAGGTTGCACTCGTCAAGAGCGCGAACCCCAACATGCCGTGTGTTGTCGCTTGATAGCGCAGACCCGCTTCGAGTCCGAATGCAACGTCGGGACCCACTGCACGCATGATGTTGCGAAGAACGCCGAGCTCTTGCTGGCCCGCGACCTCGAGCGCGGGATCGCGCAACTGCGCTTCGGTTAGTCCAGTACAAGCGACGCAAACCTGCTCGGAGATTTGGTGCTCCGCGGCGACGCGGATCATCAGCTGAGTGCTGGCGGCGGGCCGAGGTAAGCTCCAGTGCGGCATGGTCCGCTGACTCCGTGAAGATTGTCGAACGCGCTCAGCTTAACCGAAATGCGCTTCGCACCAAGCGTAGCAATCAGATCGTACGTCGATGCATCGCGCAGTGAGGCACCTGACTGACAAAGCTACTAGCTGACTGTTGGATCTCAACCGCTCGAATGTGTGGAGCGGAAGCAGAATGTCGAGCAGAGGAAAATCCAGTGCGGTTTCGAAGGTTTGATGAGTGTTGCTCCATCTCTGGGGTCTGTCGGTCGCTTCCTCCACCGTAGAGTGCATTCGGTTTGTGCGCGCACTCGGAAGAAACGAGCGCGGCGCGGAAGAAGGTGCACGATGGGCTACGCGGGAAAGATCAATCAGCGAACTGTCTGGTGTTGCGTTGGAGTAGTTCTGACGATGACTGGATGTTCGGCATCTGACGATGCTTCGAGTGATGGACCCAAACGAGTTTCGTCACCCACGGTGACAGATCCTGTCGGCTCTGCGGGCAGCGCTAGCGCGATAGGTGTGGGAGCAGCCGCTGGCACTGGCGCCAGTATTGGATCGCCGAATCGCGCTGGCAGCGCCGCTCCGAGCGGCCTGCCATCGAGCGGTTCGACTCCGAAAATGTCTACACCGGCGAGCCCTGGAGCGATGCCTGCGCCGATGGCTGGTGGTGCACCGATGGCGATGGGCACACCAGCGGGGCCCTCGATCGACATGCCCGCCGCGCCGCCGACGCCGCCCGGCAAGCTTTGCTTGCAACCGGGAAATGGGATGTACACGTCGCCTGGTCCGTACAAGGTCGCGAAGAAAGACATCGACCTCGGCATGATTCAAGCCACTCAACATACCGGCAAATACACGATCTATTACCCCGATCCACTCGAAGCGAACTGCGCGCATCCGATCGTCGCGTGGGGCAACGGTACCGGCGTCACCGACTCCGATTTCACTTATGACTTCTTGAACAGCAACGCTGCGAGCTGGGGCATCGTGGTCGCAGCATCTTCGGAAGACAATACCGGTTCTGGCGCGTTTCACAAAGCCGGCCTCGACTATCTGCTCAAGGAAAACACGACGCAGGGCAGCATGTTTTTCGGCAAGTTGAGTACGCGTGCGGGAGTTTCGGGCCATTCACAAGGTGGCTTTGGTGCAGGTGTCGGATCGTCTCATCCGAATGTTCAGGCGGTGGTCGTCGAAGGAGCGACGTTCATTGCGACCCAGAAAGTTGCTGGGCTCACGCTCACTGGAACGATGGACATTGGCGCGGGTGCAGCGGATGGCGTCAAGCAATCGCAAGGAAAGATGTTCGTCGGAGTCTGGGAAGGTGGAAACCACGTCGGTACGGAAACCGTGCTCGGCTATTTGGGTCTCGATACGACATCTGGTGATGCGACGGTCAGCCAACTCGGCTCGAAACAGTTCCAACGGCTGTATGCTGCCTGGTTCCGGTGTTTCCTCGCCGACGACGAAACAGCCTGCAAGCTTTTCACCGGCCCAACTCCTGACAGTTGCGGTATTTGCAAGGATCCGGGCTGGAACGTGCTCGCGAACAAGAACATGTGAGTCGACGTTGGCTACACAGCGCGGGCTTCAACGGAGTCGACTTCTGCGCGAGACCCCGCGCCGTTCAGAATAGTACCGCCGCCGTCAGCTGCACGCGACCTCCGACCGGCGGCGGGCTCCAGAACACGACCTCTTTGCCCGCCCAACACCGGAAAGTCAGATTCGGATCGTCCAGCGAGCGGTCGAACGTAAACCGAACCCGTGTCGGTGCGCCCTCGGCGTCGACTTCGCGCACTTCGACGGTGAGATGCTTGAGCGCGATCTGATCCCCGGGGCGTAACGGCGCGCGCCGGATGCGTTCGAAAGGCGTCGTGAACCAACTGCGCGCGGCGTACAGCTCGAGGCCGCGATCGGCGTAGCGCTCGACCTCGAGCGATTGGGTGCCGGCGTACAACGTGAAGACTGGCGGATCGACGCCGCCGCGGTTCGCGCTCATCGCAGCCTGGAACCACGGCACTTGCGGCGCCGGCGCGTTGAGGAGGATCGTGATCGGCAACGCGGTACGGGGCACCACACGGTCGAGTGCATTGGCTCCGCCGCCAGCGAATTGCGAGGCAGCAACCCCGAACAAATTCGGAACGAACAGGAGCGGCATCAACACCGCATGGATACCCCACAGGGAGCGCGCCACGATGCGGTGGACGCGCTCCCGCGCGTGATAGTCCCTCACCACCCACGGCCCGAGCAGGCCGTATACGCCGAACGCTACGAAGAAGCGCAGCCGCTCTTGTGGCAGCGTGGCCACGAGCGGCACGAGGCTCAGCACCGCACCGGCAGCCAACATCCGCGCTTGCGGCAGTTCTGTCCAACGCGTCGCCAGCAGCGGCACTAGTAACGCGAGGATCGCGATCGACACCACCAGCATCGGCACGAACACATTCGGCAACAGCAAGCGGAAGCTGGCGAACGGGACAGTCGCCGTGCTTGCAAGCCAGATCGGAATGTCTTCGATCAGGGCGAGCGCGGCGGTTGGCGGCGATCCCAACACATCGCGATACATGCCTACATCGTGGACTCCGTATCCCATCGCGACGTAGTGCACGAGGTAAACGCCCGTCAATGCGGCGTAGGGCGACAGCGCGAGCGCGCGCCGGATGCGCGGCGCGCGATCTACCGCGAGTGCGTGTGCACACAGGTAGCCCAGCGTGCACAGGCCGAGCTCTGCGCTCAGTAGGGAGAGCGAGAAACACAGGCATGCGAGCGCGTGCAGAGCTGCGCCCCCCGTGCGTCGCGCGTGGACGTACGCGAGGATGCAAGCCAAACCGAAACCAGCCGCCAGCAGCGTGTTGCGACTCGCGATCCAACCGACCGACGTCGCGACCGCTCCATCGAGCGCGAAGAACACTGCCGCCCAACCCAGGCCCGGACCTGATAGCCCGAGCTGCTGGTAAATCGCGACGGCGAGCCACACGATCACCGCGTAGATCGCGCAGTTCTCGAGATGCATCCACCACGCTGGCGCCCTATGCGCGAAGTCGAGCCAAAGACTCAGCGATGAAAGCGGCCGGAAGTAGCGTATCGAAGCGTGACCGTCAGCCCACCACGGCACGCGACCGTCGGCGCGTTCTTTGAGCGCCTGGTCGAGGGCCTGTTGCGGATCGCCCAGATGGAACACGTACGCTGCGAACGGTCCACGCTCCAACACCTCCTGGCGCAAGACGTGGTCGTCCGCCTGGAGTCCGGTCGCGAGCGACGGAAGCGCGCACAGAAACGCGATCAACGCGATCCGGCGCTCTAGCCGCGGTGCGCACAGCCAGCCGCTTACGCGCGCGTAGAGCATGCAGCTTGGACACCGCGTGCGGGCGGGAGTTCCACGCCTCGTGTTCGACCCGGCCCGTTCACCCGACTGGAATACTCGAACACGCCGTTAAAAAAAGGCGTCGCGCTCGGGGGAATGAGCGCGACGCCTTGGGGTGAACTGTTACATGCCCGCGTCGGAATCTCCGGTATCCGCCGCGCATACGGATCTGACGTACGCCGTGACGTAACCCTCGACGACCTTCGTCGTGACCGGTGGACAAGTGACCGCGGAGTGCGAGTACCTCATCTCGTAGTCGCCCGGGGCGGCTTGCAGAATCCCCCAACCTGCCTGACTCGACGTCGTCAACGAAGCATCCGCCTTCCAATCCGCCGAGACGTAGACCGGGCCTGCTTTGGAAGCGGGTAAAAGCCGCGCCTGGTAGCCTCGCAAGTAATAGACTTCGGATGTGCCGAACATCTGCTTGAATGGCGTGCGCCGATCTTCGAGCAAATTGGCGCCGAAGAAAATGAGACCGGCGTTTTCATCCGGTTCGATGCCGCCTGCCTTTGCGAACGAGTCTCGATAGGTTGTCGAGACCATCAACATCGCAGGCATCTCGTTTCCGATTCCGGAAACTGCCTTGAACAGCATCGGTGCCAACGAGTCTTTCTGGTACGAGAGATAGACGTCGAGCGCTTCTGGCAACCCTGCGAGCGAGTATTTGCCGCCAGCGTCAGTCGTCGCGCATGGGATCTTACTGTTGTCATACACGCAGACCTTCACCCCCGGCACGACTGGATACTTCGTGTAATCGAAGTTGCGTGCAGCATCACCATCGGTGACGTCGACGACGACGCCCGTCACCGTGACGCCGTCAGCGGCCATGCTGTTATCGGTGGACGACTCGTCGTCGCCACAAGCAGGGCTCAGACTGAGGCTCGCGGTGCCGATGAGTACAAGGGCAAGTGTGCTCGCTTTCGAACATTGGTAAGCATTTCTTCGACTCATGACGTGTTTCCTTCTTACGCGCGCCGAAGCTCGAGCGGTCTCGAGCCTCAGCCGATAGCTGCACGAGGCGCGCAAACGAGCGCATCTCGGTGACGAGCTAGGCATTCGCGTTAGAGAAGGAGACGGTCCACTTGTGACTGAAAAACTGGTGGGGTGGACCAATCAGCGGGTTCGTCGCGCGCGGATGTCCCAACGCACGCCCGCGCCGGGGACCCTCGACGCCAGCCTGGGCGGCGGGCGGCGGTCCGGCTGGCCTCTGCATTCTTGCAAACCACTCGTGCAGACCTCGGCATTTTCCGCGATGCAGCCGCGCGCTACTCCACGGTCATCCAATCAACTCGGAAATGACCATGGACACCAAGACATCGAAATCCAGCCGCTCCTTCGCTCTCGCTTGTGCACTTCAGTGCGCGTTCGCCGCTCTCGCCATTGGCGAGGCGCAGGCCCAAACGACTTCTCCGTTCGAGAGGACCGTGTGGGGTTCCGAGGGGCACTGGCAGCGGTACACGATCGAGATCCCGGCGGGCACCGCGTCGCTCGCAGTCGTGTTGTCGGGCGGCACGGGCGACGGCGACTTGTACGTTCGTTTCGGCGAACAGCCTTCCGAGTCGAGCTACGACTGCCGCCCGTTCAAAGACGGCACAGATGAGACCTGCACGATCGCGGATCCCAGCGCTGGCGTCTGGCACATCGGCGTGCGCGCATACACCGAGATCAGCGAAGTCGGCGTGAAGGCGACTTGGGGTCCTGCGGCGTCAACACCTGCGCCTGCGCCGCAGCCGACTCCTGCGCCCGAACCTGCGCCGCAACCAGCTCCGACGCCGGAACCGCAACCCGCACCCACTCCGGCACCCACCGTCGATTGGACGAAGCAGATCCTCGATCGGCACAACTTCTATCGCGCGCAGCATTGCGCGCCCGACCTCGTGTGGGACGAAGAGATCGCCGCGAGCGCTCAAGTGTGGGCGAACGGTTGCGTCTTCGATCACGACAGCGCCACACCGTTCGGCGAGAACATCGCGTACCGCAGCGTGAACGACAGCCCGCTGTCGCCGATCGACTCGTGGTACGGCGAAGTCAAGGACTACAACTTCGCGGCACCTGGCACGTCGACCAACACCGGTCACTTCACGCAGGTCGTGTGGAACGGCTCGACGCGAATCGGCTGCGCGCGAGCCGAGTGCCCGTACAGCGCGTTTGGCAAGCCGGCAGAATGGGGCAACGCGAACCTCTACGTGTGCCGCTACGCCGAGCCCGGGAACACGACCACCCGGTTTGCGGAAAACGTGAATCCGAAATCGGACGGTGGCGTTTGCGAGTGAGCAACGACTAAAACAAGTTCGTAGTTGGGAGGGGAACGGTGACGTTCCCCTTTTCGCGTATCCCGACAGGTCACGTTGCGCGAGCAGCCGCCGTAGGCGGCGTTTGGTCCGGATTCCGTGATGCTCCATCGACTGCGATGGTCATGGCGTGGCCCGCGCTCTCGACTGCATCGCCTTCGAGCTGCACTTGGTTCTCGACCCACCAAGCGCGCGCGTTCGCGCTATCCCACGGCTCGACCGCACACGCTTCGAGCCGGAACCGGAGCTCGGCGGCGCTCTGAGGACGCTGGTCCGGTTCCTTGCTGAGACACGCGAGCACGACCGCTTCGAGCTCGACTGGAACAGCTATCGCTCGCGCCGCAAACGGCTTCGGCTCCTCGTGAAGGTGCTGGGCGCAAACCTCCACCACCGACTTGCCGTCGAAGACGTCCACCCCCGCAAGCAGGTAGTAGGCGACCGCCCCCAGCGCGTAAATATCCGTACGGACGTCGGCCGAATCCGGCATGCGGATGCACTCCGGAGCCATGTACTGAGGTGTTCCGAGGAGTGCACTGGCCGCAGTCAGCTCCACGTCTCGATCGACCTGGAACTCTTTGACCAAGCCGAAGTCGAGCAACTTCACGACATCACGCTCGCCCCCTTGTGTGCACAGCATGATGTTCGCCGGCTTGATGTCGCGATGGATCAAACCGATCGTGTGGGCTTCGGTCAACGCTCCGCAAACCATCCCCAAGATCCGCACCACTCTACCCGGCGGCTGCGCCCCGCCGACCGCAACGATCCGCTGGAGCGTGGCGCCATCGAGCAGCTCCATCGCGTAGTAGAAGACGCCGTCGTCGGTTCGGCCGTAGTCGAAGATCGTGATGGTATTCGGATGTGTCAGACGCGCAGTCAGCTGCACTTCGCGCTCGAAGCGACGAAAGTCGAGCTCGCCCGCGCGATCGCCGCGCAGCAGTTTGATCGCCGAGGGCCGACGCATCATTCCGTGACGAGCCCGGTAGACCTCACCCATTCCGCCTTCGCCAAGCTTCTGCTCGAGGACGTACTGCCCGAGACGGCGCGCCTCTCGAACCTCGGCCCGAAGTCCATAAATCACCTGGGAGATGACGACGCAGGTGATGATCGCGAAGCCCCACATGATCGCCATGTTGACCGGCAGCCACGGGTAGGCTCCCGAGTCGAGCGCTCGCAAGGCAAACCCACCATGCGCGGTCGGGACGAGGATGGAGTTCACCAGCAGCATGGGGAGGCCGAACAGCGCGGTGATGATGATTGTGCGTCGAGGCCGAGACGGAATCAGAGCCGCACGAATGGCCAGCAGCATCGCCATTCCACCCAGCTGCATGAGCGACACGTAGCCGTCGGCAAGCAGAGCTGCCTGTCCAGCCGCCACCGCATGATCGCGGGCGAACCCGGCGAAGATGTAGCGCCCAGTCAGCGCGCTGAGAACCGAGTTGAGGAGCAGACCACCGCTCTCCATCCTTCGGGAAAAGCGGATGGACCGCACGCCACGCCGGCAGAGCCACCAGAAGACACCCGCTTGAGCTGCCGAAGTCAGGGTAAGCCGAAAGTCCGCACCGGGATTCGTTACCGCCCCAACGGCACCCAGGGCGCTGCCGAGCAGAACAATCCAGAACATCACCTTCCAGAACAGGGCCACCCGGGTCTGGAGGAAGGCGCGCTCCTCCTCGCTACTCTCGCTACCGGAGGAGGGTCGCTGACTGGCCATCGAGTGACTATGACTGATCGGCGCCTCGTATTGCGAGGTGCGGCTTCGGCTACAAGTCAAGTCGCTCGGGTCGCGTTTAGGTACGTGAGAAACTACAACTAAGCGCGAAGCAGAGTTGTCGATTCACTGACTGTGTTGCTCGGGAGTCGATCTTCGGCCGAGGTCGATCGCCAATGCGGATGGCGAATCGATCGGGATCGTTCTCGCAGTTGCCGTCAGCGCGTCGCGATGCCCTGCGACGCGCTGCCAGGCTAGCTTTGCTTCCGCGTCGGTCCACACGGGAACTCCGCACTCACCTAACGCCGCGAGTAGTGCTGCTGCACTCTCGAAACGATCGTCGGGTCGCTTCGCCAAACATCGCAGCACGAGTTGCTCGAGTAGCGCGGGTAACGCGTGACCGAGACGCGCCGAGGGCGGTTGCGGCTGCGTGTACACGTGGTGACTGCAGATCTCGACGAGCGTGGCCCCGTCGAAGACCGGCTGACCAGTGAGTAAGAAGTAGCCGACCGCACCACAGGCATACAGATCACTTCGACCATCGACGTGTTCGGGGTCGACGATGGCTTCAGGCGCGAGGAAGAGCGGCGTACCGAGAATCACCTGGTCCCTGCTCAGGCTGGAGTCTTGCTGCGCCGCTCGCTTCACCAACCCGAAGTCGACGACTTTCGCGACATCGTGTAACCCGCCGCGTTCGCACAACACGATGTTTGCCGGCTTGACGTCTCGATGCACGAGACCGCGGCCGTGCGCTTCCGCAAGTGCGCTCGCGACCTGCTTGAGAATGTGGACGACGCGGGCCGGTTGTTGCGGCCCATCGAAGCCGACTAAACGCTGGAGGTCGAGCCCGTCGAGGTATTCCATCACGTAGTAAAAGACGCCTCCGGCGGTGCGCCCGTAGTCGTAGATCGCGACCGTGTTGGGGTGTGTTAGTTGACTTGTCAGTTGAACTTCACGCTCGAAGCGAGCGATGGCCTCGGCGCCGACTTGCTCGGGCCGCAACAACTTGATCGCAGTCGGTCGACGCAGTAGTGCATGCCGGGCTTCCCACACCATGCCCATGCCTCCTTCCCCGAGCTTCCGAATCAGCGTGTATTGACCGAGTCGTTGTGCCGCGCGTACTTGCCCGCGAAGGTGCAGAATGATGCGGGCCGCCGAGAGCGCCAGCGCGAACGACGCGCTGAGCATGATGCCCGTAAACAGCACGCCCCAGAGAGGCTCGTCCCCTTGGCTCCGGTAGGACGGACCCCGCGAGAACGAAAGCGACCACTGCCGATCGGCGAAGTCTATTCTTACCCGGAGTGGATCCCTCGTCCTGTCTTGTCCGTGATCGGCGAGCCCAGGCGAGCTCTCGAACAGGATGCGCGTCTCGGCAGGTGCGGCGTGATCGATCACGACGAGTTGCATGCCGAGCTTCACCACGCTGGTGATCGCCGGCCACACCACCTCGTGCATGCGAAACACCTCGGCGCCTACGCCGCGCAGCCGTGCGGGCTCGCTCAGCGGTCCCGGCATGAACACTGGACAAAACGCGGCGATCGAATACGAGGTGGGCGGGTCTTCGATCAAACGGATGCGTTCAGAAGCCACGGTTGCACGGCTTGTCTGGGCGCGATCGATGGGTGCGCGGCGTGCTGTGTCTGCGGTGAGATCGAAACCGAGTACGCGGTCATCCGCCGGTTCCATGTAGTAGATCGGCAAGTGCTCTGTTCGAACATTTGCCCGCACCAATCTTCCATCGGCGCCGACCTCTCGGAACTCGAATGCAGGCAAGCCGTCTTTGCGCGCGGCTTGTTCGTACGTCGGTCGTTCTGCGGCGTTGACGAGCGGAATCCATTCCAACGCACGGATACTCGGATGCCGTGCGAGCGCTGGCCGCGCGAAGCGCGCGAACTCTTCGCGGCCCACGTCGACTGACGCGTCGAACAACGCGCAGACGGATTCCAGCACTTCGAGCGGCCGCTCGAGCTGCGAGCGCAAGCTGGAAGCGACGTCGTCGACGCGCCGTTGGAACTCCAGATGCTCTCGTGACCGCGCGCGGGCACGCAGCGTCGCGAACAAGTTGAGGGAAATGACCGTGCCCAGGATGAACACGACCAGCGAGGCGCGGTGCGGCTTGAACCCACCGAGCGCACGGACGCTCGGCAGCCGCGAGCTGCTGGGGCGCGAAATAATCTTCTCGGTTGGGTTTGGACTAACGTCTCGGGCCACCGTGCAATATATGCACCGACGTGCGCTTGGAAACGCCAGTAATGCGTGTGGAGCCCTCAGCGCGGCGTGGCATACAGCACGCGTTTGCCCGGATGTTCAGTGACCGTCCAAAGCTCATTGCGCCCGGGCCAATACGACAGATCCTCGGCGCCGATCGCCGCCTTGCGCTCTTTCTGAACTGTCAACACACCGGGTGTGGCCGCGGACGGCGTCGCTTCGATCAGCGTTGCATTTGCACGCTCGCCGCCTCCAGTGCGACTCAGATACCAGGTGCCTTCATAACTCAACGCACCCTGCACGTTCGGCGTTGGCAACCGGAGCGCTTCTTCCGCTTGCCATATGCCGCCCGTGAGTTTCGGAAGACCCGAGTTGGGATCGAGCGGCCAACGCGCGACTCGGCCGTTGTTGTCCGGTGTCGCGCCGGTCGCGCAATATTCGCCGGTGATCAACGCGTCTGCGCCACTGCGATCGATGGCTACGAACGAGTACTTCGGCGTGCCGTCTCCCGCACACGCGTGCTTCGGTGGAAAGTCCACTAGGCCTCCGGGGTTCTCCCATGCTGCGACCTGAGGCATGACGTAGCGATAACCGAACGATGTGTATTTTCCGTCTCGAAGCCCGACTTTGTTTTTCTCTTTTAGGTCGGCTTTGTCACCCGCGGCTTCGAGATCGAAGATTCTGCGCATGTCGAACGCACGGATGCCGCGATTTGTGTCGACTACGTAGAGATAGTTGCCGTACCAGGCGATACCACCTGCGTGAATTCCGGCGTGGTCGCCCTCCTGCGGGCTACTCAGGATCTCATAGGACGGATCTCCGTCCGCTTGGAGGTACGGATAGACTAACAACACGTGTTGGTACTGCTTGGTGTCGATGTCCAAGAACGAGACGCGCACGCCTTTTGCTGAACCAGCCTTCTTGTCGTACCAGCTCACGAGGATCGCTTGTTTGTCTCCCCACTGCGCGTCCTTCTGAGCGTCCGCCACAGTGGTCACACCTTGCGGCATCCACTCGAGGTTTTTTGGATCGCCCGACCCCGAATCGGAGGGGTGGAAGCAAATGCGCTGCGCAGGCGGTTCCATGCCCTTGAAGGCCGGTGAGTCGCACTTGTCGCCGAATGTCGCTGGTCGGTTCGCCTGACCAAGTATTTTCTGTACGCCCAGCTTGGGAAGTCGTTTATCCAGTTTCGCGACTCGGTCGAAGAAGCTGTCAGGCGCGGGGTCGTCTGCGCTGGAATTGGACTTGGAGGGGACGAGTTGGAAATCACTGAGCTTCGGGGGCGTCGCTGGCACCGTCGGTCCAGCTATCGCGCGCGAGGCTGAAACCGCAAGCGACGCGGCGATCGCCGTGATCCCAAGGATGAGCTTCATTCGCGTTGTCATACGGCCTCCGTTTAGCTGGATGTTCCGTGCAGCACTGATCGAGATACGCGCGATGAGACGTGCGCAAGTATCCATACGGCTAGTGCCGCGGCAAAGTCGGGCAGCCCATTTGGGCCCGGGCACTCGCGGACGAGATCGAGAGCGAGCGAGCACGCAACTCGAAGTCTCGTCCGCCGATGACTTTCCACAAGGAGAGTCACGATGTCATTCAACTGTAATCGTCACGCCCGCCACTTCCGACTCGTACTCGGTGTGTCACTTCTATCGGGCTGCGCGGCCGGAGAGCTCGATACGAGCAACGTCGGAGTGTGGAGTGGCGCGCTCGAACTCGAGTGCGCTGCGGTCCCGGCGAACGTGACCGGAGATGTCATATCCATTCTGTCCTCGGTCGAACCGGTCGATCCATCTCAACCCCAAGCGTACGGTTCGGAGCATTGCGCTGGAGTCATCTTCGAGTTCGACAACCCAGAAGACGAGCCACTGCGTGGCGCATGGGTTCAAGCCAGTGGAGAATCCATGTCGAGCTCGGATGTGTTCAGCGAAAGCCGGTGCCCCGAACGCGCCTTGGAAGCGGAATACTGGGGATACAAGGACCGGGAATGGTCGCTGCTCGCGTTCGCATCGAACACTGCAGGCTTCGAACCCGGCCCGGATTCTCAGACAGGATATTGTGGCCTCGACGCTCTAATCGAATCCCCCGGAACGTTCGAGAAGCTCCGGATCGTGGCGCGCGTCACGCAGGGTTCAGACACCTATCCGATGTACGCCTGCCTCTGGTGAACGACGAAGTGCGGCTGAGCGGGCAAGCAGCGTTGCTCGGAATGCGAACGAATCGGCTCGGCTCGGTCTGAGGCTCACTATCCGGCCGCCATCGAATATATACCGGACGTGTGCAAGCTCGCTATCGGCAGCGTCCTTGCATTGCTGACACTGCACCGCGGGACGTTTTTGATCATCGATCACCTCGACCGCGCGCCTTCTGGCGCCGGGCGCGTTGAGCGAACTGCGCGCAGCGGCATACTCTGGTTTCCTCGGCCTTCGCTCTTGGCATTCGCGTTGCACAAGCGATCGAGACGTCGCCATGAAAACCAAAGTCTTGCTCCTGATGGGTGTATCAGGCAGTGGAAAGAGCACCGTTGGCGCGCTCCTCGCGGGCAGGCTGAAGTGGCCCTATGCCGATGCGGACTCCTTTCACCCTGCAGCCAATGTCGCGAAGATGGCCGCGGGCCACCCGCTCAACGACGGTGATCGCGTCCCGTGGTTGCTGGCGATTCGCGCTTGGATCGACGAGCGCGTAACGAAGGGCGAGTCGGGCGTCGTAAGCTGCTCGGCTCTCAAGCGGAGATATCGGGACCTATTGCGCAGGCCCGAGGTGACCTTCGTGTACCTGCGTGGCTCGCCAACGCAGATCGAAGAGCGCTTGGTTGCTCGCCAAGGCCACTTCTTCAAGCCAGGCATGCTCGACAGTCAGTTCGCTGCCCTGCAGGAGCCTTCGGCAGACGAGCACGTGATCACTGTGCCTATCGGCGGCACGCCAGCCGAGATTGTGGATCTGATCACTGCGGCGACGGACGTCGAGCCGTGAACTGGACCAGTCACGAAACCTGGCTCGTCGTCTGTGCCGTCGCGGGTATCGCGGCCATCGTCGTCCTGATCAGTTACTTCAAGGTCCACGCGTTCATCGCGCTCGTCCTCGGATCGGGTTTCGTCGGCCTCGCCTCCGGTCTCAAGGCTCCGGAGGTCATAAAACAATTCCAAACTGGCTTCGGAAGCACGCTCGGCGGCGTCGGTATTCTCGTGGCGCTCGGCACCATGCTCGGCAAGTTGCTTGGGTACCACCCCATCCAGGACCGCTCGTCGCGGTCGACGCGTTGAACGCCGATCTGGGCCAAACCATGGCATTCGGGCTGCTGATTGCGGTCCCGACCGTGATCGTCGCCGGTCCTTTGTTCGGCGCGTGGATCGGGAAGCGCGTGATCGCGCAACCTCCGGAGCGCCTGGTGGCGGAGTTTACGAAGCGCGACGTCGAACCCCTCGCGAGCGCGCCCAGCTTTGGCGTGACGCTCAGCACCGTTTTGCTGCCGGTGGTCCTGATGCTCGGCAAAGCCGTCGCCGACGTGCTGCTGGCGAAAGACAACATCGCGAGGTCGTGGATCGATTTCATCGGCGACCCTCTGATGGCGCTCCTCCTCGCAGTGATCGTTGCGATGTTCACGTTCGGTTACGTGCGCGGTTTCTCCAAGGAGAAAGTCAGCGCCTTACTCGGCAGCAGTTTGGCCCCACGTCAATGATGCGGGCTGCTGGTTGGTGAAGGAGTATTTCGGGATGAGTGTCGGGGAAACCATCAAGACTTGGTCTGTCATGGAGACCATCTTATCCGTGGTTGGGCTGGTTCTAATTCTCGGCTTGAGCCTCGTGGTCTAACAGGGCGCGCTGCGTCGGCGCGGGATGTTCGCACACCGGCGCAGCTGAAGGCGGCGGCACGCAAACCCGGCGAACCGACGACTAAAACTGACTGGCGACCGCGTTAGCATTCGCGATGTTTGTCAAGGTCACTTCATTCTGCCCCAGCGGGCGTGTACGCTTACATCGTACGCCTCCACTGCGCTCGCCGCCGTGCTGCGCGAACATGGATACCGATGCGCTGCTGCGCTGGCCATCGTGCGCTGCTTGCTGTGAGTCTGATCGGACTCTCGGGATGCCTGCGCTTCGGATACAACGAACGTCTGATGCCGGCAGCTGATGGCGGCGGATTGAACATGCACGATGCGGCCGCAACTGACGCGAGCGCCCAGCCCGATGGCGCCACGATGGCCGATGCTTCAGGTGTTACGCCCGATGCAGCTGTCAGCTTCGATGCCTCAGCAGCGCCCGATGCGGGTGCGTCGACACCGGACGCTTCAATGGACCCCGATGCGGGTGCGTCGACACCGGACGCTTCGGCAACACCTGACGCGTCTGTCACCGCCGATGCGGGATCCAACTGCATGCGGAGCGCAGCGCGGGACTATTGTATGAAACTGCCCGCCCTTCCCCAGCCGCCGCAGCTCGACGGCGTCTTGGATTGCGGCCCCGTTCTCATCGATCTGCCCGCGAGCGGCTGGACTTCCTCGGTGGCGTTGCCGAGTGATAGTCACGCCCGCTACGCCGCAGCTTGGCGACCGGACGGGTTGTATTTCTACGTGGAGGTCGACGACATGTTGCGGCTCCCCGCGCTCGCCAGCGACGTCGACCCGTGGTGTGGAGATGGTGTCGAGCTGTATGCGGACGCCGACGGCGAATACGATTCTGCACCCGACTATGACGAGCCCGGCGCGATTCAGTTGCTCGCAGCTGCACCGGCGCGGGACTCGAGCACGCCGCTCGCGGTCGATGCGCGCTATCACACGCGCAGCGCGCTACGCGCGGACGACTGGGCGGCGACACGTCACATCATGGTGCCGCGCGACACTGGCTATGCGCTCGAAGCATTCATTCAAGCGGCCGAGCTCGACCTGACCAGCTGGCAGTTGGCGTCCGGGGCAAAGGTCGGCTTCGACATCGCGATCAACGTCTCGGTCGCGGATGAGAGCCAGCAGGCCGGCTGCGGTCACTATCTCGGTCAGTACTATTTGCGCCTCACGCGTTTGCCCTGCAGCACTGACGATTGCCGACCGTACTCCAACGCGGCAGCCTTCTGTACGGCGCTCCTCGAGTAAGTTGCGGGCGAGTTTGATGGGTACCGGCGCCGACGCTGAACTTCGTACTCGTACTCGTACTCGTACTCGTACTCGTCCACGTACTCGTTGCCGTGCGCGTGCGCGTCCTCGTTGCCGTACTCGTACTCGTACTCGTCCACGTACTCGTCGCCGTGCGCGTGCGCGTCCTCGTTGCCGACCCGCTTCAGCGACACAATGGACGATGTGCAGGCGTGTCGAGGCTACCCGTCTGCGCTAGGCTGCGTCCCGACCGATGCAGAACATCTACGCGAACAACGCCGGCACCAGTTGGCCTAAAGCTCCGGGCGTGATCGACGCAGCGAGCGCTGCGCTCGCCGCGCCACCAGAAGCAAGCCGGCCCGTAGCTTTAGGC
>Ga0193752_1001152_pt1 | contig 22751 bp, 16 predicted proteins | sample H1c1metaG_FD_144924 | JGI IMG/M metagenome (GOLD analysis project Ga0193752, IMG submission 144924) | Soil microbial communities from a riparian zone of the East river system, Colorado, United States - H1c1 | ecosystem: Environmental > Terrestrial > Soil > Riparian zone | place: USA: East River...
TCCCAAGTCATGTGGCACTCAGTATGCGCATCTGCGCTGACCCGATCGTCGGGAAGACACGGCGAACCGAGTTGCAGCAAGATCTTCTGCAAGTGGCGAAAGAGTACGCGGGTTCAATCCGCGCGGCAGATCGAGCTCACGCGGGCCGCCGGCCGAGCGGCGCAGTACTCCATTCTGGCCGAGACCCGAACAGGTCGCGTCAGTGGTCGTGGGGGTCGCAGCTCCGAGCCCGAGATCCGACGAAACGACCGCCACGTGAACACTCCCGATCGGATCGAACTCGAATCCATCCGTGCGTGTCGTGCCTGTGGTCATCGCTCGAACCATCTTCGGCAGCTCGCGCGCCAGCGCCGTTTGTTCGTCCGCCGCCCAACAGCAGCAGGATCGGGCGGACTGCTCGTGCACTTCTGCGCGTAGACGGTTCGCTGAATCTCACATTCGGCCCAGCATGAGTCGTCGCTGGAGCCTCGGAGTTTCGTTGGGCGCCCAGCGTCAGCCACGACGCAACGCTGCCCGAATCGCTCAATACTCTACGAACGTCTGCTCGAACGTCGCACCCGACGCGTTCGGGGACACGATCGTGTAGTGCGCAAACTTGCCTTCCGGCGCACTTCCCACCGAACCGACGTTGATCACGTGAACCTCGTCCACCTCGCGGATGAACGGCACGTGCGTTCCGCCGCACACCACGATGTCTGCAGGATCGTCGGCGAGGAGCAGCCGGATCTCCTCTTCTTCCATCTCGTGACTCATCGACTCGAACGGATCCCTCGGACTCCCGTGCACGAGCAAAAGCTCTCGCCCGTCGATCATCGGCAAACGCAGCTGGCGCGGCAGCTGCGCGAGACGCTTCAGCACGATTTCGCCGAGCGCCTTCTGCGCGGCCGCGAACTGGCGAACCTTCTCGGCTTCTTCCTCGTCCTGCGGCTTCAGCAGCTTGGCATCGACCCGCGCAAGCGCTACGTCGCTTGGCCCCGAGATACAACGCGCGTTGGAGCGCTGGATGACCTTCCAGGTGTCCATCGGCGCCGGACCACCCAAGATCAGGTCACCGGCGATGAAGATGTCCTTCACCGCACGGCGCTGAAGCTCATCCAGAACCGCCTCGAGCGCAGTCGTGTTGCCGTGGATGTCCGAAAGGAAGGCCATCGGCTCGGAGGCGGGAGTGATTCGCGGTGCGCTCATCGTTCGTTCGTTGCCTGCGGGCTCTTAGCGTCAAAGCCACATCGATGCACACTGCACCCAAGGGCCGCTAGGAATTTAGTACGCCAAGGTGCGGCGATGTAGGATACGCGCGTGCCGACAACGAAGCTCAAGCCGCTCGCTAAAGCTACCCGCAACGTGGCGCTCGTTGCGCGCACGTCTTTCCACGTCACGCGCGTGCTCGAAGAAACGCTGTTCAGTGAAGCCGACGTGCTTTCCGAAGGCGGCATGCGCAGCTCGGGACCCGGTCAAGCCACGTACTTCGGAAGCACGATGATTCGCGTGGGAATAGCCGCGCTCCTTTCACGCTCGAAGCCGCTCGCGAACCACTCTGAACGCGCAGCACTGACTCGGGCGATCGACGGTTCTGCGAGAATCCGGCTCCGCGCAATGCGACTGGCACGCGCGGAAGCGGCGCGAAGACTGCAAAGCAACGAAATGGGCACGGCGTTGTGCGAGATTCGCGTGCTCGACACCGGCGATGAGTTGCATATCGACGTCGACCTCGAGGTACCAGTGCGCGTATCCTCCCGAGCGAAAGGCTCATGAGCTCCGACAACATCATTCACGTCGACTTCGCGAGTCGCATGGGGCGTCGATTCACGCCCGCGCGAACCGTAGCCGATACGGCAGAGACGCTGCCCGAGACCACGCGCGATCCGCTGTCGGACATGTATTCGCTGCGCGATGCAGCGAAGCTGTTCCGATTGAGCGAGAGCCGGTTGCGCTACTGGGAGAAGTCGGGCTTCGTCGCGCGTTCGGGCGAAGTGTCCGGAAAGCGCTATTACACCTTCCAAGATTTGATCGGGCTGCGGGCGGCGAAGGACCTCATCGATGAAGGCGTCGCGCCTCGCAACGTTCACAAGAGCTTGCGCGCGCTGCGCGAATCGCTTCCGAAAGTGCCGCGTCCGCTCTGCACGTTGCGCATCGTCGCGGATGGTCAGACGCTCGTCGTGCGCGATCAGCGTGGTGCCTACGATCCGCTGACGGGCCAGCTCGTCCTCAACTTCGACGTCAACTCGCTGCGCGAAGACGTCGTGCGCGTGCTCAAGCGTGGCGGGCGCGAGAGCGACCACAAGAAGGCGTACGAGTCGTATCTCGAAGGTTGCCGGCTCGACGAAGAAGAGAACACGTTTGATGGGGCGGAAGCCGCGTATCGGCGTGCGCTTCAGCTCGATCCTTCGCTCGCGAACGCGCTCACGAACCTCGGCAACTTGATGTTCAAGCGCAGCCAGCACACCGAGGCCGAGCAGTTTTACCGGCGTGCGCTTGCGATCGATCCCGAGCAGCCCGAGGCGTTCTACAACCTCGGCTTTTTGCTGTACGACCGGGGGGAGATCCCGGAGGCGATCACGAGCTTCAAGCGTGCGATCGCGAGTGATCCGAGCTTTGCCGACGCGCACTTCAACCTCGCGATGGCGTATCAGGATTCGGGTCGCGCCAAAGATGCGCGCGCGCATTGGGAAGCCTACTTGCGGCTCGACCCCGACAGTCAGTGGGCCGAGATCGCCCGTCGGCACCTGCGCTCAAAGGGTTAGAGCTCCGGCCCGAGCCGCGAAACACCGTCGCAAGGCGTCGCAAAACAGCGTCGCAAGGCGTCGCCAAAACGGCGTCGCAAACAGCGTCGCAAGGCGTCACCAAAACGGCGTCGCAAGGCGTCACCAAAGCGGCGTCGCAAGGCGTCGTAAACAGCGACGCATGGTTCGTGAGACGTCACGCGAGGCGCCGCCGGTCGCGAGGAGCGCGCGGAGCGTACGCTTTGGTACGTGAGCACGCACCGCAGAGAGCGGTGGCGGATCGCGCGACGTATCGCGGACCAGGCGCCGCTGTTTTTGGTACGTGAGCACGCACCGCAGAGAGCGGTGGCGGATCGCGCGACGTATCGCGGACCAGGCGCCGCTGTTTTTTACAGCTTGCGTCCGGGTGGGGGTGGTGGTCGCGACGTCTTCGGGGGCCCGATGTTTCTCGTGCCAGGCGGCAGCGAGCTCAACGCAGCTCGCGGCGGCGGAGGTGGTGCGCTCCGCGACGCAGGCGGAGCGATACTTCGCACCGGCTCGATCGCCACGTCGATCTCGTCTTCGGGCGCAAGCACGTCGAGATCGACGTCGATGTCTTTCGTGTCTTCGCCCGCCAGCTCACCGCGCGGCGCGAGGAATCCACCTGCAACGGTGTTAGCGCCCGATTGCGGATCGCGTTCACCCGTGTCGAGCAGCACTTCCTGCGAGGCTTCTTCGCTCGCAGCCACGAGCGGCTCCGACTCCTCTACCGGCGGTTGCTCGCCCTCCCACGACGGAACACCCAAGTCGGGCTCCCGCTCCCGCTCCCGCTCCCGCTCCGACTGAAGCTCGGACTCAGACTCGGCTTCGTGCTCGCTTGGTGCGGGCGGCACTTCGCTCAACAGGTGCGGCACTGACATTCGCTGTTCAGTCCGCGCTACGCCAGCCCCTGCTTCGGCATCGTTCGGTGAAAGCTCGAGCGCTTTCCGCCACGCATCCCGCGCTTCGAAGCGGTTGCGGAGGTCACCCTCCCAGATGCTTGCGCTCTCTTTGATCAGCGTGAGCCGCTCGTCCGGCTCCTTCACGCGCTGTAGCTGTTTGTGGATCGCGAGCAGCAGATCCGGAAATCTTCGCGCCTTACGCAACGTACGGCGCAAGCGCGCGGCCGCATGCGCGTCGTCGGGCCGCAGCTGTAAGAGCTTCGTGAGCACTTCGATCGCCTGCGCCGGCCGACCGAGCGGCCCTTCGAGCAAAGTCGCGCGGCGCGCGAGCAACGTCGCGGCAGTCTGCGGATCGAGCGCTTTGTCGATGCACTTGCTGAGATGACTGTCGAGCGCATCGAGCCGGCCGAGCGCGGTCGCGCGTTCGAACAGCGCGTCGTAAATCTCTTCGTTCGACGGGAACAAGCCGACGCCCTGACGCAGCACGTCGAAACCCGTGCGATCATCGCGCAAGCGATCGCGGAGCAGCCCGTCCGCACGTAGGATCAACTGCGGGCCTAGCTCGGCGCCTGCCTTTTCCGCGAGCTCGCGATGCGCATGGATCAGCGCGCGCAGCGCAGCACCGGCGCCTTGCGTGCGTTGATTGTGATCGAGTGCTTCCGCCGCCTGCACGACGCGCTCCCACAACCGCAGGTCACCGCCGACGACAGTCAGCGCCGCCTTCAAATACGCGTTTGCGCGCGGCCGATCTTCCAACACGCCGTCACACAGCCGCGCGGCGCGCAGCGAGATCTCGAGCTTGCCCGCGGCATCTGCCACGCGGTGCCGCCTCGCGTCGTACAGCGCGAGCACCTCTTCGCCGCGGTCGGCACGCTTGGCCAAGTCTTCCGCACGTGCGAGCAGCGCTTCGTCCTGTGGCAACAACGCGCAGGCACGCAGCATGCGATTGAACGCTTCCGAAGCATCGTTCGCGCGCTCGTCGAGCACGATCGCGAGCCGCACCAAGAGCTCGACGCGCTCTGCGTCGTCCGGCGCGGTCTTGATCAGCCGTTCGTAGACCTGCGCGAGCCGCGGCCAGGCGCGCTCGTGCGCGACGTAGTCCTCGACCATGCTCAAGTACGTTCGATCGGTGAGGTCCGTCGCGAGCATGCGAAGCGCGGCTTCGAGCGCTTGCGCGTGGTTGCCGAGCCGCTCCGAATAAACCAGGGCAGCGGCACGCCAGTTCTTGCCGGCGCGCTTCGAATCCGGCGCGCGCTGCGCCGCAGTCACGCACAAGGCTGCGAGCTCCGCGCTACGCCCCGACTGCTGCGCGATCGGGGCGAGCGTCTCGAACGCGTCCTCATCGCCTGCTTCGACCCCGGGGCCGAGCCGGGCAAACGCACCATCGGCATCGCCGAGCGCGGAAAACCCGAGCCGCGCTGCATCGAGCGCCGCGCGCGCCCGCGCTGCAGGCGTCTCTTCGAGCCGGCTGAGCGCGTCGTAACTCGCGACGAGCTCCGCGTTACGGCCGCTGCCGAGCAGTAGCTTCACCAAGCGACGGTGTGGAACCGCCTGCGTCGGGTCGTCTTTGGTCCAGGCCGTGAGAGCTTCGATCGCCGCGTTGTTGTCGCGAAGCTCGTGTTCACACAGGTCCGCCAGTCGCTGTGCGATCGTAGCCCGTGCACCGGGGTCGGACGTGCGTGCATGTTTGCGACGCAGCGCCACTGACAAACCGGCCGCATCGCCGAGCCTCTCGCAGAGCTCACCGAGCTCGCTGATCGCCATGTCGTGATCGGGATCGACGTGCTCGACGATCTCACGCAACGTTCGCGCGGCTTCGCGCGGCTTTTCGAGCTCGTCTCGCAACACGCGCGCCCGCTCGAGCAAAAGCCCGCGCTTTTCGAGCGTATCGGTGACCACGTGGGCGAGCCCGGAGCTCAGCTCGGCGACCGCCTCCGAATCGCTGCGCTGCCGTGCGTACTCGAGCAAGAACCGCAGCGCCTCCTCGTCTTCACGCTGCGCGAGGATGCGCCGATAACTCTCCGCCGCTTCGTCGTCGCGACCCAAGCTCTCTTGCAGCACCCGCGCGCGCCGGCGTTCGAGCTCGATGCGCCGATTCGGGTCCTTCTCGCCCGCAATGCGAGTCTTCAGCAGCTCGACCAAGTCCGAGTAGCGCTCGCGCCGGTCGAACATGCCGCACAGGGCGTCGAGAACGCTTTCGTCGCCAGGAACCAGGTCGAGGGCGCGCGCGTAATACGCCGCAGCGCGATCGACGTCGTCGAGCTGACGTTCCGCGAGCGACGCCATGCGCACGAACAGCTCGGGCCGCTCAGGCCGCGGCGCAAGCGCGACGCGCCGTTCGAGCGTCTCGAGGAGGCGTGCGACGTTGCCCGTGCGCTCGTCGATCTGCTCCATGCGCGCGAGAGCGCTGGCATGTTTCGGCCGAACCTCCAGGATCTCGCAACACACCTCGAACGCGGCTTCGAGATCGCTCTGATGTTCGTCGAGCGTCTGCGCGAGTCGCTCGAGCAGCACCAGCTTCTCACGCTCGCTCGCGGCGGTATCGGCGCGTTGGCGCAACAGCGGCACCGCTTCGATGTGGTCGCCGATCGTGAGCAGCATGTCACATAGCTCGTCACGCACCGCGTCGTTCGGAGCGAGCGCGAGCAGCTGGCGAAGCGCCTCAGCCGCTTCACGCAGGTCCTTGCGCTTGTCGCGGTGGAGCGCTGCAATCTGCTCGAGCAGTGAAATCTTGGCGGCGGGCTCGCGCGTCGACAGGGCCTCGCGTTCGAGAACTGCTACGAGCTCGTCCCAGCGTTGGGTGCGCGCGAGTAGGCGCGTCAGGTTCCCAGTGGCTTCGGCGTCGGCGGGATCGAGCGCGACTACGCCGCGCAGCACCTCGATCGCGTCGTCGACGTCCTTGAGCTTCGTCTCACTCAGGGAGGCGACTTCGCGCAGCCGACGCTTGCGCGTGTCGATCGACACGCCCGGCGCCTCGACCGACGACAACAGTAGCTCGCGCAGGCGAAAGGCGTCGCGCGTCTTTCGATAGTGACTCTCGAGGTAGTCGAACGAAGCTTCGTCGCCGGGTTCGAGCGTGAGCAGCTCGCGCGAATGCGCGGCGGCTTGTGCCGGATCGCGCGCTGCAATCGCATCATGTACGGCGCGCCGTAGCTCGCGGGCGCGGTCGGGCCCAGCGGCCGGGCGTTCCGAGCTGCGCTTGCGTTCGCGTGGCGGGCTCGCCTGCGTGCCTGCACCAGTCACTGACATGTTCGAGCTCTCGACCGGTGCAGTACCCCCACGCCGCGTTCGCAGCTCGCGCAAGAGCAACGCGCCGGGGCTGCCGGCGGTCGACTGCTCGAGCGTATAAATGGCGTCGTCGAGCTGACCTGCCTGCACGTACGCACGCGCGAGCTTCTCGCGCCGTGGGTCTACCCCAGGCTCGTCCCCGGCATGGGCGAGGTAATTGACCCAGTGTCGCGGAAGCAGCAGCTCTTTGCTGAGTCTTGGCGCCAGGTCTTCGAGCATCCGCAGCGCCGCTTCATGCAGTGGTGACGCAAATAACGCGGCTTCGAGGTATTCGATCGCGTCTGCCGGCGGAACCGCACAAGCGATTTGATAGTAGAGCTCCGCGACGCGCTTCTTATCCCGCTCTGCCTCGTCACCGCTCCGCGCCGCCGCCCGCCGCGTCAGTAGGCTCGCGAGCTGGTGCATCACCGTCACGTTGTTAGGTGAGGCGGCTAGCGCTGAACGCAGCGCGCGCACGGCTGCATCCGGATCGGACAGCGACATCTCGTAGAGCTTCGCCAACTTGACGAACAGCTCAGCTTTTCGTGCCGGGTCGGTCTCAGACTCAGCCTCGGCGACGTAGAGCCGTGCGGTCAGCATCGGGTCAGCGGCCGAAGGCGACGCGGCTTCCGAAGGTTCGTGATTTGGCGTCGCGCGTAGAGGATCGAGCTCGCGTGCGCGCACGTAGCAGGGACTGGCGACCTCGGGACGCTTGAACGTCACACGCCACAGATCGCCTAGCCGCGTATACAGCTCCGCCATGAACGTGGGCTCTCCGCCACGGGCTTCCAAGCGGCGCAGATGCGCGTCCAAGAATTCCGCTAGTCCCTTGTTGTCGCGCGAATCGATCAGCAGCGAAACCAGCTCTTCGGCAGCTTCGCGCAACGTGACGTCGCGTTCGAGCGACTTGAGCAAGAGCTCTCGCGTGCGTTGCGCGTCACCGCCACCGGTGCGCGAGGAACGGGCAGCTTCGAGAAAACCACGGCTCGCGAGCGCAGGGTCGGTTTGGAAGCCAGCCCAGCCCTCGACGAGGTTCGTCAGCGACGCGAGGTCACCCGTCTCTCGATAAATTTTACGCAGCCCGTCGTACGCCTCAGCATCGTGGGGATTACTTTGAAGGCGGTCCGTCAGCAGTTCTGCGGTAGAGCGCACAGCGGTGAGACGGTACCATGATTTCCTAGTCGTGGCGTCAGCCGAACGGCCGAAATGCGGCTGTCGGCGGCTTCGGCTATTGCGTGGGGCGCGCTGCAAGCTAAGAGTGCGCGGGGCGGAACGGCGGAGCAGTGTCGGAGTTTCAGGACAGCGCGAGTGAGAATGATCCCATCGCGTGGTTTGCTCGTTCGATCGCACGCGCAGCTGACGTCGAAAGTTTCGATGTCACGCGTGCGGCACTAGCGACTGCCGACGCGAGTGCGGTTCCGGACGTTCGCTTCGTCTTGGTGAAGCAGGTGGATCAACGCGGCTTCGTGTTCTTCACGAACTACGAGAGTCGGAAGGCGAACGACCTGCGCGACAACCCGCGGGCTGCACTGGCGTTTCACTGGGCGAAGCTCGGCGAGCAAGTGCGCGTACAAGGTACGGTCGAGAGGTTGGCGGAGGCGGAGTCGGATGGGTACTTCGCGTCGCGACCGCGCGGCTCGCAACTCGGAGCATGGGCGTCGGCGCAAAGTCAGTCGATCGAGAGCCGTGCCGCGCTCGATGCGAAGCTCGCTGAGGTTGCGCGTCGCTTCGATGGGCAGGTGATCCCCCGCCCGGCGCATTGGGGTGGCTTTCGTCTCGTGCCGGACAGTCTCGAGTTCTGGCAGAACAGGAACGACCGTTTGCACGACCGCTTTCGCTTTACGCGAACGCCGAGCGGTTGGTCGTGCCGACGCTTGCAACCATGACGGGAGCAGTACTGCAGTCGCTCGGAGCGCTCGTGAATTCGATTCCGGCGCGTACAGACCTGTGTTCGATCGCGTCGCATCGCGTCGCACAACACACAGCATGTGTTCGCCTGGTGGCGCAGACCGAGTTTGTGCGCATCGCGCAGCTTCGCGCGCGACGCGCCGGTGCATTGTCTTCGCAAGCGCTTCATTTTCGGTGGTTTTCAGCTTCGACGCTGCACGCAAAGTCGACGCGAGCGAGTGCAAACGGGTCGAGATCTGACTGTAATCAGTTCGCGTACTCGTACCTACCCGAGCGTTCACGCAGCGCTGGAACTACATGAAAGAAAGGCATTTCTCGCATGAGGGCTCTTGACTGAAATTGCCTGCTCATTAGTCTTCGACACATCAGTGACGTGGGGGAAAACCAGCGAGTTGTTCACTAGTTCGCGATCGCGATCGTTCGTCGGGGGAGACGAACAGGGAACGCATTCCAGTATTAGCAACGGGCGGCGCGCAGGCCGCGCAACGGAGGAAGTCGGCAATGGCGTTAGGTACAGTAAAGTGGTTCAACGATGCGAAAGGCTTTGGCTTCATCAAGCAAGACAACGAGGCGGACGTCTTCGTCCACTACTCGCAAATTGCTGGAGATGGCTTTCGAACGTTGGAGGAGGGACAGTTGGTGCAGTTCGACCTTCGTGAAGGTCCAAAGGGGTTATTCGCCGAGAACGTGACAAAGGTCGATAACTAAATCGATAACTGACACGTAGCGCATCACGTTCGAGAGCCGCCGGTCACTGACCGAGCGGCTTTCGCGTTTAAGCTGGGAGATTGCAGCTGATGGCGGCGGAGCGGGTGAGGTGTCGTCTGCAGCCGTCAGCGGCAGGCGTCAGGTGAGGTGGGAGGATTGTGTCGCCTCTGCAGCTGATGGCTGCGGGGCGCGGGCGGCGAGGCTGGCGCCGTCCGAGCGGGGCAGGGCGCCGCACTCGTCAGGTCTGCTCGTGCGAGCGCGAGCAGACTAGCCGGGCTCTCCGCCGCTCTACCTCGAGACGCACTTCGGCAAGCCGAGCGCCCAGCGCACGTCGTCGATCAGGGCTGCGAGCGTCGAGTCCTTGCTGAACGTGAGTTCGTACCAGACGTCGAGCAGGCGCGTGTCGTCCACCGGATCGCGAAGCTCGCGCGGGCAGACCGACGTCTCCTTGAAGCCGCGGGCTTCCGCGCTTTCGGTGACCGCCTCGCGCACGCGCGCGAACAGTTTTTCGGGCGGGTCGCTCGGGTAGTCGGAGCGTTGCGCCCGGACGGTGACGTCGACGCCGAGCTGCCGCGCGAAGCGCACGCGCACTCCGGCGTCCATCAGATGTGAGCGCACGCGTTCGGCCAGGTGCACGGCATCGGCGTCCACGCGGAACACGTCGATACCTACCTCGAGCAACGTGCTGCGTACGCCTTCGAGGGACACTGGGTTCATGAGGTTCACGTCGCGGCCCGATACTAGAGCAGCGCTACCGCCAACACAAAGTCGATTCGGCCGCGGACGGGCGCCGCTCGTAGCGACGGCCGCGGGAGGCGTCAGGGTGACACTAGGCGGCGAGAAGCCGGCGTGAAGCCAGCGCCCGCGGCTGCCGGTGGACTTGCCCTGAGTCGTCCGACGGTCGTCGGCGCGCAACCGGTCGGGGTTGCGTGCTTTTCCAGTCTCGGACAGGGCTGGCTCGTTAGGCTCGGCTTGCAGCCGTACGGCGCCCCTTGTAGATTCCAAGTGCTTCCAAGTGTACCCGGTCGTCGGGACGCTACGGCAGCAGGGTAGGTTCATTCCAATGCAAGTTCGAATGTTCTGGTCGAAGATTCACCGGGCCATGATCACGCATGCCGACCTTCACTACGAAGGTAGCTGTACGATCGACGCCGACCTGATGGACGCGGCCGACATCATGACGCACCAGGAGCTGCACATCTGGAACGTCACGCGCGGTACGCGTCTCGTGACTTACGCTCTGCCGGGTCCGCGTGGCTCGGGCGTCATCTGCATCAACGGCGCCGCGGCGCACGGTAACGTGCCCGGTGACCTCGTGATCCTCGCGACGTTCGCGGAGATGAGTCGCGAAGAAGCGCGAACGCACGAGCCGAAGGTCGTGCGCGTGGATCGCGACAACAAGTTGTTGGGCATTCGCGAAGAGACGCCGGGGCCGCAAATGCCGCCTCACATGGACGACTACAACTGAGTCGTTAGCTCGCGATCGCGATTGCAGCGACGGTTCCTCCGACGACGATCACTCCGATCGTCGTCCAGAACCACCATTTCTTGGTGACAGGTTCGGACGACGGCGGTGGATGATCGACGTTCTCCGTCGACGACGGCCATGCCCACAGCGGCGTTGCGCTGCCGCTTTTAGCGGCTTGTTCGGGCGAGACGTATGTCGGCGTCGTGGGGCCCGTGCCTTGTTCGAGCTCGCGGATTCGCGTTTCGACCTCGACCCGATTCGCTGCGAGCGGCGTCTGCGCGAGATACGACTTGAACGCGCTCAACGCTTTGTCTTCCGAGTGGAGCCGGTAAGCGGCTTGGCCGATGTTGAACAACAGGCCCGATCGCGGGCTCTGTTCGTAAGCGCGTTCGAAGTACGTCAGCCCGGTCTGATAGTCGCCGGCGTCGTACGCTTTGCGCCCTGTCTCGAACAGGTTGCGAGCAGCCGCGTCGCGGCCGGGATCGGCAGTTTGCGAAAGCTCGTAGTCCGAAGCGAAAGCAGATGAGCTAACGAGCAGACCAACGACGATCGCCAACCCCGCGAAGCGTGAGCGCATACCAAGTCCCTCCACCGGAAGGATCGCAAGCACAGCAAACCAAGGCAACGGAGATGCAGCTGTGCGACTAGTAGGGTCTCGAGCGAAGCAACGAGTGCGGGGGCTCAGGCGAAGCGACGAGCGAGAAGGCTAGAGCGAAGCGACGAGCAGGGGGGCTCGAGCGAAGCGACGAGCGCGGGACTCGAGCGAAGCGATGAGCGCGGGGCTCGAGCGAAGCGACGAGCGCGAGGGCTCGAGCGAAGCGATGAGCGGGGGGCTCGAGCGAAGCGATGAGCGCGCTGACGGGGAGGCCGAGCGGTCTCCTTGAATGAGATTTGCCCGTGATTTTGCCCTGAGAGCGAGCGCGCCCGCAGGGCCCGACTGAGCCGTACTTCCTGTACGGCGCAGGGAGGGACCGAGGACGAAAGCCGCTCTCAGGGCAAAAGCGCGGGCAAATCGCCCAGTGCCGGGGGCGGGATTCGAACCCGCATGCCTTTCGGCGAGCGATTTTAAGTCGCCTGCGTCTGCCCTTTCGCCACCCCGGCGTCGGATTGGCGCTGCAAACCTACCAGAGCTCGAACAGAGTCAGAAGCTCGTGAGGCGCTGAAACTCGCTGTAGCGGGTCGTTACATCGTGCGCCGACGCATTTGCGATCTTGCTCGTGCTCACACCCTGCACGCAGAAGGACGCCAGCACCGAACCGTAGACCACCGCCCGCCGAAGGTTCGCGCTCGAGATGTCGCCGCTCTTCGCGACGAAACCCATCAACGCGCCCGCAAACGTATCTCCGGCGCCCGTCGGATCTGCCACGTCGGACAACGGCAACGCCGGCAAACTGAACACGTCGTCACCCTGCAACAACAACGCTCCGTGCTCACCTTTCTTGATGATCACGGTCTTCGGACCCAGGTCGTGCAACGCGCGCGCCGCCAACACCAAGTTTTTCTTGCCGGTCAGCTGACGGGCCTCTTCGTCGTTCAGCACCAACAAATCGACTCGCTTGCAGAGCTCGCACAGCTCCCCGCGCCGAATGTCGATCCACAGGTTCATCGTATCGGCCAAGACCAACTTCGGTTTCGTGATCTGGTCCAAAACGTCCATCTGCAACGTCGGATCGATGTTCCCCAACATCACGAATGGCGTCGAACGAAACGTCGCAGGAATCTTCGGCTTGAAGTCCGCAAACACGTTCAAGTCGGTTCGCAGCGTCTCCCGCGATGACAGGTCATCGCTGTACTTGCCTTCCCAATGGAACGTCTCGCCGTCGGTCACTTCCAGACCGGCGAGATCGACGCCGCGATCGCGCAACAGCCGCGTCGCCGCATCCGGAAAGTCGCGCCCCACGACCCCGACGAGTTGAACCGGCCCGAAGTGCGTCGCTGCAATCGCCGCGTACGTTGCCGATCCGCCCAATACCTTCGTGTGACACTCACCTGCGATATGCAGGGTATCGAAAGCAACCGAGCCGACGATCAAAGTGGGGTGCATGTCAGTTTTACTCCGCTTACTCCGCTGGAAGATACTTCCCGATCAACGGCGCGAGTAACTCGCGCGTCGCTTTTGTCACGTGCCCCGGCGCCGTGATGATCGCGTTCTTCAGCGCATCAACCGCCGGGCTCTGGCTCGGATCCGGCAACCGCCCAACCAGCGCCGCCACCGTCTTGCGCGCGACGTCGACGTTGTGGGTCAGCACCGCGATCACGGCTTCGACGCTCACGGCGGCCGCACTCGCGTGCCAGCAATCGTAGTCGGTCGCCATCGCCAAGCTCGCGTACGGCAGCTCGGCTTCACGCATCAGCTTCGCTTCGGGCAAGTTCGTCATGCCGATCACGTCAGCACCCCAGCCGCGATACAGATTCGACTCCGCACGCGAGGAGAACTGCGGCCCTTCCATGCAGACGTAGGTGCCACCCATGTGCACGCGCGCGCCGACCTCGGTCACCGCCGTTTGAACGGCGCTGCTGAGAGCGGCGTCTGTCGGATCAGCCAGACTCACGTGCGCGACGATCCCGTGATCTTCGAAGAACGTGCTCGGCCGAGTCCGCGTCCGATCGATGAACTGATCGACGACGACCATGTCGCCCGGCTGAATCTCTTCTTTCAACGATCCGACCGCCGACACGCTGAGCACCTGTTGTGCCCCGAGAACCTTCAACGCAAACACGTTCGCGCGGTAGTTGATCTGATGCGGCGGAATCCGATGCCCGCGGCCGTGCCGCGGTAAAAACAACAACACGGTTTCGCCCAAGCGACCCCGCACGATCACGTCCGACGGCGCACCGAACGGCGTCGAGAGGCCGATCTCCTCGATCTCGGTGAGACCCGGCAAATCGTAGAGACCACTGCCGCCGATGATTCCCAACGTCGTATGCATCGAATCGCTCGCCGGCCAGCGTCTAGCACGCCCATCCCTGCCTGGAAAGGCTCAAGGCGCCGCGCCCGGACCCGCGTCGCCGGCGACATGTCTGGAACTCTCGGGATCTGCTGCGACCGTGCCCTGGGCTGGCACCACGACGCGCAATAGGCGCGCTTCCAAAAGGACGCTATCGCCCACCACGGCGACGGCCACGCGAAACCTTTGAGCCACGTCTCGCGCCGCAATCGAGTGATTCTGCAGCGTCACGCGAAACCCGAGCTGACTGTTGCGGTCGACGTCGACGTAGCTCTCGAGCACACCGTCGGGTGCGTCCTTCGGCAAGAGGTCTCGCGCAGCCGGAGCACGCACGCCGGCCGGTTGTTCGACCGACTCGGCGTGCACTTCCGTGATGAAATGAAGCCCATCATTTCCCGTATCCGCGTGAACTTCGCCAAAGCGCACTTCTTCGAGCAGCGCGATCACGGCATCACTGATCGTGCGCGATAGGCCGCTTCCGTCACTGCGCACGTCGTAGACGAGCGGACAGCGATCCATCACGGCGGGCACTGCCGCTTGGGTGACTCCGGTCGGACAGCTGCCGCGCTGGGCAGCAAACGATGCATCGCTGTTCAGCGCGAGCGTCTCGAGCTCCGCACGCGTGGGGGCGTACGGAAATCCGGCGCGGCACTCGTCGTCCTCGCAGTCGGTCGGCGTGATCGCCACGACGCGGGCGCCGAGCGTGTGAAGTGCCTCACTCGCATCGCTGAGCGAGTGCAAATCGGGCAGATTGCCCAGCGCGTATTCTCGGGGCGTATGCGACGGCGAGTCCGCGACGTGAAGCACGACGTGCAGCGCGTAGTCGCGAAACCCCACGCCGCCGAGCGTTCCGCCGCCTGTAGCTGCAGCGGAGGGCTTGCGTTCGATGAAACGTCGCTCTTTCGTCGCGTAGCCGGCGCCGGTCGCGACTTGATACAACGCCTCCGCGCTCGCCTCTTCGGTGTCACCGCCGATGTTCAGGGGCTGATCGAGCGCGCTCACGGCGCCGAGCACGCGATCGATGTTCGTCGTCACCGGCGAGAGCAGCACGAACGGCTGATCGGCCGCCACGTCCTCGTCCTCCGAGCCCGGAAAACCGAACGGTACGATCGGAAAATCTGCATATCGGGAGACACCGAATGCGACGTCTTTCACTTTCGCGCGCAGCCGATCGATCACGTTGCTCTTCAGCGCGAACTGCAGCTCGTCGATCGCAAATCGCATGCTGCTCGTCGTGTCCACGTTCAGATGCACGTCGAGCGCGCTCGGCTTGGCGCTGACGACCAGCAGGACGGAGCGCGCAGGCCCTCCATAAGGAAGCTCGATCTCCTGCTCCGCCTCGGGCCACAGAGGCATTTCGCCGCGAATCTCCGCCGCGTCTGGCGCCGCATCCGGCGCCGCGTCGCTTGCGGCGTCCTGGCCCGCATCCAGTTCGATTCCCGAGTCCCGGCTCGCAGCCACGGGCCGACGTTCATCGGAGTGGCAGCCGCCGGCTTGCCACACCCCGAAGGTGAAGACCCAGACCCCGATTGCGCGCCGCACCACGGCTTTTCATCGTGAGGGACTGCAGCGTTCTATGCCAGCGACGATCGTTGGTGGTAGAGATCCCGACGTCGCGCTGCAACGTACGACGTGTAGCGATTTGACAGGCGAAGGGCGCCGCGTAGCATTCCCACGAATGGTCAGGTTGGTCATCTCCGACACCGAGGGCGCGACAACGGTCGTGCCGCTTCTGCGTGATGAGGTCACGATCGGCCGCAAAGAAGGCAACACGATCCGCCTCACCGAGCGGAACATCTCGCGTCGTCACGCGCAGTTGGTTCGGGTCGGCACGGTCTACAAGCTGCGCGACCTCGATTCGTACAACGGTGTGTTGATCAACGGCCAACGTGTCCAAGGCGAGACGGACATCTCGATTGGCGACCAGATCCAGCTAGGTGACTACACGATTCTCGTCGAGGAAGAGGTCCAGAAGGCACCGATTCCCGAACCGGTTCCGACCGCATCGCGGCGCCCGGCGGTCCCCGCTCGGCTCGTAATGCTGACGCAGCCTTCGCCTGGGGCCGAGTTTGCGCTGCCGGTCGATCGCGATGCGCGCTTGGGTCGCTCGGAAGAAGTCGACTGCCCGATCAATCACCGCTCGGTGTCTCGCGAGCACGCCCAGATTCGGCGCGACGCGGACGGCTACGTCATCGAAGATCTGGGCAGTGCAAACGGCGTCACCGTCAACGGGCGCGCGGTGAAGGACAAGCCGCTACGTTCCGGTGACATCATCGAGCTCGGCCAAGTCGTGTTCCGATACGTCGGTCCCGGCGAGCACTACTTCTTCGACCCCGGCGAAGCCACGCGTTTTCGCGGTGGCTCGCACAGCAAGTCGTCCGCGAACTTGCGGATGGGCCTCGTGCTCGGTGGCGTCGCAGTCGCAGCCGGCGTAATTCTGTTCGTCGCGCGCAACCAAGCGAGTGAAGCCGAATCCGAGAATCTGGAAGTCTCGCTCACGACGACGACCAAAGGTTCGACGCCGGGCTCGGGCGCGACGCTCGCAGACGATGGCTACGATCGCGCGCTCAACTTGTGTCGCGCCGCACTGACCGGCGGCCGTTTGGCCGAAGCGAAAGCGCACGGCGCGCTCGCGTTGAAGATCCGGCCCGACGGTGACGACGCGCGCGAGTGCAAAGCGCTCGCGGACGAGCAGTACAACGAAGAACAAGCGTACGTTCGCGGCAAGACCGCGCTTCAAAACGGAGACGCGGAGACGGCGTATCGAGAGTTCCAAGGGCTCGGTATGCAAAGTCCGCTGCGCACGCGTCCAGAAGTGGCGCAGGCCACGACCGAGCTGGCGCGCACGCGTCTTCAAGCGGCGAGCAACGTTTTGTCGAAGAACCGCGGAGAAGCGATCCAGATCGCGGAGAGCGTGCTCTCGCTCGTCGCGCTCCCTCCGGATGCGATCGCCGCGGCGCAGGAATTGCTGACGCAAGCGCGCAACGAGCCACAAGCGACACACGCGGCAGCGCGCGGACCGGTCGCGCAACCGCGCGCACCGGTGAGGCAGCAGCCCGCGCCGAAGCAACAACCGCCGCGGGCGAAACCTGCTTCCGCGGCGGCGACGACTCCGACACCAGCGTCCGGCCCGAGCAGCAGTGAAGCTTCGGCAATGGAGCTCGCGAGCGCGTGCCTAGCGCGTGGCGACAACGAATGCGTGATTCGCGCGCTCGAAGGTAACGCCGGAAGTGAGCGTGAGCTGGGCCTCTTGATCGAGACCTATCGTGCGATCGGCGATGCCAAGTCCGCGCAGAAGAACATGGCGACGTATCTCAAGCGCTTCCCGTCAGCGCGTCGCGCTGAGACTTACCGCCGCATGCTCGAGCTCCAATCGGAGTGATTCGCCCGCGGCACGCAGTGGCGCGCGGGCGGTATGTGATTCACCCGCGGCACGCAGTGGCGCGCGGGCGGTATGTGATTCACCCGCGGCACGCAGTGGCGCGCGGGCGGTATGTGATTCGCCCGCGGCACGCAGTGGCGCGCGGGCGGTATGTGATGCGCGGCGTGACGCAAGTGTAGTCGGACTGTGTTCCGCGCGGCCACATCGTCGACGCGGTGAGAGCTCTCGCGCGTCTGCTAGCGGCGCTATTTTGACACCCGCTGCAAAAGGCCGTGTACTTAGCGGCGCCGCGAGGGCATCCTGTTCCGGCTTATCCGCTGTTGAAAACAGCAATTTGGGAGCACGCATGATCCGAACAGCCGCGGCTCGCAACGGCAGTTGGTTCTTGGGCAGTGTCAAAAGCGTCGAGCGCGTGTCGATGAGTAGTGACATCCCCGCCGAATCGCCTGTCGGCGTTCGGGGTAATAACATCCCTCGTACGCGAAAGGCGTTGCGCTGGCTTTGCGCGTCGCTGCTGATGGCTGCGGCCGTGAGCGGCACGGCGTCGGCGCAGACCGGGCGCTTCGTCAACGACGACAGCGGAATGGACACGCACCTGTTCCGTCCCGCCGTCGACTCGAAGGGCTTCATCGGGGTCAACGGCACGAACATCCTCGGCGATCGCGACTACAGCTTCGGTCTCGTTCTCGACCTCGGCTATCACATCTTCCCCTTGCGTGGCTTCGACTGGGACGACTCGCGCGCTCCGAACGACGCGAAGCTCACGGAGCACCTCGTCACTGCGGCGGTCACCGGCACCTTGCACTTCAACTACGGCCTCGGGAACGTCGCCGTCGTCGGCTTGCAGATCCCGATCATGATCGTGAACGGGCCGAACGTGCTGATTCCAGGCGTCTGGAACGATCGCATTGCGCCCGCCGGTATCGATAGCCAGGGCTTCGGTGACATCGCGTTGCACGGCAAGTTGCGGCTCCTGCGCAGCGAGTCGGAGCCGATCGGCTTGGCTGCGATCCTCCAGGTCGGTCTGCCGACCGGCAACTCGCGCGAGCTGCGCGGCGAGCCCGGCATTTCGCTGTGGCCCATGCTCGCGGCGGAGTGGGTGCCGGTACCGATCTTCCGCTTCGGCATCAACGTCGGTTATCGCTTCAACAGCGGTAAGAGCGACAACTTGCCGTTTGATGGGCGCATCACGGCCGTTCGCGATCCAGCGAATCAATCGTCCCGCTTGCTCTTCCCGGAAGAGCACTGCGTCGGCGAGGCGCCGCTGAGCAGTGCCACGTGTGCGAGCGGCGTGCGCTTCGGCCACAACATTCGCTACGACGACTTGATCACGTTCGGCGCCGCCGCGAGCTTGCGCTTCGCAAAGAGCGCCGAGCTCGTCGCGGAGTTTTACGGCGCGCAGGTCGCGCGCTCGATCGGCGATGAAGGCGGCATCGGCGCCGAAGTCATCGGTGGCTTGAAGATCTACGTCGAAGCGAACAGCTACATGGTGCTCGCCGGCGGCGTCGGTCCGATTCAAGGCATCAACTCGGCGGACATTCGCGCTGTGCTCGGATTCGTGTTCGAGCCGTCGATCGGCGATCGTGACGGCGATGGCTACAAAGACGACGTCGACCAGTGTCCGGACGAGCCGGAAGACTTCGACCAGTTTCAAGACGAAGATGGTTGCCCCGAGCCGGACAACGACCGCGACGGCATCCTGGACGTCGACGACGAATGCCCGCTCGTTCCGGAAGACCACGACGGCGATGCGGACGAAGACGGCTGCCCCGAGGGCATGATCGGCGACCGCGACGGCGACGGCATCTTGGACAACGTCGACCAGTGCCCGGACGATCCGGAAGATCGCGACGGTTTCGAAGACGAAAACGGCTGCCCGGATCCCGATAACGACAAGGACGGGATCCTCGACGTGGACGATCTGTGTCCGAACGACCCGGAAGACAAAGATAATTTCCAGGACGAGGACGGCTGCCCGGATCCCGATAACGACAAGGATCGAATCCTCGACCGCGACGATAGTTGTCCCAACGATCCGGAAACCTACAACGGCTACCAGGACGAGGATGGCTGCCCGGACAAGGGCAGCGTCATCATCGAAGAGAACGAGATCATCATCCTCGAGAAGATCTACTTCGCGACGGATAGCGCGGAAATCCTGCCGAAATCGTTCCCGATCGTCGATGCGGTCGGCGCGACGATGGTCGGTAACCCGCAGATCACCCTGGTCGAGATTCAGGGACACGCGGACGAGCGCGGTACCGACGAATACAATATTCGTCTGACTTCCGACCGCGCGGCATCGGTTAGGCAGGCCATGATCCAGCGCGGAGTCGATGCGAATCGATTGCGCAGTGCTGGTTACGGAGAGCGCTGTCCGGTCGATCCGGCTCATAACGCGACGGCTTGGGAGAAGAATCGTCGCGTCGAGTTCAAGATCATCCGCACCGATGCTGGTCCAACGGGTGTCGAGGTCGCTTGCCCGGCCGGGCAGGAACTGGTACCCAACAACTGAGCGCGGCCACGATGCACGCACTACGACAAGGAGCTCGCGGGCCGCGTGCCCGTCAGCTGAGGAGACCGTAGCGGTCGATTGATCGATGGTGCGCGAGCAATTTCTGACATTTATGCGGGGGGCGATTCTAGCGTTGCCACAAACCCTGAAGGCCGCGTTGCGACTTGCCGAAGACCCCGACATCCCGGATGAAGGGCGAGTTCTCGTAGCGGGCGCAATCATTCATTGGTTGTCCCGAACCAACACGATTCCAGGCGTTCGCGGTGGCGCGCTCGCATACGTCGATGACGTGCTGGTTTTGATGCTGGCATTCGAGCGGTTGACGCAGCTCGCGCCCGACGTGGTCGAGCGTTCGCGTGCGGATTCGCCGGAGCTGTTCGAGACCCTCGCGGACGACCTCGGACTAGCGCGGGAGTACATGGGCGCCGGCATCAACGTGCTCTCGCAAGCCCTCGGGCGCGTGACGCGGCTGAAGCACATGGGCCGCACGCCGGAACAGTGCGTGAAAGACGAAGCGACAGCGACGATGCTGTACGAAGAAGTGATGGCGGCGTTGGTCGACTTCGATCCAGCGCCGGACACCGTCGCGCGCGAGTTGAAAGACCTCGATACGGTCGTCGACGAGCTGCGTAAGAAGGCGGGCTGAGCGGTCTGTTGCAGCACGCGGACGGCGTTCTCGCCCCCGCGTGCTAGCGGTCCGACTCTTCGTTACCGGCCCGACTCTTCGTTCGCTTTTGCGAGGCGAGTGCCGCTGAAGAACAGCGGCGTCGCGAGCCAGCCGAACACGAACGCAGTCGTGCGCAGTGGCTCGGGCGCAAACAGGGCCGCCGCTAGAAGCGTGGCGAGGCACAGCACACCAGCCGGCGTGGTCGCATCGAGCGCTGCGTGTGCGCTCAGCCAGGGCATCGAGTCTGCTCCGTCGCCGCTGATGGCTGCAGGCCTGGTTCGCGCCCGTTTGCGCTCGAGCGCGCTCGCGACTGCTGCGAGCCCTGCAAAAAGCGCGAAAAATGGCGTGCGTTCGATCAAGAGCGGAGCGAGCGCTGCTGCCGCAAAGATCGGCAGATCGAACGATCGCGGCTCGAGCCGTGGGACGAGCATGCGCGGCGTCACGAGGCGCTTTCTGCGCACGCGACGTTTCGCGACGATCAGCGTGCCGAGGCAGATGCCGATGAGCAGAAGCCAGCTGTTGCGGACGAGGTTGCGCTGCAGTGCGGCGATCGCGCGTTCGAATCTGCTGCCGGCACCGTCTGTACTCGTGGGCAACGGAAGGTCGAACTGCACGCGGTAACCCGTCATGCGCGGAAGCTCGACGCGTGTGTATCGGAGAAGACGCGCGGCGTGCGGGGGTGGGGGGAGCTTCTCGACTTGCTCACCGAAGTTCGGTTCGATCTGCGTCGGCCGCAGGCCGGGAGGGCCGATCACCGTGACCTGCACGTTCGTGAGTCGCTCCGGCCAGCGCGGCAGTGTCCAATCGACGCGATGCGTGCGGGCGTCCGTCGGGTCCGCGAACAGATGGCGCGTCGCGTACAGAATGCGCAGCGCGTGTTCGCCGGGTTTCGGTGCAGTGCGCGGATCGCTCCAGACGAGTTGGAGCTGGCCGGGTAGGTCGTGCAGCACTTGGGGCGCGCTCGCACCGGCGGGTGCTTCCAGCTCGAGCAGCTCGAAGTCGGGATCGAGGCCTTCGAGATCGAAGCTCGCGATCGGGCCCGCCTTCACGAAGAAACGCACTGAGAGCTCGACGCGAGCGAGCTTCGGATCTCGCACGTCGAGCTGGGCGGAGACCGAGGTCACGCGAGCATCGGTTCGCGCCAACGCGTGTTCCGGGCTCGCAACGGTAAGAATCACGAGTAAGCAAGCCGTGTAGGCACGCATCCTACTTAGCGTACCAGGTGGGACTCGGCGGCCTGCAATTTACGGCACCGTTCAGGGGCGCGATTTGGGAGGCGGGTCGGCGCCGCGGACGCGCTTTTCAGCTGCCAACCGGGATTTGCCGCAACCAGGCCGGCATGAACAGCAACACGAAAAGCAGCAGCGTGCCGATCGCGACGATTCGCCGCCGTGGAGAGAGCGTGTCGTCGTCGGTCGGCGGGTGCTCCGGCCGGCCCTGGCGAGACATCAGCCGCAGCAAGATCCACCAGGTCAGCCACTGACCGCCCGGAGCAAATCCGGCGAACAGCGCGTCGCCGTGCAGCCCCTTGAACAACCCGGGCAATCCGTATGCGAGCGAGACGCCGACCGCGAGCGGGAGCAACAACGCACGCACGCGTCGCGAGTAGTTCTCTTGGCGTTTGCCGAACAACGCGTATGCGACGTGGCCCCCGTCGAGCTGCGCGACGGGGATGAGATTGATCATCGTGACCAAGAGACCTGCCCAACCTGCAAACGCAGTCGGCGACAGCATGATGTCGTGGCCCTCCGGAATCGGACCTTTGAGCAGATACAGCAGGCCGAGATAGAGGAGCGAACGCCCCTCCATCCAATATTCGACGCCGGATGGTGCAGCTGCGACGGGCGAGTGAACGATGCCGTAGATCAGAACGGGAATCGCCACGACCATGCCCGCAAGCGGACCCGCGGCGCCGATGTCGAGCAAGGCGTTTCGGCGCCCGATCCGACTCCGCATCAAGATCACCGCACCCATCGTACCGAGCGGCGGCACGGGCATCGGCACGAAAAATGGCGGCGATGCCGGAACGCGGTGAATGCGCGCAGCGATGAAGTGGCCGAACTCGTGTGCGAGCAAGATTGAGAGCAGCGGGACCGAATACGGCAGCCCGCTGATCCACCCCCCCGGCTTCCCGAGATCGGAGCCGGACTGCATCGCGCCCACGTACGTAGTCGCGACGAAGGTCGCGGTGAACAGCAGCACAGCGATGATCACCTGCCGCGTGCTCACCGCAATGTCGGTCTCGGGC
>Ga0193752_1001153_pt1 | contig 22743 bp, 20 predicted proteins | sample H1c1metaG_FD_144924 | JGI IMG/M metagenome (GOLD analysis project Ga0193752, IMG submission 144924) | Soil microbial communities from a riparian zone of the East river system, Colorado, United States - H1c1 | ecosystem: Environmental > Terrestrial > Soil > Riparian zone | place: USA: East River...
AAGGGCCAACAATGGGCGACGACGTTCTATGGTTCATCGTTCATTGCCGATCACACAGGAGCGATCGTAAAGGTTGCGGATCGTTCCACCGAATCCGTGCTCACCGCCAGCTTCGATCTGGACGCGATTCGCGAGTATCGAAGAGCCTGGGGTATTTTCCGCGACCGGCGCCCGGATCATTACCGCGTCATCACGACACTCGACGGCCGCGTCTGATTCGACCTGATACCCATTTTATCTATGAATTTCTTTGCCACCTGTCCGGCGGGCGTCGCGGACCTTCTTGCGGCTGAGCTCAAAGAACTGGGCGCCACGCGCGGACGCGAACTCAAATCCGGTGTTGAGTTCGACGGCGAACTCGAAGTCGCGTACCGTGCCTGCCTTTGGTCGCGGACCGCGAACCGAATCTTGCTCCATCTTGCGCTCATCGACGCCAAGACCGCGAACGACCTATATAAAGGAGTGCAAGGCATCGATTGGTCGGAGCACTTGAACGCCACCGGTACCTTTGCCGTGGAGTTCACGGGCAGTAACGACGCGATCAACAATACGCAATTCGGCGGCTTGAAGACCAAGGACGCGATCGTCGACCAATTCCGCAGCAAGTTTGGCGAGCGTCCTTCCATCGACGTTGAGCGCCCAAGCATTCGCGTGAACGTCCATTTAAATCGAGACCAAGCGACGGTGAGCATCGATCTGTCCGGCGAAAGCTTGCATCGCCGCGGCTATCGCGCGCGCGGTGTTGCAGCGCCGTTAAAGGAGAATCTAGCCGCAGCAATTCTGCTGCGCTCGGGCTGGAAGGAGATTGCGGCAGGCGGCGGCAGTCTGATCGATCCCATGTGCGGCTCCGGCACGTTCGTCATTGAAGCCGCGTTGATTGCGGCAGACATTGCACCCGGTTTGATACGCGAATACTTTGGTTTTTTGGGCTGGAAAAAACACGACAGCGCGTTATGGCGCAGCCTCGGTCAAGAAGCAGATGCGCGTCGGGCGAAGGGCGCGTCTACGGGAAAATTGCTGGGCTACGACCGCGATGCCACGGCGATTCGCGCTGCGCTGGAGAATACTGCGAAGGCCGGGCTACAAGGCGCCGTCCATTTCGAACGCCGCGAGTTGTCGGCCTTCTCGAATGCCGATACGACGCCCGGTCTAATCGTTACGAATCCACCGTATGGCGAACGCATTGGCGACCAAGACGCATTGCAAGAACTCTACGCGCTGCTAGGTCAGCGACTACGTGAGCAATTCCTAGGCTGGCGAGCGGTTGTCTTTACTGGAAATTTCGCGCTGGCACGCGTCATCGGCTTGCACGCCAAGCGTAGCCACACATTATTCAATGGTGCCATCGAATGCCGATTGCTGCGCTTCGAGGTTCAACCTGAGCATTTCGATACGCCCGAGTCACGGCCGAGTCGCGAAGACAGGCTGGCCGAGGCCCGGCAGCGTCCCGGCGCAGAGATGTTCGCGAATCGTCTGCGCAAGAACGTCAAGAAGTCGAGCGACTGGGCCAAGAAGGAGGGTATCGACTGCTTTCGTGTTTACGACGCGGACATGCCCGAGTACTCGTTTGCTATCGATCAGTACACCGCCGACGACAAATGCGTGTATGTGCAAGAGTACGTAGCTCCAGATTCCATCGAGCGCAGTGCGGCCAGCATGCGTCGGCTGGAAGCACTGTCGGTGATTCCGGAAGTGTTTGGCATTCCTGTCGAGCGGATGTTCGTACGCATGCGTCGGCAGCAGAAAGGTGCATCGCAGTACGAAAAAGTCGATCACGAGCACGAATTTGTCGTCGTCCAAGAGTCCGGCCTCAAGTTTCTCGTCAACTTCACCGATTACCTCGATACCGGATTGTTCCTGGATCACCGTCTCACGCGCCAGCGTCTGCGCGACATGGCCAAGGGCAAGCGGTTCTTGAATCTGTTTGCCTACACCGGCAGCGCCAGCGTGTATGCAGCAGCCGGCGGCGCGACGTCGACGACGACCGTCGATATGTCCAACACCTACATCGATTGGGCCAAGCGGAACATGGCCATCAATCACGTGGCCGGCCCAGAACACGGATTCGAGCGTGACGATGTGATGAACTGGCTTCACCAACAAGCGGCGCGCACGCCGCGACGACAGTTCGACTTAATATTCGTCGATCCGCCAACGTTTTCGCGCTCGAAACGGATGGAAGACTCGTTCGAGGTGCAGCGCGATCATGCGAAGCTCTTGAAAGAAGTGGCGTTACTGCTCGCACCCGGCGGCAGTATTGTGTTCTCGAACAACTTTACTAAGTTCAAGCTGGATCAATTCGGACTGCGGGAGTTCTCCATCGAGGACGTCACCCGCGAGACCTTGCCGAAGGATTTCGAGCGCAATCCTAAGATTCATAGCTGCTTTATTCTCACTAAGCCCGCCAAGTCGTAACTCGCCACTACGCCTCTTCAATCCCTCGATCAAGGCTGACGCGGGCCGTTTTTGGCCCGACCTATGTTCGTGCGACATTGGGTTGCTGCGCGCTTGATGCGTTGCAGTCATCGATCGGACGCAGTGCCGACACGAATCGGAAACATTCCTTTTGCATTGTTGCGGGCGCGCGCGAAATCGCGGCGCACCTAAGCAGCAGTCAATGGCAATAAGAGATGGGAGTTCCGATGAGCAAGCAATACGAAGCCGAAGGTCGTGATGCCAGCGAGATGACGCCGATCGTCGATCGCCGAGTTTTCTTGAAGGGTGGCCTCGCCGGCGCCGCCTCGATTTCATTCGCAGCACTGCTGGCTAAGCAGGCCGGCGCGGCTGAATCGCATTTCACCGAAGATTATGGGCCCGTGAATCTCGTGAACGATTTGACGACCGGGTTGCCGCTGATTGCGCTGCCGGCCGGCTTCACCTATCGCACGTTCGGGTGGCGCGGTCAGCCGATGGCGGACGGCAAGGCAACACCGGGTGCGCACGATGGGATGGGTGTCGTCGCCGCAAAGGGTAATCAAATCGTCATGGTGCGCAACCATGAATTAGGCAGCGGCAACGGCGTGAATCCGTTCACCGCGCCCGCGGCCTACGACAACCCGAGTGGCCGCGGCGGCACGACGAACTTGCTGTTCGACGTGGTGCTCGGTGAGTGGTTGCAGTCCTACGGTTCATTGAGCGGGACAGTGACGAATTGCGCGGGTGGCCGTACGCCTTGGGGCACCTGGCTGACTTGCGAAGAAACCGGCTTCACGTCGTCCACTGGCGTTCGTCATGGTTGGATATTTGAAGTGCCGGGATATGGTCTCGGCACCGGCCAACCGCTCACAGCGATGGGCCGCTTCTCGCACGAAGCGTGCGCCGTCGATCCGGTGACTGGCTTCGTCTATGAAACCGAAGATGCGACTCCCGGCGGCTTTTACAAGTTTGTACCGTCGGCCAAAACGACTTCAACTTCAGCGGACTGAACAACGTCTATGTGAACTTCCCGATCGGCACCAAATGGGATGTCGAGTGGGTGCCGGTGACCGATGTTGAAGCCGTCAACGGCCGCGCATACAGCTCAGCAGCCGGTCGTGCATCGTTCGCGCGACCTGAGGGCGCCTACTACGACAGCGGAAAAATCTATTGGACTTGCACCAGTGGCGGCACAGCGCGTCAAGGGCAAGTGTTCGTGTACGACCCGCGTCGCGAAACACTGGAGATTATTTTCAACTCCACGGGCACCGGCACGGCCAATACCGAGTGCAACATGCCGGACAACATCGCTGTGAGCCCGCGCGGTGGCGTGATCTTGTGCGAGGACGGCGGGAACAGCATTCAACGTTTGCGTGGCCTTACCCAAACCGGCAACACCTACATCTTTGCCGAAAACCGCATGAATCTGTCGGTTGCACAAGTGGCCCTGGCCGATGCGGCCTTGGGTGCGAACGGCGGCCTGATCGCCAACTTTGCGCCGGGAAACTATGCAGGCATCGAGTGGGCGGGCGCCTGTTTCTATGATCGTTGGATGTTCGTGAACATCCAAACGCCGGGCATCACATTTGCAATTACCGGCCCCTGGGACAACGGCGCGTTGTAATCACGCAAATTCAAAAGAGGAATCAACATGAAATATTTACTACGCATCGTGGCATTGGCCGTTGCTTTCATCCCCGGTCTTGCCGGGGCCACCACTATCTCGGCGGGGGACTTGACGTATGGCGGCAGTGTAGCCGGCGCTGTCGATAATTCGAGCGCATGGATCACATCCAGCGCGCTCGATGGCAACGCCGTGAATTTCTGGACGCTGCACGCCGACGCCGGTAACTCTGTCTCCGTCATCGTGAACTCGTTCGACATCGAGTTCGGCGTCAGCCTCTACCAAGGATTGGTCGACGACTTTGAATTGCTCTTTGCGGGATTCAACAACAGCGGTAATTTTGGCGACAATATCTTTGTCGCCGGCACGAATCCCGTCACGGGCCTAGTCGGCACGTCGTTGCTGGATATTGTTTTCCCAACAACGGGTTTCTATACCCTCGCAGTGGGCGGTGAAGCTGGGCTCGACTTCGGCGGACGCTTCGCCTACACCATGGATGTCACGAAGGTGCCGGAACCTGGTGTTGTCGTTCTCTTGGCAATGGGATTGGGAATGCTGTTGTTAGCTCGACGTTATCGATTCGATCGATAGTCGGTCGGCAAGTCAAAGGCTCGCGCCCTCGCAAGGCGCGGGCCTTTTTCCGTTCTGAGGTTCCAGCAAGCCCACAGCGACAGAAAAGATAGGTAAAGCCGCGTCGGCTATTGCCGGGCCGCGCGGCAATTCGTCATACTCGTTGGGCTCGAATATTAGAAATAGGTCTTCGTCGCGACGGGATCAGTCTTTAGCCTGATGGCAGAGGCACCGCTCCTGTCCACAATGACGAGCCTGAAAAATTAGAAAGCCACTGCCCTCAAGGACTACGTCTCGCTACAACGCTTCGTGGCAGTTCGTCTTGTTTGTCTATCCGATTCCATGGGGGAAATGCGATGCAGAGGTCGATCGATCGCCCGTGGCGAACTGTCACAGCGTTGCTTGCGCTGTGCGCCATGTTTTTTGTGTCTGCCACGGTAGATGCGCAAGATCAACGTCCGACTCTCGTCACTAACCTGGCGCGAGTCGCGGTCGATGACTCGAACATCAAGATCGACGGTCATCTCGACGAAACGCCGTGGCAGGCGTTGCCGACGATCGGCGCGTTCGCAGTCGTCGAGCCCGATACGCTGGCGCCGGAGAAATACCCGACACGATTGCGATTGTTCTATACAGACAAGGGGCTGTACGTCGGCATCGACATGGTCCAGCCGCGCAACACGCTAGTGAGCCAGCTGTCTTCGCGAGACCTTCGCTTGCTCAATCGCGATGCCGTCTTCATCACGTTAGATAGTTCATCCGATGGTCACTATGGCTATTGGTTCGGTATTGCATTGGGCGGTAGCTTGATGGACGGCACGATCCTCCCCGAGCGACGCTATGCCAGTGACTGGGACGGGCCTTGGCGCGGCGCGACGACTGTCACCGAAACAGGCTGGTCGGCCGAAATGTTCCTGCCCTGGTCGATGATGAGCATGCCGAAGCTCGACGACAAGCGCGCGATGGGTGTGTACGTTTCGCGCAAGGTCGCGCATCTAAACGAGCGCTATGGCTGGCCTGCGATCCCCGAAACGAAGCCAAAGTTCATGTCGGTACTGGATGAAGTAACCGTGACCGATGTTGCTCCCGTCCAACAATACAGCGTCTTCCCCTTTGCATCGGCGACGGGCGACAACATCAAAGACGAGGTGCGCTACAAGGTGGGCGCCGATATCTTCTGGCGGCCTTCTACCAACTTCCAAGCGACTGCAACGCTCAACCCGGACTTCGGCACGATCGAGGCCGATGACGTCATCGTCAATCTCACGGCGATCGAAACGTTTTTTCCGGAGAAGCGTTTGTTCTTCGTTGAAGGTCGAGATGTTTTCATCGCTGCGCCGCGTGCGACTGTGGAGACACCGACAACGCTGCTGCATACCCGACGAATTGGCGGGCGAGCGGTGCAACCCGCATTGCCCTCAGGCGTCACACTGCCGGCTGCCGAGTCCGGTCAACTCGCGGAGTTGCTGGGCGCGGTGAAGCTCACCGGTGAATTCTCGAACAACATGCGCTACGGGGTTTTGGCCGCCTCCGAAGATGAGACACAGTTTGACGGCCTAGATGCCAATGGCAACATCGTGCCACTCGAGAAAGACGGCCGCAATTTCGGCGTAGCACGCGCGATTTACGAAAACTCGGACGGCGGTTCATACAAGGGCCTCGGTTGGATGAGTACGCTGATGGCGCACCCGGATCGCCAAGCGGCCGTTCATGCAGTCGATACTCACTACCTGTCGCGGAACGGACAGTGGCAGTGGGACAACCAGCTCATGTATTCCGATATCCACAACGTTCGGGGCGCCGGCGTGGAGGGCAAGGGCGTAGGCGGGTTTATGGATGCCCGCTACAGCCCGAAGAAGGGCGTCAATCACACCGTAGCATTCGAGTACTACGATAAGAATTTCACCTTGAACGATGTGGGATTCTTTCGGCGCAACGATTTGATCGGCACTCGCTACGTCTTTACTCGGCGCACGTCGAACATTTCGTACGGTAAAGATGCGTATCTGCAGATTCTGGTTCCGCATGAGTGGAACACCGACTACGACGTCATACGCACGGGTATCTTTACCAAGGGCTTCATAGTCCGCAACAATCTCACCGAAGTGCGATTCGACGCAAACTACTTCCCAGCACGGGAGGAAGATCGCAACAGCTTCGGCAACGGCACGTTCAAGGTTTCGCATCGCTCGCAGTATGCGGTCGGCTACACGACGAACACGGCCAAGCGGGTTTCGTTGGCGTTGGACGTTCGCCACGAAGGCGAAGAGAAGAATGGACATTTGTGGAGCGAGCAGAGCATCCTAACTTGGCGCCCACTGAATCGATTGACGACCGACCTTACCGTCTACCATCGCGAGCGCAATGGCTGGCTGCTTCATGAAGGCGGGGCGAGCAAGCGCATGATCACTTTCGACGCGGAAGAGTGGTCGACCAAGTTTAACTTCGACTTCTTTTTCACGGCACGCCATCAATTCCGTGCCGGCTTGCAATGGGTAGGCATCAAGGCATACGAAGACCAGACGTACTTGATCCCGAATGATCGAGGCCATTTGCGTCCTGTGAACAAAGCGCCGGGCGAGGCAAGCGACGATTTCAGAATCTCAACCGTCAACTTTCAATTGCGCTATCGCTGGGAGATTGCGCCGATGTCCGATCTTTTCATTGTCTACACCAAGAACGGCAATCAGCGCATTCAGCCGACGCTAGTACAGGCCGATTTTACCGACATGTTCTCGGACACATTCGATTCGCCGTTGACAGAGCAGTTGGTGGTCAAGTTGCGCTATCGCTTCGGAAGCTAGATCAACTAAATAACCACCCGCGTGGCAGCGAGGGTTCCTTATTGGCCAAATAAAAATTCTGGGGCGCTCTGGCCGCTGCCCGCAGGAGACCCTTCGCCGTCGCCCACGTGTTTTGCGAGGGTCGCAGTGACACCGCGCGAGAAAGTGCCCGCACGCTGTCATTGGTCAGCCTGGTTAGCGTAAGACGAACGCGCGGCTTCATTCCGGTCGCGAGAGATGTGCCCGACAGCATTCGTCATCAGCAGCTGCACCGTAGGACAACGCGCCGCATCACCGCACTCTGGACCGCCAACGGCCTTTAACTGCAACTTCAGTCTCTGAGGTGCGATGGCAACGACAAAGGGTCCCCTACGGGTCGACTGCGACAGCAGTTCTAGTTTGGTTCTTAGGGTTCGAGAAAGCATCGGAGAAGGCGAAGGCGCGCTGGGCGTCGGGAGTCTTGTCGGGATTCTCCATAAAGCAGGACGTTTTTGGCGAAAGCAGCTACATGGATGTATTTACGTCGCGGTCCCGACAAGACTCCCGACGTCCGGTGCGCCCCCACCGACCACGATGACCTCAGCAGTCAGAACGCTCCAGCATTTTTTATAAAGCCAATAAGGAATCCTCGCCTTCGCGCGGATGCAGTATTGGGCTTCACTCGCCGAGGTCGCGCTACTTCCAAACCCACCGCTTCGCGAACGCGAATCCCAAGAACATCAACGCCCATCCAAAGGTCCACGAACCGCCACCATGCTCCCGTGAACTGGTGACGCCGCCGCCAGGGCTCGGCTGCGGTGAGTTCACGACTAGATCTTGCGATTGATCTTCGAGAGGTAAACGGGAGAGCTCCGGCCATTCGCTGCCCGCCGACGCGACCAGCACTCCGCTTGTTGCGTCGTGCAAATCGATTTGAACGTCGTACCTGCCGGTCGGATATCCGCTGATCCAGTCCGCAGTGATGCCGTACGAATCAGCGGTTCCGCTGGCGTCGATTTGGAAATCTTCGGATTCATGTTCCTTGATCCACTCGCCGCCTTGCGAGCGAACCCAAATGACGGCGTATACCCATGCGTCTCCGAAATTCGTATCCGGGTCGAAGTCGATCTTGAACTTCGAGTAGAAGCCATCGTGATCGGCATCGATATTTAACGTGCTCGCGACATCGTTAATCGCATAGCCCGGCAAGCCGAACGGCACATCGAGGCCGACTTCTTCCAGTGGCAAGAACTCCAAGGCAGCGCTGTCGGCAGGACCCAGCGTCGCGACGATGCCGGAGTAGCCCGATTCATACAAATCGACGAGCACGTCGTAGTTGCCGGTGGCAAATCCTTCATCGAGCACCGTGTCGACATAGTAATCGTCGGATCCAGATTGACTGTAGATCCAGAAGTCTTCGGTCTCGTGATAGAGACGCCAATTCCCCGTGTCGCCGACGCGACGTATGTACAGTCTCGCGTAAACCAATGCATCACCAAACGACGCGTCTGCGTCGAAGCGAATCCGAAACTCGCTGTAGTGCCCATCTTGATCGCGGTCCGTGCGCAGGATGCGGCTCGCATCGTAGAGACGAAAATAGGCTGCTCTGGCGGACATGGATTTGTCAGCGGAGCGATAGATCGGCGCGGCCTTGGCTGCTAGAGCGCGCGACGTCTTCGCGGAGTTTGCCGGCATGCCAGCCTTCAAGTGAGTGCCGCTATAATTCGAGACGCGACCTGCGTCCGGTGCTTTCATCGGGCTTTCATCAACGCGGCCTTCCGACGACTCCGCAACCACCTGTGTCGCGAAGAGAATTCCGACGATCAGACTCAATCCAAGGCGCATGGCGACAACTCCTGTTCCGCTGAATGGTTACATTTCGCCTGAACATCGCTTAATCAATGCTGAATGGACCCATCCGCAAAAAAACAAGTTGTCCAACGCAGTAAGGAGTAGCGGGGGTGTCCGGTCCTTTGGGTGCGGAGAATGAAGAATGTGAAGATTGACGAAACTTTCGCCAACCCCGGCCTTCCCTTTGTCGATTGCCAATGGCATTCGCGGTGGGCGAGGGCTATTCTTTCCGCCCATTCGATCCTTCTCGACGAGCCATTTTTAATGACCAGGAGCCGCCTATGAAACGTTTACTACTTGCTCTCGCTGTCTCGAGCGCAGTCGCATTACCCGCCCTCGCCGCGTTGAAAGACGGGGATGCCGCGCCCGCCTTTAAGACTCAGGCCTCGTTGGACGGCAAGGCATTTACGTATTCGTTGCAAGATGAGTTGAAGAAGGGCCCGGTCGTGGTCTATTTCTATCCGTCTGCCTACACGCAAGGTTGCAACGTTCAGGCGCATAATTTCGCGGTGAACATGGACAAGTTCAAGGCTGCGGGCGCGTCGGTTGTCGGCGTGTCGCTCGATAGCATTGCGCGACTCAATGATTTTTCTAAGGATCCGGAATTCTGCGCCGGCAAATTGCCGGTGGCCTCGGATATGGACGGCAAGATCGCCGCTTCGTATGACCTGAAGGTGAATCAACGCGCAGGCGTCAAGGATTCGCGCGGCGTCGAGATCGATCATGGGTTTGCCGAGCGCACGACGTTCATCGTCACGAAGGACGGCAAGATTTCATCGACCGTCGGCGGCGTGTCGCCGATTGTCAATGTCGAAAAAGCATTGGAGGCGGTTCAGCAGTTGACCGCGAAGAAGTAACGACCGAAGTAACGTCAGCCGCCGCGACTTCACGCGGCGGCTGCCTTCTCGAGTTGGTTGACGGGTCCCTTGCTGACCATCGCCAGTAGACGTTGCGCCCTTCAAGCCTTCGACTTTGGAGCGTGCGCATCTCACGCAAAGAATCCGCTTCGTGTTTTTCGTTTCGCTGGCGCGGCGATCTATTCCGCCTGGCCGGCTTTCGTTGCCCTAAGTCGCGTCAGGCTGCGCTTCGGGACGAGCTGCATGGAAAGCCGGTAAGGACTCGAGATGCGCACTGATCGCGACGAGCGTCGGGAACGGGGCCAGATCGCAATTGAAGCGACGTGCATTGAACATCTGTGGCACCAGTAACACGTCGGCCATACTGAGCGCATCGGCGAAGCTGTAGCGCTTTGCCGATGAAGACTCTCGGACCATCACTTCAAGACCTGCGAATCCTTCGACGACCCAATGCCGGTACCAAGCGTTGACGGCGTCTTCGCTCTGACCGAGTTCCTTGCGTAAATAGTTCAGCACGCGCAGGTTGTTGAGCGGATGAATTTCGCACGCGATCGCGAGGGCCATTGCGCGCACCTTTGCACGCGATACCGGATCTTGCGGCAAGAGTGGCGGCGATGGATGCGTTTCGTCGAGGTATTCGATGATCGCGAGCGACTGCTGTAGGACGACGCCATCGATCTCCAGCGCGGGGATCAAGCCTTGTGGATTCAGTTGCAAGTACTGTGCGGTGCGATGCTCGTTGTTGGCGAGCACCTTTGGAATCGAATTGTATTTCAGTCCCTTGATATTGAGCGCGATGCGCACGCGAAAAGCAGCGGAGCTGCGAAACAGAGTGTGGAGGTTCATGCGTTGCTTCGTGAGAGAGATAATGACTAAAGCCAGCGATTCCAAATCGGAACTGTCACGAACGACAACACGATACCGAGTGTGAGTATGAAGTTCGCGAGCCTCGGTTCCAAATCATGCTGCTCAGCCAGGATAGTGGCGGAGATCATCGGCGCCATTGCACTCTGCAAGACAGCAACGATGAGCGACAGACCGCTGATGCCAATTGCAATGCCTAGTCCGTAGACAATGAGTGGTGCCAGGATCAGCTTGTAAGAGAGTGCGACGGCGGCTGCACCCAGGTGAGCGCGCTGTAATTCCCATCGAACCTGAAGCCCGACAGAGAACAACGCCAGCGGAACGAGCGTGTCGCCGAGTCGTTGCAGCACAGTATCGACGAATGGCGGCCATGCGCTAGAAGCACCAACGATTAGGCCGATAACTAAAGCAATGAAAGCAGGAAACGACGCTACACGTTTCGCGACTTGAAGAGCATGAAGCTGCGGGCGATTGCTTGCGTAGATCGATGTCACGAGCGCGCCGCCAATGGCGAGCATCAAGAAGACACCTGCTTGATCTGCAACGACAGCCAATGCCAGCGCATCTTTGCCGCGTAGCGCTTCAATCATCGGATAACCAATGAAAGACGTATTGCCCAGTCCGCACACCAGGGTCAGCGCGCCAATGCGGCCTCGCGACCAACCGCGACTCGCACCGACGATTGCGAACAACGCCCATGCGCACGCGAACACCAGCCACATCGACGCAATTAGAAACCACATGTCCCAACTAAACCGAATGGTCGGCGTGAGATGCAGCACCGTTGCCGGCAGCGCAATATTCAGCACCCACCAATTCAGGCTGGTCGCAAGCGCGGGGCCTTTGCCGATCAGTCGTGCTGTTGCGATTCCCAGAAAAAGACAGAGGATGAGCAGTGAGTAAGAGGTCATGGTTTCTAGAAAAAGTTTGGGCGGATTGTACTCGGCGTGCTAGGCGGTCAAGAATACAATCTCGACGAAGATGACGGAGACGATGGAGATCCGAGCAAAAGCGCGTTCGCGCAGGTGCGTTGGTATGTCACGCCCAATGTGAGGATCGGTATGGATGTTGGATTCGGTGATGCGGAGGATGTGTAGACCGCAGAGGTCGAGTTTCAGCCGCCCTTCTTAGCGGGTGCAGGCGGGTTCTTCGTTCGGTACTTGCGAGCGACCGACTTGTCGTCCGAGTCGAATACCGGTGAGATTGGTTTCAACTTCTACTTCGGTAAGCGCTTCGATCTGCAGACGCGAGATTGTCACTATCGATAGATGGGCGAGGGGATAGGGGTCCCCGGCCTCCGCTAATCGCGCGCGGCCGTCCATCGATCAAGCTAGCGTGTGATAAACCTTTTGGACGTCTTCGTCTTGTTCTAGCTTATCGATGAGCTCCAGCACTTCCTTGGCGTGCTCTTCGCTGAGTTCGGTCGCGGTGCCCGGAATATATTCGTGCTCGGCCGAGATCGGCATGATCTTGCGATCTTCAAGCGCCTTCTGCACGTGCCCAAAATCGTTGAATGCGCACCGAACGACGAGTTGCGGTTCACCCTTTTCGCCGGTGCTCTCGCCCATTTCCTCAAGGCCGTGATCAATCAGGTACAACTCGAGATCATCCTGATCGATGCCCTCCGGATTGAGCCGGAACACGCCCATCTTTTTGAACATGAAGCTGACGCTGCCATTGGCCGCCATGTTGCCGGCATTGTGATTAAAGATGCTGCGGACGCTGCCTGCGGTGCGCGTCGTGTTGTCGGTGGCGGTTTCAACTAGCAATGCGATGCCATGCGGTGCGTACCCTTCGTAAATGACTTCCGAGTAGTTGGTAGCGTCTTTGCCCGAGGCGCGCTTGATCGCGGCTTCGACCTTATCCTTTGGCATATTTGCCGCGCGGGCGTTCTGCATGGCTCGGCGCAAGGGGGCATTGGAGTCTGGGTCAGTGCCCCCGGCCTTGACGGCAATGTTGATGTCCTTGCTGACGCGAGCGAAAGCCTTCGCCATGCGGTTCCAGCGCGCGAACATCGCGTGCTTTCTGACTTCAAATATGCGGCCCATTGGGGGTAACAATCCAAAAATTGGGGCCGACAATGTACATGAGGCGCGCCGACCGTGCGACCTCGACAGTTTGAAGCGCAGCACTCGAAGCCATCGCAGTCGGTGGGGTCGCGCCAGCCGTCCGACGCTCTTGTCGGGACCGCGCGTGAATCGTCGCAAGCGACCCGGCCCAAGTGCCTGCATGCACTTGGGCGGGTCCGCTGCGAGGCAGCGGCTAGAGCGCTCCAAGTTTTTCTAATAAACCAATAAGGAACCCTCGCTGCCGCGCGGGTGGGCTAGTCGCCGAGAGTGAAGCTGAACGTCGCGCCCTTGTTGCGTTCGGCGTGGGCCCAAATGTGCCCGCCATGCCGCCGAACGATGCGATGGACCAACGCCAAGCCCACCCCGGTGCCCTCGAATTCCTCGGCGGAATGCAATCGGCTGAACACGCCGAAGAGTCGGTCGTAGTGGGCCATATCGAAGCCGACGCCGTTGTCCGAAACATACCAAACCAATCGGTTGTCCTGAATGCGCGTGCCGATTTCGATGCGCGCTTGTGGCGTCTTGCTCGTGAACTTGATGGCATTGTCGAGCAAATTCAAAAACACTTCCCTGAGTAAAGCCGGATCGGCCTGGCATACCGGTAGTTTCTTCACGCGCACCTTTACGACTCGATTGCGCAGCTTCGCTTCGAGTTCGCGCAGCACTTGGTGCACGAGATGCATCGGCGCTGTGGTTTCGAGGCGCAACGATTGCTTGCCCATTCGCGAGAAGGTCAAGAGATCGTTGATTAAGTTGCTCATGCGCAAGACGCCACTGCGTATGCGCCGCAGATTGTCTTGGGCCAAAGGGCTGAGCGTCGAATCGCGGTCTTCGGCTAGAAGCGATGCGAATGCGTCGATGGTACGCAACGGTGCGCGCAGATCATGCGACACAGAATACGAAAACGACTCCAGTTCCTCGTTTGCTTCCTCAAGTTGCGCCGTGCGGCTAAGTACTCGCTGTTCCAATTGTTCGCTCTGGAGCCGCAGTTGCTGCTGGGCGAGCGACGCCTCAGTTTCGTTGCGGTACACAGCTGCCACGAATTCGACGCCGCCTTGTCGATCGCGCAGCGGAAACAACGACATCGAAATCGCAACGCGTTTCCCTTCATCTGCAACGGAATTGAACCCGTACGGGTCATACCAGATCGGCGGCAGAGAAACCGACTCGCCGGCGAAAGCCCGGCGCATGGCGGCGCCGAAGCCGACTTGGTCTGCCGCTTGATCGGCAAAGATGTTGTAGCTGGGCGGCGGCTGACTCCCGAACAACTCGCGTACCGCGAGATTCGTTAGCAGGGCATGGCCATTGGCTTTCCAGACGGCGAAGCCAATCGGCGCGTTCTCGAATAATTCGGCGAGGAACCCCACGGGATCGTGGAGCGTTTCAATATGCTGCCGAAGGGTCGTTAACCTGGCTGCGCTCAGTGCGGCGATGTCGCTGCGAGTGTCGAGTGCGGGAGTATTCGCGCCGACCGAAAGATCATGGCTGAGGACGGTCACGTAAGATGCGAGGCGATCGCCAATCGTCGTAACGGTGGACGCGGGCGCAATGGTAGGCCAAGTCCCTGTCGGCCAAGTGCCGGTGGACGTCAATGACACCGGTTCCTCGCCCGGATCGGGCAGGGTCGATGCTGAAATATCGGGCCTGTACATGTGCCCTCCTGAGGTCGGGTTGGCCCTTCCTCGTAAGCCTCGCTTTTAGTAAATCCGTTTTTCCGAAACCGGTATCCACGGGCAACCGGCGGCGCTCGGTATCAGTCCCGGATTTTTGTTGGCTTGCAGCGCAAAGCCGGCCGTAGACAGTCGCTGGCTTCACGAATAAAGGCTTCTTATCTAAGAATGCGACGGTTTGTTTCGGCTACCATCATTATTCCCTCATTACTTGTTGATTCTTCTTAGAAGTTGCTTTTTGTAGGCGTACGGCCGGCGGGTAAGGGCGCAACGACGCTTAAGCCAAGCTCAAAGATCGTTTTGCGGCAGATATAGGTGTCGAATGACTTGGAACGTGGATCCCGTTCTTCTTAATTTGGGATTTCTCCAGGTTCACTGGTACGGGTTGCTGTTCGCCGGGTCCTTCTTGGTGGGCTACAAGCTGATGCAATGGATCTACGCTCGCGAGGGCCGGGCGGTACAAGAACTCGACAACTTGCTCCTGTACATCATGATCGGAACGGTCGTGGGCGCGCGGCTAGCGCATTGTCTGTTTTACGACCCGCAATACTTTCTGAAGCACCCGCTTGAGATTCTGATGGTGTGGAAAGGTGGGCTTGCCAGTCACGGCGGTGCGGTGGGCGTGCTGTTGGCCGCCTATCTGTATTGCCGTCAGCCCGAACGGCCGGGGTTTCTGTGGTTGGTCGATCGCATGGCGATTCCCGCGGTGTTAGCGGGAGGCATGATTCGCGTCGGCAATTTCTTCAACTCGGAGATTTACGGTAAACCCACCGATGGGCCGTTGGGTGTCGTATTTGAGCGTGTCGATCGTCTCCCGCGTCATCCTGTTCAGCTGTACGAAGCCGCCATGTACTTCGCGATCTTCGCGTTGTTGCTGTGGGTGTATGTGCGCCGGCGCCCGGCGGAGGGACGCATGCTCGGCCTCTACCTGATGCTGGTATTCGCCGCGAGGTTCGCGCTGGAGTTCTTGAAGGTGCCGCAAGCCGCCTACGAAGGCGATCCGCTCTTCAGCGTTGGCCATCTGTTGAGCGTGCCCTTCGTGTTCGCGGGCCTTTGGTTTGCCACGCGATCGGTTCCGGCGAGAGCGGTCGCCCACCCAACCTAGCGCAGTCCGTGAACCTGCTCTTCGCCTCGCAACAACGAGGTCAACGATTCGCTGCCGCGATGGAATTCATGCGCCCATTCGGGCAGCGGCGGCGAAGGCAGCGCGAAGCCTAGATCCGCCATCAGCGCCTGCGGTTTTACGGGGCCTTCTGGTCCTTTGAATATGCCGCGAATGGCCACCACGCCAAGCACCCGGCCACCGCGCACGAAGCGATGCTCGATGAAGCCCCAGCGATCGTCCCAGCCGAGCAAGCGTGAATGTATTTCGAAAGTCTGAAACGCCTTGAGTTCGCGACGAAACTTCGCGATTGAATCGCCAACGACAGGGAATGCATTGCGTTTGCGAGCAGCGGCGAGCACGCCCGCTTTTACGAACCAATGAATGCGTCCGATATCCGCCAGCATCAGGTAGCGGCCGTTATTAACGTGGCGGTTGAAGTCCAAATCGTTCGGCCACACCCGAAGGCGAACTATGGTCGTGCCGAGCAAATCCACTTTGCCTTTCGAACTCAAGAAGCTCAGCGCGGTATAGAGCAGTCGCAGCCATGGAAACATCGGAACTCTCTTGAGAAGCGGGTAGCGGGTAGCGGGCAGAGGACAAGGACGACGCAGGAGTTCAGACTTGGGAGTTATGCAGGATACTGTGCGCCTGCGGTTAGCCGCTCAGATTTGTTCTTAGCCACCCGCTACCCGCTACCCGCTACCCGCCACCCGCTGTCCTAAGAGCAAACTGTCTTCGATACGCGATCGGACTTAGACCCGCTAGTCGCCTGAAGTGGCGACGAAAAGTTTCTTGCGATCTGAACCCAACGGCCTCTGCCACACGCGGCAGCGACTGTCGGCTGGATTGCAGGAAATCCTTGGCCAACGCGACGCGCTCGCGCACGATCCATTCATAGGGCGCAAGCCCAACAGTCTCGCGAAATTGCCGCTGTAAAGTTCTGGGGCTCATTGCCGCGCGTCTTGCCAGCGCAGTCAGGGTATGGGGCTTTGCAAGGTGAGCGCGCAGCCAATCCAATAATTTCGACAGACGATGACGTTCGTCGTTGGGAATGGGTCGCGGCAGGTATTGCGCCTGTCCGCCTTCACGATGCGGAGGAATCACGAGTCGTTGCGCAACTAGATTTGCGACCTTCGCGCCATAATCGCGTCGCACTAAATGCAGCAGCATGTCGAGCCCCGCAGCGGATCCAGCGGAAGTCAGAATCTGTCCTTCATCGACGTAGAGCGCGTTCGGTTCCACCGTGATGCCGGGGTAGCGTTGTTTTAATTTCGCGGCGTAACGCCAATGCGTCGTAACGGATTTACCCTCCAGAATTCCGGCGGCGGCTAGCACAAAAACGCCGGAGCAAATCGTGCAGAACCGCGCACCGCGATCGTACGCAGCGCGAATCTTTTTCACCAAGGCGGGGGACGGCATCGCATCTGCATCGCGCCATCCCGGAATGACGATGGTGTCTGCCGTGTCGAGCAGTGCGAGCGAATTCGGAACGCGCACCTCGATGCCGCCGGCGGCGCGTAGCGGTCCGCGCTCGGCTGCGCACACGGCGAATTCGTACCAGGCCACGCCTAGCTCCGGTCGATTGAGCGCGAACAGCTCGACGGTGCAGCCGAATTCGAACGTGCAGAGACCATCGTAGGCGAGGGCTACGACGCGATGTTTACCGCAATGTCGCTTTTTGAAGGGCATGGCGTGATGTTACCGGTCAATGGCGTCCGCGCCAATGGCGAACCTAGGCGGCTCCGTCGATAGTGTGTTCCGAGCAACGAGAATTCGTATCGACTTCAGGAGAGAATATGTCCACCGCCGTCACTGCTGTCGCGCCCGCCGCGAGCGAGCTTGCGCATCAACACTTTGCATCGGGGCTTAAGTTCGAGACCGATTGTTGGGACGTTCGCGACGCAATGAGCAGCGGCAAGGCCGATTTCGTCTTGCTCGACGTGCGCGGGCCGGACCTATTCGCGAGTGGACACGTACCGGGCGCTATCAACCTGCCGCACGGCAAGATCGTAGAGGGGACGATGCGCCAGTATCCGCCGGGAACAATATTCGTGACTTATTGTGCAGGTCCGCATTGCAACGGCGCGCAGAAAGGTGCGATTCGATTGGCGAAGTTGGGTCGGCCCGTCAAGCTGATGATCGGTGGCGTGACCGGTTGGCTCGATGAAGGGTTCACGCTGACGACATGATTAGATTGGCAACAGCCGCAGACGCTGACGGACTGCTGGTGCTGATGTGCAAACTTGCCAAGTTTGAAGGATATGCGGATCGCTTCGCTGTGACAGCGAGCGATCTGATCGAACGCGGGCTCGATGAGAAGGGCGCGAATCAATTCACTGCTTGGATCGCGGATGAAGGCGGCGTATTCGCAGGATATGCCGTCGTCTACACGATTCCGTTTACGTACGATCTGCGGCCAACTGCGGTGCTCAAGGAGTTGTTCGTCGATGAACGGGCACGCAATGCAGGCTTGGGCACTCAGCTATTTGCGGCGGTTTCCGACTATGCGCGCCGACAAAATGCGAGATTGCTTCGCTGGCAAGTGTTGCCGGCGAATGAAGCGGCGAAGGGCTTTTATCGTCGCGAAGGCTGTGAATTAGAGACCGAGTGGGAGAGTTGGGTCCTCGCGGTAGAGCGGATCGAGATGTAGGTTGGTGCTGAGTCCGCGAAGCCCAACATCCTCGCGACGTTTCCTCGCCGGGCAGTGTTGGTCTTCGAAGACTCAACCCAACCTACAACGAACGCATCGCCTGCAGCCTATGGCCTATAGCTCATCTAAACGTCACCAATTGCTCGCCATTGCGCATCTGTCCCAGGGAATGCAGATACGAGTAGTCGTTGAACGACGAGAGCGACATCCGATCGCCGCTATGCAGAATGCGAGTGATCGAGCAATTGATCAGCGCCTCGAACAGCGGGTATGCGCCGGACTTGGGCAACCCTACGACATGTTGAGTGACTGTGGCGATGGAACCGCCCGATGAGACAACCACAGTATTCGTTCCACTACCTGCCGCGCGTGCAATGTCCTTGATCGCCGAATAGACACGAGCAGAAAACGTTGGCCAGCTTTCGAGATGTGCGTAGTCTGCGGGTAAGTCTTGCCAATGCGTAAAAACGCGTGCCAAGACTTTCTGATACGAGCGCGAGACCGTTTTGGCTTCCTCCGCCAATGCCGCAAGTGCGGTGTCAGTCTTGCTCAAGATCGGCACGAGGTGCTTGAACTGACCCTCCGCATCCACTTCATTCAAGCGTTCATCGATCAGGAGCTGCGGCACTTTTCCATCTTTGGTACGCACTGTTTTGGCGATGACATCTGCGGTCTCACGATGCCGCCTGGCAGTGCCGCTGTAAATCGTATCGATTGAGCCTGCTGAAGCGTGTAGATACTCGCCGGCGACATACGCCTGCTTGTGGCCGGTTAGCGAGAGTCGATCGTAATCGTCGGTGCCGAAGGAAGCTTGCGCGTGGCGGACTAGGAAGAGGGTGGACATGATTGCTGGCTTAAAGTGGGAGATTCGTGATTCGAGACTCGAGATTCGTTAAACCGGAAACATTCTCGGTATTGAATCCGGAATCTCAGTCTTAAGTTTCGCGTCCCGGGTCCCGAGTTGGTTCTATGGCCTGAAGAGCGAGGCGCCGCGACCCGGTTGGCGAAGTGGGGCGGCAAGATTCGCGAATTCGCAAAGTAATGATCTAGTGTCGCGTGGATCGATGATTTCTTCGATGCCGAATTTCTCGGCAGTGCGGAACGGCGAGCGTACGCGGTTGAGACGTTCTTTGATGTCTTCGAGCAATTGCGCGGGATTGTCGCTCGCCGCCAAATCGGATTTATAAGCCGCTTCGATGCCGCCTTCGATGGGTAACGATCCCCAATCGGCGGACGGCCAAGCGTACCGATAGCGAAAGCGCGCATGGTTTAAGTTGCCGGCGCCTGCAACGCCAAAGGCTTTGCGGATGATGATCGTGCACCAAGGGACTGTCGCTTGGAATATCGCCGCTAGAGCTCGGGCGCCGGCGCGGATCGTGCCTTCCTTCTCGGCTTGCTTGCCGATGCTGAAGCCCGGGATATCCACCAAATGCACGACCGGCAGATGAAAAGTCTCAGCGAGACTGACGAAGCGCTCGATCTTGACAGCGCTCGACGCGGTCCAAATGCCGCCCAGTACGAACGGATCGCTTGCGACAATTGCGACTGGCCAGCCATCGAGCCGTGCAAAGCCCGTGATCACGGAACGGCCGTGCAACTTGCCGATCTCGAAGAAACTGCCTTTGTCGACCACGGCATCGATGATCGGCCGCATCTTGTAAACATGCCGGCGATCGCGGGGCACGGCATCGATCAGCATTTCTTCGCGACGGGCCGTGTCGGATTGCGGTTTACCCCGCGGCGGCAAATCATAAACAGACGAAGGCAGGTACGATAAAAAGCGACGAGCGAACTGGAAGGCTTCCTGTTCGCTCGCGACTTGATCATCCACGGCGCCGATTTGCGCGTGAATGCGGCTGCCGCCTAGCTCTTCTTTCGTGAGCTTCTCGCCGATCGCGGCAACCACCGGCGGACCCGCGACGAACATCTGCGAGATGTTCTCGACCAACAGGGAGTAATGGCTTGTGACCGCACGTGCAGCGCCCAGTCCAGCCACGGGGCCCAGACCTAAGCTCACGACCGGAACGGTGTTTAAGTTGTCGACGACCCAATTCCAACCGGGATTGGCGGGGATGTACGAGAAGCCCGCGATTTCAAGCGACTTCACTGAGCCGCCACCACCGGTGCCTTCGATGAGGCGCACGATGGGCAATCTCAATTCGTTGGCCATTTGTTCGGCCGCAATTTGCTTCTGCGAAATAGAAGCGTCTGACGCACCGCCTCGAACAGTGAAGTCATCGCCGCCGACAACGACAGGACGGCGGTCGATTTTGCCGCGTCCGAATACGAAGTTGCCGGGTTGGAACGACACCATCTGACCTTGCTCGTCATAGCGCGCAAAGCCGGCGGTCGCGCCAAGTTCATGGAATGTGTTTTCGTCCAACAGAGCGGTGATGCGCTCGCGAACCGTCAATCGACCGGCATCGCGCTGGCGCTGAATTTTCTCAGGACCGCCCATCTCGCGCGCGAGTCGTTCGCGCTCGCGCAGTTCTTCGATTTCTTTTTCCCAGGACATCTTGAGACTAAAACTTGAGCCGCGGACGCGGCTACTTGGTGTCGAATCGATGCATCGACGGCAACATCGTGCGGCGCAACTTAGCCATGCCGCCGATCCAGCGATCATATTCGCTCGCCTTCTTTTGAATATAGAGGGCAACTTGCTCGTGCGGCAGAATCAAGAAAGACTCCTTCGCCAGGCCTTGCGTGACGGCTTCAGCAACTTGTTCTGGCGTCAGCACGCCGTCGACGGCGGCAGATTTGCCGGCGTCGTTTTCGCTGTTGCCGAGCATCGCCGTGCGGACGGCTTGTGGACACAGCACGGAGACTTTGATGCCGTGATCTTTGTGAGTGATGGCGAGATGTTCAGCGAATCCAATCGCCGCGTGTTTGGTAGCCGAATAAGTGCCCGAGCCGATTTGGCTTAGCAAACCGGCAGCCGACACGGTGTTCAAAAAATAGCCTTGTTTGCGCGCGATCATGCTGGGCAGTAATGCGCGCGCTGCGTACACGTGCGCCATGACATGAATGCGCCAGTTGCGGTCCCATACTGAGTCGGGTGCCGACGTCGCCAATTCAAAATCCGGATCCGAAACAGCGATACCCGCATTCGAGCAGAACAGATCGATAGGGCCGGCCTGTTTCTCTGTCTGCTCGATGAAAGCGCGGATGTCCTCTTCCTTGGACACATCGCATTTGAAGCCATTGCCGCCTAACTCTCGGGCAGCGACTTGCACTTTGTCGCCATCAAGATCGGCTACTGCGACGTGCTTCGCGCCGTCCTGCTTGAAGCGCCGAGCGAGCGCCAACCCGATGCCGTTGGCGCCGCCTGTGATGGCGATGACTTTGTTTTGAACGTGCATTGTTCACTCACACCTTTCCCGTCTGAGCTTATGCCGTTTTGGCGATCAAGTCCTTCTTCAGCGTCAGGGACGACAGATAGAAGCACAGCGCAGCCGGAATGAAGATCAATGCGGTGGCGACCATCGAAGATCGCAGACCCTCTCCGTAGGCTGCTTTGCAGACTACCTGCTGTTCAACCGGCAGCTTGGCGACCTCAATGGCATTGCGACACAGATCGCCGGTCAGCACGCCGCCGAACCCAGCATCTTTCAACTCGAGGCTCATGAACATATCGCTCATCCAGCCGACGATTTGCGGACCCAAACCGTTGCCGATCAGCGCGATCAACAACAACAAGATTGCGATCGCCGACGCACGTGAGCGTTGGCTCACGACACCTTGGCCGATCGTGTATTGCGAACCGAGATACATGTAGTGGCAGAAAGTTGCCAGACACCAGATGGGGCGCGTCAGCGAGTACAAATTTTCGGTGGGCTGGTAATACGCATAGATGTACAGCGGAATCGAAATGAGCATGCCGATTGCGGGCACAAGCGCAACAGCTTTATCGAAGCGATGCGAGATGCGATCGATGATCATGCCGCCGGCGAACGTGCCGAATGCGGCCGTCAGGGCGAGTGGGCCGCCGAATTGAAATGCGAAGGTGCCGGGATCGACGCCGTGAATTCGTTGCGTCATCGGTGCTTGGAAGCCGATCAAGCCATACCCGACCAATGCCACCAGCGCAGCACCCAGCGCCATCGTCCAGAACGTGGGCTTGCCCGACAATTCCTTCAACGTTTCCATCATGCTGGCGCGATCCATTTTTCTCGCGTCCGGTGGATCGGAGTAGCCACGCGGCGGCTCTTTGACGGTGAAGATCATGATCAGTGCGAAGAGAATGCCAGGTGCGCCGATGATGACGAACGCCGCGCGCCAGCCTTCGATCTGCGACCAGTCCGTCATC